>ENA-UERK01002009-UERK01002009.1-human-gut-metagenome-genome-assembly--contig:-NODE-2009-length-13908-cov-23.328610_pt1 | contig 13908 bp, 5 predicted proteins | sample MGYA00242957_ERZ507957 | MGnify/ENA primary metagenome ERZ507957 (study PRJEB26167, sample SAMN06115538) | human gut metagenome | host: Homo sapiens | place: China:Heilongjiang | collected 2015-11-06... | reverse complement strand
GTATGGGGAGAAGTCATCTCCTGCGCTCCATTCCTGAAGTTCCGCTGGCGCACCGAGAGTTTCGACTGGCATGAGGTCCAGACTCATCTCATCGGCTCTTACAACATCGACAACATGCTTGCCGCCATCACCATCGGTCTTCATTTCGATGTGAAGCCTCAGCAGATAGATCATGCCCTGGCGAACTACATCCCAAGCAACAACCGTTCGCAGTTGGAAGAGACAGCACACAATAAGTTGGTAGTGGATGCCTATAATGCCAATCCATCCAGCATGGCTGCTGCCATCGAGAACTTCCGTTTGATGGACGTACCCAACAAGATGGCGATTCTCGGACAGATGGGTGAGTTAGGAGAGGTAAGTCATGAGGAGCACGAGAAGGTAGTGAATCAGCTCCGTGCCGCAGGCTTGGAGAACGTATGGCTCGTAGGCGATGAGTTTGAGAACATCGACTGCGATTACCGCAAGTTCAAGAATGTAGAAGAGGTAAAGGAAGCCATCCAGGCAAACCTACCTCACGACCACTATATCCTTATCAAGGGAAGCAACAGCGTCAAACTCTTCCAACTCCCAGAACTTCTATAAGACATCACATGGAACAAAAGCAAGAAGACATCAAGCGACTCATTAGCTTTGTGGAGAAGATTGCAGGCAAGACCATGCAAGCACCACGTGACTTCATGTTCTTATACGAACAACTCAAGGAGTTCACGGGCGAAACCATTTCCGTCAGTACGCTCAAACGAATTTGGGGATACACCCACACCAACAACAACTTCAGCCTCCATTCGCTCGACCTACTATCACGCATGGTTGGCTACAACAATTGGGAAAGTTTTCTCAAAGACAAAGCTGACATTCCTACAAGCCAGTTCTTTGTCAACAAGAAACTCAGGAGCTATTCACTTGAGGAGGGAGAGAAGATGCTGCTCACCTGGCAACCCGACCGTGTTGTCTTGATAGAATACCAAGGCTGCAACAAGTTCAAGGTTTTGGAATCCCAAAACAGCAAACTGCAAGTTGGTGACTTTTTCCACTGTGACCAGTTCATGGAATGTGAGCCACTTATCATGACGCATCTCATCCGCAAGAGTATGATACCATGCGACTATATTTGTGGCAAGCACGGAGGCGTGCGTTGGTCATTCATTACAGACATTCCGGAAGACAAGAATGCCTATTCCTCTGAGGAATCATAACCAGAAGGCTCATGCCTTTTATTTGCCGGGTGTTGGAACGATACATTTCACCTCGTTCCAACATTCGGCATTTTTGTAAGCTTCCAGCGATATAGCAGGGACATGCAAAGTAACATGACTTGCCGTTGCCTTACCGAACAGTTTCACCACTCTTTGCGGTTCTTGCGCTTCATCGTACACATCTTGTAAAGAGTTACATTCCATCAAGCAGAACTGTCCAATTTCATGCACATTTTTAGGAATGCGGATACTATCCAAAGAAGAGCATCGCCAGAAGACACCACGTTCGATGGATTTCAAAGATTGCGGCAAGGTAACACTTTTCAATTGTTCACAAACACCAAAGGCATCATACCCTATCGAACGAACACCCTCAGGAACAACAACTTTCATCAAGCCCGTCTTGCTAAAACAAGAGGACGAAATCCTCGTCAAACCTTTGGAGACATGAACTTCCGACAACTTTGAGCATCCCCAGAAAGCCATATTATCCATATTCGTCACTTCATCAGGGATATCTGCCACTAGCAGTTGTTTGCATTCCCTAAAAGCCCGACTGCCAATCCGCCGCAGAGTATGAGGCAAGCAAAGCGTCTGCAACCTCTGATCACCCAAGAAAGCATTATCAGCGATTTCCACCACTCGATACCGTTTCCCATCATACAAGATATGGGGTTCGATATAAAGATTAACATTGGTACAAGTGTCGCCCCTTCCCACCAAACGGCATGTCAAGCTATCCTCCGACTTCACCTGATAGAGATTACCATATTCATCAGCAAATGTCACCTCACGCTTTCGTGAAACACACCAAGCAGAGATACCTACGACAACCAAAAGTGCTACGACCACGGCAAATATTGTTTTTCTCAACATGCCCTTCCGCAGAAGTTTCTCTTCCGCAATCCGATTTTCATTATCCAAAAAAGAAAGAATCGCTTCGATGTTTTGCCATCTGTCTTCTTTTCTTGGCATCAAGCACTTTTCCATGACGATTTGCCATTTCTTCGGCAAATGACGATGTACTTCTTCTTTTTGCCCATCCAAGCTATCAGCATTCGTCTTTACATTATCACCTTGGTTGTTTTGAATGTATTCCAAGATTTTGCCTACCGCATAGATGTCTGTACGACAATCCACCTCTCCCGTTCCATCCGTCTGCTCTGGGGCAGCGAAGTTCACGGTCAAGCCAGAAGTATGTGGATAAGTAGAAATATAGCTGAGCCCAAAGTCGATGATTCTCAAGTCGCTGTTCACGGAAGTCAGCAACAAGTTGGTTGGCTTGATGTCCAAGTGTACCACCTGAGCATGATGGATGACTTTCAATGCATCCAATAGTTGGCGCATGAAAGCATCGAGTCGAGCCTCATCAGAGAAATAAAGGGGTTGGGCTAGGATAAAGGCATCCAAGGTCAAGCCATCCACAAAGTCCATCAAGATAGCACATTCCTCCTGTGTATCTATCAACTGATAATAGCGTACCACGTAAGGAGTTTCAGCCGACAAAAGTTTTCCGGTCTCATATTCCTTTCGCAAGCAAGTACGTAGTTTTTCATCCATCAGAAATTGGGAATGCAGGCTTTTCTTGAGCAAAGACTTCCCCTCGACCACACATCTCAAAAGATGACATGTCGCCGTATCCAAGCTCCATTCCTCCGCCTTTCCCAATGGCATAAAATCAGATGAATCCAACATATTGTGTAGAACTTACCGTTTGTCTTTAGCTATACTTACTTTTATCAAAAGACAAAAGTAAGCATTTTTTCCGAGACCGCAAAAGAAAAGAACAATAAATAACAAAAAAGCACGAAAACATTCGCTTTCGTGCTTTTTACATCTTACTTCACGCTAAACTTCAGCGTTTTCCCTTTCACCTTTATAATATAAACACCAGCAGCCTTGAGGTCTATCTCATGATCAGTTCCACGATATACAGTGAAGCCGATAGAATTCACAACCTGGATTACCTCGTGATCAGCAAGTCCCTCAACCTTCAGATGTCGGTTGTTGACAATCAGTTTCACTTCACCCATTGTGATGTTGCTGATGCCTGTAGAAGGAATAACTGTTACCACACAGTTAATCGTCAGATTAGAACCATCCTTGGTCTTGGCTGAGACGATAGCCTTACCCTCACTGACACCCAGGATATTACCTTCCTTATCAACTTCTACAACCGAACTCTTGGCTGATACCCAGTCAAGTTCCTTATTGGTTGCATTCACTGGATTGAAGATTACATTCAGTTTCTTTGTTTCTCCCAAGGCGATTGTCACAGGAGATTCCTCAAACTTGATCTGCACAATAGGAACTTCAGGTTCCTTTTCCTTCTCAACCTTGATATGGCAAACCGCCTTGATTTCGCTGTTTTCAGCCGAAGCAACCGTAACATCAGCCTCACCTTCTGCTACCGCCAGGACGAAGCCTTCATCTGTCACGATAACCACATCTTCATTACTGCTCTTCCAGATAACCGACTTGTTGGCTGCTTCTGTAGGATAAACCGTTGCTTCCAACTGCAAAGTATCATCTGGTTTCAACGTAATCTCAGTCTGGCTGATCGTGATATTAGAAACCTTCACATCCTCAACACCCGGATCCTTACATCCTTCTATCTTGTAGAATCGTTTCCACCATGCATCAGCCTTGTAAGCCTCTTCATTGCCATAGATGACATGAAGCGTTGCCTTGCGGAACACATCGTTCATACTAGAAGGATCTTCCGTACCGATGAATGAAGGAACCTTCGTTGCATAGCAGTAGACATCTGTAAGAGAAGAGCAGCCTGCGATGATGTTGTCATTCACATACTCTACGGTTGCAGGAATCTTCAAAGTTCTGATGTCAGAACAGCCGTTGAATACATTGTTGCCAATATACTTTGTGCCAACAGGCAATTCTATATCAACCATCTCCTCGCCATTCAAGTAGAGGCGATGAGCCGTACTTGCCGGATTAGCCGCAGCATTCTGGAAGTTGATGTGAGCCCAATCATCCAGATAATCAATGTTCACCTTGCTCAAAACAGCGCAATGGTTGAATGCATTCTTATCCACTGTCAGTTTGGTTTCATGTGTCTTGAATGTCACACTCTCCAAAGCAGAACAGTTTTCAAACGCACCGGCGCCAATACCTTCCGTCTTCTTAGGAACCGTAATATCAGCAAGATTACTGTTATTGATGAACGCACCTGCCTGCATCGACTTCAGAGACTCCGGTAGTACGATCTGACTGAATCCACACTCACCGAAAGCATAATCATAGATAATGCTCAAAGATGTTGAGAGCTGGATATCTGTCAAACCTGCATCATAGCGGAAAGCATACTTGCCCACGCTCAAAGTAGAATTTGGCATGATGAAGTGATTGAGCGAGCTACACTTGTAGAAAGCGTAGTTGTCGATAATCTTCAGGTCGCACTTATCATTCCACTTCACGGTTTCCAACTTGCTGTCACAATAGAAAGCAGAGTCACCGATGAGTCGCAGCGTACTCTTTCCTTCCCAGATGACATCCTCCAGTTTTGCACAGTTCTTGAATGCTGCCGTATCAATGACATCGAGATATTGGGTTGTACCCTCGAAGAGGACATGCTGCAAGCCTGCACAATCCATGAAAGAACGCTTGCCGACAGTAACCAACTGGCTGGCATTAGCCACTGTTACGCGGTTCAGGTTCATCGCCTTGGTAGCTGCATTATCTTCTATCTTCTCTACGAAAGCACCCACACGCAGCGCCTGCAGTTCGTTCTGGCAAGTAAATGCATAACCGCCCACCTTCTTCACGTCATAAGTCACGGCATTGAAGGTTGTCTGTTCAGGAATACTTACCGTACCGGTATAAACCTGTGCCACCTTCTCTGCTTCAAGCGACTTGTTCTTGCCGCCATAGATACTGGTTACGGTAGCTTCTTTCTTCGCCTTATCAAAGAGATAGTAGATGTCACCCACATACTCTACTTCAGGATTTCTGACGATGACCTTACATTCTGAAGTCACGCCATTACCGTCATTCGCTGTATAGTAAATGGTAGTTACACCCGGAGCAACACCCTTGATTACACCATTCTCATCAATGTCAGCCACCTTTCTGTCGGCTGTAGAATATTTGATGCGCACATTGGCAGCCTCAGCCGGATAGATTGTCAACTTCTGTTCGTTGTAATTCTCACCAGCCTTTACATTTACGGTAAGAGTACTCAAGTCTATCTTCTCCACTACAGCTGTCGGCTTTGGCTCGCAACCCAGGAGTTTGGTAAACTTACCCCACCATGAAGTATCCTTCTGGTAGAGGCTTTCCGAACCGAATGGCACATGGAGTGTAGCATTCTGGAACACGTCATCCATGCTTGCAGGATTGTTCACACCGATAAACTCCGGCACTTCCTCTGCATAACAATAAACATCCTTCAAAGCCGAGCAGCCCACAAAGATATCATCGTTTACATGATCCATAGTTGCCGGCATCTCGATACTTTCGATAAAAGCACAGCCGTTGAATGCATTGTTGTTGACATACTTCGTACCCTTAGGCAGCACCACATTGATGATCTCCTTGCCATTGGCATCATAGATATGCTGCGATGTGTTGGCAGGGTTTGCCTTGGCATTATTGAAGTTGGTCTGCGCAAAGCTGTTCATGTTAGTGATATATACCTTATTTAATATAGGGCACTGGTTAAATGCATTGTTGCCGATGGTCATGGTCTCGATAGCTGTATGGAAAGTCACCGACTCCAGCTTCGAGTTGTTTTCGAATGCAGCAGAACCAAGACCCTGCAGACGTTCCGGCAAGATTATCTCCTGCAAGAACTCATTATTGATGAACGCACCTGCCTGAATGTTTGCCAGCGACTCAGGAAGCGTAATCTGGCTGAATCCACACTCACCATAAGCATACTCGTCGATATAGTTGAGCGAGGTAGAGAGGTGGATATTGGTCAGGCTCGCATTATAGCGGAACGAAGAGTTACCCACACTCAGCGTAGTGTTCGGCATTTCGAAGTTGTTGAGCGAGATACACTTGAAGAAAGCGTAATCCTGAATGGTCTTCAGTTCACTCTTACCGTTCCACAGCACCTTCTCCAAAGCCGGGCAATCGTAGAAAGCACTATGTCCGATGGTCTTTACCGTTGTATTACCCATCCAAGTAAAGCGTTCCAAGGCAGTACACTCTCTGAAAGCAGCCTTATCTATGCTGTTCATCTTCAGGGATGTACCATCAAACGTGAAACGTTTCAAACCAGTACACCATTTGAATGCTTCTTCGCCGATGTTCACGAGCTCGCTCTCGTCAGCCACATTCACGCGGTTCAGTTTCTCCGCCTTGATGGCAGCATGAGGTTCTACCTCTGTTACCGTACGAGGGATATAGATACTCTGCAACTCGTTCTGGCAGTTGAAAGCGTAGCTTCCCACTTTACGTACCGTATATTTATAACCATCATAGATAATGGTTTCCGGAATATTGATAGTACCAGAGTAGTACTGCGCCACATTCTTAGCATCAAGCGAAGTATTCTTGCCGCCATAGATACTGGTCACCGTAGCCTCTCGTGTATCATCCGTCGTACCTTTCAAGAGATAGTAGAGCCCTCCGACATACACCACATTATCTTCATAAACAATAACCCGGCATTCTGAATAGATATGGCTATCATAGCTCAATGAACACCTCAGCGTATCAACGCCAGGTTTATTGGCAGTAATATGTCCATCTTTATCCACGCTTGCCACCCCATTACCAGATGTTGTCCAAACCACATCCTTATGTTCGTAGTTCTCAGGAAGGATGGTGGCAGTCTGCTCTACATACTCAGAGCCCTTTTGCAGGTTAATGGTATTTGTTGAGAGCTCAATGGTAACAGGATTCACGGTCACCTTACAAGTAGCCGAAAGTTCCGTACCATCTGTAGTGGTTGCCGTGATATTGGCACTTCCAACATTCACGCCCGTTACTACACCTTCTTGATTTACGGTAGCAATATCTTCGTTATCGCTGATCCATTTCAAGGTCTTATTGTCGGCAAGCTCTGGAGTAAATTTTACCTCTATTTGCTTACTCAACGAATGTAGCAGAGACATCTCTTTAGACATCTCGATTTGGCTAATCTTTAGAGGTATTACATGAATCTTGGTAGAAGCCGATATGCCAGAGCCATCGGTTGCTGTAGCTGTAATGACGGCATCGCCCACCTTGTGTGCTGTTATCACACCCGTGTTCTCATCCACAGAAGCTATATCTGTAGCGTTGCTGCTCCACTTCAGTTTCTGATTGTCCGAAACAAGCGGAAGGATAGAGTACTCCAACTTCATGCTTTCGGTCTTAATAATCGACGATTCGGCAGGCAATGATATTGTGCTAACAGGTAGTCCTGTTATCTGCACCTCAAATACAACAGACAAATTAGAGCCGTCTGTAGTTTCCGCCTTAACCTTAGCAGTACCCATCTTCAAACCTGTCATTATTCCATCTTCAGTAACAGTTGCAATGTTTGGGGTAAGGCTTGCCCACTTAAGTTTCTTATTGTCAGTCTCTGCAGGAGATACGTTTGCTTCCAGCTGAGTTGGAATTGTTTTTACAACAGATGCGGTCAGCAACGAGATGTCGCTTGCCATCAATGGAGTCACCTCCACCTCGCAAGTGGCGCTCATACCTGAACCGTCTTGTGCTTCAGCCTTAATAGTTGTTTTTCCTATCTTATGTGCTGTTACTATGGCTTCAAGAGGATATGAAGAGTCTAGGTTCTGAGTAACAGTAGCCACACTCTCGTCGCTGCTTGTCCATACCATTTGCTTATTGTCTACCTCCTCTGAGTTAAGAGTAAGCGTTATTGTTTTATCCTTAGTTCTGGCTATAGAAACCAATGGCTCGGCAAAGGTCATTGCCTCCACCTTCAATGGCAATACCGTAAAGGTTGTTGAAGCCGTTATGTCTGTTCCATCTTTTGTCTTTGCAGTAATTACGGTTTTTCCTATTTTCTTTCCAGTCACAATGCCATTGGCATCAACTGTTGCCACCTCAGGATTCTCAGAGCTCCATTCAAGTTCTTTTGTTCCTGCATTTTCTGGCATTATAGTGTATTCTAATTTTGTCGGTTTAGCTTTATCTACAGAAACTTCTTTAACCAACGAAACGGAACTTGTCGGATATAGTGGATAGATGCCTTTGGCACTATTCCAAGCATTGCTTTGCTTATATTTCTCTTTTGACTCTTTGGGAACATAAAGGCTCATTGTATTATTAACTAAACTTGTGTTATGTGTATCAGTATATTCTTTTAGAATACAGTTTGGTGGCTCTACAGCCAAACATAACATACTCGTCAAATGACTACACTTCTCGAAGCTATTTTCCCCCAAAGAGGTTAGAGCAGAGGGCAACTCTATACTTGCTAAGCTACTGCATTCAGAAAAACAAGATTCCCCTAACGATGTTATGCCAGATGGGAAATTGATACTTGTTAAGCTACTGCAACCCCTGAAACAAGATCTCTCTAACGATGTTATACTTGATGGCAAATTGATACCTGTCAAGCTACTGCAATCACTGAAGCAATCATCCCCTAACGATGTTATACTTGATGGCAAATTGATACTTGTTAAGCTACTGCAACCACTGAAGCAATAAGACCCTAACGAAGTTATACTTGATGGCAAATTGATACTTGTCAAGCGACTGCAACCTCTGAAGCAATAAGACCCTAACGAAGTTATACTTGATGGCAAATTGATACTTGTCAAGCGACTGCAATCTCTGAAGCACCCATCCCCTAACGATGTTATACTTGATGGCAAATTGATACTTGTCAAGCTACTGCAATCACTGAAGCAATCATCCCCTAACGATGTTATACTTGATGGCAAATTGATACTTGTCAAGCTCCAACAACCTTCGAAACATCCACTCTCTAACGATGTTATACTTGATGACAAATTGATACTTGTCAAGAGCCAACAACCTTCGAAACATCCTCTCTCTAACGATGTTATTTTATATGTAATATTATTATATGTGACAGTTTCTGGTATTACAATGTCACCAGAATAATCATTTTTTTTAAGAACTTTTGCAGTTTTGGTAGGATAAAGTCTGTATTTTATTCCATTAAGAACGATATCTCTTTTTTCTAAACTAGGAAAAACATTACCACTACCTTCTTTTAAAAGAGCAATGTCAAAAGTTGTATTGGCATCACCTGAATATCTATCTGATATAGTCCACCAATTGAACACATAATTATCATCATACAAATTGTTTAGTCCACAGTTATCTTTTGAGTTCCAAAAGCAAGCTCCACTATATTTTGTATCCCATGTGAGACATATTTTCACAGCAGAGTTTTTATTCATTGTACATTTTAAATAATCAGATGAACGCCCTTGATACGTCCAATAGCATCCCTTATCATTCTTGAGATAGCATAAGCCATCTCCGGCATCTTCCAAAGTCCACTCGTCGCCAGAGCCAGCTTTTTCATAAGAAGTCAATGGCTGACCATCACCACTACATGCTAAAGCATATTTGCTCTCGCCATAGTGACTCGTTCCATTACTATCTTTCGGATAGATCTTAATCACACTACCTGCTTTTAACTGACTAAGACTCGTCACCTTAGTCTGAGCAGACATAGTGGTGGTGCTGCAAATCAAAACAACGACTGCAACAAACCATTTGTAAAAATATAAACTTCGTTTCATATTTCCTACTATTTTGTTTTTTACCCACTGGCGGAATTAAATTTTAGTACACTTAACTCTGCCGATGGGGTCATTTTTGATAAAGTTTATAAATACATCTTAACAAACAAATCATTATATCTAATATCATAATTTTCAATCATAATAATATTAAAACATACATTCTACAAAAAGACATATTTCTATCCATTTTATCAAGTAAGCTATATGGCTCTCCCTACATCAGAGAGCCATATAACTCAATAACCTGTTATTTTACAGCAATCTTCATTTCCTTTCCCTGAGCCTTTGCTATATAGATTCCGGATCCAGGAAGCTTGCAGGAATGCTGCATACCTTTATAAACCAAACTACCCTGCGATGAAACAACAGTGATAGGAGTTTTATCATCGAGTCCACTAATGGTAAGAGTTCTATTATTCACCATTACTTTGAACTGGTCAACAGAAGCATTAGATATACCTGTTGACGGTGTTACCGTAACTTCACAAGTTGCAGTTAAAGAAGAACCATCTGTTGTAGAAACAGAAATTGTCGCCTTACCCACAGACAATGCCATGAGGAATCCGCTGTTCGGATCTATATAGGCAACATCTTCATCACTACTTGTCCACTTTACTTCCTGGTTGGTTGCATAGGAAGGAGTGATGATTGCCTTCAGTTCTGCTGTTTCATTTACTTCAAGATTCAATTCACTCTTGTCAACAGCTATAGATGTAACAGGAACTTCTTGCTTCTTTACAACAAACTCTATTGTTTTGGTCACACCACTTCCATCTTCAGCTTTTGCGACAACAAATGTATTTCCGTCACCAACTCCTGTTACTACGCCATTTTCATCTACGGTTACTACCTTTGTATCCTTACTTGTCCATGTAATCTTTTTATTTACAGCAGTCGATGGATAAAAAGTAACTGTAGGAGTAGACTTTTCTCCAATGTTCAACCATGTATTTTCATAATTTACAAAAAAATCTTCTACCTTTTGCGCAGGAACATCCATGAATTCCACAACAAAATCTCCATTATTTAGAGATTCATATCCGATACTACCTGTTGGGACAAAGATTTTGTTGTCATGAGATCTAAAACCACAACCATTTGAATTCCAAGATGGATAGATTGACTTATAAATATACATGCGGTCACAATAATAACAATTGAATCCGATATTTACATTAAAATTGGTTGGCTGATGACCTTCCAACAGGCGGACTGATCCATCCTCTCCATTTAGATTGCTTATATTAAGGCCATCAAATTTACCCTGCAATTTGACTACAACAGTATGAACCCCTACATAATCAAACGACATTTTAGTTGCAAAAGGAACCAACTTACCATCAACATATATAGCAGAAATTGCATCCTTATTTTTTTCTATGTCAGACAAATCTGGGGCGTAGGTCGACCACATGGAAAGTTCCTTATTTGCTTCTGGAGCATAGCACTTGAACATGATGTCATTATAAGGATCATAATCTACAGATGCAACAGGAGCCTTCACGCAAACCGTCATCGTTTCGCTTACATTACTTCCATCTATGGTGTGTGCTGTAATATTCACATTTCCTTCAGCATGTGCAGTAACTCTTCCGTCTACAGAAACACTAGCTATACTTTCGTTACTACTGCTCCATATCAATTTCTTATCAACAGCATCCTGAGGTAAAACGTTTGCTTGTACCACATAAGAATCACCCGGCGACATTGTAAGAGCAGAAGTTTCAAAATGAATAGACTTGCATTTATAAACCTGGTTTGCTTCACTTTCCTTTATGTTATATGTAAAGTAATTCAGAACACGAAGGGTGTCCCAAGGCATCTCATCGTAGCCTTTCGCATTTTCTAAAGTATAAAAACACTTATCTGTCGTACCTGTTCCCAGTTCTTTACTGAATGGCGCTTTATCCCAGGTATATATGAAGGAAGGTGCCGTAAGACTATAACAGTATATCTGTTCCAAACCTCTACCAGGTCCGAACACGCCAGAAATCTGCTCGATACTCTGAGGAATACGCAGTTCTACGAGTCCTCCCCCAAATTTATCAAATTGTTTAAACGAAAATGTCTTTTGTTCTTTTCCCTTGTAGATAATGGTATGCTTACCAGGAGAGAACAGATATTCTTCCGAAATATCTGGATAGAGGTTTCCATCCACATAAACGGCATAACTCTTAAAATCGTCAGGAGTGTATTCGTCCTTCAGAAAGATTTTTGTCCAATCTGCAACATTACAAATAAGCATCACATCATTCTTATAATCATAAAGAGACGTATTCTCTGGGACAACGGTTATCTTATTGATAGCTTTGACGTTGCTTCCGTCAAGTGCCGTAGCAAGAATTGCCACAGAGCCTGGTTTCTTTGCCGTTACGACACCATCTTGTGAAACTGTTGCAATCTCCTCATTGCTACTTTTCCAGGAAAGATTAGGATTGGTAACCCAATAAGCATAGTCGTTATTATATTCCGAAAAAGAAACAGATATTGGCATTCTGTCACCTACTCGCAACGTAGGATTTTGCGGATTCATTAATATCTGACGAACTTGATTACCCTTTGGTACATCTTCATCAGCATAATGTTGAATATCAAATCCTAATTGTCTTAATCTTTGACTAAACTCACAGGCATCTACCCAAGCAAACATAGAACCAGAGAAACAATAAAAGGTTCTACTAGACGCTTCAACCCCGAATTGGTCTCCAATACTTTGAATACCACCATATTCGACACTACCGCGATTATACCAAGCAAATGTGCCACAATGCACAAATTTATATTCAGAATTTGGACCATTCCCCCAAAAGCCATTAGTAGAAAAAGCACTAACACATTCTGGCAATTGGAGTTCATACACATCATCAGGAAATGGGCTTCCATCTACGTAACAATAATCTTTCAATTCATAGATAAGAGAATGAAAACCTTTTTTTAAAGGACGAGCTATATGTGAAAAGGGACGGGAAGGATAATTTATATCAGAAGGTGTTAAACATTTCCCATCAACATAGACATTTTTTACAGGAAGATCGCCGCAATAAATATATGCCAATCCCCCTTCATAATAAAAGGTGATTAAAATATCCGTCTTATAGTTATAATTATGCCCTTTGGCATCTTCTGCCCACACTGCCGTAAAACTAAGCAAGAAGACTAAAATGATAAACAGTCTAATTCGTCTCATAATCTAATTTTGTTAAATGTTATTCGAAATCTTGTTTTTAAATACTTTCATTTATTTTACTTTTATATCGTTATCTTTGAAAGATAAACTAGCGACAACCCCTGTCGGAGCACAGGCTCCCTGCACCTCAACTGATGTTTGAACAATAAAAACACCGGTAATACTGAGAAACAGGGCAGACGCATTAAATCTTTTACTCGTTAACATCTATGGTGTATCACAATAACTTATTGAATATTAACATTATATATTTGCATATGTGAAATATTTTTTGTATCTTTGTAAAGAAATAATTAACAATTAAAAGGTACAAAATGAGCATTATTAAGTTATCTAAACAAATTGCCGACCCACGAGTAGCGGGTAGAACTGTCCATAAAATGGAACATATCATTTACATTACAATCGCTGCGGTTATAGCTGGGGCTCAGTCTTGGAATGAAATTGCAGAGTTTGGCAAAAGTAAGTTAGACTTCTTCAAACAGCGTTTAGTAGGGCTGGAGTCTATCCCTAGTCATGACACTTTCAATCGTTTCTTTTCAATCTTTAATCCGAAAGGATTTGAAGAGATTTTCAGAAACTGGGTTAGGGAAATAGTTGGGGAAGTTAAAGGTGTTGTTGCCATTGATGGCAAACTTATGCGTGGTTCAAGCAAGTGTGATGCCGAGCATACTCTTGGGCAAGATGACTTCCGTACATGGATAGTATCTGCTTGGTCAGCAGACAATAGCATATCGCTTGGTCAAGAGAAAGTCGGTGAAAAAACGAACGAAATTACAGTCGTCCCCAAGTTGCTTAGCGCTATAGACGTGTCAAACGC
>ENA-UERK01002000-UERK01002000.1-human-gut-metagenome-genome-assembly--contig:-NODE-2000-length-13939-cov-3.580147_pt1 | contig 13939 bp, 14 predicted proteins | sample MGYA00242957_ERZ507957 | MGnify/ENA primary metagenome ERZ507957 (study PRJEB26167, sample SAMN06115538) | human gut metagenome | host: Homo sapiens | place: China:Heilongjiang | collected 2015-11-06... | reverse complement strand
TGGTGCTTATAATCACAAACATCAAGGTCGCTCTTTTTTTTACCCTTTTTACCTTTTTACTTTTTTACTTTTTTACCCTTTTATCTTTTTAATAACTTTCGCAGGATTGCCCACCGCAACAACTCCTGATGGCACATCCTTCACCACCACGCTTCCTGCTCCTATTGTCACGTTGTCGCCAATAGTTACACCAGGCAGAATAGTTGATGACCCACCAATCCAAACATTGTTGCCTATAGTTACAGGTCGTGCCCATTCGTTTCGAGAGTTACGTTCCGTTGGGTCTGTGCTGTGGCAAGCAGTATAGATACTCACGTTAGGACCGATGAAGCAGTCGTCGCCAATAGTTACGTAAGCTTCATCGAGCACCACGAGGTTGAAGTTGGCAAAGAATCTTTTGCCTACGCGAATATGCTTGCCATAGTCGCAATAGAATGGTTGGTTTACGAAGGTGTCGTCATCGCTCTTACCAAGAATCTGCTGTATCTTCTCGTTTCGCTCTTTCAACTTCGTTGGGCGTATCTGGTTGTATTCCCAGCAAGCATCCTTACATTCATTAAGCAACACAATTAGTTCATCGTCGGCAGCAAAATATTCTTCGCCAGCGAGCATCTTCTCGTATTCTGTATTCATATATTTGATATAATATCATGAATGCCTAAACCACCATAGCGGCATTAGGCATTCATTATTTGTATCATTTTTATTCTTTTACCAAGCACGCGTCGAGCATGTCGGTAATGGCTTGCTTATCCAGTTTCTGACCAATAAACACAAGCTTCTGCATGCGGTCGCCGTAGCGCTCATCCCAGTCGCGCACCAATCCTGGTTCGCGCTTCATAAGGTCTGCCAATTCGTCTGCAGGCATTGTCGCATACCATTGTCCTGCATTTGTTAGCTTCACCTGTCGTCCAGCCTGTTCAAACAAATAGCAAGTCTGCTGCTCATCGTTGAAATAGCAGATTCCCTTGCAGCGAATAATGTTCTTTGGCCATAAGCGAGCTACGAAGTCGTCGAATCTGCCAAGATACATAGGCTGTCTACGATAGTATACAAATGTGCCAATACCATACTCCTCAACTTCGCCACCTTCGTGGTCATGGTCATGATGATGGTGATGATGATGCTCGTGTTCATCCTCATGGTCGTGATGATGCTCCTCATGCTCTTCCTCATGGTCGTGATGATGGTGCTTGTGTTCTTCCTCATGGTCGTGATGATGCTCCTCCTCATCGTGATGCTTCTCAATCTCGCTAATCCATGTTGCTGAAGTCGCTACCGAGTTGAAGTCAAACATATTGGTGTTGATAATCTTGTCGAGGTCTACATCTCCATAGTCGCAATCTATGATTTCAGCCTTTGGCTGCAAACCACGAATAATCTGATGAAGCTTTTCGCGGTCGGCAGGCGAAACCTCACTTGCTTTATTCAGCAGAATCATGTTGCAGAATTCTATCTGTTCTATCAGCAAGTTCTCGATGTCGTCTTCCTCAAGATTCTTTTTCAGTAGGTCGTTTCCGCCATCAAATTCGTCGAGCATACGCAGGGCATCCACCACAGTTACTATGCAGTCGAGCTTCGCAATGCCATGCTGTATGAATTCAGGTCCCATCGAAGGGTACGAGCAAATGGTCTGTGCAATAGGTGCAGGCTCGCAGATTCCGCTTGCCTCGATAACTATGTAGTCGAAACGCTCCATATTGGTGATGTCGCGAAGCTGACCCACGAGGTCCATCTTCAGCGTACAGCAAATGCAGCCATTCTGCAGAGCCATCAGCGAGTCGTCTTTTTGGTCTACTACGCCACCTTTCTGAATCAAGTCTGCATCAATATTCACTTCGCCGATATCGTTGACGATAACAGCAAACTTAATACCGCGTTTGTTTGTTAGAATCCTGTTTACCAAAGTAGTTTTGCCGCTGCCAAGATATCCTGTGAGCAGCAGCACTGGTGTTGTTTTCATAATGCTATTCTTTTTTATGCCCTTTCCGACAGTTCGAGCCAACGCATTGTCTTCTCGTCGAGCTCATCCTGCAGTTTAGGCAGTCGTATACTTTTTTCTGTTATTTCGTCTACGCTTATCGTTCCCGAGCTTAGAGCCTCTTCTATGGCTTTCTTCTCTGTTTCCAGCTGTTCGATGTCTTTTTCCAGTTGCTCAAACTCTCTCTTCTCCTTAAACGACAGCTTCTTGCGCTCTGTGGTGTTATTGCTGTTTGTTGGCTTCTTAGCCACCTTAGCCTCAGCCTTTGGTGCCTTTTCTGCCTCTTCTTTAGTCTGCAACTTCTGCCATTCGCGATATTGTGTGTAGTTGCCAGGGAAATCTTTAATCTCGCCTTCGCCCTTGAAAACCAACAAATGGTCTACCACCTTATCCATGAAATAGCGGTCGTGGCTCACCACGATTACGCAGCCTGGGAAATCCTGCAAATATTCTTCCAACACCTGCAGAGTCTGAATGTCAAGGTCGTTGGTTGGCTCATCGAGCACAAGGAAGTTTGGATTCTTCATCAACACCGTACACAGATACAGCTTTCTTCGTTCGCCACCGCTGAGCTTATACACATAGTTCTGCTGTTGCTGAGGTGTGAACATGAAATATTGCAGAAATTGTGCTGCCGTCATGTGTCTGCCCGACCCAAGGTCGATGTATTCCGCAATATCCTTTATCACATCGATAACCTTCTGTTGGTCGTCAAACTTCAATCCCTCTTGCGAGAAATATCCAAACCTCACGGTGTCACCGATGTCGAATCGTCCACTATCCGGAGCCACCTGTCCAAGCAGCATTTTTATAAAAGTCGACTTTCCCGTACCGTTGTTGCCTACGATACCCATCTTCTCAAATCGTGCGAAGTTGTAATAGAAATCCTTCAGTATCACCACCTCGTGGTCGCTATCGTTGAATGATTTCGACACATATTGGCATTCAAAAATCTTAGATCCAATATATACATTGCTTGCCTTCAGTCGAATCTGTCGTTCCTCGATGCGCTGTTTTGCCACACGCTCCAAGTCGTAGAAAGCTTCCTCACGATATCTTGCCTTATGTCCGCGAGCCTGAGGCATACGTCGCATCCACTCCAGCTCTGTGCGGTAAAGGTTGTTTGCTCTTGCAATCTCAGCTCTGCGGTTGTCTATACGCTCCTGTCGTTTTTCCAGATAGTAAGCATAGTTGCCACGATATTGATAAATTGTGCGATCATCGAGTTCCAAGATGATATTGCACACACGGTCTAAGAAGAATCGGTCGTGAGTAACCATAAGCAACGTCTTGTTGCCACGATTCAGAAAGCCCTCCAACCATTCTATCATGTCGAGGTCAAGGTGGTTGGTAGGCTCATCCAGCATTATGAAGTCGGGCTCTGTGATTAGCACATTCGCTAATGCCACACGCTTCTGCTGTCCTCCTGATAGCTGTCCCATAGGTTGCTCCAGGTCTCTAATCTTCAGCTGTGTCAACACCTGCTTAGCCTTCAACACCTTTTCGGGGTCGCCATGATGATTAAAGCAAGCATCGAGCACCGACTCGTTGGGGTCGAACTTTGGTGTTTGCTCTAAGTATCCTATCTTTATGTCGTTGCGATAAATAATGTCGCCGCTATCGTGACCTTCTTTTCCTGTCAATACAGAGAGTAGGGTAGTCTTGCCCGTACCGTTTTTGGCTACAAGACCAACCTTCTGTCCTTCAGCTATAGAAAAAGAAATGTCGTCGAATAGCACATCTGCACCAAAACTCTTGGTCAGATGTTGCACGTCGAGAAATGGAGTTTGTGTTGCCATGATTCTTATTCCAGCGTTTTATTTATGCTTTCTATATAATCCAACACTTCGTCGCGTCCAACGGCTTTCTCGCTCGAAGTAATAAAATAAGGTGGAAGCTCCTCCCAAGTGTCCTTCAGTGCATCCATCCATCTCTTGGCATTCTCCTTTGCCTTTGGCATGCTCACCTTGTCGGCTTTGGTAAAGATGATAGAGAAAGGCACACCGCTTTCGCCCAACCAATCTATAAATTCGCGGTCTATCTTCTGTTGGTCGTGGCGCACGTCAATAAGCACAAACAGGTTTATCAACTGCTCGCGTTGCAAAATGTATCCCGAAATCATCTGCTCCAATTTCTTCTGCACACTCTTTGAGCGCTTGGCATATCCGTAGCCTGGCAGGTCCACCAAATACCATTGGTTGTTTATGATGAAATGGTTTATCAGAAGAGTCTTTCCTGGAGTTGCTGATGTCTTAGCCAATCCTTTATGGCGACACAGCATGTTTATCAAACTTGATTTTCCTACGTTCGAACGGCCTATGAAAGCATACTCAGGCTTAGTGTCCTTAGGGCACATATTCACGTTAGGGGCGGAGATTACGTATTCTGACTTTGTTATTTCCATATTTAATATTGTGTATTTTCTGCAAAGTTAAAAAAAAAAACATATTTGGATAGATAAATGAATAGTTTTTTGTAATTTTGTGGACAAATAAAATGTAAGTATGAAACAGATAAATTGGGGATTTATAGGATGTGGCGAGGTTACAGAGAAAAAGTCTGGCCCTGCTTTCAATAGTATCGAAGGCTCGCAGGTAGTGGCCGTGATGAGTCGTTCGGAGCAAAAGGCTCGCTCGTATGCTGAGCGCCATCACATCCGCAAATGGTATAAGGATGCTCAGTCGCTCATCGACGACCCTGATGTAAATGCCATTTATATTGCCACTCCTCCTTCAAGCCATGCCACCTTTGCTATTATGGCTATGAGGGCTGGAAAACCTGTGTATGTAGAAAAACCTTTGGCGGCAAGCTATGAAGACTGCCTCCGCATCAACCGTATCTCTGCGCAAACGGGAGTGCCTTGTTTCGTGGCCTACTATCGTCGCTATCTACCATATTTCCAGCGTGTAAAACATATTATCGACGAGGGCGAAATCGGTAAGGTCATAAATGTGCAGGTGCGCTTCTCAGTGCCTCCTCGCGATCTCGACTATAATACTCCCGACAAGCTACCTTGGCGATTGCAGCCCGATATTGCCGGTGGTGGTTATTTCTACGATCTTGCTCCTCATCAGCTCGACCTCTTGCAACATATCTTTGGCGTTATCACTCGCGCTCATGGCTATTATGCCAACCGTGCCAATCTGTATAAAGCCGAAGACACTATCTCTGCAGCTTTCATGTTCCAAAACGGGTTGCCAGGCTCTGGCAGCTGGTGTTTTGTTGGTCATGATAGTGCCAAGGAAGACCGCATCGAGGTCATTGGAGAAAAGGGTATGGTGTCGTTTTCTGTATTCAACTACGACCCAATCCATCTCGTCACAAGCAAGGGCGACAGGCGTATCACGGTGCCAAATCCTCCTTATGTTCAGCTACCAATAATCACCGAGGTTACTCGTCATCTTCAGGGCATTGCTGTTTGTGAGTGTACCAGCGTTAGTGCTACTCCTGTAAATTGGGTAATGGACAGAATATTAGGCAAATACTAATTGTTGATGAAGAAATTCTCCGTCCTTCTTTGTTTGCTATCCTTGTTGGTGTGCTTCCCGTTTTCTGTCTTTGCACACCATGATTTATGCAATGCTACAGACAGCGTTGCAGCTATCTCTATTGAAGATAGTTTGCCTGCGCCGACAGAAATTTTGCCTATTTCTGCGGTGAAAAAGAAGAAGGGGTTTCTGCGTCGTCTGCATGATAAGCTGAAGGATTTTTCGCGTGTAGATACTAATTATATTGAGAAGCAGAAGTATAATTTCACCGCTATGCTTCAAAACACGAACACCTTCGAGCGCTACGAACTTATTAGCAAGAGCGGACAAACCATCGATTTTGCTCCCGAACCATCTTATAAGATTGGTCCTTATATTGGCTGGCAATGGATATTCCTTGGCTACACCGTCGACTTCACCCACCTTCGCGGTAGCGACAATCGTCAGGATTTCGACCTCTCGCTCTATAGTAATCAGATAGGCGTCGACTTGTTCTATCGTAAAACTGGAGATAACTACAAAATTCGCTCTATGCATCTTGGCAACGATATCAATACTCGTGCCATGGAGGGAGTAAACTTCGATGGATTCAAAGCAAGTATCAAGGGCTTTAATCTTTACTATATCTTTAATCACAAAAAGTTCTCATATCCAGCTGCTTACAGCCAGAGCACCATTCAGCGTCGCTCAGCTGGCAGTCCGCTCGTTGGCATTGGCTACACCAAACATTCCATCGACATCGATTGGAACAAACTCCAGCGTCTTGCCGAAGACAAACTGGGCTCCGAAACAGCTACCACAAAGATTGATTCTGCCCTCATGTTCGATAAGGCAGAATTCCTAGATTATTCCATTTCGGGCGGCTATGCTTACAACTGGGTGTTTGCTCACAACTGGCTCTTTGATGCCTCGCTCTCGCTGGCTATGAGCTACAAGCGAGCCAAAGCCGATGTTGCCAATAGCGGCACTTTCCTTCGCGATTTCGATTTCAAGAATATTAATCTTGATGGTGTCGCTCGCTTCGGACTTGTGTGGAACAATATGCGCTGGTATTATGGTGCAAGTGCCATATTCCATACTTATAACTATAAGAAGAAACAGTTCCGTACCAACACAATTTTTGGTAGCGTGAATGTTTATATAGGATTTAATTTTTGGTAATTACGATGACTCGTATCTATTCTTTTTTATTTCTCTTTTTTCTGCTTTCCGCTCCTAAGGCTTATTCCTTCACCAAGGTCTCTCCAAAGGCTTATTCTTATTCCTTGGCTGATGTCGATTATAGTAAAGCTGACTCAACAAAGGTTGTCAAACTTTTGCGCGAAGCTTCACGCCTAAAATCTTCCACCAATTGGATGACCTATTTTGGCAAGCAGTTCTGTGGTGTGCCCTATGTGGCTAAAACTCTTGAGCGCAACAAGACCGAACGCTTAATCGTCAACCTTCGTCAGCTCGACTGCACCACCTTTGTTGAAACCACTCTTGCACTTACTCTCTGCGCCAAGAATGGCAAAACGTCCTTTGCCGACTATTGCCACTATCTTCGCCTTGTGCGCTATCGTCAGGGTCGAGTATCTTACCCCTCTCGCCTGCATTATTTCACCCAATGGATAGACGACAATTCTTCGCTTGGCTTTGTCAAAGAGGTCACCTCGGCTTCCAAACCTTTCACGGCTCTACAAACCCTCAACATCGATTTCATGACCACCCATGTCAATCTTTATCCGATGCTCAAGGGTAATAAGTCTGCCATTGCCGAGGTCAGAGCAGGCGAAAAAGCTTTAAACGGTCGCAAGTTTCGCTATATCCCCAAACGCTCCATCGACAACTCCTCGTTGCTCCGTCGCACCATCCACGATGGCGATATCCTCGTTATGCTCACCAGTAAGAAGGGGTTAGATACCAGCCATATAGGAATCGCCGGTTGGCATAAAGACGGACTCCATCTTCTCAATGCCTCTCAGCTTCGCCATAAGGTTGTGGTCGAATCAAAACTATTCCGCGATTACATGCTTTCTCAGAAATCGCAGACAGGCATTAGAGTGGTTAGAGTGATGTAAATACGCAAAAATCAACTGATTAGTTTTGATATGTCGTGTTTTTTGTATAATTTTGTACCAAATTTATAGTATATGGGAATATTTGGCTTATTTAACAAGAAAAAGAAGGAGACTCTCGATCAGGGTCTTGAGAAGACCAAGCAGAGTGTTTTCTCTAAGTTGACACGTGCTATTGCTGGTAAGTCTAAAGTCGACGACGATGTGCTCGACAACCTCGAAGAAGTCCTTATCACCAGCGATGTCGGCGTTGATACCACCTTGAAAATCATTGAGCGTATCGAGGAACGTGTGGCTCGCGATAAGTATGTTTCTACTTCCGAGCTCAATGGCATTCTTCGCGACGAGATTGCGTCTCTTTTGAGCGAAAACCATACTGAGGATAACGATAATTGGGATCTCCCTGCCGACCATAAGCCTTACGTTATACTCGTTGTGGGTGTAAATGGTGTTGGCAAAACCACTACCATCGGCAAACTTGCTTATCAGTTCAAGAATGCTGGTAAGAAGGTTTATCTCGGTGCAGCCGATACATTCCGCGCAGCTGCTGTTGAGCAACTTTGCATTTGGGGCGAAAGGGTAGGAGTGCCTGTTGTTAAGCAGCAGATGGGTTCCGACCCTGCTTCCGTTGCTTTCGACACTCTGCAGAGTGCTAAAGCCAATGGTGCCGACGTGGTATTGATTGATACTGCCGGTCGTTTGCACAATAAGGTTGGACTCATGAACGAGCTTAAGAAGATTAAGGATGTTATGAAAAAGGTTCTTCCTGAGGCTCCTGATGAGGTTATGCTCGTGCTCGATGGCTCTACTGGTCAGAATGCTTTCGAACAGGCTAAGCAGTTTGCTGCCGTCACTCAGATCACATCTCTCGCCATCACCAAGCTTGATGGTACAGCCAAAGGTGGAGTAGTGGTTGGCATCAGCAATCAGCTCAAAGTGCCTGTTAAATACATTGGTCTTGGCGAAAAAATGGAAGACCTCCAGCTTTTCAATAAGCGCGAGTTCGTAGATTCGCTCTTTAACAACTAAACTTTGCAATGAAGAAAAATCAGATAGACTTTATTACTCTTGGATGCTCTAAGAATCTCGTCGACAGCGAGCTGCTCATGAAGCAGTTCGAAGCCAACGGCTATCATTGCGTCCACGATTCTAATCGTCCACAGGGCGAAATCGCTGTCATCAACACGTGCGGATTCATTGGCGACGCTAAAGAAGAGAGCATCAACACCATCCTTGAGTTTGCTCAGCGTAAAACCGAAGGCAAACTAAACAAACTCTACGTCATGGGTTGTCTCTCGCAGCGATACAAAGACGAGCTCGAAGCCGAAATCCCTGAGGTCGACAAATACTATGGCAAATTCAACTATAAGCAGTTGCTCACCGAACTGGGTAAAGCTGAGGTGCCTTCGTGCAATGGCGTCCGCCATCTCACCACACCACGCCATTATGCCTACCTCAAAATCAGCGAGGGCTGCGACCGCCATTGTGCTTATTGCGCCATTCCTCTTATCACCGGCAAACACATCAGCCGACCAAAGCAAGAGATTCTTGCCGAAGTAGAACGCATGGTTGCCGAGGGTGTGAAAGAATTCCAGGTCATTGCCCAAGAGCTCACATATTACGGTGTCGACATCGATGGCAAGCGCCATATTGCCGACCTTATTTCCGACATGGCAGATATCAAGGGTGTCAAGTGGATTCGTCTCCATTATGCGTACCCTAACCAGTTCCCTATGGAACTCCTCGATGTTATGAAGCAAAAGAAGAATGTCTGCAAATACATCGATATTGCTCTTCAGCACATCTCCGACCACATGCTCACAGCCATGCATCGCCACGTCAGCAAGCAAGATACCATGGATCTCATTGCTGCCATGCGCAAAGCTGTTCCAGGCATCCATATTCGCACCACTTTGCTCGTTGGTTTCCCTGGCGAAACAGAAGAAGACTTCCAAGAGCTTGTCGACTTCGTCAAGTGGGCACGATTCGAACGTATGGGAGCCTTCGCTTATTCTGCTGAAGAGGGCACTTATAGCGCCGACCATCTCGTCGACGATGTTCCTGATGAGGTAAAGCAGGCACGTTTGAGCAAGCTCATGGCTATCCAGCAGCGTATCAGCGCAGAGATCGAGGCTGAAAAGGTGGGCAAGGTTCTGAAAGTCATCATCGACCGCAAAGAGGGCGACTACTATATCGGACGCACCGAGTTCTGCTCGCCAGAGGTTGACCCAGAGGTGCTCATCAAGGCCGACGACAAAACTCTCCGCACCGGTTGTTTCTACGATGTAGAAATCACCTCCAGCGAGGAGTTCGACCTCTATGGAAGAGTAGTATAATCGCCCCTTTACACCCCTCGCGCCCCCTCACTCCCTCCTTGCGCTTCCACCTTTCGCCCCTCGAGCCCTTGCGCCCCTCCGTCCTCGTCCGATGTCGTTTCTACGACATCGCTCATCCCTCTCTCACCCCTCATTCTTTAATCTCTTTATATTAAATATGAATAATAAGGAACTAATTGCTGAACTAGCACAACAGACAGGATATTCTCAGACCGACACTCAGAAGCTTGTCCGCACATTGGTAGATGAAATGGGAATCCGTTTCACCGAAGGCGATAGTGTTTACCTCAACAACTTCGGCACCTTCGAAGTTAAGAAACGCATGGAAAGGGTCGTGGTAAACCCTGGCACCCAGCAGCGCATGCTTGTGCCGCCAAAGCTCGTTCTTAACTTCAAGCCCATAGCTTCTATTAAAGAAAACTTAAAGAATGGAGGATTGCAAGATGAGTAAAGTATCAATCACTGAACTTGCCTCTAAGCTTATGGAGAAACACGGCCTTAAGCGTACCGAGGCAGAATTGTTTATCCGCCAGTTTGTTGGTGTTATCAACGACGGACTAAAAAATGATAAATCAGTAAAGGTAAAAGGTCTTGGCACATTCAAGGTCCAAGCCGTTAGCGCCCGTAAGAGCGTGGATGTCAATACAGGCGAAGCCATCGTCATCGAGGGTAGAGACAAGATCTCGTTCACAGCAGAGGCTGTTATGCGCGACCTCGTAAACGCTCCTTTCGCTCAGTTCGAGACCGTCATCGTCAACGATGGTGTCGACTTCTCCGAAATCGACGCTAAACACGAAGCTGAAAATACAGAAGCCAAAGAACCTACACCTACAGTAGAGCCAGCTCCAGTAGCAGAGCCTGAGCCAGCAGTCGTAGAGCCAGAGCCTGCAGTAGAGCCAGCTCCAGCAGCAGAGCCTGAACCAGCAGTCGTAGAGCCAGAGCCAGCAGCAGAGCCTGAGCCAGCAGTCGTTGAGCCAGCTCCAGTAGCAGAGCCTGAGCCAGCAGTCGTTGAGCCAGCTCCAGCAGCAGAGCCTGAGCCTGCAGCAGTCGAGCCTACTCCAGTAGCAGAGCCTGAGCCAGCAGTAGAGCCAACTCCTGCAGTCGAAGATTCAGACTCTGATACCGAAGAGCTTGAAGCTAAATCAAAGTCATACAAGAATACAATCATTGTTCTTGCATCCTCGTTAGCTTGCGTAGTCATTCTTGCTGTAGTAGGCTTCGTCTACATGTTCTCGCAGATTGAAAAGCGCGACAATCGCATTGCACACCTAGAAACCCAAACAGCAACTCTTGCTGACCGCATGATGAAGACTCACATGTCGCCAGCTCTCGCAGCCAATCAGCCTGCCGCTAATGATGAGGCAGACAACATCTTGGCAGCCAACGAGCAGAAGATAGAGGCAGCCCAAAAAGCCGACAAGGAAAATAATCTCAAAACTGCAGAAGCAAAGCCCGAACCTAAGGCGGAACCAAAGGCTGCAACCAAGTCAACCGCAGAAGCCAAGGCTCATGCTGCTAAGTCTGCACCTTCTATCCTTTCGCCGTCAGCCTACGACAAAGATCCTCGTGTTCGCACAGGAGCCTATGTCATCACAGGCATTGCCAACACCGTTACGGTCAAAGCTGGTCAAACCATGTCTTCTCTCAGCAAGACCTACCTCGGTCCAGGTATGGAATGCTACCTTGAAGCTGTCAATGGTGGCAATCGCGAACTTAAAGCTGGAGAAAAAATCAAAATACCTGCTCTTAAAACCAAAAAGAGCTTGAAGAAATAAAAAAATCAAAGGGGGTGTGTCAAAAGTTCAAACAGCACGCCCAGAATGGGCAGAAGTTCTTAGCCCAGGGCAACACCCTGGGAGGAATAGTAATTAATAAGTAAAGCGTCCTGTAAGGACAAAAGTATTGATACATAGTTAATTATGTAGGCTTTTGTCCTTACAGGACGCTTGGTTTATATTTTCCCTTTTACCCAGGGCGTTGCCCTGGGCTAAGAACATATTGGGCTTTCAGCCCGCTTTGCTTGACTTTTGACACACCCCCTTCTTTATACATCATTATTCATGCTTTATTTTCCATCCTTTATTTTCCATGCTTTCTCGAGAAAATGCTCAAGTTGTCCGATGGCTTAAACACCACTTTGCTATGTGCTTCGATAGTTATCTTCTCCTTTGTCTGTGGATTCATACCCTGGCGTGCTGGCACTTCCTTAACAAAAAATCTACCGAAGTCAGGAATCGAAACCTCGCCATCACCTTCGCATATATTATCAGCTATTGCGCCTAACACCATGTTCACATAAGTTGCAGCATCAGCCTTCGAGATGCCTGCTTTTTCTGCCACAGCGGCAGCAAGTTGAGTTTTGTTCATTTTGTTTAATTTTAGTGATTAAGGTTACAAAAGTAACAATAATTATCTAAAATCCATCATCATCTCCTTATATTTTTACTACCTTTGCTCCTGATAATTTATTTTAATAGCATTATTACTCACACTTATGCATTTAGCAGAATTAATATTCTTTGGTTGCTTTACAATATTTGTCATCGCAATCCTACTTCTCGACACCCTCGTCATTGATAAGAAAGCCCACGAAGTTTCTATGAAAGAAGCAGGAATCTGGACAGCCGTTTGGATTATCCTTGCCCTCTTGTTCTCCGTCTTCCTATGGTTTCATGGCGACTTAGTCCATGGCATCAACAATTTCAGCGACCTGCAAGCCGTCACCACGAAATACGCATCCCACATCAAACTCAATCCCGACGACTTCGAGTGGAGCCTACAGCAATATCGCCACCACATGACCATATCCTACATCTCTGGCTATCTGCTCGAGAAAACACTCTCTGTCGACAATCTCTTCGTTATGATGATGATTTTCACCTCCTTTGGCGTTAGCAAAAAGGAATACCAGCATGTGCTCAACTGGGGAATCTTTGGAGCCATCGTTTTGCGCTGCATATTCATCTTCCTTGGCTCTGCCTTCGTCACTCGTTTCTCTTGGCTTCTCACCGTCTTTGGTCTATTCCTTGTGTATAGTGGCTTCAAGATGTTTTTCGAGAAAAAGAAAGATGAAGAAGTCGATGTTGCCAACCATCCTGTAGTAAAATTCCTGTCGCGCCATTTCCGTGTCACCAGCGAATTCCAGGGCGACCATTTCTTTGTGCGCAATGCCGGCAAACTCTTCATCACCCCTCTCTTCATCACCGTCGTCTTCATAGAGTTTAGCGACCTTGTGTTTGCTTTCGACAGCATTCCCGCCATATTCTCTATCACTATCGACCCCTACGTGGTGTTCTTCTCCAACATCTTTGCCATCCTTGGCTTGCGTGCCATGTTCTTCCTCTTGGCAGGCGTAGCCGACAAGTTCTGGCTCTTAAAACCAGGAGTTTCATTCCTCCTGCTCTTCATAGGTATCAAGCTCCTCATTCACGACTTCATCGAAATAGATGCCGTTTGGTCGTTGGTATTCATAGTCTTAGTCCTCGTAGTCAGCATCGTTGGCTCATTAGTGGTTAAGAAGAAAACTGCATAACCATATTGGCTATCTTGGGATCATCCGACAAACATAGTGGATTATTTTATAGATATTGTTTAATGTTTAGATGGTCTTTTAAACATAAACCTTATAAACCCCTGTCATTTTCTTCAGCAGAGCTTGCCATCTGCGTCTTGCCCATCCTTTACGAGAGTGTGACTCTCGACAGCCCGGACAAGCCACAGATGGCAGATGCGCTCACGCCTCTGAAGAAAATGGCAGGCAATAAACCAAAATAAACCGTTGCTTGAGAATGTCGCACACCCATTAAACACTAAACACTACACATTAAACACTAAACATTACACACTACACACTAAACACAACCTCAAGCAACGGTTTATCTTTGTTTATCGCCCTATGTTGGGCAATGTGCAGGTACTGCACTTGATGTAAAGGCTTGGCAAGGCGTGTCGTACAGCTTGCTTACGAAAGCGCCTTGTCAAGCCTTTACATCAAAAACTCGAAGCATGAGAGTTTGCCCAGCATAGGGTGTTTATCTTGGTTTATGTTTTTTTATATGCGAAAGAAATATTAGCGGA
>ENA-UERK01001995-UERK01001995.1-human-gut-metagenome-genome-assembly--contig:-NODE-1995-length-13949-cov-4.041090_pt1 | contig 13949 bp, 10 predicted proteins | sample MGYA00242957_ERZ507957 | MGnify/ENA primary metagenome ERZ507957 (study PRJEB26167, sample SAMN06115538) | human gut metagenome | host: Homo sapiens | place: China:Heilongjiang | collected 2015-11-06... | reverse complement strand
AAAAGAAGCGCCGTCAGTTGGCGCGCGTGAACGTGATGAGCGGGATTTCGTTGAAGGTGCCGCTTCTCACGGGGAAGCCCGCCCAGAAGCCCGCGCCCTGGGAGACGTAGAGTTTCATGCCACCCACCTCATAAAAGCCCTTGACGAAGCCGTTGTTGGCAAGCGATGCGAGGATCGCGACGGGGCCCGTGTGGCCGCCGTGGGTGTGACCCGAAAGCTGCAGGTCCACCTTCCAGGCAGGATTGGCAGCCTCGGGAGCCGTGCGGGGCTGATGGTCCATCAGGATGCGGAGGTCGTCGTCGGCAAGATTGGAGAGCGTGCCCGCAAGGTCGTGACGGCCTGCGCCCGCGCGCTCGGCGGCGAGGTCGTCCACGCCCGCCACCGTCACGCGGCGGCCCTTGACGGCGATGGAGACGGCCTCGTTCTCGAGAATCACGACGCCGTGGCGCCTGATGATCTCAAGGAGCTTCTCGCGCTCGGGACGGATGTACTCATGGTTGCCCGTCACGCCGAAGATGCCGTAGGCGGCCTTGAGGCCGGAAAGAGGCGCGAGGTCCGCGTCGCGCTGAAGAACGGCGGCCTCCCCGTCGAGCGGACCGTCGGAGAAGTCGCCCGTGATGAGGACGAGGTCGGGCTTGGCCTCATTGACGGCCTTCACCACGGCTTCGGTGCGGGCGGCGGGGAAGAGGTTCGAGGCGTGCAGGTCCGTGATCTGGGCGACCTTGAAGCCCTCGAGCTCGGGCGGAAGGTTCCTGACGGCCACGGTCATCGGCTCGACCGTGGGCTCGGAGAGCGCGTTCCAGGTCGAGGTGATGCCGAAGAAGATGCCGAAGACGGCCACGAAGCACGTCGAGACGATCGTGAAAAGATCGCGCTTCTCGACGGGCAGCCCCATCTTCCTGCGCACGAGTCCGCGCACGCCGCCGATCATGTCGCGCGCGAGCGCCAGCAGGAAGAACCAGTAGGCAAAGCTCACGAAAAGCCCCGTAACAGGCAGCGTGTCGACGATGAAGGCGCGCTCGAAGAGGTCCGTCATGTCGAGAAAGGCGAAGTGCAAGGCGCCCGCAAGCGCAAAGAAGGCCGTGACGGCAAGCTTCGAGGTCGTGCCGAGATGGGCGATGCGGATCGTGCGCCAGATGCCGTAGGCGGCCATCAGGGCCGTGACGAGCGCGCAGATGAGATAGACAGTGACGTGCATGGACATGAAATCGGTCTTGTGTCTTGTGGTCTGGTGGTTTGGGGAGCTTCTGCGGAAAGCCTGAGGGAGGCCCGTCCTAACGTGAAGCGGCAGGCATTGTACACGGGGGCGCAAGGCTTCTGGCGATGCAAGGCGTCGGATTCTTGCGCAATCCCCTCATCTGCGGGCGGATTTGCACTCCGAGGAGAGTGTCTGAGGCAGGAAGCCCGGATGCAGCAGGGGCGCCGGGCGGGAAAGTGAATTCCCTGCAACGGCGCCCTGAAGACCGTGATGACTGTGGTAGTGCAGCGACGGTCAGGCGGGAGGCGTGAAGACCATGGCCGCCTGTTCCTCCTCGAGCCTGCGGCTGTGCTCGCGTTCGAGAAGTTGTTCGCCCCAAAGGCGGCAGAAGGCGAGGAAGGCCTGGAGGTCGGAGGAGCGGTACTTCTGCTTGTGCATGCAGAAGGAGAGCTGCCTCGTGAAGGTCTCGGGGCACTTGACGCGCCTGAGGTGTGGGCCGAAGAACGGATCGTGGAGGATGCGCTCGGAGATGAAGGTGAGGCCCATGCCGTTGATGATCATGCCGACGATCGCCTCGAAGCTGTTGACGTTCGCGATGATGTTGTGCTCGGAGAGGTGCAGGCCGATCTGGGCGTCGAAGAAGATGCGGGTGCTTGAGCCCTCCTCTCTCAGGATCCAGTGTTCGCGCGAGAGCTGCTCCCAGGTCGCGACGCCCTGCGTGAGGCGGTGCCCCTTGGGCGCCACCACGACCATTTCGTCGGAAATCCACGGCTCGGTGATGAGGTGCGGATTTGTGACGGGGCCCTCGACGATCGAGACGTCGGTCGAGAAGTTGAGGAGCGATTCGGCCACCTCGGCGGTGTTGGCGATGCGCATTTCGGGCATCCAGCCCGCGTGCGCCTGAAAGTCGCGCATCAGGTCCGAGAGCATGAAGGAGCCGATCGTGAACGTGCAGGCAAGCCTGAGCTGGCCCGTCGTGCGACCCGAAAAGAGCGACTCGATGTCGTCGGTGCGCTCCATGAGCTCGTCGGCGGCGGGCTTGAGGCGTCTGCCTTCGGCCGAAAGAAGGAGTCGGCCGCGGGTGCGCTCGAAGAGCGTGACGCCGAGGCGCCCCTCAAGCTCCGTCAGGGCCTGGCTCACCGCGCTCTTGCTCATCGCAAGATCCTGAGCAGCAACCGACAGGTTCTCGGTGCGTGCGACTGCAAGAAAGACCTGCATCTGGCGAAGCGTAATCTGCATGACTGGGTCCTCGTGGGAAGGGTGGCGGGAATGACGGTTCGGCTCCCTCGAACGAGGGACCGTCTGAAAGCCGACATTCTCAGACGATGATTATGGCACGCGCGCTCCGTGATCCGAAGCCCCAAGCGGGTAAACCCGCGAGGAAATCACACGCCGGGCTCAGACGACGGGCCTGCGCCTCTCTCTCGAAAGGCCGAGCAGAATCCGCATGTCGGCGCTGAGCTTCACGTCGTGCAGGACCGAAGCGTCCCCGCACCAGGCGACGTCCTCGGGCGAAAGACGCCAGGCGGCGTGCCTGATGAAGCTCTCTCCGAGCAGCGCGGCCGCCCTCGGAATGCTCATCACGTCGACCAGTCCGATCTCGTAGTCGGGCCAGTTTCGAGGGCCGCCCAGAAGCAGTCCCGGCGTGAAGTGCCGCCTGCAGTACGGTCTGTTGCGCCCGATCTCGCGGTGAACCGCCATGCCTGTGAAGAGGATCGTGTTGTGCGTGCGCTGGCGCGTGGGCTCGATCTCGGCCGAAGTGCGGTAGCGGGCGAATACGCATCCGGGAAAATCAACCTCCATCGAGGGCGGCACGGGCCAGGCCACCTGCTGACGAACCTTCTCGGCCGCATAGTCCGAGGACCAGTTGCCGATCGCCTCGCGGGCCTCCTTCGGGAGGTTCTTCACGACGTTCCAGCGGGCGAGAATGCGGCGGGGCTTCGCGGCGCCTTCCTTCGTCTTCACGTTCGTGAACCTCAGGCGCTTCTCCTCCTCGAATTCGGCTCTCAGGGCGTCGGGATCGGACGCGAAAATCGAAAGCGGCACGACGACGCTCATCACACGCGTCTCCACATTGGCCTCGATCCATTCGGCCGCATCCTCGTAGGAAAAGAGATACTTCGCCTGCTGCGCCGCGTAGTCGAGCCCGGCAACCTCCTCGGCGCAGACCGAGCGCACGCGGTCCGAAAGAAGAAGCCTCGGCAGGTCGACGCCGGCACCTTGATTAAAGGCGCTGTACGACGCCCAGGGCCCGATCGAGATGAGCTCAGTCATCGGATGCCTGTAGGTGCGAAGCCACTCGGCCGCCTCGACGGGATCCTCCGTCATGATGACGCTCCTTCGCCTCAATTCCGCCTGACGCCTTGCAACGTCCACCGCCAGAAGCACCGTTCCCGGGACCGTCTCCTTGTCTTCCATGTCCATCGCGCAGTTGCGGGCGCTGCCACGGGCAGGCCCTATCCTTAATATTGAATGTTTTATAGAAGGTACATTCTATTCGAAGAAGCCGAAAAAGGCCTCCCTCTGCGGAAGGCCTGCAATAAGTCGTGAGGGCGCAGGATGTCCCAGTTTTCGGCAAAGCCGAACGATTGAAGTCTGGTCGGTCGCATTTTCCGAACGATCGGTTCTGAAAAAAACGACGCCTCCGAACGAATTTTCTGCCAAAATAGCCCCGCAAACCAAGGGTAATCCCGCCCTTTTCTTGAGAATTCCCATGTTCAAAAAGCTTCACTACAAGGTTCGTGGCCTGCCCACGCCGCTCGCAGGTCTCGCGCTCGGCATTGCGAGTCTGGGCTGGTGCCTCGAGAACGCCCTGCCGCTCGCGGGCTGGGGCCAGACGACGGGTGCCGTGATCGGCCTCGTCATGATCGGCTTTCTGGTGCTTCGCTTCACGGCGCACCACGACACGCTCTGGGCCGACCTGAAGCATCCCGTCGTGGGCAGCATCGTCCCGACGTTCGCGATGTGCCTGATGGTGGTCTCGAAGACTGCGGGCCACTGGATGCCCGAAGCGGGCGTCGTGCTCTGGTGCGCGGCGGTGCTCCTTCATCTGGCGGCGCTCGGCATCTTCGTCGTGAACCGCCTGCAGGAACCGAGGCTCGAACTCATGGTGCCCTCCTGGTTCGTGCCGCCCATCGGCATCGTGGTGGCCGACGTGACCTTCCCCGAGGTGGCCGTGCTGCTTCCCTTCGCGAAGATCCTCTTCTGGATGGGCGCCGCGGCCTATGCCGTGCTCCTGCCGCTGATGATCTACCGCCTCTTCTTCCTCCCCGAAGTCCCCAACGGCGCCAAGCCCACGATCGCGATTCTGGCCGCGCCCGCGAGCCTGCTGCTTGCAGGCTATCTCACGGTCGAGAAGGATCCGTCGCTTCTCCTCGTCGCGCTCCTCTTCGGCATCGCGATCCTCATGACGGTCGTGATCTACTTCGCCTTCTGGCGCCTCCTGAGGCTTCAGTTCTCGCCGGGCTACGCGGCCTTCACCTTCCCGATGGCCATCGGCGCGACGGCGCTCTACAAGCTCTCGAACCTCGTGGCGGGCTTCCCCGGCGCCCTTCACTACGCGCACCAGATCCGCTTCCTCGCCCACGTCGAAGTGACGGTCGCCGCCGTGGTGATCCTCTATGTGGCGGCCCTCTACGCGAAGAACCTCCGCGACATGCTCCCGAAGTTCCCCGCCGCAGCCTGAGTCTCCGGGCTGCACGCCCCTCACAAGCCTTGTTCAAAACGGCGTCCCGCTTCATCCGGCGGGGCGCCGTTTCTGCATCGTTCTCTTCAACTCGTCCCGCGCACGACATTCGGGAAACGGCGATGCCGTTCTCATAATGTCGCGCATGGATGACGACCGCCTCCAACCGCAGGCCCCAACGTCGATTCCGCCCGTTTGTTGCGTTTGCGCAACAGCATAGGGGTTATCACCGCATTCCGGCCGAATGCCCTGTCCCGCAGGCCGATGCGCTGAATACGAAGATCGTCTGAAAAGGGGGCTTCTTGCGAATCGCACCCTCTTGTCCTAGAATCCTCCCTAGCCACGCGAAAAGCAGTGACTCCCAAATTTTCCCTTTTATTTGGATGACAAGATTATGTTCAAGAAGTCTCTTATCGCTGTCGCCGTTCTCGGCGCTACCGCTTTCTCCGTTCAGGCCGCCGACGTCACGATGTACGGCAAGGTCGACACGGGCCTCCTTTTCAAGTCCAACGAAATCACCATCCTCGACCAGACCGTGGTTGATACCGACTCGTTCACCATGGAAAACGGTCTGAACTCCGCTTCCCGCTTCGGCGTCAAGGGTTCTGAAGACCTCGGCAACGGCATGAAGGTGAGCTTCCAGCTCGAAAACGGCTTCAAGGCTGACTCCGGCGAATTCAAGACCAAAGACAAGCTCTTTGACCGTCAGGCCACCGTCGCCCTCTCCTCCGACTTCGGTACGCTCACCATGGGCCGCGTCGGCGGCATTGGTTCCGGCGCCGGCTTCGACCTCGTCTACGGCTACGCCGACGCCTTCGACGGCGGCTCTGGTAGCGTTCTCGGCCTTGCCAAGTCCGACCGCTACGACAACATGATCACGTACCAGACCCCGAAGTTCGCCGGTATGCAGGCCACGGTCCAGTACTCCTTCAATGAATCCAGCACCGACAAGGACCGTGAAGGCTCCTCCGCCGTCAACCGCTACGCTTCCGCCGGTCTGACGGGCAGCTTCGGTGCTCTGAACACGGTTCTCGCCTACGAATTCCAGAACTACGAGTCCTTCGACGCCACTGCGCACGAAGACGGCCACACCGTCTACTTCGGCGGCAACTACGACTGCGGCTTTGCCAAGACCTTCGTGATGGCCCAGTACTTCAAGGGTCTTAAGACTGGCAACATCAAAGCTCTCGGCATGCTCGACGACCTCAACGCCACCAACGTGGTCAATGAAATTTACGACAAGGGTGCCAAGGGCTACGGCCTCCACCTCGGCACGATCGTTCCGATCAGCAACGGCGACCTGACGGTTGGCGCCTACTATGTCGACGGCAAGGGCGAAACGTCTGTTGCCGGTGATGAAGATGTCGATTTCGACTACATCGGCCTTGCCACGAAGTACGAATACCGCCTGAGCAAGCGCACGTCCGTCTATCTCGGCGCCGGCTACCACAAGGCCAAGGCTGAGGACTCCGAAGTCGAAATCGAACAGAAGGTCGGTGAAGTCTTCACGGGTCTGACGCACGCTTTCTAATCTGAAACGCGTCACCAGCTGATGAAGCGGTCTTCCGACTGCTGAATCGGACATGAACCGAAGCCCTCTGCGGAACCTTCCGCGGGGGGCTTTCCTTTTGCGGGTACCTCCCCCGCTCGCCCGCTTCCGTCCCGCAAGAGCCCTCTCCGGCCCCTCCAAACCGCGTCTGCGAGGCACCTCCAGGTTCCGCGGTATTGACGATGGGGAGCCGATCCGTGATAATCATCCGATTGATCAGGAAGGCGGAGACGGCGCCCGCCGCGCCCCCGTGAAGGGAAAGCGCAGCACGGAACCCCGATCCCACGTCCGCCCCTCCAACTATTCGAGAGAGAATTCAAATGGCAGAAGACACCAACTACGTCACCCTTGAAGTGGCCATCGATTCGTCCCTTTACGACAATCTGATTCATGCCGCCGCCAACCGCGGCCAGTCCGTGAGCGAGTTCGTCGAGTCCGTGCTCGACCGCGAGGTCGAACAGGCGCTGGGGGAAACGCCGGTCGAGGTCCGCGATCCGCAGGACGAGGAGTAAGCCCCGGAGGGCTCTCCCAACAGACACCAACGACAGGGATTCAGGAAAAAGGAGACAAGGCGATGACGGCCTGTGCACGAAAGAAGGTTTTGCTCATGATTCTCGACGGCTGGGGCATCGGCCGCGGCGACAGGGCCGACGTGATCGGCAGCGTCAGGCCGCAGCGCCTCGGTGAGTTTGCGGCGAAGTATCCGCACGCCGAACTGCGCACCGACGGCGAGAACGTGGGCCTGCCCGACGGCCAGATGGGCAACTCCGAAGTGGGCCACCTCAACATCGGCGCCGGCCGCGTCCTCTATCAGGACCTCGTCAAGATCAACCGCGCGGTCGCCGACGGCTCTATCGGCGACAATCCCGAGGTGAAGGCCCTCATCGAATACTGCCGCGAAAAGGGCTGCGCCCTGCACGTCATGGGCCTTCTCTCCGACGGCGGCGTGCACAGCCTCAACAGCCACATGTACGCGTTCCTGCGCCTTGCGAAGGCCGCGGACCTCGAGAAGGTCTACGTGCACGGCTTCCTTGACGGCCGCGACACCGATCCCAAGAGCGGCGAAGGCTTCGTGAAGGACATGCTCGCCGAAATGGCGAAGCCCGACACTGCGGGCGAACTCGTGAGCCTCGTGGGCCGCTACTGGGCCATGGACCGCGACAAACGCTGGGAGCGCGTGCGCCGCGCCTACGACCTGCTCGTCAAGGGCGTGGGCAATCCCGTCGCCGACATGCCCGACGCCGTGCGCGTCTCCTACCGCCAGGGCATCACCGACGAGTTCCTCGAGCCGCAGTACCTCACGGACGGTCATGGCGTTGCCGTGGGCCGCATCCGCCCGCACGACGCCGTCGTCTTCGTGAACTTCCGCAACGACCGCGCCAAGGAGCTCACGACCGTACTCACGCAGGAGGCCAGACCCGATTTCGAAATGGAGCCCTTGCCGCTCTACTTCTGCACGATGACGCCCTACGACCCGACCTACAAGGGCCTGCACGTCCTCTTCCCGAAGGAAAACGTCGTCAACACGATCGGCGAATGGGTCTCCGCCCAGGGCCTCAGGCAGCTGCGCATCGCCGAGACCGAGAAGTACGCCCACGTCACGTTCTTCCTCAACGGCGGCCGCGAAGCCCCGTATGAAGGCGAGGACCGCATCCTCGTGCCGAGCCCCTCGGTCGCGACCTACGACCTGCAGCCCCAGATGGGCGCCCCCGAGGTCACCGAGAAGCCCGTCGAGGCCATCGCCACCCAGCAGTACGACTTCATCTGCCTCAACTTCGCCAACGGCGACATGGTGGGCCACACGGGCGTCTACGACGCGATTGAAAAGGCCGTCGTCACCGTCGACGCCTGCGCAGGCGCCGTCATCGACACCGCGCGCGACCACGGCTACGAGGTCGTCCAGATCGCCGACCACGGCAACGCCGACAACGCCGTCAACGCCGACGGCTCGCCCAACACGGCCCACTCGCTCAACCCAGTCCCCATCCTCGTCGTCTCCGACCACGTCGACCGCGTTGAAAACGGCGTCCTCGCCGACGTCGCCCCGACCGTACTCACGCTCATGGGCCTGCCGATCCCGCCTGAAATGACGGGCCGCGTCCTCGTGACGATGCGCTGATCCCCACACTGATCCGCTTCATCAAGACAGCGAGCCCCTGCAGTCCGTCTGCAGGGGCTCGTTGTTTCTGTCTTCTTCGTTCGGGCTTTCCTTCGCTTCAGGCGCCCTGAAGCGTGCGCCTGTATTCGCCCGGCGGCACCCAGATCGCGCAGAGCGCGGGAATTGACTGCAGGCACGATATGGCAGCGCATGCGTTCGGGCGCGTGCTGCTTCCATATCTTGTACGTCATGCCGTGGTCGCCGAGCCAGTCGACGCTTTCGCCCGCAATCTCGGCATAGGCGCGGATGAGGGCCGGATCGGAACGACCGCCCGAAACCTCCATCATCTCCTTGAAGTAGAGTTCCTTGGAATCGTCGTCGTCCTTGTCCTGATAGCGTGTTTTCGTCGCGGCGATCCAACCGGAGCTGTAGGCGGACGTGCAGTCGGGACGGCCCATCTTCTCGATGAGAAGAACCTTGGCGCCCCTTTCCTTGGCTTCGAGCGCGGCGCAAAGGCCCGCGAAGCCCGCGCCCACCACGACGACGTCCCACTCCTCGCGGGCGATCTTCGACTTGGGCTCGACTGCGGCGGAGGCCGGGAGCGAGACGCCTGCGGCAGCGGCGGCACCCGTGCACATGAGGCCGGTCTTGAGCAGATTGCGGCGTGCAGCTTGCATGATTGCTCTCCTTTTGTCTTGAGCGGCGCCGGACCGGTCACGTCCGACGTCCTTTTCATGCTACGACGGAACACTTCGGCACACTAACCTCAGAAAGGACATTCGATGCGCTTTTTCGGTCATCGGACGCCATCCGGCTACAGGCGTGAAGGAAAACCTCATGCGTACGACCCTGCGCAGAAGCGGTAATATTGAGAGATCATTCTTCCGACCCATACGCTTCACAATGGAGACCAGCATGGCACTCAACGTCGTCGAGATCTGGCGCGACCTGCACAAGACGCCCGAACTCGGTTTTGAAGAAAAAAAGACCTCCGCCTACCTTGCCGAGGCCCTCGAAAAGCTTGGCTACGCCGTCACGCGCGGCGTCGGGAAGACGGGCGTCATGGGCGTCATCAGGGGCGCCGAGCCCGGCCCCGTCCTGATGCTTCGCGCCGACATGGACGCCCTGCCCTTCAGGAACGATGACGGCTCGATCGAGGCCGTCCACGCCTGCGGCCACGACAGCCACTGCGCGATGGTGCTCGACGCCGCCTCCGAGCTCGCGGGCCGCGTGCGCCGCGGCACCCTCAAGATCCTCTTCCAGCCGGGCGAGGAGACGCTCCACGGCGCGCTCGAGGTCCTGAAGTCCGGCGCCGTCGACGACGTCGACATCGCCCTGGGCTGCCACGTGCGTCCGATTCAGGACATCCCGACGGGCACCTGCGCCGCCGCCGTTCGCCACACCTCTAGCACCTTCGCCGACATCGTGATCCACGGCCGCACGGCCCACGCCTCGCGCCCGCACCTCGGCGTCAACTGCGCCGAAGTGGCCGCCGCCGTCACGCAGGCCGTCGCCGCCATCAAGGGCGACCCCGCCAAGGTGTGGTCCTGCAAGGTGACGAGCATCCAGGCCTGCGCCGCTGCCGTCAACATCATCCCCGACACCGCAACCCTCAAGCTCGACATCCGCGCCCAGACGAACGAACTCATGGACGAACTCCTCGAGAAGGTCCGCATGGCCGCCGCTGGCACCGCCGCTGCCTACGGCGCAACCGCCGAAGTCATCCTCCCCGGCGTCGTCATCCCGGCCGCCGTCTACGACGAGGACCTCGTCGCCGAACTCGCCGGCACGATCCGCGAGGTCCTCGGCGACGAATGCCTCGCCCGCGACTGCGGCGGTGGCGGCGAGGACTTCCACTTCTTCAAGAAGGAACGCCCGCACATCCGCGCCGCCTACTTCGGCGTGGGCGCAGGCTGCACGCCGGGCCTCCACGCCCGCAACATGACCTTCGACGAAACGCAGCTCGACATGGGCGTCAGGGTCCTCACCGCAGCCGCCCTCAAGCACGTCGGCTGACGCAGCACCCAACCCTGATCATCCCCCGCGGGGCCGTCCTCCACACGGACGGCCCCGCCTTCATTTCCGAAGCAGCGCCCAAACGCCCTCCGCACGGGCCTTCTTCAAGGCACGGAATTGAGACCCCGTTCGGGACCAGGCATCCGGGCGCAATCACATGAAATCCAAGTACTTCCGCCCAAGAAGCCTTGACTTTCGTCAAACTCCGTGTTTGAATTTGAGAACATTTGTTTCAGGTCTGCTAGGGTATTTCCTGTTACGCCCCTGCAGACGCATGCGGCGGGCCTTGAAGAACACCACTGGAGCAGGAAAATGCCGGAATGCAGAATTGAGGCGCTTGGCCTCGCAAGGCAGCCATTGAACGAGATTGAAGCCATGCTTGCGCTCCCGTCCGTCACCTCCGCCTCCTCCACATCCTCCTCTACATCCACGCGCGGCTCCCTCTAAGCCCGCGCGTGCGATATCAGGCGCCGCTGCGGCCTCCCCGGCTGTGAACGTCCGCGCCACTCCCCAACACACTCTTTGACAATCTGACCGGCCGATTTTGCATTTCGGCGCACTGAAGGCTCAAGGCCCCACTGCACCCGAAATCCGTCAAAAGAGCCGGAAACCCCGCCGGAAGACCGTCCGCACCCATGGACAAAGCCTTTCGCCCCCACAGGAAAAACTAGGAGACTCAACATGGATCTCATCAAGAACTGGAAGCTTCATCTGCTGGCCCTCATCGTCGTGATCGTGGCCGAATCGATCGGCATGCACCGCTTCGGCCTCGTCGTGCTGCTGCCGCTGCTCTACGCGCTGGTGCTGGGCGGCATCCTCTCCTTCCCGAAGTTCGGGATCCTGAAGTTCTCCGAAATGGACCGCGCCGCGAAGTTCATGCCGATCGCCATGCTGGTCCTCCTGACGAAGATCGGTCTGGGCATCGGGCCGAACCTCGAGATGCTCCTCAATTCCGGCTGGGCCCTGATCATGCAGGAGTTCGGCCACTTCTTCGGCACGCTGATCTTCGGCCTGCCCGTTGCGCTTCTCCTCGGCATGAAGCGCGAGGCCATCGGCGCGTGCTACTCGATCGACCGCGAGCCCAACGTCGCCATCATCGGCGAGAAGTACGGCCTTGACAGCCCCGAGGGCCGCGGCGTGATGGGCATGTACATCTGCGGCACCGTCTTCGGCGCGCTCTGGATCTCGATCCTCGCGGGCGTGGTCGCGGGCCTCGACATCTTCCATCCGCACTCCCTCGCCATGGGCGCGGGCATCGGCTCGGCCTCGATGATGGCCGCCGGCACGGGCTCGATCATCGCCGCCTACCCCGAAGCCGCCGAAACCGTCGGCGCCTACGCGGCCGCCGCCAACCTGATGACCTCGGTGCTCGGCATCTACTTCGCGCTCTTCATCTCGCTGCCCGTCACGGTCAAGATCTATGAATTCGTGACCGGCGACAAGCGCGCCGCCTGAGAGCCCCCCGAACACACCGCACCGAACATGTCAAAAGGAAAGAACATCATGAACGCCATTGCCGCCCATCTTGAAAAGCTCAAGGACTACCTCTTCATCCTGCTCGTCACCGGCATCTACACCCTCGTCGCCAACACCTTCGGCTACAACGGCGACATCGCCCAGGGCGCCGTGGGCATCCTCATCATCGTCGCGATCGCCTTCTTCGGCGTCGTGATCCAGATGCTGCCCGGCTTCAACAAGCTCCCCGTCGTCTTCTGGGTCTCGCTCACCGCCGTCATCGTCTCGATCCCGAGCTTCCCCGGCGGCGTGTGGATCGTCGAGCAGACCAAGCACATCAACTTCCTCGCCACGACGACCCCGATCCTCGCCTACGGCGGCCTGTGCCTGGGCAAGGACCTCGAGGCCTTCAAGCGACTCTCCTGGCGCATCGTCCCCGTCGCCATGGCCGTCGCCTCGGGCAGCTTCCTCTGCGCCACCGCGCTCGCCGAGCTGATGCTGCACCTCGAGGGCATCTTCTGATCCTCGTTCCGACAACCGTTCTACAATGTACCGAATGCCCGCCGCCCCTGCGGGGGCGGCCGCACCCGGTCCCGTCAATCACCCGATATAGAAAGGAGCGGACCGCAGGCGCCGCCATCAGGCGCCGGAAACGGTCCCCTGTACAGATCATGGACAAAGCCGCCATCAAGCAGAAAGTCTGCGAAGCCATCGCCGCGCACCGCGCCGACATCGAGGCGATTTCCGAAGCCATCCTCGCCGAGCCCGAACTCGGCTTCAAGGAGGTGAAGACCTCCCGCAAGGTGCAGGAGGCGCTCGAGAGGCTCGGCATCGAATTCACGGCCGGCCACGGCATCACGGGCGTCAAGGCCCGCATGAAGGGCAGGAACTCGAAGCGCACCGTCGCGATGCTCGCCGAGCTCGACGCCATCGTCTGCCGCAACCACAGGAACGCCGACCCCGTCACGGGCGCCGCCCACTGCTGCGGCCACAACATCCAGATCGCCAACATGATCGCCGTGGCCTGCGGCCTGCGCGACGTCATGCCCGAACTCGACGGCGACGTCGTCCTCTTCGCGGTCCCCGCCGAAGAGTACGTCGAGATCGACTGGCGCAGCGCCCAACGCGACGAGGGTCGTCTCAAGTACCTCGGCGGCAAGCAGCAGCTCATCGCCGAAGCCGCCTTCGAGGACATCGACATGGCCATGCAGATGCACGTGGCCTCGGGCGACGAATTCAATCTCGGCGCCTCGAGCAACGGCTTCATCGGCAAGCTCATCGAATACCACGGCCGTCCCGCTCACGCCGCCTTTGCACCTGAAGAAGGCATCAACGCCCTCAACGCCGCCATGATGGGCGTCATGGGCGTCAACGCCATCCGCGAAACCTTCCGCGACCAGGACCACGTGCGCTTCCACCCGATCATCAACGCGGGCGGCGACCTCGTCAACGTGATCCCCGACTACGTCAAGATGGAAAGCTACGTGCGCGCCTCCAACATCGACGCCATGGTCCGCTACAACAAGGCCGTCGACCGCGCCCTCAGGGCGGGCGGCGACGCCATCGGCGCGAAGTGCGAGATCAGGAACCTGCCAGGCTACCTCCCGCTCGCCCCCGACGACGCCTTCCGCGAAGTCCTGCGTGACAACGCCGTCGAACTCTTCGGCAAGGAGAAGGTCACGCTCGGCGAACACAGCTCGGGCTCGACCGACATGGGCGACGTCTCGCTCCTCATGCCCGTCATCCACCCCTGGGTCGGTTGCGTCGACGGCGTTCTCCACGGCGCCGACTACGAGCTTCGCGACCGCGAGGCCGCCTTCACCCGCATCCCGCAGGCCCTCGCCCTCACGATCGTCGACCTGCTCGCCGACGGCGCGCAGAAGGCCGACGAGATCTGCACCGCCTTCAAGCCCCGGCTTGACCGCGAGTCCTACGTGGCCTTCATGGA
>ENA-UERK01001973-UERK01001973.1-human-gut-metagenome-genome-assembly--contig:-NODE-1973-length-14062-cov-25.859278_pt1 | contig 14062 bp, 16 predicted proteins | sample MGYA00242957_ERZ507957 | MGnify/ENA primary metagenome ERZ507957 (study PRJEB26167, sample SAMN06115538) | human gut metagenome | host: Homo sapiens | place: China:Heilongjiang | collected 2015-11-06... | reverse complement strand
CGAGCCGCTCCAAAAGGGCGAAATTCCACGGTTCAGATTCGAGGGCGTAACTTACAACGCAAGCACGGGAGAACGAAATTCGACGTATACTGCGGGTTCACAGGCGGAGCGATACGATAAGGTGCTTGCTCCTCCGTTCACAATGACGCAATGCACGTTAAGGGAGCAGTTAAAGATTATAGGCGGCTTTATCCACGCCGAGCCGAGATTGACCGACGGCGTGATTACTTTCGAGCCGTTCTGCGGCAATGAATTAGCCGAGGTAACCTTGACGGACGGCACGAAGATACCGCTTAATCAATATCCGTACGCTATACGAAAAAAGTCGCAAAGTATAAATGAGTATTGCACGAGCGTAGACACCCGCGCCGAGAATCTCGTAAATTCCATAGACAAGCGAAAGGGTAGTATAATAGACCCCGACGGAGAAAACTACAAGTCGCTACGGTCGGAAACGATAAACGCCCGTATCAACGAAAACAACGGCGAAGTGGTTACGGCTTACCCGATATACGAGATAGAAAAGGTAATGTGCGGAATCGCTAAACGAAACCCCCAAGACGCGAGCGATTATTGGGATTTAGCCCCCGTAGATATAACCGATTATATCGTGGAAGAAACGGCATACAGGGCGAACTTATCATCGTACAGCGGCTCTTTCCCGTATTCAAAGGCGTTCGCGATTTACTACACGCAAGGCTCGCCGAATATTAAAGGGTTATTCTTCAAAGCACCGGCGGTCATTGATAACGCGTATAAGGACTATTCAATAGTAAATATCCTTAAACATGTTACGGGCACGGCGTCAATAAACACCACTTATGCGCTTTACTCTTTTCAAGTAACTTATAAGCCTATTTATAACGCGCGTTTCGTCCATTCAAAGCCGTATATAGACCCCGACGAGAACGAAAGAACACTCTTTTATAATCAGTCGGAAAACCTTATCGAAACGTCTTATTACGGCGAAAACGTAAAGGGCGCGGTAGCAAGGCTCGGAAACGCCGAACAGTCGCTTACTTATTACTTCAAAGACATAAATAATATCCCCAAAGCGGGGCAGTTATTTGATGATGACAACTATATATCGGCGGTTATGATTCAGGTAATGCCGAGTTACTTAAAATGCACGGTAACGCTTTCAAAAGACTTTAACAGGCTTTCGGAGTATATCGGCGTAAAGTCGCTCAAGTACCTTTATGAAGTCAACGAACGCGCCGCCTACGATAGAACTATACTGCTTAAAGAGTATATCGTCATAGGCACTCGCGAAACCTATCCGCGCCAGACGCTCCACCTGCCTATAATCTGTAAATTTATCGGGATACACGATATTATTGACGGCGTAGAGTATTGGATAGGTGAGGGAACGGGTACAGTCGATGAGGGTAGCGTGGTATCGATAGTTAAACAGAACACGAACGCGCAAGGTTATATGTGCCGATACAGCGGCGACAATACCGTATACGCGAAAGTTTACGTTCCTTATACTTCGCCGCAACCTACCGAACAGACGGCAATCGCCGAAGTAACTTATATAACTTATACGGACACAAAGTCGCTTATAGGCTATAAGTTTATGAACGATACCTTAAAGGCTCTTATAGGTAGAAAAGCCAACCCCGTGACAGGCGTTATAGCACAGGCAAAAACGAAAACAAACAACGCCGTCGGTAGTCAAATCGCATTGCCTGTCATCGCTTCGGCGTTCGGTAACGTTATGACTTTCTCGTGGGCTTATAAAGATAACTATTCGGCGGGCGAGCAATCGGCTTACGTTTCGAGTAACAAAATCTCGGGATATTGGGCGCAGGACGTTCCGTATAAAGATTACTTCGGGCGATTCGACTATTACGAATTTTCGCTTACGCCCGGCGTTGAATACGAAACAGGCGAAAAGTATCAGCCCGCGTTAGACTTCCCCGAAGTCAAAGGCACGACGAAAGCCACCTATGTTTTAGGCACGAACGCGACGTATAATGACTTACAGTATCTAATCGACGCGGACAGCCGCGAAATTATAAACTTTAATCTTCAAGTCGAGTTCAGGAGTAATCGCCCCGATATTATAATCGGCTCGGCGTTGGCAAACAGTAACCCGTTCGTAAACGTTAAAGATAACGTCATAAACACGAAATATTACTTCTTTACGGAGCGACTGAATAAATTTATTCAACACGCGGAAAATCAACTCGGTATAGACCTGTCTACAGCCGCTACGGCGCGAGTTTTGGCAGGGAACGGGCAGGTTTCCCCCTTAAGTGTTCCCACGCCGCCTGCGGGCAAACAATGGCGTTCGTGGGCTATAATAACCGACCAAACGGAAGAAACAATGACGGTTGAAGACAGCGACGGGAACGTAAAGACGATTACGAAAACAGTCGGCGGCGACGTTGTTCTTGCGGGCAATTGGACTGACCCGACAAAGTATAACACGGAAGATATGAAAATTTACTTCATCGGCAAACATAAACTCAAATAAATACAGGAGGTATTTATATAAAATGTTGTTTTTTGCAAGCGGGCAAGGGCGGCTGACGGTCGTCCCTGCTCAAATCAATCAGAACTCGAACGGCGCGAACACGATTTATTTAACGGGCGCGTTTCCGTCGGCTTCTGTAGTAACGGTCGCGTTTACGCTTCCTGACGGTACGAATACCGAGCCGCAGTTAATGACGGGTGACAAAACCGTTGATTATAACGGCTTAACTCTCGCCGTTAAAGAGTATTCGCTTCCGAAAAGCATAACGCAGGTTTACGGGCGTGTCACGGCACAGTTTTATATTCAAAACGGCTCGGAGATACTCGCAACCGAAGCAACGAACATAACCGTTGCGAAAGGTGTTCCGTCAGAATCTCCGTCTGCGCCCGAGAATATTTACGAGCAAATCGTGGCGGCTTTGTCGTCGATACAGGCGGAGTTGGGGAACCCGAAACGTGAAACGTATATCGGAGCGAGTGTTCCGACGGACGATTATCCCGACTTATTCGTCAATACGACGAACGATTCGCTTTCGTATAAAGCCCCTGACGGCAGTTGGAAACCGATAGCCGGCGGCGGTTCAGGTGGCGGACTTGTCGATGACGTTCTTATCAACGGCGTATCTATTGTAGTAGACAAGACAGCTAATATACCGGTAGATTTGGGGACGGACGCAGATTCGAGCAACCCGATAGCGAATAAGGCAGTCGTAGAGGCTCTAAACGGTTTAAATACTGATATTACCGACCATAAGAATAATAAACAAAACCCCCATAGTGTAACAGCTGCTCAAATCGGTCTGGGTAATGTTGATAATACTTCCGATATGGATAAACCAGTATCTACAGCACAAGGGGCAGCTATCGGATATGTGGAATATACGTTAGCCCAGCACGAAAAAAATACCGACAACCCCCATAGTGTAACAGCTGCTCAAATCGGTCTGGGTAATGTTGATAATACTTCCGATATGGATAAACCAGTATCTACAGCACAAGGGGCAGCTATCGGATATGTGGAATATACGTTAGCCCAGCACGAAAAAAATACCGACAACCCCCATAGTGTAACAGCTGCTCAAGTTGGGTTGGGTGCTGTCAATAATACAGCTGACGCGGACAAACCGGTTTCTTCAAAACAGGCTATCGCGATTAATGCTGTTGAAGACCAAATAATACTTCATAAGGATAACAAAAATAACCCTCACGCGGTTACTGCGGCTCAAGTCGGGTTAGGTAACGTAAACAACACTTCCGACGCAAATAAGCCTGTTTCTACGGCACAGCAAGCCGCTTTAGACAAGAAGATTGATAAAGCCGGCGGTACATTCTCGGGAAATGTCGCCATTCAAGGCGATTTGACCGTTAGCGGTACAACGACAACGGAATCTGAAACACAACTCGCTGTTAAGGAAAACGTAATCGTCACTAACGCCGATAAAGCGAATTTGCAGACTTTGCTTTCCGGTCTTGCGATAAACAAGAACTCGACCGCGACTTACGGGATAATGTACGACCCTGCGGACGATACGGTTAAATTCGGCGAAGGTACACTCGACGCAAATCGTAAGTTCGTATTCAAAGCAGGCGAAGGACACCCGTTGGCGATAAGAGCCGATTCTTCGCAGTTTACAGACGCGGTACTCGTTAAATGGAACGCCACTACAAAGGCTTTTGAGCCTGCGGGCGGCACTTGGCAAAACTTACTCGACAAAATTGAGATAACCGACATTGACTTAACACTCGGTGACGAAACCGTATTGTACGATACGACTAACGGTATTCAGTTGAGTGCTACCGGCAAGATAACGCGTAAAGACGGTACTTCCGAACAACCGCAAGTTGATTTGGATATACCCATTGTTCCCGGTAACGGCATTAAGATTGATAAAGTAGCCAACAAAGAACAGGTCGCAGTTAAAGTTGATACCGAGGTCGTAGCGGTAAAATCTGACTTAACGTTGTATGCAAAGACGAGTGACTTAGGCAGTTATGTTAAAACGACAACTCTTAATACAACTCTTGCAGATTATGCCAAAACTACGGATCTGGCGGCGTATGCTAAAACAGTTGACGTTGTTGAGAAATCTCAAGTCGGTGCAGCGAGCGGCGTAGCTTCTCTTGGAACAGACGGTAAAGTTCCTGCCGCTCAACTTCCTACGATAGATAACTACAGTAAGTTCAGCGAAATAGACCTTCAAAATTCTAACGTTGTTCCGACATATAGTGCTACGAAAGGTGTTACGGTAACTTCGACAGGTAGTATGAAACACGAGAACAACGTTGTAGATACACCTACAAATATTATGGTAGTGCCGATAACAGCAGGCACGAATATGAGTGCCACTAAGAGTGGTGATCTTATTGTATTTGCAGCAAATGCTCAAGTTGGTGTCGGTGCGGCATTGCCTGCCGGAAGTAGTTCGGAAAAGATATTTATAAATACCGCTGAAAATACGGCAAAAATCTATTATAATGACAATGGAACGTGGAAAGTTGTCGTCATCCCGGGCGGCGGTGGCTCTATCGACGCAGATACATTAAACGGATTATTGAGTGCAGGCGACGGTATATCTATTGGAAAAACAACTGCGGGTGATAAAGTTGAGGTTAAAATTGATAAGTTAAACGATTTTCTACTTACTCCGTTGGGTAAAGTTATGGGTGTCGGCAGCGCAACGCGCTATCTTGGGTTTACGCTTACACCCGACCCGAAGATAACAGAAAAAAACCAGATAGGTGTTTATAATTATACTTTTGAAGCGGGTGCACCCGGAAATCGCTCGATTATTTGTAAAGATAATCTTAGAACTATTTTCGGTAAGCAATCGATAGTCGGTGCAGGCAACATTGATTTGTTCCAACACGTGATTAAGATAACAGGCGGTGATGTGCCTTACAGCGACTGTTACGCTTACTTAACTATTATTTCATCTAAAAATCTTAACGTTGACAGTCTTACAGATTTGAAAACGTTGCTCGGAAATACGTTTGAGTACCCCGCGACAGGGTACGACATTTATAATTTGGCATACGTTTATAAAGTCACGCAAGACGGTATCATCGGTACAAACAACGAAGGTATAAGTGTATCGTTAAGTTTCGCCGATATGACGGAATTTACAGACACAGTAACTACAATATAAAAGGAGTATAAAATTATGGGACTTAAAAAGACAAATTATGAAGTAAAAGATTTGGGAATCACGCTTCCCGTTGCATACGCCGTAGTGCGTAAACTCGAAAGACACGGAAACGGCGTTTATGCCGAACTGTGGATACACAACTCGCGCCAAAACGCGCTTAACAAAAACTTTCTTGAACGGCACTCGGTTTCGTTTACTATAAAAAACGAAAGAGAAAACCCGCTCGAATCGGCTTATAAAGAAGCGAAGAAGCGGTATACTCATACCGAATATATCGAAACCGGCGAAACGGAAATCGTAGACGGCAAAGAGAAAAAAGTGCGTAAGCCTGTCGAGGTAGAAGACGCTGCCATTTTAGACGGGTGGGAAGACGACATTGAGGTGGCAGACGATGAAAAAAACAGTTAAACTTTCGAGCCTTATTTACGGCACATTAGATAGCACAGAACCGTTTATTTTAGGCGTAAACGACAAATTAACGCTTAAGGTCGAATCTGATTACGACCCGACCGATTTAATCGTTATAGCCGAATCTACGGGCGGGAAGCACACGCAAAGATTATCGCGCGACGAGTACGAAGTACCCGAAGATCTTCTCGTCGCGGGGAAAATAACGTTTACTTTCTGCCTGATTCAAAACGGTGAAGTCTGTAAGCGTTGGACGGTTTTGCCGCTCGTTCTGAAAGGCTTCGGCGGCAGGTCTTTTGAAATGCTTTCTTACACGAAAGCAATCGACGCACAACTCAAAGACATTGAACGTCGTATCGCGGCGCTCGAAAAACAAAACGAAATCATTTTATAAGGAGTATAAAAAAATGAAAAAGTTAAGCAAATTTATTTTACTCGTCATCTGTATGGCGGTTATCTTTTGTTTCGGCGGCGCGGGCATATCCGCGTTTGCCGCCGATGAAACACCCACAACCCCCACGGAAGAAACGGTAGACACGCCCACAGGCGAAACTCCCGACGACGATAAAACGCCGACGGAAGATAAAGACACTACTCAAGGCGGAGAAACCGCCACAGACGGCAAAAAAGAAGAAGATACGAATAAAGACCTATCCGAAGATATAACGAGCCGTATAAAGGCGATTTTGAACGAGAGCGACTACTTTACGAAAAACATACTGCCGCTCGTTATCTCTGCAGGTTCGGCTCTTTTAATGGGAGTCGGGGCGTTGTTGCCGTATTTGAAGAAGAATGCTAAATATAAACAGTTACTCGGTCTTTATAAAGGTCTACAGGCGAAAACCGATGAATTAACGAAAGCGATACAAGAGGGCGACCCTGAAAAACTGAAAGAAGTATTGTCGGCGGCGCTCGGCACAGAATTTGCAAAAATTCTCGAAAGTTTGAAAATCGATAAAAAGACCTATGCGGAGATCAAGGCTCAAATCGATACGATTTCGGCGCAACTTAACGCTCTTATAAACGGGGCGACTAACGCGTGGCGCGGTTCTGAAAGCGCCGTGGCGTGCCTTGCGGCTTCCCCCACTCAAACGGTTGTAGAGCAGCAGGCGGCAGAGATAAAGGCGCTTGAAGATTATATACGAGAAACGAAAGGCGACGAAGCGGACAAGATTATTTCTGACGTAAAGACGAAAGCCTGAAAGGGGGCAATTAAATGACTAACGGCGCAAAATGTAAACTTTATAGGCTGTACGCCTTTTTGGTATACGCCTTACCTATGGTACTGCTATTTATTTTCAACCACGAAGCCTACGCCGGGAAAGCCTCGGCGTTCGGCTTTTGGGGATATATTATCCTGATATTCGTTATAGCGGCGTTTAAGGATAAGTTTTTAACGTTATTTAAGAATAGTTCGCTTATAACTATATCTGCGATTTTTTTCGTTATAGCACTCATTATGCGTTACCTTTCCGACGAAATGACGCTTATAGCGTTGGTATCGTTGATAGGCTCTCTTCTGTCAACATTCGTTGACGTAGTGGGCGACGTCTACGAACGACATTCTAAAGTCATCGTTGACGGCATAGAGCAGAAGAATCGCAAGCCCGCTATGCCTGACGCGGAAGCGTGGAAAGAAGCCTACTCGTTTAAGGCAGAGGAGTAAGCAATGGCAGAGTTTGATTTTAACGAAAAAGATTTATTCGAGGAAACTTTAGCGCATAAAAAAGAATCTTCGGGTGTTGGAAAGTTCCTGTCGGTGTTGCCGACTGTAGTCCTTGCGATTGCGCTTTTTTCGCTTTCCGCACTTTCAACGCTCATTAACTTCAATTTTTCTTTCAAAGACATAGTTTGGGCAAGTTTTTTAACGGCTTTACTTCTGCGTATAGCAACGGCGGCGATGAGCAAATATTTAGGCTCAAACAGCCGTTATCAGGTCGGGCAGAAATCGCCCGACCTCCTGCGTATGCAGGAAAAAATCAGGAAGGCTGCCGAAAAGATAAACTATGCCGAGTTCCGAGCGTGGATAATAGCCGAGAATAAAAAGCGTAAACTCGAAGCCTATATGCGCGGGTGGACGCGTAAAGCGGCGGCTATCGACGAACAGATAGGAAGATTGAAGATAAAGCCCTTAAATGATAAAATCGCTAAAAAGATAACGAAATTCGAATATAAGAAGCGCGAAATTGAATATATAACGAGTGAAGAGTATATAAAAAAGTACTTAGACACGAAAAAGGTCAATTATATACGTCTCGATTATCGTAAGTTTGTAACGGCTTTTTCATCGGACGGCGGCTATAAACGGGAGATATACTCCATAAACGAAAAGTTAGAGAACGGCAAAGAGATATTAAAAGGTCTTCCCACGATGATATTCATCTCCTTACTTTCGGCGATGATAGGCTTTTCCGTTTCGTTCGGACAAATCAACGTTATATCGTGTATAACGGATATAGTAAACATAACGCTACAATTCACGACGGGTTGGTTCTTCATCGGATCTAAAACGCTTACAACCGAAATGTGCGTCTTTATCTCGAAAGAGGCTATACTCGATAAATTTATGACCGAGAAAGCCGCAACCTTGCCGGTAAAAAGCGAAACAAAACCTATCCCGGCAAAAGAAATTGAATAACACTCAAAAATCAACATTTTAATATTTAGTAAAAGACGCTCCCAAAAGGGGCGTCTTTTTTTATTTTATGGAAAACTTTTTACTATTTTCTGTATCCAAACCGTGTCCAACTTAGACACAAAATGGAGACACAGGTTAGGTTAGGTTAGAGTTAGGTAAGTATAAAGTATGAAAGAAAGAATATAAATAAATATATATATTATATCATAGCGCGCACGCGCGCGTGAGAGAAAAATTTTTTATTTTTTTTGAAAAAGGTATACAAAACGGTTGACTATGCCCGTAAAGTATGCTACTATAGGGGCGAAATCAAACAAGGAGGTAAATTTATGGACTTAAGAGATTTAAGGAAACGCGCAGGGCTTAAAGTTAAAACCGTCGCTGCCGCTCTCGGCGTGTCGAAGGGAACTATCGATCACTACGAGCAGGGTACGAGAACGCCGGGTATCGCGAACGTTTTAATTCTTGCCGAACTTTATAACAGCAACGAGCGCGACGTTATAGACGCGATATTGAAAAGTAAAGCAAAAAGGCAAAAATAATAAAGAGAATAAAGGGGGCTTAAAAAATCTAACTCCCCCTTTGATAAAGGAGTAAAAAAATGGCTATGAAAATCATTCACAGAAACAAAGACGGAAAGATAGTTGATGAAGTTCTGAACGTCAACTATATTGAAGTAAGTCCTATCGACGGCGAAATCACCGTTTACCTTGCGCCGCAGGGTTCGGGTTATAAAACCTACGAACTTGAAGACGTTATTCAGATACAGGCTATATAATGGAGTTAAAAAAATGATACCAACTATAAAGCCTAAAAACAAAGCCACGGCGCGCTCGCTTATAGCAATCGGGCGCGCGATACAACGGGAGTTAAATAGGGCGAGCAAAAACGCAGACAGTCATCATTTACTCGGTAAAGAAGACGAAGTAAACGAAGATTTACAGCGTTTCGCTTTTATCGGGAAGTTAGCCGACGCGGTTTATGATATAGCCGAAGAACAAGGCTACAATATGGACGATTTACTCGGCATAAAGGAGTGCGACGATGTTATATCTATTCGCTAAAGACGGTAAGGCTTATGCTAAGGTTTTCAAAGACAAAAAGACTTACACTAATATGGACGCGCACACGGCTTCGATACGCGGCTATATTAACATAAACGTTGAAGACTATAAAACTCATTTGGATATACTTCAAAGGAGTTCGGCTTTTAAGGAGAGCGACTTCGGGGGTTGGTTATTCAACTTCAATGACGATATAGCGGCGTTCAGAGAGTTTTACGAAAAAACGGCTATACCCGGAGACGTGCGAATAAAGGAGAGTTTTTATAAGCACGTTGACGGGCTTATCGATTACGACAACTTAACCGTAAAGGACGACGAAGAATTAGATTTCATACGCAAGATAGCGTTAAAATCTCTATCGGAAACGCACATAAACGCGGTAAGAGCGGAGTTTCACCGCCGATTCGAAGAAAGACGCGCAAAAGAAAAAGACGCGCGAATAAACGCCTTTTTAGCGGCTAAGCATTGTACAAACAACGACGCGGCGGACGGCTCATATATTCAATGCTGGGCTTGCCCCCAAAACGGCAAATGCGACTGCTACGAATATGAAGCGAAAAAACGCAGAGAAGACGGAGTTTCAATCTCGCGAAAATGGGAGATACCGAGATTTTTACTCGGAAGATAAAGGAGATTATATGGAAAATTTAGAACTGTACAACAAAGTGCGGAAAGTGCCGCAGGAAGCGCAAAAGGAGATTACGGCGGGTAGACTTAAAGGAAAGACAGACATAAACCCTATGTGGCGTATAAAGACGCTTACGGAGCAGTTCGGTATATGCGGCTTAGGCTGGTACACGGAACTTATACGTAAGGAGTTGACCGAAGGCGCGGACGGTGAAGTTGTGGCAACCGTTGAAATCAATCTTTACGTTAAAGTCAATAACGAGTGGAGCAAGCCTATATACGGTATCGGCGGAGCAATGTTTATATCGAACGAAAGGAACGGTAAATACAACGACGACGACGCATACAAAAAGGCTTACACCGACGCTATAAGCGTAGCGTGTAAGGCACTCGGAATCGGCGCAGACGTGTACTACGCGAAAGACGCGACGAAGTACGACGAAGTCGGCAAGACCGAAAAGAAAGCAAAGACGGATAAAGGCGAAGCGGGAAAGAGCAATTCGGCAGCCGATGAAAAGTTAAAAGCCGAGCGGAAAAAAAGAAAAACAGACCGCTACAAAGAGATTTCAATGCTCATAACGAAAAGTTCGGCGAATATAGACCAAACGAAGCAGAATGTAAACGATTTTGTAAAAACTCACGGTTATGGGTTCGGAGATATGCCGCAGGACTTATACGACGAGTTAAAGGCGAAAATTGAATTACATAAACTTTAAGGAGTGGATATGTTGACCGCAAAGCAGGTTCTGAACAAAGATTACGACGAAGCAACGCGCCAACGGCTTATAAAAGCCGCGAAATTACTCAAGACGGGAACTCCGTCAAAGGGCGTTCAAAAAGAAGAAATAGCGGCGGTTGTGGGGCTTTCAGGCGAAAGGGAAGCGCGGGCGTATGTGTCTGCGCTGAAGAAAAAGTTTCCCGTCATCTCTCATAACGGGTATAAGGGTTTTAGAATAGCACAGACTTCGGCGGACGTACCCGACAACGAACGAACTTTTTTCGAGGTGCTTTCGTGAGTTGAAGAAATGCTTTACGGCATACTTCCGAATATCGAGTTTGAAAGAAAGAACGGAGTTTCTTATGCTCCGCTCGAAAAGGCAATAAACGCCTTTTTACAGGCGTTAGAAGAGCCTAAAACGGCTCAATTTATAATAAATCAAAAGGAGTAAACAAAATGGAAAACAACAAACAAGCAATCGCCGAGAACAACTCGGTAGTTGAAACGGCAAAAGACAGGGTTATTAAAGAGTATAGCGATCTGAACGAGAAGATAGCGAAACTTTCGTTATTTATGACTTCGCCCATACACGAAAAGATGAACGAAGCGGAAAAGTACCTGCTTTTACAGCAACTCGACGCAATGATTAACTATTCCTGCGTACTTCAGGCAAGGCTCGCTATTTGGAGGGAGATTTGATGAATAAAGTGATACTCATCGGCAATCTGACCAAAGACCCCGAGTTGTCGGAGACGTCTTCGGGTACTGCTTTTTGCAAATTCAGTATAGCGGTCAACCGCCCGTTTGCTAATGCCGACGGCGACCGTGAAACGGACTTCTTCAACATAACGACGTGGAGAGAACAAGCGGAAACTTGTGCAAAGTATCTTGCAAAAGGTAAAAAGGTCTGCGTTGTAGGGAGTTTGCAAAACCGCTCTTATGAAGATAAAAGCGGCGTTAAGCGCACCGTAACGGACGTCGTGGCGAGCGAAATAGAGTTTTTAAGCGCACGCTTGGAAGACGAAGAAAAGCCCGACAAAAAAGGCGAAGAGAAGCCGAAATTAGAGCCGTACGACGATGACGATTTACCGTTCTGATTATGGCTAAATGCGAGCAATGCGGCGCGTATATCTCGCGCGGTAACTTTTGTTTGAGTTGCTATAAAAAGTCCACAGCGAAAGGCGGGAAATTCGGAAACGTTAAAGTAACGACGCGCGACGGCACTTTTGATAGTAAGTTAGAACTTCGCCGGTGGGTTGCGCTCGGGCTTATGCAGTATAACGGTGAGATTAAAAATCTACGCCGTCAGGTAAAGTATGTACTCGTAGAAAAGTCAATATATGGGCGTGAAATAGCCTACGTCGCTGATTTTGTATACGAAAAAAACGGAGGAACGGTCGTGGAAGACACGAAGTCGGAAGCGACCAAAACTCCGCTGTATAGGCTTAAAAAACGCCTTATGGCAGAACGGTACGGCATAATTATAAAAGAGATTACAAACAAAGATATTTGAAAAAATCGTAAAAAAGTGTACAAAACGATTGACTTCCTATTTGGGAAGTGGTAAAACAGCGGTATAAAGGTTGATTATTCAGAGCCACTTCGTTAATCTATAGTTTGGTTTGAGAGCCTTGTTATTTTGTAATACTCTTAAACGCGAGTTAATTAACGAATGAATAATCAGGTTTGAGAGCCTTGTTATTTTGAAACACTCTTAAACAAAGCCTGAATAATTAAACTTTGGTATGGAACACCTTACTTAGGGAATTGGCTCTCCCGACAGTAAGGTGTTTTCAATTGGTAAAGGAGTAAAAAATGTCAGAACGAAGAATGTTTGCGAAAACTATCATTGATAGCGACGCTTTTTTGGATATGCCGTTGTCGACGCAGGCTTTATACTTTCATTTATCAATGAGAGCCGATGATGACGGGTTCGTTAATAACCCGAAAAGAATACAGCGGACGGTTGGTGCTTCTGATGATGACTGCAAGTTATTAGTTATGAAGCGATTTATATTAACTTTCCCGAGCGGCGTTATCGCAATTAAGCATTGGAGAATACATAACTACATTCAAAAAGACCGCTATAAAGAAACGGTCTACACTAAAGAAAAGTCAAAGTTATATATCAATAAGAACAACGCCTATACAGATAAGGCTTCGGAGGGAAAGCCGCTTATAGTTTCCACAATGCTGCAGAACGGCGGCGGGGAATGTTTGAACGCGGCTGAAAACGCCCGGGAAACATACGACGACGTGATGAACGATATGCAGTTAGAAGACGGTGTTAAATCTATAATGTGGCGCTTTATAAAGCATTGTCAACTGAACGGACGGACGCTAACCAACGATAAACTTACCGACATACTTTATGAAATGGATAAACAGCGGCTTGATGAAGATGAAAAAATCGAAGCATTGCAGACGGCTATAAACGGCGGCTACTTCGATATAAAGCGATGAGGTAAAGGTTATGCAGATAAGTATGTTTGACAGCGATAAGCCTTTCAAGATTGATAAGCCGTTGAGATTGATAACTCTTTTTTCGGGGTACGACAGTCAGGCGTTGGCTCTTAAATATATCGGCGTGCCTTTTGAGCATTACAGAACGTGCGAATGGGCGATTCCGTCGATACAAGCGTTAAAAGACCTGCACTTCGAGAGTGATAACACCGATTATGCGGTCGGAATGAGTAAAGCCGAACTCGTAGAAAAATTATATACGGCGGGTGTAAGTGCCGATTACAACGTTCCGCTTACGAAAGAACAATTGCAAAGATACGGCGAAAGCAAATTGCGGACGATTTACAATAATATCCGCGCTTGCCACAATCTCGTTTCGATATGCAATGCAAAAGGCGAAGACTTGGGAATTAAAGAAACGAACAAATATTGTTACTTACTTACTTACTTACAGTTTCCCTTGTCAAGACTTATCCGCCGCCGGGTTAGGCAAAGGTATGGAACGCGGGAGCGGTAC
>ENA-UERK01001970-UERK01001970.1-human-gut-metagenome-genome-assembly--contig:-NODE-1970-length-14083-cov-50.115094_pt1 | contig 14083 bp, 8 predicted proteins | sample MGYA00242957_ERZ507957 | MGnify/ENA primary metagenome ERZ507957 (study PRJEB26167, sample SAMN06115538) | human gut metagenome | host: Homo sapiens | place: China:Heilongjiang | collected 2015-11-06... | reverse complement strand
TCAGTACAGCAGTCTAAGAAGGTTACCGGTAATGTAAGTGACGCAGAAGGTCCTATCATCGGTGCAAGTGTAGTAGAAAAGGGCAATCCTAACAATGGTACTGTTACCGACTTGGATGGTAACTTTACATTGAATGTGAAGCCGGGCGCTACTATTGTAGTTACCTATATTGGTTATCAGAAGCAGGAAGTAGCTGTGGGTAACCAGTCTAGTCTCAAAATCACAATGAAGACAGACGACAAGACTCTCGAAGAAGTTGTTGTCGTAGGTTATGGTGTTCAGAAGAAGAAGCTCGTTACCGGTTCTACCATCGAGGTGAAGGGTGATGATATTCAGAAGATGAATACCACACAGGTGCTCGGCGCTTTGCAGAGCCAGACTCCTGGTGTTAACATTCAGGCGGCTTCTGGTCAGCCTGGTGATGGCTTTAAGATTTCTATCCGTGGTGCTGGTACCAACAGCTCTACCGCTCCTCTTTATGTAATTGATGGAGTTTCTGGTGGTGACATCAATGCTTTGAATCCTGCCGACATCGAGCGTATCGACGTATTGAAAGATGCCGCATCTTGTGCCATCTACGGTTCTGCCGCAGCCAATGGTGTAATCCTTGTAACTACCAAACAAGGTAAGATGGGCAAGGTTCAGGTTACTTATGATGCTAACGTGGGTTGGCAGAATATGTATAAGAAGCCTCAGTTGTTGACAGCAAAGCAGTATATGGCTGTTCAAGACCAGGTATCTTACAATAATGGTGGCTCTGCTTATGATTGGTCTAAGTATATTGATGCAGATTTGTTGAATGCATACCAGGATGGTTCTAATGCAGGTACAGATTGGATTGATGCAATTCGCAATAAGAATGCCATCGTAACCAACCATTCTTTGAATGTGACAGGTGGTAACGACTTGTCTAAATTCTCTATGGGTGTAGGTTATCAGTATCAGGATGGTGTTCTCGGCAATGTCGTTAAGTCTGATTTCCGCCGTTTCACTTTCCGCTTGAACTCTGAGCATGTTGTTTACCGTGTAGGTAAGCGTGATGTAATTAAGATCGGTGAGAATGTTTACTATCAGCACAAGCAGAATCAGGGTGTTCAGATTGGTAACCAATATTCAAATGTTCTTTCTGACATGCTTCGCGCTAATCCTTGTGTACCTATTTATAACAAGGATGGTAATTATTTTATGTATGACGATTTGAAGAACTCTGGTTCTGCCGGTTGGTTTGCTTTCAATTCATATACAAGCAACCCTATTGCTTCAATGGTTAATAACCAGTCTGGTGCAAATAAGGGCAAGTCTTTTAACTTGAATGCTGTAGGTTATACAGAGATTTCACCTATTGAAGGTCTGACCTATCGTGGCCAGATTGCTTATAAGCAGTGGTCTAATTCATGGAGATGCTATTTGGCTGAATATCGTTTGAATGACCAGGGTGCTAGCCGTGATAAGGATCAGTTGTCTAACAATGTTGGCTTGGGATGGAATTGGACGTTGACTAACACATTGAATTATAAGTTCAATATAGCCAAGTTACACCACTTCGATACTTTGGTAGGTATGGAGTATTACAAGTCTAGACCAGACTATGGAGAGTCTGTTAATGCGACAGTTAATGGCTCTATCTTTAAGGATTTTGCACATGCTTATCCTAGCTTGGCTGATGGCAATGCAGTGGCATCTGTCGTTACAGGTGAACCTGCTGGTTATGAGAGCAAGTTGTCTTACTTTGCTCGTGTAAACTACGACTTTGATGAGAAGTATATGTTGACTGCAATTATCCGTGCTGATGGTTCTTCTAACTTCTCTCCAGATAAGCGTTGGGGCTACTTCCCTTCTGTATCTGCTGGTTGGGTAATCTCTAATGAAAAGTTTATGGAAAGTACTGCCTCTTGGTTGGACTTCTTGAAACTTCGTGCAGGTTGGGGACAGAATGGTAACTGTAATTTGCCAAGTAGCCAGTGGCGTGCTGGTTTTGAGTTTGGTGAGTATGGTGTTTATCCTTTCAACGACAAGACAAGCAATACTACAGGTGCTTATCCAAACCGCCTTTCAAACCCAGATTTGTCTTGGGAGACTTCAGAGCAGTTGAACATTGGTATCGATACCCGTTTCTTGCATGGTCGCTTGGGCTTTACTGCAGACTGGTATAGTAAGAAGACCAAAGACCTCTTGATTAATGTCCAGGCTAATGCTGTTTCTGGTTTCAGTACTCAGTGGGTAAACGGAGGTACTGTAGAGAACAAGGGTGTGGAGCTTGCACTTAATTGGAATGATAAAGTGGGTAAGGACTTCACTTATGGCTTGAACTGGAATATGGCTATCAATAAGAATGAGGTGACAGAGATTAAGGGTGATGCCGACTTCATTGAGGGTGGTAAGGATCTCTTGGCTCAGAATACTGGTAATATGGCTCGTATGTGGAAGGGACATGCTATTGGATGTTTCTATGGTTACAAGACAGAAGGTGTTATGCAGAATAAGGCAGACATTCAGGCTTACCTTGACAAGAACTGCAAGGGCAATGCCGCTAACTCTCTTCAGGGATCAGGTATCAAACCAGGTGATTTGAAGTTTGTTGATGTCAATGGTGATGGTGTTGTCAATGCAGATGATAAGACCGATATTGGCGATCCTCATCCTGATGTCACAATGGGCTTCTCTTTCAATATCGGCTATAAGGGCTTCGACTTGAGCGCTACTACTTATGGCGCTTTTGGTCAGCAGGTAGCTCGTTCTTGGCGTAAGTTTACCGATGGTCAGTACGAAAACTATACCACAGAGGTTTATGACTACTGGCATGGTGAAGGTACTTCTAATAAGTATCCACTTCTTGCCCCAGGTAATACGGGTGTAAACTGGCAGCAGATTTCTGATATTTATGTTGAGAATGCAAGTTACTTCCGTTTGCAGAACCTGACAGTCGGTTATGACTTCAAGAATATCTGGAAGAATTGTCCATTCCAGCAGCTTCGTCTCTACTTCACTGCTCAGAACCTCTTTACAATAACAGGTTATAAGGGTATGGATCCAGAAAATGGTATGTCCCTTAATGGTAATGAGGCATGGGTTACTGGTGTAGATGTAGGTAACTATCCACAGCCACGTACTTATATGGTGGGTGTTAATGTTAAATTCTAAAAGCGAAATTGCAATGAAAAAAATATCATTATATATAAGTGCGGCGATTGTTGCCTTGAGCATGTCGTCTTGCGACTTAGACTCTTTAAGCATGAAGGAAGCTGATACAACCAACTTCCCTAAGACTACTGAGCAGATTAACCAGACTTTGGCTGGTGTATATCAGAATTTGAATGAGATATCCAAGAATCCACAAGAATCATACTTGTATTGGTCTCTTCTTGCCAGTGATGATATGCTGGGTGGTGGTGGTCTCAATGATAAGTTGATGCAGGCTTGTGACTTGCTTTGCAACTATGGTACCAATATGACCGAGAACTTCTGGAAGGCTAGATATCAGGGTATCAACCGTGCCAATACTTTGATTGAGGCTTTGGAAAATGTGGAGATGGAGGCTACGGCTAAAGCTCAGGCTTTGGGTGAGGCTAAGTTCTTGCGCGCCTTCTATTATTATGAGTTGGCATCTATGTATGGTCGTGTTCCATTGAACATTACATCTACGGCTCCTGACAATACAACTCCTCCATCTGCAGCCGAGATTTGGGGTCAGATTCTTCAGGATCTTTATGAAGCATCAACAACAATGCCTGCTCAGCGTTTGACCAATGGTCATGTTGACAAGTATGCTGCAGAGGCTATGTTGGGTCGTGCTTGGTTGTTCTATACAGGTTTCTATTGCAATGGTGAAGAAATCAAGGATTTGACCAGTACAAATTATTCTCCAATGACAGAGGTCGCCTTACCTAATGGTACCACTCTGACAAAGAAGATGGTTAGCGATTTGATTGATGACTGTGTCAATAATGGCAAGTCTGCTGGCTATGCTTTGGTTCCAGACTACCGTGAGTTATGGGCTTATACCAATAAATATACAGTTGAGGACTTCCCTTATACAAAGGGACAGAACTTAAAGTGGGCAGAGGATGATAATCAGGCTAATCCTGAGTCTATGTTTGCTATTAAGTTCAACAAGACTGCCAGCTGGAATAAAGGTTGGGGTATTGGAACTTGTAATGGTTATGCTCTTCACTTCGGTGTTCGTGGTGGCCAGCCTTATGCTGATACATTCCCATTCGGTCAGGGTTGGGGTGCAGGTCCTGTAGCTCCTAATCTTGTTAATGACTGGAAGGTGGCTAACCCTAAGAATACGGATGTTCGAGAGGACGCATCTGTAAAAAATGTCAACGATATGCCTGCTTATAAGCATGGTGGTGCAAGTTGGGCTGATTTTATCCAGGAAACTGATTACTATCAGATGAAGTTAGGACCAGTCGCTTGTAAGACACCTGTGGGTTCTGCCTATAGTAAAGAATATATGGAGGTCTTTGAGTTGGCTATGTATGGATTGGATGGTTGGCTGAATGATAACTATATGCAGACTGGTAACATCCGTGACCTGGTATTGATTCGTTATGCCGATGTACTTTTGATGCAGTCGGAGCTGGAAGAAAATGTGGCTGGTATGAATGAAGTTCATAAGCGTGCAACAGGAGTAGCAAACTATTATACTTCTTATTCTTTGGCAGATCTTCAGAAAGAACGTCGTTGGGAGTTGGCTTTCGAGGGTACCCGTTGGAATGATATCCGTCGTTGGCACATCGCAGCTGCAGCTCTTGAGAAGCAGACGAATCAGCCAATTTATAGTGCAGGTGCAGAATCGAAGAATGTAGCTCAGAATGGTGGCTATACTACTCGTTATAATGCAACTGCCGGCTTTGCTAAGATTCCAGAGAACCAAATCACTTTGAATCATGGTATGCTTCAGCAGAATGCTGGTTATACTGATGCATCTGGTGAGTATAATGGTTGGAAGGAGTAATATTTGTTCGTTTAATGTTTTAAAGACAATGGAATTATGAAAAAGATATTGTTTATGATACCATTATTGGCTTTATTGTTCACTGCATGTGATCCTACAAGCGAAGATAATGGTCCTGGTGCAAATATAAGTGCAGAGGAACTGAATAATGGCTTTACTATAACTCAGGAGAGTGATGGTAATAATAACCTTACTTTCAATATTTCTCCTGCAAGATATGTGAAGATTTATAATGCCGACAATAATGGTCTTGTTGCTCAAGGTACTGGTTCTTTGACTACCCAGGTGGTTCCTCCTGTTACTTCTGCAAATTACTATGTTGAGGCAATTAACCCAGATGGTTCTATTGTGAAGTCTTCAAGTAAAGGCGTAACAGTTAATAACTATACTAAGTTACCTGCTATCTTTGACCAAGTATTTGGAAAGGATGCCAATGGTAATTATCTTACCTCTACATGGACTTGGGATGATTCATCCGATAAGTGCTGGGGCAATGGTGGCTGGGGAAGCGACCAGGGGCCTTCTTGGTGGGGCTTCAATGCTGGAGCCGACTTGGAAGGTCAGGCTAGTGATAAGGGCTTAGCAGGTGATGGCTTACCTGATGCTTGGTTCTCTCTTAGCTTGAGCGAAGGTGTCAAGACTAGTCGTGGTGAAACTGGTACTGTAGCCGTTAACGATGAACCTTCTCAGCAAGGTTGGGATATTGGCACTATGACATTCTCTGGTACTGTTCCTTTGCTGGGTGTACTTCCAAACGATGGTAATGCACGTTGTTACAAGTATCAGATTATCAAGGCAACGGGAGATAAACTTATCCTCGCAGCCCATTCATCATCTGGTTTCGAAGGTTGGTTCTTGTCATTCAAGAAGATTCCAAATAAATAAGATTCATTTGACATTGACGTTTGAGCTTAGAAACTCAAACGTCAACAAAATTTTGGAAGTATGAAAAGAATATTATTTATATTTTGTATGCTAATGGGTTTTTCTGCATTATATGCAGGAGAACTTCAAAAGATTTTAGCAACAGATAAAGATACAGCAACACCAATAGGATGTACTAAAGTTGTATTTGTAAAAGGAAATACATGTGATGCAATTCCTTCAATGGTAATTGTAGATGAGGCTAATGTTGAATATACTCTTGAGGCAAATTCATCTTCTTCTGTTCCTTATATGTATTTTATTCCAAATGGTTCATATAAGATTCTGAAAATGAATAATATAAAGAGTTGTTGTTCTGCTTTGGGAGATTTGGTTGTTGGTTCTTCTTTTGAAGTTCCTGCTGTTGGATATTTTACAATTGATTCAAAATACGATGCTCCTGTTACGCATCCTTCTTATGGTCCGTATCCTATGCATTATGATATGCAAAAACCGGAAGGTTATTCTAAGGTTGTCGTGGATTCTAGTGAAAAGTATATAAATGGGAGCATTACTATAAAAAGTCTTGTAACAGGTGAAACTTATATAATCAATGGTAGTGCAACTTACGAAAGAACTTGGTATTATTATATACCAATGGATGAGTATCAAGTTATTTCAATATCTGCTGATTATAAAACTAGAATCAATGGTTTTGATGCTTATAACGGTTATAAGTTCAAATTTGGAGAAGGTGGATCGGTTTTCTTTAATGAATTGCAGTAATCTAGCCTTCTTGGAGAAAAGATAATCGTTGTGATTATAATATAAATAAGGTTAGGCCTCGGCTGTAGTGATTACAGTCGGGGCTTTTCTTTTTTTGATATACTAAAATAGTATCCGAAATGTTTGGCGGTTACGATAATTAGTCGTAACTTTGCAAGCGAATCAAAACAATTAAGGAGGTTTAGAAAATGGAAGAATTAAGAGATAGGTTTATACGCTTTGATTGGGCGATAAAACGACTGTTGCGCCAAAAGGCTAATTTTGGCGTTTTGGAGGGCTTCCTTACCGTATTTATAGGAGAGCCAATCAAAATCGTTGACATATTGGAAAGCGAAGGTAACCAGCAGGCAGAAGACGACAAGTTCAATAGAGTTGACATCAAGGCAAAAAACAGCAAGGGCGATATCATTATAGTAGAAATCCAAAATACAAGTGAATTGTATTATCTGGAACGTGTACTCTATGGTGTGGCTAAAGCTATTACGGAGCATATCAATCTCGGAAATACCTACAAGGAAGTGAAGAAGGTATATTCTATCAGCATCTTGTACTTTGACCTTGGCAAAGGCTCTGACTACATCTATGTAGGACAGAATAATTTTGTGGGCTTGCATACGAAAGATAACCTTATTATCAGCACAAAGGAGAAGGATACTATCGTAAGGAAATCTCCAGCTGAGATCTTCCCAACTTATATGTTGGTAAGAGTGAATGAATTTAATAAGATTGCTGTGTCACCAATTGAGGAATGGGTAGATTATCTGAAAAATGGCGTTATTAAACCTGATACAACAGCTCCGGGTTTGCAGGAGGCGCGTGAGAAGTTGAGATATTATTCTATGTCGGATGCAGAACGTCATGCTTATGATGAGCATGTCAATGCCATCATGATTCAGAATGATGTCTTGGGAAATGCAAAGCTGGAAGGTCGTGCAGAAGAAAGGATAGATACTGCTAAACGTTTACTTGCTATGGGACTCTCTCCACAACAAGTTGTAGATGGTACCATGCTTCCCTTGGAGGAAGTAGAAAAATTGGTAGATGAAACAAAGAATAAATAAGGCTAAACCCCGGCTGCCGTTCTGCAGTCGGGGATTTTTCGTGTCATTAAGTTAGAGGAATTTGACCTTTTTTGCTTTTCTTCCGTATTTTCTTGTATAATTGCTGAAAAGATTTGGTGTTTACGAGTTTTTATTGTACTTTTGTATGCAGTAAAACAAGTACATTTATACGGGGTTACTTGTACAACCAGAAGCTTATACTTCCCCAACTCCATGACTCACACCGAACGGTGTAAGCGCATGCATCGGACGAAGTAAGAGCGTGCTGCGTTCGAGGTGAACTCGTGCACCGTTCGATGCATGCCGCACAGTTCTAGGACTTGAAGCGTATGGCTTACATACTTTACTGGTTATAACGTACTTGTATGAACAACTAACAATACTAAGCTATGGCAATAAAGTATGAAATCCATTCCATCCATAACTCGAAGGGCGAAGGTGGAGAACAGAAATTTGTCCGGTTGCGAGACCATGAACCGATGACCAGTAAGCAGATAGAAGAGCATATAGAGCAGGTCTGTTCGCTTACCAGAGCTGATGTGCAGGCTGTGATGACTGCGCTGCATGGGTTGATCGTGACCGAACTGTCGCAAGGAGCCCGCTTCTATCTTCCGCAAGTGGGCTATCTCTCCCTGTCTGTTACAACAGAGTTGCCGGAAGGCAAGACGATGGAAAAGGTGACAGGTAATGACATCCGTCTGCGTAATATAAACTTCAAGCCTACTGCCGAACTGCTGAATGAGGTTTCACGGCATGTCAAGTTTGAACGTTCCAAATTCACAACAAGGTCACGGCAATATACCGAAGAACAGTTGTGGAACAAGATGGTAAATTTCCTGAAAGAGAATGAATATATTTGCCGACGTGACATGGAATTCCATTTTTCCTTGCGCCAGCAGACAGCCTTGAAATGGTTGAAGCATTTTACGGAGAAAGGGCTTCTCGTAAAGAAGGGCGCAAGCAATGCTCCTATCTATTTCCTGGCTGAAAAAGAACTGAATAAATAAACAGATTAAACCTAAAGAGAACAATGAAAAAAATGATGTTATTGATGGTTATCGCTCTGATGACCGTTACGAGTATGGTAGTAATGGCAGGTTGCAAGTCTGCCGAAAAAGAAATTTGCCGTATCCATGGTACGATGGAATCAAACCGATGGGATGGCAAGAAGATTTTCCTTGTACCAATGTTTGGACTTCAGGATGCTGCGCATGTGGATTCTGTGGTAATCAAGGATGGTAAGTTTGAATTTGTTGCCGATACTACTGAGATGAAGGTGATTCGTATAGATTATCACTATCGGGATGGCGTACAGGACTTGCTGGTTGTTTCCGAACCGGGCGATGTGACTGTGGTGATTGGAGCCAATAGTGTGTCAAGTGGTACTCCACAGAATGATTCGCTCCAAGTTTGGAAGGATCGGATGATGAAGTTTAATACTGAATATAACAAGCTTCGTATGCAGGCTCGCCAGTCAGGCTCTGATGACATCCTCATGACGAAGGGTAAGGAAATCCAAAAGCAACTTCGTGATTTCAACGTAGCCTTCACCCAGCGTCAGTCTCCCGGTGTTTTCAAGGACTTCTTGCAGAAGATGTATCCGTCGAAGTAGCTCTCTGAAATATTTCGCTAAAAGTTTGGCAGTTAGGAATATTAATCGTATCTTTGCAGGGTAGAACTATAAATGTCAAGAATATGCAGACTGTCGATTTCAAATTAGTGCGACACTGTCGCACTAATTCTAAAAGTTATTTTTAATTCCACCAATCTTAATCCTTTAGGCAGGCGAGAGGAATGACTTTTACTCCGTCTGGTCTAGTGTATGCCATGCTGCCGCCTGTTATTACTATTAGCAAGTCTGGCTCACGAATCGGCATCTGCTTTTCTGCCTCATTGTGTTTCTTAACCAGTTGCTTGATTTCTAATAAATGTTTTGCTCCATCGTCTATCTCTCGGCTTCCGAGTTTGCACTCAATGAGAGCATAACGACCATCTCCTAAGTGCAAAACTAAGTCTGCCTCTAGACCATAGCGATCTCGGTAATATGAAATACTGCTATCGAAGTCGGCAGTATACGCTTTCAGGTCTCGAATGCACATTTGCTCAAAGATGAAGCCAAATGTTTTTAATTGTACCTCTAGTGCTTCAGCGTTTAATCCCATGGCTGCAATTGCAATAGATGGGTCTGTGAAGCAACGCTTTGGAGCACTGCGAATGGCGGTCTTGCTTCTTATAGCTGGACACCAAGCATCAATGTCTTGAATGACGAATAGCTTTTCTAGTGCAGATATATATTCATCATAAGTACTTAGTGAAAGTGTGATATCTCCTGCTGCTGTTACATCAGAGAAAATATTGCTTTTCTTGGCTAACGTGCTTATGTTTCTTGCATATGAACGCAATATCTGTCTTGCTATCTTTGAGTTGCGTTGTTTTTTGTCTATTGCTGATATATCATATTCACATACACTATTAAAATAGTCTTTTGCAATCAGCATTTGCGCTTTTCCATTTAGCTGTAGTGCGGCAGGCCATCCTCCTCGGCAGGCTACTCTGATAAGGTCAGGGATGTCTAGTTTGCTTGTGGCTCCATCTATGTCATAGCTTGGATTATTAAACAACTCCTTGATAGATACAGTACCCGAAGAGTCTAGTGATTCCCACAAACTCATGGGATACATCTTCATTCTTGTGATGCGACCTGTACCTGTGTGGAGAATCTTTTCGTTGTTGACTGTATTGCTTCCTGTTAATATGTATTGTCCTGGCGTTCCGCCACTATTGTCAACTGCAGTTCTTACTGCATCCCATATCATTGGGGCATCTTGCCATTCGTCAATAAGGCGTGGCTGTGCACCTTTTAATAGGAGAGACGGTTTGGCAGAGGCTGTAACGAGATATTCTTCTCTTTTGTCAGGATCTTGAAGTTTGATGACACTTTTCGCCTGTTGGCTTGCCGTCGTTGTTTTGCCAGTCCATTTTGGCCCCTCTATTAAGACTGCTCCGAAAGCACTGAGTCTTTCTTGTAATATCTTGTCTGCTACTCTAGTTAAATATCCCATATGCTTATTTTATTTATGTTATTTTGGGTACAAAGATAATAATTTTTTTTGGTATTTCAAAGAAAAAAAGTATTTTTGTGGCATTTAGCTACGTACTTTTGTGGCATTTTACTACGTACTTTTGTGGTATTTTACTACGTATTTTTGTGGTATTTCACTACGTACTTTTGCGATATTATATGGAATAAAATGGTTATTCCGCTAAAATTTGGACGATTGCATAAAATGAAAAGCAATTTCAATTTTCCTTTCACCTTTCTTCTATATTGCATTCTGTCAGTGAGTTATGGTGAAAGGGCGATGGAACGGAATGTATCATGGATGTCTCTTGCATTTTTTTTAATGGTGAAAAGTTTGGTAGTTACGAATATTATTAGTACTTTTGTAGGCAATAAGAATAAACAACAATCCGTAACTAAGAAGACTAGATATAATGAAAAAAGTAATGGTGTTTGTGGCTTTCGGTATCGCCGTGTTCCTCTTTTGGATACTAGGCTATCCCGAGGCTCTGTGCTATCAAGAACAGAACCAGCTGTTTCTGTGGTCGGGCGATTATTTCGTGCATGATCTGAGTGTGGCTGGTGGTCTCGCAGACTACTTGAGCGAGTTCTTGGTGCAGTTTTATTATCTGCCAGCATTGGGTGCTGCCATCTTGGGGAGTGTCTTTGCGGCTTTCTATGCCTTGACTTATCTGGTGGCGCAGGGCTATGCCAAGCAGTCGCTCCGATGGTATTGGGTGGCAGCTTGCATGATTCCTTCCCTTTGGCTCTTGGCGGTGATGGGCGATATTGACGTGTTGCTGTCTTTTCCAGTGGCTCTGATCATCTCCCTCTTCACGACGTGGCTGATGAATGAGGCTACCAGAAAGTGGGGGGCTAGATGCCTCGTTTTCGAAGGCGTGTTGCTGCCTCTCCTCTTTTGGCTCATAGGCGGTGCAGCCACTTGGCTCTATGCCATCCTGCGTCTCGTATTTGTTTGGCGATGGGAGCAGAAGTCTGCCTTGCTCTTGCTCTGTTTGCCTTATCTGTTGGGCGCTCAGCTGGTGGTTTATAACAATATTCTCTCGCAGTATCCTCTCTCTTCGGTCTTGGTGGGTATCAACTATTATCGCGTGCCGATGGCTTTTCCTGGGCACAAGTATGGGTACGATAAGGAGCTCTATGCACTGCTCAAGATGAATGCGCAGGTGAGGGATGGCAAGTGGCAGGAGCTGATACAAGATGCGGAGAAGTATCAGCCACAGAATTTCTTTGCCTCTAACTGTGTGAACCTTGCCTTGGCTCAGACCCGTCAACTTGCCGACCGCATGTTTTCTTTCTATCAGAGTGGAGAAGATGCCTTGCTGGTTCCCCGTACCCGCGATAATATGTCGATGTATCCTACGATGGAAGCCTTCTGGCGACTGGGATTGGTAAACTCTTCCCTGAGATATGCCACCGACCTGCAGGCTTCCATCCTGAATGGAAAGATGAGTGGCAGATTGATGAAGCGCATTACCGAATGTCAGATTGTAAATGGTAAGTATGCTGTAGCCCGTAAGAATATCGATCTCTTGAAGCAGTCGCTCTTCTATCATGACTGGGCTGTGAAGATGGAGGCGATGCTGGGCAATGATACGGCTATCAGTCATGATCCTGATTTGGGAAGGGCTAGAAGAATGCGCTTCAAGACGGAAATGATCTATAGCTATGATGAGATTGACAAGATGATGGGACTGCTCTTCATCAACAATCCGGATAACAAAATGGCGCTCGACTACTTCATGGGGCAGATGCTGTTGAAGGGAGATATCCAGGGATTCATGCGTTATGGCAGTTGGGTACAGCAATATGGTGGCTATATGCAGATGCCTGTGGGTTATCAGGATGCTGTGAAGTGCATACAGAATCAGGGGAATGTACCGGGTTCGCCATACGCAGAATACGTGAAACGAATGATGAGTAAACAGAAAGGAGGCGAAGAATGAAAAAGATTATTTATACTTTGATGATAGTCTGGATGGGGATGACCGCCTGTACCCCGTCGGTTGAGAATCCTACCATGGTGAACCGTAAGCCTAGCATCTATCCCGACTATATCGGGGTGACCATTCCGGCTGATATTGCTCCGATGAACTTCAATATCAAAGGTGATACCGTAGATGTGGTGGATGTCGTGGCAAAAGGAAGCAAGGGCGGAGAACTGCATGTCTGTGGTGAATGGGCTGACTTCGATGTGGAAGACTGGCATCAGCTTACTGAGCAGAACGTCGGTGGCTGCATCTCTTTTACCGTCAGTACCCGTAAGGATGGCAAGTGGAAGCAATATCAGGATTTCCAGATGATGGTGAGTCCTTATCGACTGGATGATTACGGTTTGACCTATCGCCGTATTGCTCCCGGCTACGAAGTGGGTGGCAACATCGGCATCTATCAGCGCGATATCCATACTTTTGATGAAACGGCTATCATGACTGAGACCGCCCTGCCGGGAAGATGTTTCAATTGCCATACAGCCAATCGTACAGATGCCCGGCAATTGACCTGCCAGATACGTGGCGAGGGTGGAGGTACCTTGATTATGAAGGATGGCAAGCAGCAATGGATTGATACCAAGACCGATTCTACCAAGGCTGCCGGAAGCTATGCCTACTGGCATCCGGAAGGCAACTATGTGGCTTATGCTGCCAATGCCGTGCACCAGTGTTTCTTCGTGGGAACTTACAAGCCGATAGAGGTTTATCACGACTTCAGCAACATCGTGGTACTGGATACACGTAACAATCAACTGGTAACAGACCAGAAACTGATGACTCCCGACTGGCTGGAGATATTCCCTGCTTTCAGTGCAGATGGCAATACCTTATATTATAGTACTTCGAAGGCTTGCCGTGTGCCGGCAGAGTATCTTAAAGTGAAGTGTTCGCTGGTAAGTATTCCTTTCGATGCCAAAACGGGGAAGTTTGGAGAAAAGGTGGATACGCTGCTGAATGGTCCGAAGACGAATATGAGTTACGTCTTGGCTCGTCCGTCGTATGATGGAAAATGGCTGATGTATACACGGTGCAGCAGAAGCAATTTTCCTATTGTGCAACCTGATGCTGATCTCTGGATGATGAACCTGAAGACCCGGCAGACCTATCCGCTGACTGCGGTGAACAGTAAGATGAGCGAGAGCTATCACAACTGGAGTAGCAACTCGCATTGGTTTGTCTTCGTCAGTAAGCGAGGAAACGGAAACTATACCCGTCTCTACATTTCGAGTATCGATGATCAGGGTAAGGCAACCAAGCCATTCCTTCTTCCGCAGCGCAATCCGTGGAAATATTATCATGGGCTGTTTGATGCCTATAATGTACCGGATTTCACCAA
>ENA-UERK01001969-UERK01001969.1-human-gut-metagenome-genome-assembly--contig:-NODE-1969-length-14086-cov-4.925619_pt1 | contig 14086 bp, 13 predicted proteins | sample MGYA00242957_ERZ507957 | MGnify/ENA primary metagenome ERZ507957 (study PRJEB26167, sample SAMN06115538) | human gut metagenome | host: Homo sapiens | place: China:Heilongjiang | collected 2015-11-06... | reverse complement strand
AAAAAACAAAATAAAAATATAACTTTTGGAGAATGAAAATGAATAACGAAATTATTATATCGCATATCAGTATGCCGTACGGAGTATTGCATGATCAAAAATTGAATTCTGTTAAATGCGAAAATAATCAAATGATTTTTACATTTGATATTAAAATATTTCCGCAGGATTATGTCGGCGATTGTTATAAACAGTACGAATGTTATAAGCATTGTTATATTATTGTGGCAATGAAAGAGGAGTCTTTTAACGATTTTAATTTTGTTTCGACAACTGATAAAAACGGAAAATTTGAAGGTATTTACTTGTCACAGGCTGAGTTTATTAATGCAATCAATAATGCTTATACAGCTGAATTTATAGATTGCTTTGCAAATAACAGCGAATTAAACATTGAATTGAGTGTTAATTATTACGACGCTGAAAAGCAATATAGAAAATATCGGAAATTCAGTCTATGCAGTGTAGCACTCTATGCAGAAAAAGTGATTTGGAATTGGTATTGAATTAATAAAAAAATTTGAAAATATGAGACCGCAATGAGTCTGAAATTGTAAAGGTTTTTGCAATTGCGGTGAGGTGACGTGTCGGCAATGAAAATGAAATGACCTTACACTCGGCGGCGGTAATCACTTTATTGAAGTTGACAAATCATCTGACGGAACATATTTTCTTGTAATTCATTCGAGCAGCCGAAATCTCGGTAAACAGGTTGCGGAAATCTATCAGAACCTTGCCGTTGATTTGCACAAGGGCAAGGAAGATTATTTCAGACAGAAAGATTATCTGCATGATGTTGAAATTTGTCAGCAGTTTGTAAAAAGAAATCGTGCCGAAATGGGAACAAAAATCCAAAAACAAGGAAAAGTGTGCCGAAATGGGAACAATATTTGATTTTTGAACTATTGTGTGCTATAATGAGAACACAATAAGTGCAGGTGATTTCAATGGTACAGAGAAAAGAATATCTTGAAAAGCTAATAGAATGGAAAGATGACGATGTTATCAAAGTTGTAACAGGCATAAGACGATGCGGAAAATCTACACTTCTTATGCAGTATCAGGATTATCTGAAGTCAATCGGAATCGAAGAAAATCAGATTATTGCAGTAAATTTTGAAGAACTTGAATATGAAGAACTTTGTGATTATAAGAAGTTGTACGCTTATATCAAAGACAGATTGGTTGCGGATAAAATCACATATATTTTTCTTGATGAAATTCAAAAAGTACCGAGTTTTGAAAAAGTAGTTGACAGTCTGTATGTAAAGCCAAACATAGATATTTATATTACGGGTTCAAATGCTTATATGCTCTCGGGAGATTTAGCTACACTTCTGACAGGGCGCTATGTTGAAATATCAATGTTGCCGTTATCATTCAGCGAATATATGCAATTGAGTGACAAGGATAAAGAAAGTGCATTCGCCGATTATATAAAATACGGTGGACTTCCGTTTGTGGCAACAATGGATAGGACAGATGATAAGGTTGATACCTATCTTGAAGGAATTTACAATACGGTAATTGTAAAGGATATTGAGGATCGACAGAAAAGACAGGAATCAAATTCTGATAAAAGGAAAATTAACGATATACCGCTGTTGAAAACTATTGCAAAATATCTTTCAAGTGTTATAGGCAGTCCCGTGTCATTGAGAGGCATAACAAATTATCTTGTGTCAAGCGGCAGAAAAATATCCGCCAATACTGTCAGCAATTATGTAGACGCTTTGATTGAATCATTTATCTTTTATCCGGCAGAGCGCTTTGATATTGTCGGAAAGCAATTGTTAAAGGCAAACAAAAAATATTATATGGTTGACTTGGGTATAAGAAATCATATTTTGCCGAGAAAATATTATGACTTGGGATTTTCAGTTGAAAACATAGTGTTTTTTGAGTTGCTCAGAAGAGGCTGTAAGGTGACAATAGGTAAATATCAAGAAAATGAGGTTGACTTTGTTGCCGAAAAGCGTGGCGAATTCACTTACATTCAGGTTACCGCAGATATGGTTTCGGAAAGCACATTTGACCGTGAGATGAAACCTTTGTATGCCATTCAGGATAATTACGAAAAAATTGTTTTGACACTTGATAAACTGACTGTTGGCAACTATGACGGAATTAAGGTTGTCAATGTTATTGATTGGCTGTTAAACAAATAATCATATAAAATTACCGCATTGCCTTTATGATAACTCAAAAGCAATGCGGATTTTTATATCACATATTAAACCACAATCTGACCGTTATAACACTCATAATTGCGGCGGTTAGGTCGGCGGTTATGGCGGCAAAGAGGGTGTGACGAATTTTTTTGACACGAATACAGCCAAAGTACATTGCGATTGCGTAGAAGGTTGTTTCGCTTGAACCTGCGAGTACGGAGGCTGTTCTGCCCGCAAAGCTGTCGGGACCGCAGGTTTTGTAAAGGGCTGTGAGGAGTGCGGTTGAACCGCTTCCCGAAACGGGGCGGAGGAGTACGAGCGGAACGATTTCTTTCGGAAATCCTAAAAATTCCGCTGTTGGCTGAATCAGTGCGCATATTGCGTCAATTGCTCCGCTTGACTGCAAAAGGTCAACGGCAAACACAAGTCCCATAATTGTAGGGGCAATGTTGTACAAAAGTTTTACTCCCTCTTTTGCTCCCGAGATGAACACATCGAATACGGGAACTTTTTTTATCAGCCCGAACACCACAACAATACATGCAAATGCCGGCATTACAAATTCCATTTGCTCACCACATTTCTCAAATTTTACCTTGCCTGATGTTCAGCGTACAGGCAATCAGCAATGCCACCGTTAACGCACACGCAGAGCTTATCCAGACGGGAACGATAATTTCAAAAGGCGCAGAGCTTCCGTAGGATTGGCGGAGTGCGGCAAGCGTTGTTGGTAACAGCTGGAGTGACGCTGTGTTCATAACTACAAAAACAACCATTTCGTTGCTCGCAATGTCACGGCGGTCATTGAGCGTGTGCAGCTGTTCCATTGCTTTTAGTCCGAAAGGTGTTGCGGCATTGCCGAGTCCGAGCAGATTTGCACTGATATTCATTGTGATGCTTTGAAATGCATCGCTTTTTTTATCAAGCCTCGGAAAAAGCGGACGGAGCAACGGTGCAAAGATTTTTGCAAAAATGTTTGTCAAACCGCTTTCGACTGCGATTTTCATAATTCCCGACCAAAGGCAGATTATGCCTGCCATTGTGAGAATAAGCTGTATTGATGACGCTCCGCTTTCGATGAGTGCGTTTGAAATGTCGGCGGTGTTGCCCATAAACAACGCACACAATACGCTCACGGCAATGAGTCCGCTCCAGATATAATTCAGCATTTTTACTCCTTTTGCTGCAATTAACGACAAAATGTACAATATTGTCATTTTTGTAATCAAATTATTTAATAAAATCGTTGACAAAAATCCCGAAAAATGGTAGTATAGGTAAAAATAGGGATTATGGTGAATTAAAAAATAGGGATTATGGTGAATTAAAATGATTTATACAAACTTTAGGGAAATTGATAAAGCAGGCAGAATTGTAATATCAAAGGATATCCGCAACCACCTCAACATTAAGCCGGGTGACATTCTTCACATTGAGGCTGACGATGAGTGCGTTACGATTAAAAAGGCAGAGAGCAAGTGCGTTTTTTGCAATACTCTTGATAATCTGATTGCATTCGGCGGAAAATATGTATGCAGAGATTGTGTTGAAAAGCTCAAAGTTTGATACTGCTTTCGACTACTCTAAAATATACTTGACCGAATTTGAAATTATGATAACGGACGGTGTTTTTATATGGACAGAATTGACAAAATTAATTATTATCTTGACATTGCCGAAACTGTGCTTGAAAGGGGAACTTGCCTGCGCAGAAATTTTGGTGCAATCATCGTGAACAACGACCAGATTGTTTCAACAGGCTATACAGGCGCTCCGAGAGGCAGAAAAAATTGCTGTGATTTGGGATTTTGTATCCGTCAGGAACGCAACATTCCCCGTGGCGAGCGTTACGAACTTTGCAGGAGCGTTCACGCCGAGGCGAACGCTATTATTCATGCATCAAGAGAACAGATGATTGGCGCAACGCTTTATCTTGTCGGCAAGGAGATGTCAAACGGCGAGTATGTTCAGAACACATCTTCGTGTGCAATGTGCAAGCGCATGGTTATCAACGCAGGTATTGACAAGGTTATTGTCAGAAACAATAAAACCGATTTTACGGAAATTGATGTGAACGATTGGATTATGTCCGATGATTCGCTTGACGCACTCCGTGGCTATTGATATGAAAACACGGCTTTTTATAACCGATATCCGCAAAATCTCTTTTGACAGAGTCGGTGAGCTTTCTCCCGAAAGAGCGGAGCGTGTTCAAAGATGCCGCCGAGCTGACGATAAACTGCGTTGCATTGCAGGCGGATTGTTTATGAACAAATTTCTTGACGGCGCAAAAATCACTGTGAATGAATTTGGCAAGCCCGAATGTGACAACGGGCTTTGTTTCAATATTTCGCACAGCGGAAGCTATGTGCTTTTTGCGTTGTCGGATTCCGAAGTCGGTTGTGATATTGAAGAAATTCGTTTTTTAAACGGAATAAGGCTCGGCAAAATTGTTTTCTGCGACAACGAGATGAAATTGCTCGGCAACGCTTTTGACAGGCTCGGCACATTTTTTGAATTGTGGACTAAAAAAGAGGCACTCCTAAAATGTATGGGTGACGGATTTCACCGTGGTGCAAAAAGTGTTGATGTCAGCAACGGAAAATTCTCTGAAAATCAAATCGAATATTATATGAAACAATACAAATTTTCGGACTATGAAATCAGCCTTTGCAGTGTGCAAAATGATTTCCCGAAAGATATTGAATTTATCACTTTATAAAAAGAAAGGCGTGGCTTTTGTGCCACGCTTTTTTAGTGCAAAATAAGTATTATACAGAAATGTGTTTTGCCCAAAAGACTACAATAATTTCTTCATGAAATATCTACAATGATTTTCAGGACAGTCGTCTAATTTTCCGAACACAACATATCCTTGCTTTTCATAGAAGTCCTTTGCCTGAAAATCAAATGTATCCAAATGAATTAATTTTGCTCCGTTTGATTTAGCTTCTGTTTCTACATTTTTCAAGAGTGATTTACCGATTTTTCTTTCTCTGTAATTTGGGTCAACCCATAAAGTGTCAACATAAACGACATTCCAGCAATACATTCTCGCTATAATGCCGGCTATTATCTTGCCGTTCTTAACAATTTTTCTGCTTAAATCTATAAAGTTTTCTTTTTGTGTGGTTTCAACTTGAGTCAAATTATATTCAACCAATCTGTCAACAAGGTAATCCTGTTCTTCTTTGGTGCAGGTTTCTATGTTCATTGTTAAATCCCCTTTGCTGAATATTATTTTCCGAACAAGTCGCTGTGTGTTCCTGTTCGTGATAATGTCAATACAAGAACATCATCTTCTATGCGGTACACAAGTAACCAGTCGGGCTGAATATGATATTCTCTGTGTCCAACCCAATCTCCTGTCAACGCATGGTCTTTATTTTTCTCGGGCAAAGTTTCACCACGAGATAAACTTCTAATGATATTATCAAGCAGTTCAATATCCATATGCCTTTTAAGTGCTAATTTATAGTCTTTTTTGAACTGCGTTGTCCATACGATATCTCGGTTCATCTTTTAAGCTCCTGAAGAGCTTCTTCAACATCGGAATAGTGTTTTACTTCGGGATCTTTTGCAATTCTTTCTGCTTCAAGCATTGCGGCAATGGTTTCTTTGTTTGGCTGGTCAATCCTAACTTCAAAAGGAAAACCGCCGACACGCAAAGATTGACGCAGAAAAACATTGATTGCTGTTGTAAGATTCATACCGAGTTCTTTGTAAAGAGATTCACATTGCTTTTTTATATCGCTGTCCATACGGACACTAAAATTTGTACTTGCCATTATAATCACTCCGTTGCAATTTATTGTACTTATATTATATACTGTTTGCATTGCAAAGTCAACTTAATAGATGTAAATTTATTGCAAAATAGGGGTTTTGTATGATTTTGTGTGCAAATTCGGGATAAGGTCACAATATGTGACAAACCCCTGATTTTGTTAATATGCTTGTTATTGCTATTTTTAAATAATTGTGATACAATTTACTTTGATTAGTGCAGCAATCGGCTGCATATATTGTGTATGAAAAAATTCGGAACGGAAATATCCGTCTGCACACGGATGTTTTGCAATTTTCAGGGGGGACACTATGCCGACATTTACCAAGGCGGCTATCAAGGCGACATTTATTTCGCTCTTGAATAAAAAGCCGTTGAATAAAATTACAGTCAAGGAAATTGTTGAAGAATGCGGAATTAACCGTAATTCTTTCTACTACCATTTTGACGACATTCCGTCGCTTCTTGAGGAAATTCTCGTTGAAGAGGCTGACAGATTTGTTGCGACCGAAACCGACAACAATACTTCTGTTTATGAAAGTCTGATTTCTGTAATTGACTATGCTTTTTCTAACAAGTCGGTGATTCAGCACATTTACAATTCTGCGAACAGAACTACATTTGATGTGTATCTCAACAGGATTTGTACTCACGCTATAAAAAGCTATTTTGACAAGCTTGAAATTACAAAAAATATTGCCGAAGATGACCTTGACGCAATGATTATGTACTACAAGTGTCAGCTTGTCGGTTTTATTATCGACTGGCTCGGCGGAGGTATGAAATATGACCTTAAAATTAAGATGAAACGCATTTGTGAGCTGTTTGAGGGTTCAATGGAGTCTGCATTGGACAGATGTGCCAAAATCAATGCCTGATTGCTGTTTTATTGGTTAAAAATGAATATTTGCGCTTGCTTGCGTGTCTGAAATGCAGACGAATTTAACAAAATGTCTGATTTCCGTACAAATTTATTGCCGTGTCTAAATTCCTGACACGGCATTTTTTGTGTCTGTTTAAATTTTAACAAAGCCGTAATAGAATATATTACGGACAAAGGAAATACGGTTTACCTCTCGGATCGTTCCTTTGAATGCAGAGTGCAGTCTGCAAATCATATATGAAGGAGTATGAAATATGAAGTTAGGGAAAGCGGTTGTTAAAAGCCGTTTCGTAATCCTTATACTTGCCGTTGCGCTGATGATTCCGTCAGCCTTGGGAATGGCATTTACATGGGTTAATTACGACATTCTTAGTTATCTTCCCGATAACCTTGATACAATCAAGGGTCAGGATTATCTGCTTGATGACTTTGGAAAGGGTGCTTTTTCATTCCTCATCTTTGAGAATATGGATGATAAGGATGTTGCGGCAACAGAGGAAAAAATCAAAGAAATCGACCATGTTGATACGGTTCTTTGGTATGACGATTTTGCCGACATCTCAATTCCAAAGGAAATGTTGCCCGACAAAATTTATGATGCGTTCAATTCGGGAAATGCAACAATGATGGCGGTATTCTTCGATACCTCAACATCAGCTGATGAAACAATGAACGCTATCGAAGAAATCCGTTCGGTTGCCGGTAAGCAATGCTTTGTTTCGGGTATGTCGGCAATGATTACGGATATGAAGAATATGTTTGAGGAACAGGAAATGACTTATGTTGCAATCGCTGTTGTTCTTGCGGTAATTGCAATGATGATATTTATGGATAACTGGATTATCCCGTTTGTGTTCCTTGCAAGTATAGCGGTTGCTATCCTCGTAAATATGGGCAGTAACTACTTTATGGGTGAGGTTTCATTCATTACCAAAGCGTTGGCGGCAGTCCTTCAGCTTGCGGTAACAATGGACTACTCAATCTTCCTGTGGCACAGCTATGAAGAACAAAAGGGCATTTGTGAAAACCACAAGCAGGCAATGGCTGTTGCAATTCACGAAACCGTCCGTTCCGTAATCGGAAGTTCAATCACAACGGTTGCAGGCTTTATCGCACTTTGCTTTATGACATTCACACTTGGTCTTGACCTCGGTATTGTAATGGCAAAGGGTGTTATCCTCGGTGTTATCTCCTGTGTAACGGTTCTTCCGTCACTCATTCTTGTTCTTGACAAGCCTCTTGAAAAGACAATGCACAAGTCGCTTATTCCGTCAACAAAGAAGCTTGCAACAGGACTTGTTAAAATTTTCCCCGTATTTCTCGTAATGTTTGCGGCTCTTATTTATCCGTTCTATTCGGCATACAGCCAGACAAACAATGAGATTTACTACGATTTGTCGGAAAGTCTTCCCGAGGATATGGCAAATGTAATTGCCAACACAAAGCTTAAAGATGAATTCGGTGTCGGTACAACGCATATGGTTCTTGTTGATTCTTCGCTTTCTGCAAAGGACGCAAGAGATATGACAAACGAGCTTGAAAAGGTTGACGGCGTAAAATATGTTCTCGGTCTTGAAAGCGTTGTAGGTTCGCTTGTTCCGGAAGATGTTCTTCCCGATTCAATCACAAGCGTTCTCAAAAATGATAAATGGGAGCTTATGATTATCAACTCTGAGTACAAAACAGCCACAGATCCTATGGCAAAGCAGATTGACGAGTTGAATAAAATCATTACAAAGTATGATAAAAACGGACTTCTCATCGGTGAAGCCGCTTGTACAAATGACCTTGTAAACATCACGACAGTTGACTTTCAGGTTGTAAATGCAATTTCTATTGTTGCAATCTTTATTATCATTGCGATTGTTGAAAAGAGTATCACACTTCCGATTATTCTTGTTGCGGTTATTGAGCTTGCAATCTTTATCAACCTCGGTATTCCGCATCTTATGGGCGAGTCGCTCCCGTTCATCACACCTATCTGTATAAGTACAATTCAGCTTGGTGCAACGGTTGACTACGCAATTTTGATGACGACACGATATAAGAAGGAAAGGTATCTCGGAAACGATAAACGCACTTCGGTTATTACGGCTCTTGAAACTTCAATTCCGTCAATTATCGTTAGTGCAATGGGACTCTTTGCCGCTACAATCGGCGTCGCATTCTACTCGGATGTTGACCTTATTTCATCAATCTGTAAGCTCCTTGCAAGAGGTGCTGTCATCAGTATGTTCTGCGTAACGCTTATTTTGCCGGCAATGTTTATGCTGTTCGACAAGGTAATTGCAAAGACAACTCTCGGTTTTAAGCCGAAAAAAACATCAATTTCGGAGGCTGCTGTATAATGAAAAAGACTAACAAAAATAATAATCATAAATTTTTAAGCAAAAACTATATCAAGGGTGCTATTTCGGGTGCACTTGCACTCACGATTCTCTGCAGCGGAGTAGGCGTTGCCGCTTATTCCGCCGGTGCAGACAATACTGCACAGGCTCTCGGTGTTCAGACAGAAAGTACGGTTGAGGCTGTTAAGAAGGCAAGCACAACTAAAGAGGCTCTTAAAAAGCTCAGCAAAAATGAAACCGTTTATGTCATTGCCGACGCAAGCGGTGCGGCTAAGAAAATCATTGTAAGCGACTGGCTTAAAGGTGTAGATACAAAAGGCAAGGTAAAGGATGTTTCAAACCTCAAGGATGTTAAAAATGTTAAGGGCGACGAAACATACACGGTAAACGAAGACAATGCTTATGAGTGGGCTGCAAAGGGCGATGATATCTACTATCAGGGAACAGGCACAACTGAACTTCCTGTAAAGCTCAAATTAAGCTACAAGCTCAACGGCAAAACTGTTTCTGCAGATGAAATTGCAGGCAAGAGCGGTAAGGTTACAATCCGCATTGACTATGAAAACACACAGAAGGAAAAGGTTAAGATTAACGGCAAGACAAAAGAAGTTAATGTTCCGTTCCTTATGCTTTCGGGTATGATTCTTGACGATGACAAATTCAAAAATGTTGAGGCTTCAAACGGCAAGGCTATCAATGACGGTACAAGAACAATCGTTGCCGGTTTTGCTCTTCCGGGTATGCAGGACAGCCTTGATATTGACAAGGATGAAATGGAAATCCCTGATTATGTTGAAATCACAGCAGACACAACCGATTTTGAGCTTTCAACAACAATGACAGTTGCAATGAACGATATTTTCAACGATGTTGATTTTTCAAAGGTTGACGATAAGGTTGACGAGCTTAAGGATTCTCTTGATGAACTCGAAGACGCCGCAGAACAGCTTGTTGACGGTTCTTCACAGCTTTATGACGGTATCGGCACACTTCTTGACAAGTCAGGCACACTCATTGAAGGTATTGACAAGCTTTATGACGGTGCGGAACAGGTAAACAGCGGTGCAAAAAAACTTGACAGCGGTGCAGACGGTCTTTCAAACGGTGCAAAGACACTTGATGACGGTGCGGCAAAGCTCAAAAACGGTGCGTCAAAGCTTGACAACGGTGCATCACAGCTTGACAGCGGTCTTGCAACACTTGCAGGCGGTGCGTCACAGGTTGACAACGGTGCGGCAAGTCTCAGCAGTTATGTTGCAACACTTGCGGGCGGTCTCGGCAAGCTTTCATCCAACAGCGCAACTCTAAACGGCGGTGCAGAACAGGTGTTTAACACACTTCTTTCAACTGCCGACACTCTGATTGCCACCTCAGGTCTTACAGCCGACAAGCTTACAATTAAAAACTATGACAGCGTTCTTGAAGGACTTATTTCATCACTCAGCGACGAAAATGCTCAGAAGCTCGCTTACAATACAGCGCTCGAAACAGTAACGGCAACTGTAAACAGTCAAAAAGATGTTATAAAAACTGCCGTTGAGGCAACAGTAAGAAAGTCTGTTACGGAACAGGTTCTCGCAGCCGCAGGTCTTGGTATGACGGCAGATCAGTATGATGCCGCTGTTGCCGCAGGTCAGGTGAGCGAAGAAGTTCAGGCTCAGGTTTCTACTGCAGTTTCTACACAGATGAGTACATCTGCGGTTCAGGCTGCAATTGACAGCAACACAGCGTCACAGATTCAGAGCCTTATCGAAACAAATATGAACAGCGAAGAGGTTCAGAGTCAGATTAAGGCAGGTGTTGCAAAAGCTCAGGCAGGCAGAAAGTTACTTCAGGCTCTCAAAACTCAGCTTGACAGCTACAACACATTCTATCAGGGTCTGCTTTCATACACAGCAGGTGTTGATCAGGCTAACGAGGGCGCTCAGCAGATTCTCGCAGGCACATATACACTCAAGGACGGCACAGGCTCACTCGTAAGCGGTGCAGGTCAGCTCAAGAACGGTTCTTCAAGTCTTAAAAGCGGTACAAGCGAACTCAAGAGCGGTACTTCAACTCTCAAGGACGGTACATCAAGCCTTAAAAGCGGTGTAAAGACTCTCAAAAACGGCACAAGCTCACTTTCAAGCGGTACTAAATCATTGTTTGAGGGTGTCGGTACTCTCAAAGACGGCAGTGCCGCACTTGTTGACGGCGTTAAACAGCTCAATGACGGTGCAATGACATTGTCCAAGGGTATGAAGAAGTTCAAAGAGGAGGGCATTGACAGCATTGTTGATGCCGCAAACGGTGATGTCCGGGATATCATCGACCGTTTCAAGGCTGTTCAGAAAGCATCAAAGAAGTACAACAACTACAGCGGTATTTCCGATGATATGGACGGTAAGGTTGACTTCATCTACAAGACCGATTCAATCGAGAAAAAGTAACTCAATATATTCAACAGCAAGACGAAAGGCTTATTTCCCTAACCCTTTCATACACAATATAAAAAGCAGTTATGTCGTTTGGCATAGCTGCTTTTTGCTTTGTATGATGTTTTTGTGAATTTCAAAACTTGAAAAAATTACAAATAATAAAACGAATTTCACCGCAAACAATACTATTGCGGCGATGAAAACGGGATGCCGAAACGCCGCTTTATTAATAAATTTAACGAGATTTAAAAGTTTTGAAAAGGAGAAAACAAATTATGTCAAGCAATAACAATCAGATTAATGTACCTCAGGCAAAGGAAGCCATGGAACGCTTTAAGATGGAATGTGCCAACGAAGTAGGCGTAAACCTCAAACAGAGATATAACAGCGCCCTTTCTGCAAGAGAAGCAGGTTCTGTAGGCGGTCAGATGGTTAAAAAGATGATTGAGTCTTACGAAAACAGCATGAAATAACCTTTAAAACCGATTTTAAGGGGTATACGGCTAACAAGCTGTATGCCCCTATTTTTCGCCCACAGGCTTATTATGGGCAATTTAAGGTCAAATAAAGGCGGTGTAACATTATTCTTGAAAATATTCAATCATTTGTAACGAAATTCTTGATTTTTAAAGGTGATTTGTAACATTTTTCTAAACAGAGTGATTTAGAGCATAAAAAAACAGGACTGCACATTCGCACAGCCCTGAAAATTGAATTGTTAAATTGATTAAGCCTCGGCTCTGTTGATTGCGTTGAGAACACCGAGAACAGATGCAACATTGACATTTGAATCAATGCCGATGCCGAAGATATTCTTTCCGTCAGGCTTTTTAAGCTCGATGTATGAAACAGCCTTTGAGTCGGAGCCCTGCGAAATTGCGTGCTGGCTGTATGAGATGAACTCGTACTTGTCAAGACCGACCTTTTTGATTGCATTGAAGAATGCGTCAATAGGACCGTTGCCGACACCGCTGAGAGAAACCTCTTCGTTTCCGTTAATCTTCATCTTGCCCTTGAAGTGAACATAATCATTGCCGTTTTCGCTCTCTTCATAAATCTTTCTGCTTGAGAGAACATATTTCTGCTTATGCTCAAGATAATTCTTCTCGAACACCTCAAACAGCTCTTTCGGAATAAGCTCTCTGCCAAGCTCCTCACATTTTGCCTGAACAAGTTTTGAAAATTCGGGATGCATTCTCTTCGGAAGGTCATAACCGAAGTTATTGTTCATAACAAAAGCCGCACCGCCCTTACCGGACTGTGAGTTGATTCTGATAATCGGCTCATACTCTCTGCCGACATCGGCAGGGTCAATCGGAAGATACGGAATTTCCCAGTAATCTGTTCCGCTTTCCTTCATATACTTCATACCCTTGTTGATAGCGTCCTGATGTGAGCCCGAGAATGCTGTAAATACAAGCTCGCCGATATATGGCTGACGAGGATCAATCTTCATATTTGTGCAACGCTCGTAGATTTCACGGAGCTTTGGAAGATTTGAAAAGTCAAGCTTAGGATCAACGCCCTGTGTGAACATATTAAGTCCCATTGTAACGATATCCATATTACCTGTACGCTCACCGTTGCCGAAGAGTGTACCCTCAACTCTTTCAGCACCTGCAAGCAAAGCAAGTTCGCCTGCGGCAACACCGCATCCACGGTCATTGTGTGGGTGGATACTGATAATAGCGGCGTCACGATGTTTAAGATTTCTTGCAAAGTATTCAATCTGATCTGCATATGTGTTCGGTGTGCACATCTCAACAGTATTCGGAAGATTGACAATCAACTTGTTTTCGGCAGTCGAACCGAGTGCCTCGATAACCCTGTCGCAGATTTCAACAGCGTTTTCAGGCTCAGTACCGCTGAAGCTTTCGGGAGAATATTCAAATCTGAAGTTTGTATCTCCGTCATATTCATCCGTAAGCTGTTTAATAAGCTTTGCACCGTCAACGGCAATTTTGATTACGCCGTCCATATCTGTTTTGAAAACAACTTTTCTTTGGAGAGTTGAAGTTGAGTTATAGAAATGAACGATAACATTCTTAGCACCCTTAACAGCCTCAAAAGTTTTTCTGATAAGATGCTCTCTTGCCTGAACAAGAACCTGAATTGTTACATCATCGGGAATGTGGTTGTTTTCGATAAGCTCACGGCAGATTTCATATTCTGTTTCTGACGCACTCGGAAAACCGATTTCGATTTCCTTAAAGCCCATATCGCAAAGTGCGTGGAAAAATTCGAGCTTTTCTTCAAGGTTCATAGGATCAACAAGCGCCTGATTACCGTCACGAAGATCAACACTGCACCAGATCGGTGCTTTTGTTATAGTATTGTTTGGCCACTGTCTGTCCGGCAGATTAATCTGCTTAAAGGGAATGTACTTTTCAAATGATGGTTTCATATAATAACCTCATGTTAAATAGCACAAAAAAATCGCCCCCCTAAACCAAGGGACGAATAAAATCCGTGGTACCACC
>ENA-UERK01001963-UERK01001963.1-human-gut-metagenome-genome-assembly--contig:-NODE-1963-length-14110-cov-6.370698_pt1 | contig 14110 bp, 9 predicted proteins | sample MGYA00242957_ERZ507957 | MGnify/ENA primary metagenome ERZ507957 (study PRJEB26167, sample SAMN06115538) | human gut metagenome | host: Homo sapiens | place: China:Heilongjiang | collected 2015-11-06... | reverse complement strand
GTCAAAGGGCCTTAATGAGCTCGTCAAAGAGCCTCTTTGAGGACGTCAAATGGGCACTTTCAAATCGTAAGTTGGGCCCTTTTAAAACGCCACTAAAAAAGCCCCCAAAAATGCATAAATATGCAGAAATCGGGAGCTCTTTAAAACAGGGGAAAACGGAAGAAAAATCGCATTTACAAGCTGTCGTAAACATCACATCAACAAGCTGTCGTAAACATCACATCAACAAGCTACCGATGGCGCTTATGTGTACTGCTCACGTTCTTCCCTTTCCTTCTTGTCATATTTGGCTATAAGTTCAAAGTTGCTGCCGATCCACTTATAATAATAGGTGTAGCCCGATAGGTCGGTGGCCTTAACACCCACATAGGACAAGCCAAAGGCAGGCCCCGGTAGGGTGTGGACAGAGAAATCGCTGATGTTGTCGTGCCATTGGGGCAGCAAGGGCATGACGGGCGAGAAGTAAGAGGAGATGTTCCATTGGTTACCGCTTCTTACCCTATAGAACGAGTTGCCGATGGGTTGCATCTCTTCATGCATCATCTGTGTGGCGCGAAGGTTGAACGACGCACCATCACACATGGGCGATGCGCCATCGCAGACAATCTGCATTCCGTAACTGTCAAAAAACAGATGGGTGTAGGCGTTAATCTTGGTTATGTACTCCATACCTTCCATCCTTGGGGCATACAAATCGTCTTTGTGAATAAGGTAGAAGCCATCTTTAAATCCGTCGAAACAAAGATAGTGGTCTTTACGTTCGGGATCATAACGGTCAAAGACCACCTCGTTCTCAGAGGCAAGACGGAACGAGAGCCCTGTCATCTGCTCCAACAGAAGCACGGCACGCAACGCTGTATGTAGGCCAAGGCGCGGGAAATAGCCGTCGGTTGCGCGGTTGTTTATGATGTTCATGGCCTGTGCGAGCGAATTGTCGCCAAGCGTAAAGACCTCCACCTTGTCGCCGTCGTCGTCATAAGGATGGTTGTTCCACACCCTCCTACGTTTCATGCCAGAGAGGAACGAGCGCAGCTTCTGCTTGGTGTCTTCACCGAGGTTCCGCTCCCAGCGCACCTCTATCTTTGCAGGACGGTCTTCCTTGACAGCACCTTCGCGGTCGGTCGTCTCATCGTTGGGGATGATGGTCTCACGAACAGCAAAAACACTTTTCGGAATGTCAGACCAACCGTCCGACCTACGGGTTGCTTCACCAACAGGCGTTGGAACGTCAGCTGAAGGAGAAGCCGGTCTGCCTACCGACGAGGGGGCCGATGCCAGCAGACATTGCGCCTCGTCAACAAACTCGCCGACGGTCTGATGGCGCATGCGGCGCAGAGGCTGCATGGCACGTTCAACGAGAGCTATGATGGCTGGAGGCACGCCTGCCGATGACAGTTCGTCAACGGGCAATCCCTCGTTGAGCACCACCGACGCCTCGGGCGGCACGCTGCCTGTGAGCATCTTGAAGAGGGTGGCACCGGGAGCATAGATGTCGAGCGTGGGCATGAACCCGTCGGCTTTCTTGAAACAGTGCTGCTCGATGGGGGCATAGCCTGTTGTGCCCTGCCCTATGCGTGTGCTCGACTCAGGCTGTCCGTCGGCACCGAAACACTTGGACAATCCGAAGTCGATGAGCACGATGTGTCCGTCCTCGCCCCGCATGACGTTAAGCGGCTTGAGGTCGAGGTGCAGCATGTGCTGGGCGTGCATACACTTGAGCGCCTCGCCAATCTGTATAGCTATGTCGAGCGCCTCACGACAAGAGAGCTTGCCGTGAGAGAGGATATGCTGGTCGAGGTTGCCACCGGAGAGATATTCCATGACATAATAGACCGTGTCGTTCTCCTCAATGGTCTCGAGCACCTTGACGATGTGGTCGTTGTCAAGCCGCGACAGGTTCTGCGCCTCGCGCAGGAAGTCGCGGCGATAGTCGGAGCAAAGCGTACTGTCACTCACGGAGAACACACGCAGTCCGTTTCGGCTACTCACATCGCGCAAGAAAAACTCTTTTATCGCCACCATGGCCGCCGACTCGATGGCGCCGAGCCTGCCCTTCAGTCGAACGTTGGCAACATAGGTTATGCCGAACGACCCTTGTCCGAGGACACGCTCTATGCGGTAGTCGTTATGTGTGCCGTGGATCACGGTTCCGGGTTGTAGCTGTGTAGAGGTCATAAGAAAAAAGGTTGAAAGGTTATCGGCCGATCCAGCTCTCAGGGTTGAGCTTGGCCATGTTATGTCGTAGCTGGAACTGAAGGATGTGGTCGCGTCCCACCGTTCCGAGGGCCTGACGTGTCGACACCTTCTGTCCGCGGCTCACACACACAGACGAGAGGTTACAGTAGACCGAGATGTAAGAGCCGTGGCGCACCATGACCACCATGGAGCCGCTAAAGCCGAAGACGGCACTCACCTCGCCGTTGTAGATGCTTCGTGCCTGTGCGCCAGGCGATCCGAGGATGTTGATGCCCTTGTTGTCGAGCGTCACACCTTTCAGGCCCTCCACGTTATATTGTCCGAAATGGCTCACCACACGGTAGCTGCCCGTGATGGGCATGGGCAGACGGCCACGGTTTTGCTCGAACGCTCCCGACAGCGCACGGTCTGCCGACGGCACGGTAAGCGCCTCGTGAGCATTCTCCTTGACCTCAGCAATCTCCTTCTTGCTGCGCTTGGCATCGGCCTCAGCCTTGCGCTCAGCCGCCAGACGTGCTGCCTCGGCCTCGCGCGCCGCCTGCTCGGCACGTTCGCGCTGTGCCGCGTTCTCACGCTGTGCCGCCAGACGCGCCGCCTCCTTGAGCCGTTGCTCACGCGCCTTCGCCTCGGCAACACGCCGTGCGTTCTCACGCGCCTCAGCCTCAGCCTGCGCCTTCTTGCGTGCCAGCTCGGCAGCCCGTTTTCTTGCCGCCTCGGCCTCAGCCTTGCGGCGGGCCTCAGCCTCGGCACGTTTGCGGGCCTTCTCCACCTCTATGGCTATCTGCCGGTCGATCTCGGCGTTGAGCTTTGCGTTAACCTTCTTCTGCTGGTCTATGATCTGCTGAATGGTCTTCTGCTGCTTTTGCAGCGATGCCACCATGTTTTGCTGCTCCGTCTGCTGACCCTCAAGAGCCTTGCGTTCCTCCTGACCTTTTGCGAGCAGCGTGGTCTTGTGGCCCTTGACCTGTTGCAGCTGACGGTGCTTCTCGTCGACCTGTACCTGCTTGGCCTTCACAGCCTCGCCCTGCACACGCTGGTAGGCGGCATACTCGCGTGCAAACCTCAGACGACGATACATCTGCGCGAAGCCCCTCGCCGAGAGGATGAAGAGCAGACGGTCCTGGAAGGTGTGCTGACGGGTGATGTAACGCATCGACTTTATGTAACGCGCCTTACGCTCGTTAAGCTGCTGCTCAAGCGTCTTGAGCTGGGCGTTCAGGATGCCAATGTTGTTGTCGATGTGGGAGATGTCGCTCTGTATGTTGTCAATCTTCTTCTGTCGCTCCCCTATCTCGGTGTTGAGCACCATGAGGTTTTGCAGACGCTTCTTCACGTCGGCCTTGTTGGCGCGAAGAGCCTGCTCCTGCTGTCTTATTTTTTTCTGCACCTGCGAGCGCTGGTTCTGCAGACCGCGAATGGAGGCGTTGGTGTAGCTGGCTGTGCCTTTCTTGTTCTTGCCCTTGTTCTTAGCTGTCTGCCTGCCCTTGGTTTTCTGCGCACCTTTTCTTGCCGCGTTGTTGCGCGACGAGGCAGCGGTGCTCTTGCGCTTTGTTGCTGTAGAGCGTGTGACCGTGGCCTTTTGCTTTGACGTGTTGCGCTTCTGCTGCGCCTGTGTGGAGAAGACGAGCAGAGCGAGGAGAGAAACAATGATTATTCTTTTCATTGACATTAATTGATTTTTTCAGATAAAAAAGAGGGGCGACCGATTTGGGTTAAAACTGCAACAGCTTCTGCAGCACGTCGGTAGCGTCGATCTGCTTATATTTTGGCGACACCTCCGTGAGGGCATCCCAGTTGGACGATGTCTTGACGTCGTTCATCCTGATGCTCACCTGCACGGGCGGCACCTTGTTGGAGGCTGTTGTGGAAAACTTGAAGACCTGCTGTGCCGGAAACTGCTTCACACCCACGGCCTTGAACGAAGAATATTTCCAGTTGAGCGTCGACTCGCCGTGAGCCTGACTGCGGTACAGGATGTTGGCCTCGTTTATGCGCCCTGTCTGGCGGTCGGTCTGCCATGCCATCTGCATGCGGCCGCTGTTTTGCGTCACCGTGACCCGTGGTGTGGTGCCGGCGAGCGCGGCGTCAAACTTCTTGAGCTGTCCCTGACCGACCTTCTTCTCTCCCGGCACAAAGAGCTGGTTCCAGAAGAGCGACTGAAGGCTGTAGAAGGTTATGCCGTTCTGGCGTAGGAAGTCGACTTGCGAATAGTCGGCCTTCACATATTCCTTGTGCAGACGGTCAATGACGAGCACATAGTCGGGCGTAAACTCCAGTCGGCCCACCTCTGTTCCGAGGATGGGTATGAAGAGTTGGAGACGTATGACCTTGTCCTTGCGCATGCGCAGCGCTCCCGGCACGGTGATGTCCTTGCTTCCTGCTGTGAGGTTGAAGCTGATGTTGCCCACGATGTCGTTGGCATAGACCTGGTTGTCGTTGACCTTTTGCAGGAACGCCATGGTCGTGACGGTGTTGTCGTCGGCAGCCTCGGTCTTGGCGTTGTGCTTCGACGAGTTAGATGGTGTTGCGGTGCCGTCGGCCACAGCCTTCTTTGAGGCGCAAGAGCCGAGCAGCAAAGGAGCAGCGATGGCTGCTGCCATGAGTATAACTTTTGTTTTCATTTTTTCGCCTTTTTAATTTTTCGTTCAAACAGAGCCTTGTCGCCGCCTCGCGAGATGGCCAGCTGCCAGAAGCTGACGGCGCGGTCGGGGTCGCCGAGCTTCATGTAGATCTCTCCTGCATGGTCAATGACCACAGGCGTGACATGCACCGTGTCGGTGTCGTTCTTCACCGCCTGGTCTATGTATATCTTTGCCTCGGCATAACGTTTCTGCTGATACAAGATCCAGGCGTAGGTGTCGAGATAGGTCGCGTTGTCGGGCTCGGCCTTTACCGTGCGGTAGCTCATCTCCTCTGCCTTGGTGAGGTTGAGGTTCTTCTCGCTCAGATAGTAGGCATAGTTGTTGAGGCACGATATGTTGTCGCTCTTCCATTGCAGACAACTGTCGTAGGCGGCGAACGCCTCCTTCTCCTGACCCTTGGTGTAGAGGATGTCGCCCATGAGAGCGTAGAAGTCGGACACAAACTCGGGGTTGCTCTCCTGCGTTATCTCGCCAACGCCACGGCGGAAGGCATCGAGGGCAGCGTCGCTCTCATTCTTCTGGTAGTGGGCCAGTCCGAGAAAATAGTAGAACGCCATCTCGTCGGGGATATACTGTATGGCCTGTGATGATGCAGCGATGATGTCGTCCCAGCGCTCCATGGGCCAGAGCTTCTGCAACAGTTGCAGACGTGCCGGGGCGTTGTCGGGCGAAATGTCGATGACCTTTTGCAGGGCGTGACACACCGTAGAGTCGGGCATCTTCTTCAGCTCCATATACACCGCACGGAGCATCGCCACGTTATCGTCCTTGGGAGAGGCTTGCTCCATCCTGTCGAGGAGGGCGAGCACCTGTGTGCTGTCGCCGCCTTGAGCCTCGTTCTCATCGATGACCTGCTTGACCATCGATGTTTTGGTTTTTATATTGGTCTTTGCGCTGAGCAATATGCGGTCGCGCAGCTGTGTGGCGAGCGAGTCGCGGCCCGCCTGTCTGTAATAGTCGTAAAGCGACGTGAGGGCATACTCGCTCTCGGGGTCTGCCTCCACGGCAGCCGTGAACAGCTTGTAGGCATCGTTCTTACGGTCGTTCTGAAGGAGCCAGTTGCCGAGCATGACCTTATAGTTGGGCTCGTTGGGGTGGCTGTCGACGAGCGAGCGCAGCTGCTTGAGCGCCATCTTTCTGTCGCCCTTCAGCTCATAGACGTTCATCTTTGCCAGCGTCAGCTCCTCGCTGGAGCCGTCGACCTCCTCCATCAGCTCCAGACAGCGCAGCATGTTGTCATAGTCTTTCTCGTGACGGTAGAGCTGCGTGAGCACGCTGAGTATGTCGCTACGGTCGCGGTGGTGCTTATATAGACGCTCGTAGGCTTCAATGGCCTTGGCGTAGCTGTTTGTTCCGATAAAATATTGCGCCACCTGCTCCTGGTATGTGTCGTTTGCCGGACTGAGCGTTGCTGCCTTCTGCAGATAGTTGAGCGCCATGGTGTCGTTGTTGAGCTCCGAATAATAGAGCGCTGCGAGATAATAGGCCTCCGCCGCCTTGGGGTTGATGCTTATGCAATGGTTCAGCAGGTCGAAGGCGGCATCAAGGTTGCCCGCGTTCTGCTGTCGCACGGCCTCAAGAAAGAAATAGTCGTAGCGTCGGCTGTCGTTGCGCGAGAGACTATCGGCAAAGGCGCAGGTATTACCCTGCTCCTTTGCCTCAAAAATGGTGGTCTTTTTGTCCTTGTGGTTGTCCTTCATGAAAGGCAGGTTGCCTGCCAGCGCAGGTCCGAAGACCAAGGCCATGATCAGGGCCACAAAGACGAGGGGTGTATGGTTGAAATGGATATGTCGCATTGTCGGATGTGTTATGGGGTTCATTTTACTCCCGTGTGGCCGTAGCCTCCCTCGCCGCGCTCGGTGCTGTCGAGCTCTGTGACGGGGACAAACTGCACCTGTGCATGGCGTGCCACCACCATCTGGGCAATGCGTTCGCCGTCGTTAACCACAAAATTGTCTGACGAAAGGTTCACCAGCAGCACCATCAGTTCGCCACGATAGTCGGCATCGATGGTGCCAGGCGAGTTGAGCACGGTGATGCCCTTCTTCAGAGCCAGTCCGCTGCGGGGGCGCACCTGCGCCTCATAGCCTGGGGGCAGCGCTATAAAGAGGCCTGTGGGTATGAGGTGGCGCTCAAGCGGGCGAAGGGTTACAGGAGCGTCGATGTTGGCGCGCAGATCCATGCCGGCGCTTAGCGGCGTTGCATACTGTGGCAGGGGGTGATGGCTGCGGTTGATTACTTTCACTTCGGTAATATCTGTCATTGTCATTTTTTCTTGAGTATTTAAGATGCAAAAATACTGATTATTATCCACATTGCTTCATTTTTTGTGCTAAAAATGGTTGAAGGGGATGATGGATTGGGCATTTAAACAAAAAAGCTACCGAACAGGTCATCAAGCACAATGCGCTTCTGCACGATGTCGCTGTGTTTGTTCTCTTTTATGCCAAAAGTTGTTATCATGGTGAGAATTACTGTTTTCTTTGTCCTTGTCTCAGCGATGAACGTGTTGACCTTACGAAGGAGGCGTTGCTCGTAATCGTTGTCGATGGCGTATTCGTCATTACAAAATTTTATTTCGCACAGGTTCACGGTTTCATCTTTTCTGTCTATAAGCAAGTCTATTTGTACGCCGTTGCCTGCCTTTTCAGAGCTACGCCATGAACACACAAGAGTCTGTATGCCCGATATTCCAAGAACCTGCTTTATCGTTTCAATATGACTGAGACACAACATCTCAAACGACAGTCCGGCCCAGGTGTTGTGCATCGGACTGTTAAGCGATGCGGACCAGAAATGAGAGTCGCGGTAGCGGTTGTTTCTGACAAATTTAAAGTAGAACAGAGTGTAGAAATCGACAAGTTGGAACAGAGTGTCTCTACTTTGACGTTGTAAAACTACAGTTTTTCCATTGGAGAAAGGCTCATAAGCGCGTATGAAGCCACACTGTTGTAGCTCCTCAAGAACGGTAGAAAAGAGGCCGTTGTCTGTAACATCGGTAGCGCTGACAAGCTCTTGACGCGTCATGCCTATTCCCTTTGTGGCAAGAGCTGTGACCACAGCAACATGTGCTGCCGACTTGCGGAACAACGCCCTATAAAGATCTTCAAACTCGTTGGCAAGTTCGGCATTGTCTGCAAAAAAAAGATTGTCGATGTTCTGGGCAAGACTGAGCGAACGGTCAAGCATAGACATGTAATAAGGTATTCCGCCCATAACCATGTAACATTCAGCTATTTGCTTACGACTATAACCGAAATTGTAAGCGGAAAAATAGTTTTCACATTCGCGCAGAGTGAACGGATTGACCTTAATGTGGTGAGTTAGACGGTTATGCAACCCTCCTCGGTTGTGAATAAGGTTGCTTATCATCCATGATGTGGCCGAACCGCATACAATAAGTTTTATGTCGTTGCGCAACACAGCCCAACTGTTCCAGAAGTTTTCAAGAGCAGCTATAAAGCCAGAGCGTGGCGTATCCATCCACGGCAACTCGTCAATGAACACATACTTGTTGCCTTCAGGTAGCGTCTCAAGATATGTGGCAAGCGCATGAAACGCGAGCAACCAGTTACGTTGTATGCTGATAGACGGCGCATTGGAATATTTTTGTAACGCTATGCTGAAGTTAAGCAACTGATCTGTTTTTGAAGCCCCATGCACACCTGTCATAAAGAACGCAAACTGGTCATCCACGCTCTTGCGTATGAGAAAGGTCTTACCCACTCGGCGTCTACCGTACACAGCAATAAACTCTGACCGTCCAGAAGAGAAGTATCTGTTCAGAGCACCAAGTTCCGGTTCTCTTCCTATCAGTTTTTGATTCATAATAGAGTGTTTTTTATTATTACCTGCGCAAATATAGTCAAAAACATGCATTTGCGCAAGTTTTAAGTTAAATAAGTTGCGCTAACAGGTGTTTTTAGATATGTTTGCGCAAGTTTAAAAACGAATAATCTGCGCTAACGGGTATTTTTAGATACGTTTGCGCAAGTTTTATAAAAAAACAACAAAGAAGATGAGGATAGGGAAAAGAAATTTAAAGATTGAGAAGATGAGGAAAAAGGAAATGAAGAAGATGAAGGTTAAGGGCAAGTAGATGAAGGTTAAGGACAAGAAGATAAAGACGTGGTTTTCAAGGCATATAAAGAGATTGTTTTGTTACATTTTTGTTTTTTATGGGTCGTTTCTCATTTTTTTATTAACTTTGCCGCTATGAAATGGAACCAGCTCATATCTAACAAACGGTTTGGACAGGAGGAACGTCACCGCCTGCGCCATGACGACCGCTCCGAGTTTAAGCGCGACTATGACCGCTTGATCTTCTCGGCGCCATTCCGCCGCATGCAGAACAAGACACAGGTGTTTCCGCTGCCGGGCAGCATCTTTGTGCACAACCGCCTCACCCACTCGCTGGAGGTGGCGAGCGTGGGCATGTCGTTAGGCAACGACACAGCCCGCGTGATCAAGCAGCGACGCCCCGAGTTGGCGGGAACGCTGTTTGAGGAGCTCGGCACCATTGTGAGCACGGCCTGTCTGGCACACGACATGGGCAACCCGCCGTTCGGACACAGTGGAGAGAAGGCCATACAGGCGTTCTTCCGCGAGGGTGCGGGCCAAAAGCTGCAGACGCATCTGTCGCCCGACTTCTGGAACGACCTCATACACTTTGAGGGCAACGCCAACGCCTTCCGCCTGCTCACGCACCGTTTTCACGGACGCCGCGAGGGCGGGTTCGTGATGACCTACGCCATGCTGGCGAGCATCGTGAAATATCCGTTCGAGAGCCACTGGGCAGGCACGCACGGCAAGTTTGGTTTCTTCTGCACGGAGCGCGAAAGCTTTGTGCGCATTGCCACAGAACTGGGCATACGCCGTCTCTCTGCCGAGGGTGAGCCGCTGCGCTACGCCCGTCACCCGCTGGTCTATCTGGTGGAGGCTGCCGATGACATATGCTATGAGATCATGGATATCGAGGACTCGCACAAGCTGAAGATTCTTAGCTATGAAGAGACCGCCGACCTGTTTCTGTCGTTCTTCGACGAGGAGACACGCCGAAACATTCAGCAGCGTGCCAAGGATGAGGGCGTGAGCGATGAGAACGAGGAGATTGTGTATATGCGTGCATGCGTCATTGGCAAGCTTGAGAACGAGTGTGCCAAGGCGTTCTGCGACCACGAAGAGGAGATTCTGGACGGCACGTTCGAGGGCAGCCTCATCGACCACATAACGCCCGAGGTGCGCGATGCCTACCGACGCTGTCAGAAGCTGAGCGTGAGGAAGATATACAACAGCAAGCCGGTGCTCGACGTGGAGCTGAGCGGTTACAAGATCATGGAGACGCTCATGGAGACGCTCGTCGACGCCGCCTGCCGTCCCGACAACTACCACTCGAAACAGCTCATACGCCGCTTCAGCAGCCAGTATGACATCGAAAGCGAGGACCTGGAGACGCGTATCATGGCGGTCATCGACTTCATTAGTGGCATGACCGACATCTTCGCTCTCGACTTCTACCAAAAGATCAATGGCACCTCGCTGCCGATCGTTTAAAGGTAAAAAAGTAAAAAGGTAAAAAAGGGCTGACGCCGAATTAAGGGAAAAACGAAAAACGAAAAGGGAAAAATTCGATAGCCTCTTTTAAGTGAAGAACGAAGAGTGATGAGTGAAGAATTCGATAGCCTTTTAAAAAGGAATAATCAAAATTCGAAAAATCGACATCGGCTGAAAGCCGACAATTCAACATTCAAAATTCAAAAATCAACATTTCTAAGCCGCAAAGCGGATAGGTTGGTGGGGCTTTAAATTTTATTTTTATGACAACACAACTTCTACAAACAATGTGCACCGACAGCATGGCGATAAACATCGTGCTGTTGGTGCTTGGAGTGATTATTGTATTGAAAGGAGCCGACTGGCTTACCGATGGTGCGGTGAACATCGCGACACGCTTCGGTGTCAGTCAGATGGTCATCGGACTGACCATCGTGGCCATGGGCACATCGATGCCTGAGTTTTGCGTGAGCATGGTGTCGGCGCTGAAAGGCACGCCCGACCTTGCCGTGGGTAACGTGGTGGGCTCAAACACCCTTAACACGCTGCTCATTGTGGGCTGCTCTGCCCTGGTGGCACCCATCATGGTGAAACGGTCGAGCGTGAAACGCGACATCCCGTTTGCTGTGGTGGCTTCTCTGCTTATGCTCCTCTTCTGCCTCGATGGAGCGATAGGAAGAGTTGATGCTGCCGTGCTCTTCGCCGGTTTCTGCCTCTTCATGTTTGTGACGCTGAAATATGCGAAAACAACAGAAGAACACGCAGCAACCGTGGCGACAAGTGGCGCAGCAATGGCAACAGCAGCTGCTGCATCGACCTCGGTTTCTGAAGCATCTACGTCTCATACCTCAGCTCCTAAAGCATCAACGTCTCAGCCCTCTGCTCCTGAAGCATCTGTAGCATCTATGCTTAAAGCGATCGTAATGCTCGTTGTCGGTCTGTTGTGCCTCATCGCCGGCTCCAACATGTTTGTCGACAACGCCTCGTTCGTGGCATCCAGTCTCGGTGTGTCGGATGCTGTGATTGGCTTGACCATCGTGGCAGGTGGCACCTCGCTGCCAGAACTCGCCACCAGTATGGTGTCGGCAAAGAAGGGCAACAGCGACATAGCCATAGGCAACGTGATAGGCTCCAACGTGTTTAACATCCTCATGATCATCGGCATAACGGGCCTCGTCAAGCCCATGCACATAGCTGGCATAACCACACTCGACCTCATCATGATGCTCGCCAGCATGCTGCTCATGTGGTTCTTCTGCCGCACGACCTATAAGGTGAAACGCTGGGAAGGTGCCGTGCTCACCATCGTCTACCTTGCTTATCTGACATGGCTCATCATGAACGCCGTTTAAAGGATTTTTTAAAAGGTAAAAAGGTAAAAAAGGGCTGACGCCGTTGGAAGGGAAAAGTGAAAAGCGAAAAGTGAAAAATCATATAGCCGTTTAAAGGTAAAAAGGTAAAAAAAGGCTGACGTTTTTCTCTTCCAACGGCGCCAGCCCTTTTTTACCTTTTTACCTTTTTACTTTTTTACCTTTAAAAAGCCTTTTTACTTTTTTACCTTTAAAAAGCTTTTTTACTTTTTATTCTCCTCAATGTTTGAAGGAATGAGTTCGAAAATCTCCTTTATGCGGTTTGTGTCGAACTTAGGAGTGCGGTCATAGTTATAGATGCCATTTTGCTCTTGCTCCACATCCGTAATCTGCGTGTAACAGAAACCTGTGATATGCTTTAATGCCTTGATCGACTCCACCTCACTGCGAAGTATGCGGTAGAACTCCTCGGCATCCTTAATCATGCCGCCATAGCCCCATGTGTCGTTGCCATGGCGTTTCTCAGGCACCACATAGCCCAGGCCACCCCACTCGTCGAGCATGTAAGGCTGGCCCTCATACTTAGCGAGCCACTGCCAATGGTCGCCACGCATGTTGCGATATGGCTCCTTACCAGGCTCAAGGGCAAAATCGCGTTTAAACTCCTCAGGCGTACGGCAATAGTTGTGCACGCTCCATATGTCGGTTTTTATATGCGAGTCGCCACTGGCATCGTTTACAGGGCGTGTGCCGTCAATGGCCTTTGTCATGTCATAAAGGTTCTGCACAAAACGCGTGTAGACGCCTGTGTTCTCAGCGTTCCAAGTTTCGTTGAGCGGTGTCCATGTAACAAGCGACGGGTGGTTGCGGTCACGCTCCACCAGCTCAGCCCACTCTGATATGAAGTTGCGGCAAGCTTCCTCGTTGTTGATATTCAGTCCCCAACTGGCGCTCTCGCCCCATGTCAAGTAGCCGAGCTTGTCGGCCCAATAATAGTAGCGCTCCTCAAAGCTCTTCTGGTGAAGGCGTGCCCCGTTAAAGCCAACAGCCTTTGCCATCTCTATGTCCTTCTTCAGAGCCTCGTCTGAGGGAGCTGTCCAGATGCCGTCGGGATAATAGCCTTGATCGAGCACAAGACGTTGATAGTAAGGTTTGTTGTTGAGATAGAAATAGCCGTCATGAAGATGCACCTTGCGCATGCCAGCATATGAGCTTACTTCGTCAACGACCTTGCCGTCTTTCACTACCTGATATTTGAGGCCATAAAGGAACGGACTCTCTGGGCTCCACAGCTTCATGCCCTTGACGGGCAGCACCACCACAGAGCCATCGCCACACGGCACACTCTTACGCGCCACCTCTTTCTTGCCGTCATACAACGTGACAACGAGTTTATTGGCAGCGTTCTGGCCATAGAACTGTGGGCGTATGACGAGCTGCTGTTGGTCAATATCTGGCGTGGCAAACACACTCTTTAGGCCCTCCTCATCAACGGCTTCCATCCACACCGTCTGCCAGATACCAGTGACGCGAGTATACATACATCCCTCTGAGTGGAGGTTAAAACACTGCTTGCCGCCAGGCTGCATGCCGCTACGCAGGTTGTCATTCACCTGAACCACAAGGTTATGGGTGTGGCCAGGCTTTACATAGCGCGTGATGTCGCAACTAAAGGATGATCCTGTGCCTTTGTGCTGCATGGCGAGCTGTCCGTCCACATAGATGTGGGCCTCATAATCAACAGCCCCGAAGTTAAGCATTATTTTCTTTCCGCTCCAAACTGACGGGATATTAAGTTGACGCTGATACCAGATGCTGTTGATGAAGTCGGTGTGGTGTACACCCGAGAGCGAACTTTCTGGACAGAAGGGCACTGTTATGTGGCCATCAAAGCCCTTTGAGTTTTTCCAACCCTTCTGTTCCCCTGTCTTGCCGAAATCGAAAGAATAAGTCCATGTTCCGTTGAGGTTCATCCACTCTGAACGTTCAAACTGCGGGCGCGGATACTCTGGTCGCGGAGTTTGCCCATTGGCCTTGCCTGTTGATGCCAGCATCATGGCAGCGAGAGCTATGGCCGAAGCGAATCTTTTAAATGTCATAGAATTGTGTTTTTTAGGATTTTTATTTCTGCTTTACAAATTACAAAGAGGCAAATTATTTTCTGCAAAGATAGCCTATAAAACAGATAGAGCCAAACAGTTATGCCATAAACACAAAAATGGCCGCAACTTTGAACAGCTGCGGCCATTTCATGAACAGAAGGTTATATTTTCTGTTATGCCTTTTTACTCTTTTTCCTTGTAAATAACATTATTCGCCCCACTCGTAATTTTCAGAGCTTCAGGGTGTTCTTTAATGAACGAGTCGATATGTCGCACACGCTTCTCGTCGAGAATCTCGTCGACAGCG
>ENA-UERK01001961-UERK01001961.1-human-gut-metagenome-genome-assembly--contig:-NODE-1961-length-14135-cov-28.856310_pt1 | contig 14135 bp, 7 predicted proteins | sample MGYA00242957_ERZ507957 | MGnify/ENA primary metagenome ERZ507957 (study PRJEB26167, sample SAMN06115538) | human gut metagenome | host: Homo sapiens | place: China:Heilongjiang | collected 2015-11-06... | reverse complement strand
TCCGAACAGAGAAGTTAAGCTCACTTGCGCCGATGGTACTGCAATGCAATGCGGGAGAGTAGGTAGCCGCCTCCTTTTATCAAGAGCCTCGATTACGAAAGTAGTCGGGGCTTTTCTGTTTTCCTACAGTTCTGCTTTTTTATTGCCCAGCTTTTTTCCACAGATAGATGGGCGCAGCTCCTTTTACCTTTTTACCTTTTTACTCTTTTACCTTTATATGTATTCTCATAGTCTACACTATCATTTTCTCTCAAAAATGATGGTGAATCTTTTTGAGTGATGTTTATGTATAAAATGTTAACGGATTGTGGGTTTTTGTTTATAAAATCAGAAAAATTACGTACTAAAATGTTTCTTAGCGCAAAAAAAGTTTCGAAAATTCCCCCCCCATTCATTTTTTTTTCTTACTTTAGCCCCCAGAAAATGCGAACTATCATGTAAACGGTTAATTTATATAATTACCTATTTATATAGTAAGAACGAAAAAAAATAGAATAAACTAAACTCTTTTAATAGATGGTGAAACGATTGATTTTAGCTACAGTGTTACTCTTATTTGTATCGCTAGCTAATTATGCGCAAAACACGGGAGTCAAGTCCAACCTCTTATATTGGGCTACAACAACTCCTAATCTCGGTGTCGAGACTGCCTTAGGCAAGAAGCATACCGCTCAGGTATTTTTTGGCTTCAATCCTTGGAAACAGTCCGGTGGCGACCAGTCAAGCCTTCGTCATTGGCTTTTGCAACCAGAATACCGTTACTGGTTCTGTCAGAGCTTCAATGGCTGGTTCTTGGGTGTTCATGCCATGGGCGGACAGTTTAATGCAGGAGGAGTGAAGTTACCCCTTGGCTTTTTCAAATCTCTACGCGACCATCGCTATGAAGGATGGTATGTAGGTGGTGGTGTGACCGCTGGTTATCAATGGCCTCTTTCCAAGCACTGGAACCTGGAAACCTCTGTAGGTTTCGGATATGATTATATCCAGTACGACAAGTTCAAGTGCGGTGCCTGTGGCGAGAAGGAGAAGTCATCTCATGACAACTACGTGGGTCCTACCAAGGCAGCCATTTCTCTTATTTATATGTTGTAACTCATTAAACATAATCTATGAGTATGAAAGATTTTAAGAACTACATATTATTATTCAGCTCTCTTTTGATGGCTATGCCTCTTGCAGCCCAGGATTGCAAGAGTTTCAAGTTGGCTGCCGATAAGATTCAGGTATCTAATGTACAGATGTCTCATCACAATGACCTGGTTACGGTTGCGATGGATCTGAATCTCGATTCCCTGGATCTCCCTACCAACAACCAGCTTGTCTATACTCCGATGATCAAGCATAAAGGTGAGCTGCTCAAGATGCCGGAGATTGTTATCAACGGCAGAAGACAGCAGATTATGTATGACCGTGGAGTAGGGAAGAAACAGTTGCAGCTTTCACCTCAGGCTTTGGTGGTGAAGCGAGACAACAAGAAGCAGCAGACCGTGAAGTATCTTGCCTCCGTTCCTCTCTCTTCTAAGGAAAGAAATTACGATTTGGATATTCATGAAGACCTCTGCGGTTGTGGTGATCTGCAGGATGGCAATGATTTCACGGTTTCTCGCCGTCGCCAGCCGGTAGCTTCTTTCGTCCGTCCGGAGGTAGAGGCAATCAAGGTCCGTCATCTGGATAAGCGCGCTTATATCGATTTCCCGGTAGACCGTATAGAGCTGCATCCTGATTACCGCCGTAATCCGGAACAGTTGGATAGCATCATCCGCACCATCAATGCATTGAAGGAAGACAGGAACCTCGAAGTGAGCGGCATCAACATTCATGGTTATGCATCACCTGAGAGTCCTTACACCCATAATGATTATCTGGCAAAGAACCGTGCCAAGACGCTGACCGAATATGTGCGCCGGATGGTGAAGTTGCCAAACAATCTCTTCACGGTTTCTTCTACTCCAGAGGATTGGGATGGTCTGATAGCTTATATTAAAGGTAGCAACCTGGAGCATAAGGATGCCATTCTGTCGATTATTGCAGACAAGAGTCTGAATCCGGATGCCCGCGAGTTGAAGATTAAGAAGCAGTATCCTTCAGAGTATCGCTTTATGCTCGACACCTGGTATCCAGCCCTCCGCCATTCCGACTACCACATTACTTATAAGGTGAAACCTTTCGATGTGGAAGAGGCGAAGGAGATTATCAAGACCAAGCCACAGCAGTTGAGCCAGGAGGAGATGTTCATGGTAGCCCAGACTTACGAGCCAGGCAGCAAGGAGTTTAATGAAGTGATGGAGATCGCCGTCCGCATGTTCCCAGAGAATGAGACAGCGAATCTGAATGCAGCCATAACCCGCTTGAATGCCGATGATGCAGATAATGCGAAACAATATCTCGACAAGGCTGGAACCAGTGCCGATGCCCAGAATGCCCGAGGGGTCTATGAGATGCTGAAGGGCAACGAGAAGCAAGCTCGTTATTATCTGGAGCAGGCAGCCAAGGCAGGTGTTGCTTCTGCAAAAGAAAATTTACAGAATCTATAAAGTTATACATACTGTCTGTTTAGGACAATATAGCTATTCCTTAGAGCCAGGGTACTGCCCTGGCTTGGGACAGGCTCCTAAACCAGGCATATCTTTTCTAAGTACAAATATAGAAAGAAACTCAAATATAACGTATTAGATGATTTGTAAACCAAATATATTAAAACGTAATATAATTAGACTTTTAAGAACGTTTATAAGTAAAGAAATAATTATTAATAACAACTATAATAACTTACAAGATGAAGAAAACCTTATTATTTTCCGTTGCATTGGCGGGGCTGATGCTCGGTTCTTGTTCAAGTAGTGATGATCTGAATGGTGGTGGAAGTGCTCCTGTTAAGCAGGATGGTAATGGCTATGTAGCATTTACAATTAATTTGCCTACTCAGCCAAGTACACGTGCCGGTAGTTTTAACGACGATTTCAAGGATGGTATGGCTAATGAGTATGCAGTTAAGGATGCTACACTCCTTTTGTTCCAGGGTACAGCAGAATCAAGTGCTACTTTTGTGGGTGCTTACAAATTGAGTACCGAACCTTGGACCTCACCTGCTGGTGATCAAAACATCACAACCACTTCCAAGAAGATTGTGAAAAAAATTGATAAGTCAGGTACTGACATGAAAGCTCTTGTTGTATTGAACCGCAATGAAGTCTTCACAGTAAATGAAACTGCAAATTCCTTGAAATTTAAAGGCAGTAGTACTGATTTTGCTGGAACTTATGAAGAATTTGTTAAGTCGGCTAGTGCCACATCAGGTGAAAACTTGACAAAGACAGGTTTCTATATGGCAAATGCTCCTTTGTGTAGTAAAAAGGGTGATGATTCAGACCCTGCAACTGGTACAGTTTCAACTTTGACGGACTTAACTGGTAAAATCTATGATACAGAGGCTGAAGCATTAGCAGGTACGGCTGCTCAGGTTTATGTAGAACGTGCTGTAGCTAAGGTAACACTTAACAAGGGTACTGTAACTGAAACTACTACAAGTACATCTACATCTGTCCCATTTGAAGTATTAGGCTGGGCAATTGATAACTTTAACAAAACAACTTATTTGGTTCGTAACACAGAAGATTTTGACACATGGAAGAGTTTCTCTTCTAAAGGACTATCACCTTCTAAATATCGTTTTGTTGGTGGAGCTGCTGTAGCAACAGATTTGTATCGTACTTATTTCGCTAAGGATGTTAATTATGATACAGATTACTCTGCTGGTATTTTGGAACGTGCTACCAATTTCGTAAATACTTATGGTGATACAAATCCACAGTATTGCTTCGAAAACACTTTTGATGTATCTCACCAGAATGAGAATTTGACAACTCTTGTAACAATCAAGGCTCAGTTGAATAGTGGTGCTGATTTCTATGTTGTAGGAGGTGATCAGACCAAACTCTATACAAAAGCAGAGTTGGATAAACTGGTAAAAGAAAAGTTCTTGAATACTGAAGCTACATGGGTTACAGATAATGCTAAGGATAATAAAACAAAGATTGGTGAAGATGACCTTACTTTGGCTTATGATAAAGATGAAGCAGGTGTAATCCACTTGAAAGAAGTTACAGTAGATCCAGCTAAGTTAAAGACAACTCCTGCTCCATTACCTGCTACTTATGTTGCAGATGTAGAGGCAGCTGTTGGTTCTATGGTTTATTACAAGAATGGTGTTTCATATTATACAGTACGTATCAAGCACTTTGGTGACGACTTGACTCCTTGGAATAAGAATGAACTAGGTGTTAAAGCTGGTGAAGTTTACCCAGCAACAAATCAGGCAGAAAACTGGTTAGGTCGTTATGGCGTTCTCCGTAACAACTGGTATGATATCACCGTTCAGGGTGTTAAGGGATTAGGTTCTGCTACCGTTCCTGAGTTGACCGGTACTACCGATGATGAACTTGATTCTTACATTGCTGTTCAGATTAACGTCCTCTCTTGGGCTAAGCGTACACAGAATGCTACTTTGCACTAAGATGTAAATACATTTAAGATAAAATATAGAAAATAATAATTGATTAGCGATATGATAGCGCAGAAGATAAATAAATGGTTAAAGGGTGTCATGGCAGCTGCCATGACCCTGACCGTCGCGACCTCATGCCACGATATGTGGCACCAGGATTACAGCGATTGTCCTAATGGTGTATATGTGAAGTTTAAGTATGATTATAACCTCCAGCGTGCCGACATGTTCAACGACCATGTTGGACAGGTAACGCTGTATGTATTCGACGAGAACGGAAACTATATAACCCAACAGACCGAGACGAATTCTGCGCTATCATCGCCTCTCAAAGACCCAAATTATGTGATGCACGTCGAGAACCTGCAGCCAGGTAAATATCAGTTCCTTGCCCTTGCCGGACAGAATGCTTACGCCGACCAGTTAACTTCAGGCCGCGCCAAGTTCGTTCGTACCGCCCCATCGGCTATAGGAGATAAGATGCAGACACTGGAAGTGAATCTCGACCATGAAAATAGGGGAGAGTATGATGAGGTTGTCAACAACAGCCTTCCTCTCGATACCCTCTGGCATGGTAAACTGCTGGAGGCAGTAGAGGTATCATCCTCAAAACCTTCTTATGCAATCATCCCTCTGGTGCGTGATACCAAGAAGATCAATGTGGCGCTTCGTGACCTTGACTCTCCACAGGATATGGATGTCAACGACTACACGATGACCATCGAAGACCATAATGCCCGCATCCTTTGGGATAACTCTCTCGATGAGAGCCGTAAACTCATTTATACCCCTCATGCCACATGGAATACAGTAGATGAGGACGAGCAGGGCAAGATAGCCCATGCTGACTTTATGACTTCCCGCATTCTGAAGCACGAAGATTACAACCAGGATGGCCGACTCCTCATTAAGAGTAAGGAGACAGGAAATACGGTAGTCAATGTAGACCTGCCAGACCTCTTGAGTCGTCTTCGCACCAGCGAGGAGTACAGTTACAGTGCACAGGAATTCCTAGACCGTGCCTACGATTACAAACTTCAGTTCTTTATCCAGGGTGGCAAGCTCAAGTATTGCTACATCACCATCAGCGTGAATGTACTGAGTTGGAGCAAGCGCATCCAGTTCGAAGAACTCCATTAACATGTCCTACCCGGCTTTCAGTAAGCCGATATAAAAAGAAAATGTGTATGTTTAAGATGAAGAAAATAACCCTCTCATTGCTAGCCCTTTTGCTGGTTATGTCGTTCGCATCCTGTGCGAGTGACACTACTAGTGATTTGCCTCTGCCAAGCAAAGATATGAAGGCATATCTGCAGGTAAAGGTAACGGTGGAAGGTAGTGGAGATACACGAGCGAGTAGGGCAACTACAGGACGACCTCAAGGAGGTGAAGATGGAGATGGAAGAGAACCAGGAATCAATCATGAAAATGAAGTCAATTCTCTTACCGTCTTACTATATAATTCTGGTAAAGATGACCTGTCGGAAGCTGATGCAAAAATAGATTATGTATATACATTTACCGGTTTAAAGTCATCATCATCTACTGGTGGTGTAACTTATACTACTGGTCCACGAGAAATTGATCCAGTCATTGTTGGTAAAAACTATCATGTTTTGGTTATCGCCAATGCTGGTGATATGACTTCCAGATGTAAAGGAAAGAAGATAAGCGAAATCAGAGATATGCAAATGGATAAGGTTTGCACCCGCAATGATGTTATCGCCAATTTCACTGATTTTGTCATGTCATCAAAGAAAGACGCTACGATAGATTTCTCCGGAAAACCCGGTAGTGGAACTGGAACCGAGTCAGATCCATATATGGTAGATGTAAACATCGAGCGCCTGGCTGCCCGTATCGACATCATTCCAACTGCTGCTTTTGATGGTACAAGTCAAGGTTATTATTATAACGTAATGGATGGTACGAATGTAATAGGTGGCTTTAAGCTCGAATCTGTTACTCCTAGCAAGGTTATGACAAAGGGAGAATACCTGATTAAGCGAGTTTCTTCAGATGCAGCTGTATCATCTGTTACTTATTTTGGATTAGAATCCAAAGATGCAGACAATAAAGCAACTAATTATGTGGTTTGCCCTTGGACAAAGGATCGTACAAGTCTTACTCTCTCGAATGCCGAAGGTCCTGCATCTCTATATAATGTAAAGGAGACAACTTCTACCAGTACGGCTGTAAAAGACGCATCTTACATCCTCGATTATGTGATGGAGAATACGACCACCGATAATGCCGAGACTTATTCTACAGGTCTTATCTTTAAAGGCAAGTATTATGAAGAGACAGAATGGGATAAAGCAACAATGCGACCTACGGCTACAGCTACAGGTACTGATAAGGAATATACCTACACCATTCGTCATAGTGACCCAAATGGTACTGGCCCTTCTACCGCCCCAATGTATTACGGTATCGTCCGCAATAACATCTATCAGGTAAAGATAGAAGGAGTGGTGGGAAAGACTAAAGGTTTGAAGTTGACAATCCACGTGAGAAAATGGGCAACCTATACTCACGATGAGACTACAATGTAAAAACGAAACAAACAGATAAACAGAAAGTATAGTTTGAAATTAAACTTTCAGAGAAAATGAAAACGATTAGAACGATACATACGGCATTGATTCTGATGGTGCTAGCCTTAATCTCGGCTTGCTCCACAGATAGTGCTGACCCTATACAGGGAGGCAGTGGAGGCGATAACCCAGGCGACAAGGTTACCGTCCACATGACTCTTTCTACAGCTCCTTCTTCCGGAACCAGAGCAAGTTTGTCATGGGAGAATGGCGTAGATGCAGAAAACATGAAGAGTTGGGTAGTAGCCTTTGTGAAAGACAACAAGGTTGTTTCTTTTGCAGAGAATACGGATGTATCGGCTAATAATCGCATTAATGATGAAGTCACAATCAAGGATCTTCCTAAAGGAGAAGCTACCTATCAGGTTTATTCCTTCGCCAATCTAACAGCAACAGAACTTGGCATCTCAAAAGATGCAACCGTCAATTTTGATGATAAGGAATGGAAGATGGATGGTAATGGCTTCGATGTTACTACCAAAGGCATTCCAATGAGCAATAAGCAGGAAGTAACGATAGATGCTTCCGGTAAGCCTGATAAAACTGAGCTTTGGGTAGTAAGAATGCTGGCAAAGGTTACACTTCGGTTTAAGAATCCAAGTGCTACTCCTTTGGTAATCAATGATATTACGTTGAGTGATGTAACTTCAAATCCTTCAACTACCGTCAATAAAGATGGTAATATCATGTTGTTGCCAAAGCATTCGGATGCTTCAGGAACCTCTGGCGCTACTGGTTCATCTAACCTAACTGGTGCAGATAAGGATCAGGTTAAATGTATTCCGAATCTGGTAAGGCAGGCTGCAACGGAGAATTATACTTATAAGCTGACTAAGACAATACCAGCGAAGGTAGATAAATACGAAACAGAGAATGAGATTTCGTTTTATGTAAATGAAAGCGCAGCGGGCAATACTTCCAAGTATTTCATCATTAATCTGAATACTTCAGCAGGAGTCAAGCGTTACGCCCTGTTCCAGGATTGGACAACGATAGCTCGCAACGACCATCACATTCTTCCTATCTCATTAGATGATTATAAGTTGAAGTTTGATGTTCAGTCCTTCACAGCCATCGGCCTCTATCCATCCATAACAGATAACGGAACCACTCTTTCCTACACCTGTTATTACCCGGAAGAGGAATTCCATATCCAGCCAAAGGTAGCAAAGGCAAGTAATGACAAGCCTGTATCAGGAACCATCGATTATACCAAAGTAAAATGGGAGTTAATCCAAGAAGATGATATGGCTGATGCAGCAGCTACTACTGCGAATGCCCAGAAGGTGTTTAAAGGTCTTCCATCATGGAATACAACCACCGGCTATTTTGAAGGTACCTTCAATGATGACAATGCCGACAAGCAGAGGGCCCTCTATCAGGTCACAGTCCCTGTGCCGGGTGAAACGAGCAAGTCTCTTATATACAAGATACTTTTCACCAAGGATTTAAGCAGTTATGCTGCTCGTAAACATTATACACGTAAATACTATCGCTATGAATAAGATTAAAAACATATATCGTACTCTCATCCTCCTCCTTTCATTGGTTTTAATGCCAGTGAAAGGATGGGCTAGTGATGGCTACTATGTAAAGGGTACAGCTGTAGAGTTGCAATGGAGTGATTATATTAAAGATTATTACAATTATGCATGTTTCTATTTTGAGAAAGATGGAGCTAAGCTTGATATATCAAGTTGGGTGATTAGTAATAACCATTCGTTCGGTCACGAAATAAAGAATCTTGATTGGTCTGCTCACGAGAAAGATAAGAATTATGTGTATTATGATAAAACAAAGTTAGGTTTTGAAACTTATCCTCAACTTTTTCAGTATAAAATAGATCCAAAGAGTACGGATATTCATAATGCAAAACTCGTTCTCCTCCTTTCTAATGATGCCGAACTCTTAAACCAGAAAGAGAATCTTGCCGGCGTCAAGAAGATGGAGTTCGATCTTTATACAGAAGATGGCTTGAAGTCTTCTGCGGTTAAGCATGGCAGTAACTCTGCTGACTTTTCAAAAGCAGAAAGTACTTCTATAATCCCAACAGCTGCGACCTCAACCAATGTAACTTTGCCTGATTTCAATGCAAAATATTTGCGTTGGCAGTTGTTTGATTCAGAGGCTGCTACAACTCCTGTCGCTACCATAACAAATATCTTGAATAATTCTTCATCAACAGTTAAAGGTTCTGATTTGATTTACTTTCATGATACTAAGATTGCTGATGATGCAGCCCGTACTGTATCTTTTGATTTCTCAAAACTTGCAGCAAATGTAGAGAATTATGTCTTGAAGTGTACCTGGGCAAATAATGGCGATGATGATGCTAAGGTGGTAACATATAATGGAAGCACTTATATTCTTCAAGAGCCAACTCTTAATGGAGAATATTCCTTTAAGTTTATAAAGCAGGAAACACTTGATGCGCTTTCTTTGGAGCTTTCTGCCGACAATGGAGCTGCAGCAGCAAGTCATGATGTAGATGCGATATATAATGACGGGAAACTTGAGGTAAGTTTGAAAGATGTAGTTCCTGAGATTCTTTCTGATTTCGGCGTTGCTGATAAGAAAGATGTCAGCGACTTCTATATGCGTTGGGTATTGGCTGATAAGGATGGCAAAATCATTAGCGCTAATTCTAATAATCGCGCTCTGGCTTTGCGCAAAACTTCTGATGGTGTGGGGTATTATACCTTGTTGTCAAAAGAGGGTTCTTCTTTATTGCCTAATGGATTGAATGTAACTTTCGAGTTGCCTTCCGGTTTTTCATGGTCATCAGACATGAAAGTATATTGCTTGTTGACTAATGACCTCACTGGCCATGAAGCGAAATATGGCGTCATTACAAAAGAGCCATCAGCTTTCAAGAGCAAGATAAATGTAAAACTCTACTCTCCTGAAGCTCTTCCATTTAAGCATTATGAAGGTATCGCCAATAAGAAGGGGGACTGGGATATGGTGAATGGCCATACCTATCAGAAGACCCATGAATGGGAGTATTATTACTATGTTGATGGAACTGAAGACAAACAGCAGATTCTCTTATCCCTGCCTTTCCAGTGGTATGAAGCTTCTGGTAATGCCCTAGAACCTCGCGGTTATTTCCGTTGGTATGATTATAATACTGATCAAGAATCAGATCATCTAATAGTTTGTGGTGATGAGACACAAACAAAATTATTCAAGAAGGGAACTTGGGGATTGTTCGCCAATAATATCGGTGCACATCCTACTAAAGACCGGATAGGTGTTAATTATAGTACTTCCCATGTTGACGCTTCATGGGAAGGGGAGACTATAGCCTGTGATGTAAGTAGATATATTGACGGAATGGATGAGTCAAGGACTTATCTTCTCCATGAACCAACATTGTCTATTCGTTACATCTTCCATATTCTGCCCAAAAAGAAGATTGCTGATGATATCATGGCTGCATTATGTAATCATGATGATGGTGCCTATACTTATGAAGATAATAAAAAGGTAACATTTGGTTATAAGGATGAAAACTCAGAAACAACATTGCGTTTGCAATTGAATGATATTTCCCGATACTCATTTCATCCGATGACATCTGATGGCTTGAAAAAGGTTGTATATAATAATGATATAGCTGAAGCTGATTTTGATAAGTCAAATTATGTCTCTGTTCCGAAATGGGGAGGTAATGTTGTATGGCGAATTTATGATATTACGAAAAAGAAATATTGTGAGGTAAGTAGTAATAGTCGCTTTCTTGATTTAACTGAAAAAAAATTGAATGATGCTGATTGGTATAATTTAGAAGGTTCGGTTATTGATGCTAGCGAGAAGCCGGTTATAGATAAAGGTATTCCTGTATTTGTTGTAGCTTATTTGAAAGCTTCAGATACACAGATGTGTCCTGTAGCTAACTTTGATGTTCGTTTTATGGATTTCCATCCAATGACGCATGATCAGATAACTGCTGCAGGCTATCATAACAGAACCATATCATATCTTGATGAGCATTATCAAATGGCAACCAAACCTATATCATTTGATGATGATGATGTTGAGCAAACGGTGGCAGCCCCAACAACTCCAAATGACAACCAAGACCGATTGCCATCAAGATGGGATCGACGTGCCTATAGCTTCGTATATCGAGATTTGATAGACTATGATGCAGCTGTTACTGGTTATTCTGGTATTGGACATTCCCCACTTCATGGAGATTATGGACTTTATAAAACTGCTAATATTTCTGGTATTTCAGGAAATGGTGATACGGATAATTATGTTTGGTGGACAGATCAAACCTTGCATGATCGCACGTACGAAATGACGAATGGGTCTCAGTATGGTCATTTCCTTTATGTGGATGCTTCTGATGAGAGTCGTCAGATTGCCGCTGCTGATTTTAAGGCAAATCTCTGTACGGGTATGCAGATGATATTTTCTGCTAATGTTGCAGATATGACTCATGCCCAAGAACTCCCTCAGGTTATGTTTAAACTTTATGGAGTGAATTATGATGCAGAAGGGAATATACTGAGTCAAAAACTGCTTCATTCTTTTTCTTCGGGAGATTTTGCTAATAATGTGGAAGATAGTCCTTGTCTTAAAGCTAAATGGTATCAGGTTTATGGTAAAATTGTCCTCCAGAAGGAATCTGGTGTAGAGAATTATACTGATTTTAGAGTAGTAATTGATAACTATTGTAAAAATACTGAAGGTGCTGACTATGCCGTAGATGATATCCGTATATATATCGAACCAGCCAAGGTGCAGGTGCTCCAGGAGAAGCCGGCATGTGGCGGTGCTACAACTGGAACCATCAAGCTGAAGATACGTGCTATCCACGAGACATTGAATGCAATTTTGGGTCATCAAGATACCAAGATATATTTCCGTTTTGTGGATGAAGATGGTAAACCTGTTACAGGTGAAGGACTTTATTCATATAAATTAAAGAATATAAAGGCAGGAACAGAGGAGACAGTTTCTGGTAATGATTATGGTACTGTAAACGTATACGATTCAGAGGAAGCCTGTAAGAACATTGAAATCGATGGTACTAATATGATAGAAGTAGACAGCGAAGGTGAAACCTATATTGTGATCAGCAATAAAGACTATCCTTTGACTATAGGTAAGAAGTATTATGTATCAGTATCTACAGGTAATCTTGCTGAGGGTAAGGCTAATTGGGGCTCACCAGCAGAAATCTGCTCGGTATATAGTAACTGGTTCGAAATGGTTAGCCAGCATCCAATCATTACTGATACTGATGGCAATATCGTAACGGATTATAAGATTCCTTGCGATCAAGCTGGCAACTATGAGGTTAAAATCAAGGGACAATTGACTACGGCTGACCCTCATAATGGTGGTAAGATAACATTGAATAATGTCAAGTTCTACTGGTATCTTGATGGTAAAGATGATGCACATAAGTTGAGCGAAACAGCAAGTAATGAAATCACCATCAGCAAGGATAAGCTTCCTTTGGGTGTAACTCGTCAAATCTATATGAAGCCTGAGGGAACTGAGGTAGATGGCTATATTCCATACGTATTCAATGGTACAACCTATCTGTTGTGTACAGAAGCTATACCGGTAGATTTACGTGTGATGAAGGATGGTCCTAAGCTTAATTTCGGATTCAATGATGTGGATTATCCTTTCAATGATGGCAGTTATGAGGCATCGCTTCGTATTGGTTTGCCACAGTTGGAGAAGCTGAAGGAAAAGGGTGGATACTTGAAGATTCCATTGCATAGCGCAAGCTATAAAACTGGGGAAGGCGACAAGACTTTGACCTTTATTGATGATAGTAAGTCTACAACAGGTACAGCTTCGGCTAATGTTTATGTTGCAACAACCAATGATCCATTGTGGAATGCAACTGGTGCAACTTTGTTGTCAACCCCTGTGGCTACATTGAGTTCTTACACTCTTAATGAAATCGTGGCAGATAAGCAGTCTACCCTCGACCTCAAGTTCTCTGATGATGTCTTGGAGAATTTCCACGAGGGATACTACTACGATCTTCGATTCGTCTTCGAGCAGAGAGCTGCTACTGCGGCAACTACCAGCTGCCCTGGCGAGTCTTATCTCAAGCTGAAGATTGTACCGGAGTTCATTACCTGGACTCCTACTGCGGATCGCGGTATGAATGCTAACTGGAATAATGATGATAACTGGCATCGCTCATCATCTACAGAATTGTATGATAATGACTATCCTAATTATCAGGCTTATGGTAATGCATCTGGTATTACGCCAAAGGTAGAGATTCCTACGCTGAACAGCTATGTGCCAATGAAGTTTACCAAGGTAACTATCGGTAATATGAATGGTTTGCCATTCCCTGACCTCGGTAACATCGTTTACCGTAGCACCAATGGCATCGCTACCAAGCTGACCAATGGCAAGGGTAATGAGGCAACGAAGTATATCCGGTATGACATCATGGCTTACTGGAATGAAGCAGCTACTGAAAAGGGATTGGATACGGACGGCAATCTGGAGTGCGAGAAGTTCTATGGCAATACCTGTCATCAGATTTACTTCAAGCCTCAGGGCGAGCTTCGCGACCAGTGCTATCTTATATATGACAAGGCTTGGGTAGAGAAGGAGCTGGAGCCTAACAAGTGGTACACCATGGCTTCACCTCTGCAGTATATCTACGCCGGTGATATGTATGTACCGGCAAAGGATGGACGACAGGAAACCAAGGCGTTTGAGGATATCACGTTTGATACGAATGTATATAGCCGGAGCAAGTATCCGGTTTATCAGAGAGCTTGGATGAAGAGTGATGTGAAGGAAATCACACCTAAGAGTGATTATCCTGCATCTCATTACCCAAGTGTAGCAGCTCCAGAAAATGTTGATATGAATCTCGGCTACTGGAGCCATGTATATAATAAGGTAGACGAGAGCTATGCCGCAGATGGAACCTTCGGTGGTTTCTCTATCAAGGCGGGTAATGCGCTCTTGCCGAAGAGACCAACAGATGGTACTACATTGCCAAATGCGATACTCCGTTTGCCAAAGGAAGA
>ENA-UERK01001960-UERK01001960.1-human-gut-metagenome-genome-assembly--contig:-NODE-1960-length-14142-cov-2.719019_pt1 | contig 14142 bp, 5 predicted proteins | sample MGYA00242957_ERZ507957 | MGnify/ENA primary metagenome ERZ507957 (study PRJEB26167, sample SAMN06115538) | human gut metagenome | host: Homo sapiens | place: China:Heilongjiang | collected 2015-11-06... | reverse complement strand
AAACTCCTGCCTCTGCCGTTGCCTATCGGCGCGCCTTCGTCCCATCGTTCGGTTTTCAATTCGATTTTATCCATTTTATTTCGGTAGGTTTAAGGTTAATAATCGTCTTATTGCCTTGTATATCGTAAAATTCGGTCGTCTGCGGTTTGTCGGAATTATTGACTATAGCGTACTTCTTCGCGCCTGGATAATAGTTACATTCCGTAGCCGCGTTCGTCGAATAGCAGACGCTTAAATCTTTATCCGCAACGTAGCACATAGCCTTATACAATAGCCTTGAATTTTCAAAACTATAAGGCAAACCCGTTATATAAAAACTTCTGCCCTTGCCGTATTCGTTTACCGCCATTTTTACTTCGCCGACGTTCACGTTTCTCTTAAAATGTTCGCTGAAAGTTATATCGTGCACTTTCGCGCCGTCTAACGCGTGGATATTCTTTTTATCTTCGCTGTAGTCCATATTGTAACGTCCGTCGGTAAGTTCGTTTTTTACTTTTTGTATATTGTATTTATCTATCGAAAGAGTATAGCCTATCTCTTCGTCTACGCCCATCACGTCGGCAAGTTGGAAATATCTTCCGTTGCCTTCGCACGCCGTAGGTTCTCCTACCCCTATAAATCCTCCGCCGTTATACACGAATTTACGTATAGCCGTCTGCAACTTTTCGTCGAGCCAAGCCTTTCCGCCGGAATACGACGTATACGCGTCTCCGGCGTTTATTATCACGTCTATATCGTCGGGTACTCCGTTTTTAACTTCGTCGAAAGACAAGAATTCTATATCCACGGGAAGTCCGCTTATAGCCTCCAATATACCCTGATAGGAATATATCTGCTGATACCAAAGTTCGTGGGCGCACATATGGCTCATCCAACTTCTCTTTTTGCCCCAGGCGTTCAGAAGTCCGACCTTTAATCTGCAATAGGGCTTTTTATCGTCTACCGCGTCGTATATCGTTCTGAACTCGTCGGCTATTTCCGCTACTCTGTCTACGAATTTCGGGAATTTAGCCGCCAACGAGAGATACCCGCCGAAACCCATACGGTCTATGGGTTTACGCATAATAGCCCTTCTTGCCGTTCGCCAGTTACGGTTGAGTTCGTCTACCGCGTTGTCTTCGTTTCCGTCGAAGAACGTATCGGGGAAGAAATACGGTAAAAATCTGCCTTCGTGGTATTTTACGTAAGGAATTTCGGATAACATTCTTACCGTTACGCCGCCGCCGACCGAGCCGACCACCGCGTCGAGATTCATATCCTTGAAATGCTCGCCGTAAGGCTCGCTGCCTATCCAGTCGTCGCCTAAAAACATCATCGCTTCTTTGCCGTAACTATGAACTATATCCACGAGTTCCCTTACGGTTTTGCTTACGAATCTCTCTACGAAGTCCATATATTTTCTGAATTTTTCGGTAGGAGTTCTGAAACAATTGTTATAATATCCGCTGTCTACGAAGTCTTCGGCTACGAGTTTTATTCCGCTTTCCTTTTCAAAGTCCGCTATTAAAACGGGGTTTGCGGTCTGACCGTAACCGAACCACTCCACTTGTCTTTCTTTGCCGAGATTATTTAAGATGAGCGTGAACTGATACAAGAACTTAGTAACTCTTACAACGCTCGTTTCGGGGTTTTCTTCGCACCACTTCTTCATATGCTCCACGATATACTTCTTCGTATTCGGGAATGCTGGGTCGTAAGTGAGTTGTTTTTCGCAGGTCCACTCGTTCGTCAGATAGTTATATATCTGCACGGGGTGCCACGTTACTCTCGCAAGGAACGTTACGGTGTATTCGTGAAAAGGCTTACAATTTTCTATTTCTACCACGCCTTTCTTCTGACATACCTTCCAACTCTTTATCTCTTCGCCAGTAGTACGGTCGTATACCTGCCACAGATCGAGATAAGAATAGTCGGGGTCGAATTCGTCGGCTAAAAAGCCTTTCATTATCTCTATTTCGAGTTTTTCTTCCGTCGCCGGGTTGCGGTTTGAAAGCAAGAATATTCTCTGCGCTTCTTCGGGGTGTTTTCTCGCCCACTCGTTATCTCCGCGCACTATAAAGTACGTGTTATACACCTTGCCGAACTGTCCTGCGTTTGCGGGTAATTTAGTACCGTCGCAATCTCTTACCGCGTCCGCGCCCCACTTTTCCGCTATTATCTTCGTACCCTCTACGAAACTCTCGTCCGTAGGAATCGTAAATCTTCCTTTGCTCATTTCTGCTCCTTTTCTATTCTTCCTTTGCCGAACGGCAATGCGGAATGGTATAAATTATTAAATTCGATCTCTTTTACAAACGGCGATATATCTTCGACGATTTCGTCGTTTACGCATACGTTTTCGTAACGTAAGCCGCTTAAAACGCAATTTACGTACGGGTCGAAAAGTTCGAGTTTTTTCTCTTTTATATATTGTGATTTTGGTCCTGCCGTCAGAAGGTAAGAGTTTGGATATTTCGCTCTGTCAAGCCTCGTTTTAACGTTTTTAAGGGTAAACCCGTTTACGTTGCTTCCGACTTCGAACGTCGCGAAATTGCCCGTTATCGGGTCGCCGTTAAGGTAATTCGGCTGTTTGTCGACGGGTTCGCGGGTGTCGGCGGAAATATTCTCGAAGACTATATTTTCGATTCTTCCGACCCCGACGTTTTTTTCGGGTTTCTCCGTATAGGCGGGGGTTTGAAGATAGAGTTTGAAAGTCGCTACTCCGCTTACGTTTTTAACGGTAAGATTTTTAACGAAACAGTCTTCTGTTTCGCCGTTTATATACGGGTAAACGCCGGGCTGAATACGTATGGACTTATGCGCGTGTTCGCCGCCGCTTGCGTATACGCCGTCGACCGTAACGTTTTCTATCCGCCCGAAATTTATCGCGGAATTATCCCAGTCGTACGCGTTGAGAGCGATAAGGTCGTCTTCGGTATGCCCGTAAAGGTTTTTAATCTCGCCGTTTACCGTTCCGCCGTTTACGTGCAGTCCGTCGGCGAAACAATTCTCGAATTTTAAGTTTTCTATCGAAAAGCCGTCTACCCTGCCGATCTGGCAGGCAAACCCCGCTGTGTTGCGGAAAGTAATGTTTTTAAGAGTAAGCCCTTTTACGCCGCTGAACAAAAAGCAGGTTGAAACGCCTTTAAGCGTATTATCTTCGTCGAAACAACCCGACAAGCCGTAACCGAGCCTTTCTGTGTTTTCTTCCGCCCACACACCGCCTTCGATATAAATATTTTCGTCCGTCGGCGCAGAAGCGGCGCTTTTATACGAGCCGTCGACTACGCTTTCGTTTCTTAAAAGCAGAGTTTTAACACCCTTTATAAGTACGATTTCGGCGTTTTTATCCGCGACGATTTCGGTATTCGATTTCACTATAAGCGAATTATCGATATAATAAACGCCTGCGGAAATATAAATTTCGGAATAGTTTTGAAAGGCGTAATTAAACGCCTGCGTGCAGATTTTTCCGTCTTTATACGGCTTTAAGTCTTTACATAGAAGCGTTGACAAATCTATTTTTTTCGCGGTTATTCCCATATCGTAATTTTCCCCGAAACGTAATGCCAGTAATTGCCGGGGCGCGCAGGCTTTTCTTCGCTGTAAAAATACAACGTCGCGATTTCGGTCGTTATAGATTTCGCCGAAAAAGTAAAGCCGCCCGTACCCGTATAGGGTTCGCTTGAAACGTTTACCTTTTGCCAGTCGAACTCGCTGCCCGCGTAGTAAATTTTACGCAAATTCGCCCATATGCCGACGTTTTCGATTCGTTTAAGGCTACGCGGTAAAACGATAGACGACATATGACTTGCAAAGGCGTAAGACTCTATTACCGTAACGCCTTCCGGCAGGGCTAAAAAGTCGTATTTATGCCCTTGCGCCATACGCGAAGTAATCGTTTTTATAAGCGGCGGAATTCTGAATTCCGTAAGCGAAGTACAGTCTTCGAAAGCCGACGAGCCTATCGCGGTTACGGTGTCGGGCAACATCGCGGAAGTTAAATTGTTGCAACTTTTGAACGCGCCGTTCGCAACCGAAAGGAGCGTTGACGGAAATCTGACCGTTACGATAGTCTGATTGCCCCTGAACGCTTCGGCTTGAATCGAACTCACGGGCATGCCCTTGTAATAATCGGGCATATGCAAGTCGGGCGTTTCGCCGTTATAGCCCGCCGCGAGATAATAATCGCCCTTTAACGACTTTGAAAAACTCAACCCCCGCGTATACGTAACGGTATCTGCCGTCGTATTTTTGCTTACGGGTAAGTCAAAATCAAAATTCCATTCGGTAACGCAGTTTTCTCTTTCCGCGCTCGGCGCGGGAACACTCTCTTCGGCTATTTTTTTGCCGCGTTCGACGATAATTTGTGCTTTCGTTTCGCCGCCCTGAATAAAATCAACGGTAACGGTTTCTTTTTCGGGTTTACCCGACCCGCAGCCCGCAAATACGGCGAAACAACCCGCTAACGCAACGCATAACGCGAGCAATATTATTCTTTTAATTTTACTCTTCATAATCGATTTTTAACGCAAATACGCTCTCCGCCGCGATATTTCGTTTAGGAAAGCGTACCTGCCTTTAATTTTCAGTCTTTATTATGCCCACAAAGCAACGTTACCCTGTTCGTCATAATGCCAGCAACCCGATTGTGCGGTTTCGCTGTAATAGTAAACGGTTTTCGTAAGTAAAGCGTTTTGATCGTTGCTTAAAACTATCTTACTTTCTTCCTCGCTTCCTTCGACGTAGATATCCGTACAGGCTGTAATATTGTCATTGTCCCAAATCTTAAACATTTGCGGATCACAGTTGAAATTCTTACCGACGATTACTACTTTAAGTTTGCCGCAGTTCATGAAGTTATTCGATGAATAACATTCACCCGTATAAATTTTTTGGTTACTAAGATTGAGCAATGCAAGATTTGCAACGCCTTTCATCGAAACGAATTCAAGATTTGAACAACCGCTGAAAACTTCGCCGTCGAGAGTTGCTATGTTTTCGTGGAAGATTACTTTTTTAATATAGGGATTTCCGCTAAACGCTCCGTTTTTAACGAAAGTTACGTTTGCATTGCCGTTCTCTCCGTCATTCCATTCTCCGAACACGTTGACGGTTTCGGCAGTTCCCGTATACTTAGAGACGTAGTAAGTTCCGTTGTAATATTTATATTCAACGCCCATTGCGTCTTTATCGCCGCAGTTTTCGCAAATTCCGTTTACGAAATGATGCGCGGTTTCCCCGTGTTCAATCGTTATGCCGTCGCTGCCGAAGTTCCATTGCAAGCACTTGCTCGCGTCGCCTTTGTAATAAATATTACCGGTGAGCAAATTGTTGCCATCGCTTCTCGCACAGTTTACGCTACTCTCCGCTTTGCTTCCGTCTACGAAGATGTCTGCCGTACCGTTTTCCCTACCAAGGAATTGTCTGGCATCGGTAGTCGTGTAGTACAAATTGAAGTTTTTATTTACTATAACGTATTTCAATTTTGCGCAGAACGTGAAGTTGTTGGTAGTATCGTAGTTCTGGATATAATATCTTGATTGCCCGCCAACGAATGGCATATTTACGATGCCTGTCATCGAAACGTACTCGAGATTCGGACAATTCATAAACGCTGCGCCGTCCAAAAGCGTTACGCTTTCGGGTAATATAACTTTGGTTATATAGGGGTTTTCCATAAACGCGCAATTCCTTACGTACGTTACGCTGTTTTCGCCGTGTATACCGTCGTTATATTTATCCAAAATCGTTAATTCGGAAACGTTTAACGTTCTATTTGATCCGACGTAGTAGCAACCTTCTTCTCTGTCGTATTCGTAAACGACGCCTTGCGTGAGTTCGTCGCTATATTTGCCGCAAACTTTACATTTGCCGTTTTCAAAATCGTGTTCGGACGCGCCGTGAACTACGTTGCCGTTTTCATCGAAATTCCACTGCATGCATTTAGTCGCGTCGCCCTTGTAGAATACGTTACCCGTCCACAAATTGTTGTTACCTTCAAGATTCGGCGCGCCTGCCGATGCGTTTACGTAGAATTCAAGAACCGCGCCGTCGATTCTGGATATATCACCGTTACCGTTGGTAAATTGTTGAGTATTGGTGTAAAAATCGGAAGCGATTATTACGGTGGTCAATTTATAACATTGCAAGAAGTTATTATTGCAGTCTTTCTTTCCGTCGGGTCTGCCGTCTACCGCATAAATAAGCGATTTTACACCGGGCATATAGACGTAAACAAGATTCGAACATCCTGCAAAAGAACTTCCGCCTAAATCCGTTACGCTTTCCGGCAAAATAACTTTAACGATATTCGTCTTATCTGCAAACGCTCTATGAGCGACGTAAGTTACCGCTTTTTCGCCGTGTTCGCCGTCGTTATACGCGGGAAGAATTACCAATTCGGTAACGCTGTCCGCGCAACCCGTAACGTAATATTCGCCTTTATCTGCGCCGTAAGCGTAAGTTACGCCCGCAGTGTTATACGCGTCGCCTTTTACACATTTTCCGTTTTCGTTATATTCGTGGTTTTTGATAAACGTCTTGATTTCGCTCGTCGCTCCGATATAGTTTTCGCCTGCGGCAACTACCGCTTTAACGTAATACAATTTTTCGGGCGCGAAAACGGTTTCGCTCGTTATTTCTTTATACTCACCGTCTTCGGCTTCGGCGTAGAAATATTTCGCTTCGCCGTGTTTTGCCGTAGCGTTTATATCGGGCGTTTCGTCGCAGTTTAACTCGGCGGTTACGGTGAACTCCGTAATTTCGTTATAAAGTACGACCGTAACGGAACAAGTAGCGTTCGTGAGTTCGTAGTTGGTATCTTCGGTAGTTGCGGTAAACGTGAACGTACCCGCTTTATCAAGCGTTTCGCCGCTTACGGTAAGGGCTACTTCTTCACCCTTTACGTTAGTCATCACGGCGGTAGGAGCGATCAAAGCGGTATCGTTATAAACGTAACTATCGGCTTTCGTCCATACGACTTCGACGGATTTTTTACCGATATTGAAATCGAAACTCAAATCGGCGGTCGTATCGTCTGCCCAACTTACGTTCGCTTTGTCTTTAAGCGCGACCGCAACTTTATAATTGCCCGCGTTAGTCTGCTTGTCGTTACTTACCGTATAACGGTCGTTCGCCGCCACGTTATAAGTTTGCTCGTTTCCGCTATAAGTGAATACCGTAGTATCGGCAACGGGTTTGGCTATTTTCAACTTCGAAATAGTAACGTTTACGGACAAAATTTCGTTTTCGAAATCGTTATGGTTACTATCGCCGACGATTCTGTAATAAACCTTGTAAGAACCTGCGTTTGTAGCGGTGGGGATATTTGCGCTCCACGCGCCGTCTTTGCCGAGTTTATATTCGATAGTTCCGTCGTCGGTAGTCGCCGCGTTGACGAGTTCCTGCGCCGCACCGTTATAAGTGAGTTCTTTTTCGGCGGCAGCGGTTTTAACCGTCGAATCTGCTTTCGCTATCGTGAATTTAAGAGTTTGGGTTGCGCCCGCGTAGTTTTTCGTTTCCGCAACGGTAGCCTTTACCCAGTAGTCGCCCGCATCGATGGGCACGGTTTCGCTATAAGTTCCGTTTTCGCTCGTCGCATACGTGAACGTAGCCGTACCGAATTTCGCCGTAGCGGTCGGTTCGTTAGCCGTTTCGCCGTAAGTCCAGCCCGCAATGGATATACCCGTGATTTCGTTGGTCGCCTGAGCGATAGTTACCGAAATTTCGGTTTCGGCGGTATCGCTATGCGATCCGTCGCCGACTACTTTGTAATATACTTTATAATCGCCTGCGTCGGTCGCCGTGGGGATAGTTTCACTCCAAGTACCGTTTTCGCCGAGTTTATAGTTGAGTTTTCCGCCGTCTGCATATCCTGCCGTAACGAGTTCCTGCGCGTTTCTGTTATAAACGAGTTCTGTTTTCGCCGCAGGAGCGGTCGTAACCGTTGCAGCCGCTTTCTTTATTTCGAATTGCGCGGTTTTAATCGCTCCGTCGTAGTTCGACGTACCTTCTACGGTCGCTTTTACCCAATACTTTCCTACCGCGGAAGGTACGGTCGCCGTATACTCGCCGTCTTGGGTTGCCGAATACGTGAACGCAGCCGTACCGAATTTTGCCGTGGCGGTGGGTTCGTTTGCCGTTTCGTCGTAAGCCCAGTCGTCAAGGGTCAAAACCGTGATTTCGTTGCCCGCTTTCGTTATGGCGAATTTAAGCGTAACTTTGGTTTTGTCATCCGCGTCGGGATTAGCCCATTCGTACTTCTTCGTATCCGTAAGCGTAAGAACTACGTCGTACTCGCCGACGTTGATTCCGCCCTCGTTTACGGTTACTTCGTAAGCCTCGTTTTCGGCTACCGTCGCTTTCTGATTACTGCCCGTATACTCTTTTGAAGATATTACGGGAGAATCGAGTTTCGTCTTCTTCGGCTCTTCGGTTTTCTTACACGCGGTTATTACGCCGAGCGAAAGAGAAACGCACAACACAGCCATAAGAACTTTGATTGTTTTTCTCATCATCTCTGCTCCTTAATATTATTTATTTTCACGCCCAGAGCGTTGCCACTCCGTCGACGTAATGCCAACAACCCGATTTTTTGGTTTCGCTGTAATAATAGACGTTACCGGACGGAAGGTTGTTCCAGTCTGCCATGCCGTAATTCAACGTCGGCGCGCCGCTTTCGCCGAAAACGTAGAAGTCGAGTATCTGCTCGTTTCTCGTATCGCTTGCGCCGCAACCGAACTGCCCTACGTTCGTCGTAAACGCGTTGCTTACGACTACGATTTTAAGTTTGAAACACTCTCTGAAATTGTTGTTTCTTCCCGATCCGCCGTAAGGACTTGTGTGATCGAGATTCGTTACGCCTTTCATAGAAACGTATTCGAGATTGGAACAACCCCAGAATACGCTGCCTTCGAGGCTTACGATATTGTCGTCGAGAATAACTTTTCTGATTTCGGTTTTATATCGGAACGCTCCGCCGGCGATATATTTTACGTCGGCTTCGCCGTTTTTACCGTCGTTCCACCTACCGAATACGCGGACGGTTTCGCCGTTTCCGCTGTACCCGCTTACGTAATAAACGCCGTAAGTCGCGCTGTATTGATAGATAACGCCCGCCGCGTTCTTTTCGCCGCAGACCGCGCAAACGCCGTCGACGAAGTCGTGATCCCTTGCGGAAGTTTCTATAACGCCGTCGTCGTCTATCCATCTTCTGCAAACGTCGAGATTGCCTTTATAGAAGATTATACCGCTTAACATGTTATTGCTTCCGTTGGGCGAAGCGTTTATCGCGCTTTCTTCGTAAGAACCCATAGAATAGATATCGAGACGAGCAGATTTGCTCGTATCTCTCGCAAGGAATTGTTGAGCGTTCGGTTCGGTGTAAAGATTGAAGTTTTTATTTACGATAATCGTAGTCAGGCCGTAACAATCGAGGAAGTTATTGTTACTTACGACGCCCTCGCCGTAGAAAATCTCATTGCTCAGATTTTTGAAGATCATATCGGTTATACCGATCATCGAAACGTATTCGAGATTTTCACAGAGTTGGAACACGCCGCCGTCGAGCCTCGTAACGCTTTCGGGTAAAGTAACTCTTTTTATAGTCGGGTTACCGGCGAACGCTCCGTTTTTCACGAACGTTACGGGGTAAGTACCGTGTATGCCGTCGGTATATTCGGCTAATATCGTAACGTCGGTTAAATTGAGCGTATTGTTATCCGAAACGTAATAGGTTTTAACCTGATTACCGTCTAAATCTTCACCTTCGTAGTAGCCGTAGTTCACGCCGAAATCGTTCATCGCGCCGCACTTTTTACATTTGTTTTTATTATTGTAAACGTGCTTGCCGCCCGTAACTACGGTTATTCCGTCCGCCGCGAAATGCCATTTATAGCAGCCCTCGTCCGTTTCGTCGTAGTAGAATACTTCGCCCGTAAGCAGGGTGTTGTTGCCCCAGCCGAGGTCGTAACCTATGGGATAACTGTCGTTGCAGAGTTTGTTTATCTTGTTGCCGTAAACGTATATATCCGTCTTATCGGCGGCGTTATCGGGAGTGTTTACCCAGCGCATGAACGTCGCGCCGTAGTTATCGAAGTCTTCGTGAACGATAACCTGCGTCAGGTTATAACAATCCCTGAAATTCCAGTGCGAATAGGAAGCGTCGGCTACGTCGCGCAAGACGGTAACGCCCTTCATCGAAACGAATTCGAGATTGGTACAGTTATCGAAAACCGTTCCGCGGAGCGGACTGCTTACCATAACGCCGTTTTTATTCGTCTTGTTGTATCGGTTATCTTTATCGACGAATTCGGTCATGCTTTCGGGCAGGAAAACTCTCTTTATCGTTTTATTTGCCGCAAACGCGCCGTAACCCATATATTTAACGGGTCTCTCGCCGTGTTCGCCGTCGTCGTATTTGGCCAGAATATAGAGGTCTTCGCTGTCGAAACCCGCGTCCGCGCCGACTACGAAATAGCAATCGTTCTTTTCGTCGTAACGGTACGCGACTTTTTTAGTCTGCTGCATGCCGCAAACGCTGCACGCGCCGTCTACCATATTATGGTCGTCAAGATAATTTTCGTCGGTGTATTCTTTATCGCAAACCGAGCATCTGAATTTTACTTTGCCCGCCTTTACGCAGGTGTATTCTTCGATTACGGTCGATTGATATTCGTGCGAAAATTCGACCGAAGCGGGAAGCCCGTCGATATAGTCGTAATCGGTTTCGCCCGCCAGAGCCTTAACCGCGAAAATCGCTTCGTCTTTATATTTAAGGTTATTCGTTACGCTTTCGGCGTTAAACGAAGTTTCGGTCGTCTTCATCCACTCGCCGCCGTTTACGCTGTATGCGTACCCGCTTGCGTGGTCTACCGCGTTCCATTTTACCGTTACGCAGTTTTCGACCGAGATTGACGGAACGGCGAGAGTCTCCGCCGAAAGATTTACCGCCTTTATATTACATTCGGCTTTCATCGAGCCGTAAGCAGCGGTTATCACGTAATTGCCCGTAGCGACGAGCGATACGGTCGCTTCGTTTACGCCGCTCGCGGTTACGTTTACCCCGCTTGCCGAGCCTTTATCGAAAGTAACTTCGTTATCCGTAACCTTTCCGCCCGAAATAACTTCGGCTTTCAACGTTACGTCGCTGCCCGCGGACGCGGTGATTTCGGTCGAGTTAAGCCTTATATAGTTTTCGGCTTTTATTACGTTTACCTTACATGTAAGGCTTTGCTTCCCCGCCGAAACGTCGATAAATGCCGTGCCGTCTTTAAGCGCGGTAAGTAGGCCTTCGTCCGATACGGTCGCTACGCTTTCGTCCGAAGAGGAATATTCGAAACTCTTTGCGCCCGTCGGCTTGAAATTGTAGGTTTCGCCTACGTATACCGTGATTTCTCTGTCTACCAAAGAAATTTCGGCAGTCGTTTTTTTGGTCGTATTATTCGCCGTACTCGCGCACGCCGCCAAAGACAGGCAGCAGACGAGCGACAACAAAAATATCCAGAACTTTTTCATATTTGCCCCCGTTACGCAATGCTATCCGTTACTTTTACGGTTACGACGGCGTATACGCCCGCGTATTCCGCTTTGACCGTGTATTCGCCCGTCGCCGAGAAAGTAACGCGAGCCGTATTTTTGTCGATGATCGTCGCCGCCGTCGGCGTTACCGTAAATTTAACCGTAAGGTCTGATTTTTCGCCGCCCCTGTAAACGGTCGCGACGAAGTCGAGCGACGCGCCTTTAATCGCGGTTATCGTCGTATCGCGGTCGATTTCGACCCTGTATTCGTATTTAACGACGGTAACTTTGCACATTTTTTCCGCCCCTTCGACGCCGTCGGCTTTGGCGGTGATATACGCCACGCCCGCGTTTACCGCGGTTACCGTTCCGTCTGCCGCGACGGTGGCGATATTATCGTCGGAACTAGAAAAAACGATTTTCTTATCGCCGTAGCGACATTCGAGTTTTTCGCTTTGCCACGATTCGAGCGTCATTTCGGTCTTGCTTATCGCAAAACTGTACGTCGTTTTCGGGTCGGCGTTTTTCGCTTCGTCTTTTTTGCAGGCGGTTAAACAACATACGCCGATCGTCGCGATTATCGCGAGTATAAAACCGATAATTTTCTTCGTTTTAACCATTGTTCGTCTTCTCCGCAGTCAGATATGCATTATATTTTTCTCTTCCGTACATTACGAGTTTTTCGAGTTCGTCGTATTCTTCCTGATTCAGGTACGCCGAATACTTCATATATTCGTTGTCTTTAAGCAGGAAGTACTCTCTGAACACGCGCTCTTTATATACGTCTTTTATAGTCGAGTTGCCCGTGTCGATCTTGTAATCGGCTTTTTCGAGATAACTTTCAAGGTCTTTCAAAAGCGAACGCGTCCAACTTTCGTTGTTCATTATTCTGCTGTAATAGATATTCTGATCTTCGGTGTCGTCGATGATGTAAATTCTTTCGAAGTTTTCCATAACGGCTTCGAAGTACTGTTTTACGCTTTCCGCGCCGTCGCCGTAATAGTGGGCGATAAACTCGTCTATCAAATCCTGCGTGTCGTAAGCCGAGTTCCACGCGAGTTTCGAACGCACGTAGGCGCGCATCGAAGACATAGGCGATATGTCGTTTTGGGCGCACGCTTGCTCGAAGTAGTATTTAAGCCCGCACTTTTCGTAAAATCTTATCGAATCGCCGATATGCGACCAGTTGTTGAAGTGATATTTATACGCCTGGAAGTTAGTACCGTAAGAATACATCATAAGGTAATCGGCGATAGCCGCCCAACCCTTCATTTCTTCGGCGATAATCGCGTTTTTGTCGCACGTTTCGACTTCGTCGCTTATGGCGTGAGTGTAGCACGCTTCGATAGGCGTATACATAACGCCGACTCTTACTTTTCCGTCTTTCTTGGGAATAACGCTTTCGTCTACCGCTACGATTTTACCGTTTACTTCTTTTACGGGCGGCTGACGATAGGAATAATACGCGAACGCCACGAGATAAATCGTTTTATCCATTCCGTTGTCGTTCATGTATTTTTCGACGTTTTTGGCAACCGCGTTCATAAATCTCATCTGAACGCCCGCCGCCCCGCCGTACAGGGCTTCGTTCGCTTTACACTCTTCGCAGTCGCACGCGCCTATACCGTCGGTAACGCCGAGCATAAGATAAGGTCCGTTTGCGGTGGTCACGTATTTATTTATAAGCGTTGCCGAAGCAAGATCTATCGCTTCCTGCTTGGAATAGCATACCTGATTGTTGTTCCACAATCTGACGCTCTTGACCTTTTTCTGCCACTCCGCGCCGACGTGGTAATTTCCGCACGAGTAAGCGGCGTTCCAACCCTTTTCGTAGGCGGTGTAACCCGCCACGTCGGAAAGCGGCTTGCCGTCGTCGCCGAGTACTAATTTCGGGTTGCCTTCTTCGTCGGTTTCGTAAACGTAGTTTCCGTTTTCGATTACGGGGATTTCTACGCCCTTGTCGTTTATTTGCGTCTTTCTTACGTAGTTCGGAACGTAATTGCCCTTTCTGTCGATTACGTATCCGTAAAGAGATAAAACTTCTCTGTCGATTTTATCCTGCGAACTTATCGTGGAAGCGAAAAGCGTTCCGAGGGCTTTTTCAAAGCCTTTCGTAAAGTTTTCGTAACCCTTCGTATCCGCACTATCGCCCGCGATAAGGTCGCCGTTATCGTCTTTCGTATAGCCGTAAGTTTCGGCGATAATATCTTTCGCTTCTTCTGATTTGGCGGCGCGTTCTTCTTCCGTCGCGGCTTTTTCGCGATCGGCGTCGAGAGTCTGCGAAACGATGTAAGGCGTGGTATGACACCAGAGTCCGTTATAGAGATTGCCATACATATCGTAGCCGCCGTTTCTGGAAGCGTAAACGTACATTCTCATCGCTTCTTTTACTTTGTCTTCGCCCGAAAGTTCGCCGTCTTCAGCCGTGGTCAGACCGATTGACGGAACGTGTTTATAAGTTATGTTTTTAAGTTTTACCGATCTGAAATAGTCTACTTCGACGCAGTCGTAAGCGTACGCGTTATAACCTACCTGATAGTGTAAAAATCTGTAAACGGCGAACAGAGTTCCGTTTTCGGTCGCGCCCGCAACGTATACGCAGTTGCCTTTCGTGTTCACCGTAACGCCGTTTTCGCCGAGTTC
>ENA-UERK01001959-UERK01001959.1-human-gut-metagenome-genome-assembly--contig:-NODE-1959-length-14145-cov-7.635627_pt1 | contig 14145 bp, 12 predicted proteins | sample MGYA00242957_ERZ507957 | MGnify/ENA primary metagenome ERZ507957 (study PRJEB26167, sample SAMN06115538) | human gut metagenome | host: Homo sapiens | place: China:Heilongjiang | collected 2015-11-06... | reverse complement strand
ATATCAATTTTTGTCATAAAAGAAAGCACTTCCTGTCTGGGGTCGCACCCCAAAATTTTGTCCATTATTATAGCACATATTTGTGAACGAAACAAGTCCGGCGCGTCGAGGAAACGGTGTTGTGTTTTTGCCGCCGGTGCGGTAAAATGGAGGCATGAACCGAAATGATTTTTGGACAATTGCAAAGCGAAATTGGCGCGCACTCGTCTACCTGCTCGTGCTCACGGTGCTGGCGGTCGTGCTCGTGGTCATATGCGTCCGGCGCGGACAGGATGCCGCGCAGCCCTCGCCCACGCCGCGCACCTCGGCCAAGGTGCGCAAGGATGCGGCGCAGACGCTGCTCGACGGCATGACCACGCAGGAGAAGATCTGCCAGCTGCTGATCGTACACCCGGAGGCGCTCACCGGCGGCGGCACCGTCACGGGCATGACGGACGAACTCGCCGCTGCGCTGCGTGCCTACCCCGTCGGCGGTCTGCTGCTCTCGGCGGGGAACATGACCTCCGGCGAACAGCTTACAGCGCTCACCGCTGCGCTTTCGAACGGGTGCAAAACGGCGCCGCTCATCTCGGTCGACGAGGAGGGCGGCCGCGTCGCGCGGCTGATGAACACCGTCGGCACGACGAAGCTCGGCAGCATGTACAGCTACCGCGCACAGGGTACGCAGGGCGCGCACGACAACGCGCAGACCATCGCGCGCGACATCGCGGCCTACGGCTTCAACACGGACTTTGCGCCCGTGGCCGACGTCTGGACGAACAAGCGCAGCAGCGCCATCGGCGACCGCGCCTACAGCGACGACTATGACGAGGCGGCAGAGCTTGTCGCCGCCGCCGTCAAGGGCTTTCACGACGGGGGCGTCATCTGCTGCCTGAAGCACTTCCCCGGCCACGGCAGCACAGCCGCCGACTCGCACGACGGCGCCGCCACGGTCGACAAGACACTGCCGCAGCTGCGGCAGGAGGATCTCAAGCCGTTCGTGTCCGGCATCGCCGCCGGAGCGGACATGGTCATGGTCGGGCATCTGACCGTGCCAACGATGGACGATGCGCCCGCCTCTGTGTCGCGCAAGATCGTCACAAATCTGCTGCGCTACGACCTCGGCTTTCGCGGCGTGATCGTCACGGACGGGCTGCAGATGCAGGCGCTCGCGCAGTACACAGACAGCGAAAAGGCCGTGCTTGCGCTCGCCGCCGGAAACGATATGCTGCTCGAGATCAGCGACGTGCCCGGCACGGTCGCGGCCATCGAAAAGGCGCTCGCCGACGGGACGCTCTCGCGCGCGGCACTCGACGAGAGCGTGCTGCGCGTGCTGCAGCTCAAGCTCGCACACGGCATTGTGGACATGCCGGAAAGCGGCTGATCTCTCACAATATTTTAAGAAAGCTGTGCTACAGTCATTGGGACGTGATGACCGTTCGCGTCAGAGATGCCCTTTTTTCTTCCCCCAAAAAAGATCAGAGCAGCCGCTGCTTCCGGCGCCGCTCTGATCTTTTTTGTTGTCGGGCGGCGCAAAACGTGGTATGCTAGACTATCACCTGCAAAGAGGAGAAGCCCATGCAATTCGTTAACATTGAAAAAAAAGACGGCGGCGCATACCTGCACCGCTATGACCTGCATTATATTGACCGCACCGGCTGCCCGCGCACCTATGAGATGGTCAGCCGTGACCGGAACATCGACTCGCTCGCGCACCTGCAGCAGCACCGCACGGATGCGGTCGTCATGGTGCTCACGGACGCAAAGCGCGAGCACATGGCGCTCAACCACGAGTTTCGCATGGAGCTCGGCCAGCGCATCTACGGACTGCCCGGCGGGCTCATCGAGCCGGGCGAAACACCCGAGGAGGCCGCGCGCCGCGAGCTGGGCGAGGAAACGGGGCTGCGGCTGGTCGCTATCACGCACGTGCTGCCGCCGGCGGCGTGCACGGTCGGCATCGGCGACGAGCGCACGGTGTGCCTGTTCGGCATCGCCGAGGGAACGTTCCGCCCGAGCAGCGACCCCATGGAGGAGATCGAATCCGGCTGGTACACGCGCGCACAGGTGCGCGCCCTGCACGAGACGGACCTGTTCGGCTCGTGGGCGCTGGCATACAGCTGGATGTTCGCAAACGGCTGTCTGCCGGAAGTCTGAGGGAGGTGCGCCATGTTTTACACCGAGACTTACTGCCCCGGCGTCGCCGATTTTGACCGCGACGGCAAGCTCGCCTATGAGGCGATCCTGCGCATTCTGGAAAACACCGCAAGCCGCCACTCCGATTCCTCCGGTGACGATGTGATCGACGGCAGCCGCCGCGGCATCACATGGGTGCTGACCGACTGGCGCGTCGAGATCGTGCGCCGGCCGCAGAGCAAAGCCCCCCTGCAGGTCGCGACCTGGGTGCGCGACAATGCCCCCGTGGGACGCGTCTTCCGCGATTACACGATCACGGACACGAGCGGAACGGAGCTCGTGCGCGCCGAATCGCGGCTGATCCTGTTCGACCTGCGCACGGAAAAGATCGTGCGCATCGACCGCGAGCGCTTCGCGTCCTACCGGCCGGAGGCACGCAGTGTCTTCCCCGACACTGCGCCGCGGCTGCGCGCGCCCGCTGTCTTTGACACGCAGACGGTGCTGCCGCTGCGACGCTGCGACATCGATTTTAACGGCCATGTGCACAACACGAGATACCTCGAGTTCGCGCTTGAGGCGCTGCCGGAAACCATGCGCTGCGACGCGTTTCGCGGCTTTCGCATCGTCTATCCGAAGGCGGTCAAGGACACGAAGGCCGTCACGCTCAAGTACACCGCCGCTGACGACGGCGCGTTTGTGTGTCTGTACAGTGCGGACACGCTGTGCACGATCATCCGTTTTGAGACCTGAACAGAAATTCCCCGGAGCTGATCGCTCCGGGGAATCGTTTTATTGTCTCCACGGGTTCGCCGGGTCGGGATCGGTCGGATCCCAGCCGCGGTTCGGGCTCGTGATGTCCAGCCACGGAGCCGACGGCTTCGGAACGGGCAGGGACGAGGCATTGTAGATCTTCACCGTCGTACCGAGCGGGCAATTGTCATAGATCCATTTCGCATCCGCCACCGTCAGGCGCACGCAGCCGTGCGAGCAGACTGTGCCGAGCTGGTTATACAGCCGGTAGGACAGGTCGTTCTTATTCGGGCTGTTGTACGGTGAGGAGTGGAAGAGATAGTTGCCCGTGATCTGCGTGCAGTACTGCCCCCAGCAGCCCTGCAGCGGATGCCAGGCCGCCTTGAACGGCGTGCGGAACGTGCCGATCGGCGTGGTCTGGCCGGGGCCGCAGACGAAGGCGTGATGGAGGATGGAGTAATCGCCGCTCATGTCCAGACCGTACACGAGCACCGTGCACTGGTTGCGCACGACCTCGAGCTTATACGGGTACTGCGCGCTGAGGAGCTGATCATACTCCGCGTCCGAATAGTTGTTGACCGGGACGACAAACGTCGTGCGGATCGCATCCGTGCCGCACAAGAGCAGGATCTCCACCGTGTGCTGCGTGGGCATATCGCGCTTCCAGACCGACTCGGCAATGTGGAAGCCCGGCGTAATGGAGCTGCCGTCGAGCGTGTAGCTGCGCGTCGGCTGCTGCACGCCGTCAACATACCAGACGAGCGTCGCCTTGCCGGGGGCTGCTTTGTATTCTGCGGGGAAATAGCGATAGGTCACGTACAGGTCGATGGCGCGGCACTCCGGCGAGAGCGCGGGCACGGGATCGGTCACGACCGTGCCGACGCCCTGAAGCATGATGTCATACTCCTGACTGGTCTGATCGGCTGCGAGCGTGACCGTGCAGCCGCGCATAAGCACGCGCACAAGGCCGGCATGGCCGCTGCCCGCGACCGTCGTGCCCTCGGCTGCAACGGTGAGCGCATCGACCGCGCCGCCGACGGTGACTGTGCCGTTCGGATCGGTGCGCACGACCAGCGTACCGGTGATGTTCAGATCACCGAGGTCGCGCCCGGCGGCACCGCCGAGGTAGAGCGTGCCGGTAAAGGCGTCCGCCGTCAGGGGCGCGACGCCGGTATAGATCACGCGGCCGGAATCGGGCAGTGCATCGGCGTCGCTGCAAAACTGCAGGCCGAGCTCATAGAGCATCTGCGCGATCTCGGCGCGGGTGATGCTGGCCGTGGGATTCAGACGGCCGGTATCATCGCCGTTGACAATGCCGGCCCTGACCAGACCGGCCACGGAGGCGACCGCCCAGCCGCTGACACCGGAGGCGTCCGGGAAAGACTGAAGGTCTGCAGCCGTGCCGTCAGAGACTGCAAAGGCGCGCGCGAAGACGGACATCGCCTCCTGGCGCGTGATGCTGCGGTTCGGGCCGATCGTGCCGTCACCGTAGCCGCTGAGGATATTCATCTGGACGGCGGTGCTCAGCTCCGGATAGTACCACGCATCCCGGTTCACATCGGAAAAGAACGCAATGTCCTTCCCTGCCGTGCAGCCGAACACGCGCACGAGCATGGCGGCCATCTGTGCGCGCGAGGCATTGCCCATCGGCAGCAGATCACCGTGCTCGTCACCGAGCAGGATGCCGTGCGCACAGGCAAATTCCATCGCCGCCTGATACCACGGGCCGGTAGGTGTGGGCTCCGGGCTGGGCTCGGGGCTGGGCTCGGGGCTGGGCTCCGGGCTGGGTTCGGTGCTGGGTTCGACCGGGGCTGTCGGCTCCGTCGTGGGGACGGCAGGCTCTGCCGTAGATGTCGGGGACTGCACAGCGTCCGGTTCTGCAGCGGCGACCGGCGCGGCGGCCAGCGTCAGCACGCAGACAAGCACGAGCAGCAGGGACAAAAAGCGTTTGCGCATGGTTTTCTCCTCCATTGTTTTCTGCGGATTTCGACTGTTTTCATTATAACGGAAGGGTGTGATTTTTCAACGGTTTTCGCAGAGATTTCAAATTATTTAAGTCTTTTGTGCCATCGGCGCAAAAAAAGCAGCGCAGCCTCACAAGACTGCGCTTAAGACTGCCGGAAAAGGATTCTGTTTTCGGACTTTTGGTTTACATAATTATTCGTTCAAGAGCTCCGCGATGTCGTCCTCCCCATAGACGCGGATGCCGTGCGCGCCGAGGAGCGCTGCGGTGACGCCGTCGCCGGCAACGCGCGTGCCGGTAAATGTGCCGTCATAGATCTCCCCGTGGCCGCACGAGGGACTGCGCTGCTTGAGCAGGGCAGCCGTGCAGCCGAAGCGCTGCGCAAGGGCGAGCGCCTGCTGCGCGCCGCGCGCATAGGCGTCTGTAACGTCCCGGCCGGAACGCATGACGACGCGGCTGCCCTGCCGCTCGGACGCGTCGCGCGGCGTCGGCAGACCGCCGAGCTGCTCCGGGCAGACGGGTACAAGCGTGTGCCGCGCCATCAGCGCGCGCAGAACATCCTCAGAGAGCCCCTTGGACGCGCCGTCATACCGGCAGGCAACGCCGAGCAGACACGCACTGACGAGCAGTTTCATCGTCCACCGCGCTTTCCGCGGCTCCACGTGAAGCCGAAGATCATGCCGAGCACGCCGCCTGCGATGTGCGTGAGCTGCGCGAGACCGGCAGAGCCGGTGACGGCCTGAAAGATCTCACCGCCGAGGTAGAGGATGAGCACGAGGATGAGCGTGAGCGGGATGGTGCCGGTGCGCATGCCGGCGAACGACGCGAGCACGATGAGCATGAACACGACGCCGGAAGCGCCCATGAGCGCGCCGTTCGGGAAAAAGAACCAGAGCACCAGCCCCGTCACGAGTGCCGTGAGCGCGATGGCAAGCAGGATGCGCTTGCCGCCGAAGCGCTCCTCCGCCATCGGGCCGACGACGAGCAGGATCACGATGTTGCTGCAATAGGCGGCGAAGTCCGGATGGCCGAGCACATGCAGGAAAAAGCGCGGGTAGGTCAGCCAATCCGTCAGCGATGCGCGGTAGACGCAAAAAAGGTTTTGCGTCGTCCAGCCGTCGGTGAGCTTGCCGAGGCCGAGCGCGAGCAGGCTCAGCAGCGCAAACGTGAGGATAACGGGCGAATTATACAGGATTGTAATGGAGCGTTTCTTCATAAGTACCTCTCAAAATCAAACGCGCGCAGGTCATCCGGGACCGGCGCGGTAATATGCAGGCTCTGCCCGGTGACGGGCTGCGCAAAGTCGGCCGTGGCGGAGTGCAGCGCGGGGCGCGCGAGCCGGGACGCATCGCCGCCGTAGAGCGCATCGCCGAGCAGCGGGTGGCCGAGGGCGGCAAAGTGCACGCGGATCTGGTGCGTGCGCCCGGTGCGCGGCGCGACGCGCAGGAGCGTGCAGCCGTCCCGCTCGGCGAGGACGGTATAGTCCGTGACGGACGGCTGACCGCCGGGCGCAGGGATGCGCCGGGTCGAACCGTCGTCCGCGCGGGCAATGGGCAGGTCGATCGTGCCGCGCGGCGGCAGCCCCGTACCGCAGGCGACGGCGAGATAGGTGCGCCGGAAATCACCGGTGTGCAGCACGCGGCGCAGCCGGTCGTGCACGTAACCGCTGCGGGCGACGAGCATGACGCCCGACGTGCCGCGGTCGAGCCGGTTGACGGGGTGAAACACAGCGTCCGGTCCGAGGTAGGCGGCCAGGGCATTGGCGACCGTGGGCTCACCGCGGTCATATCCGCCGTGCACGGCCATGCCCGCAGGCTTGTTGAGCGCGAGCAGGTCGGCATCTTCATACAAAATGTCCAGCGGCACGGCCACGGGTGTGAACTTGCCGCCGGAGCGCTTATCATCGATGCGCACGGTGAGCACATCCCCCGCCGCGACGCGGTCAACGGTGCGGGCGTGCACGCCGTTGAGACAGATGCCGTCCGGCACGGTCTTGACGCGGGCGATCGCACCGTCGGCCATATGCAGCTCACGCCGGAGCAGGCTCTTGACCGTACGGCCTGCCTGCTCCGGCGTGACGGTGAGCGTCAGCCGGCGCATTCCTGCGCGGCCAGCGCGGCCTCGTATGCGGCGCGGGTGCGGCTGTCAAAGCAGACCATACGCACGCGCGTCATTTCGGGATGGTCGGCAAGATAGCGCGTGATCTCGCGCACGGCGATCTGTGCCGCCTGATCGAGCGGGAAGCGGTAGATGCCCGTGCTGATGGACGGGAAATCGACCGTATGACAGTCGTTTTCGCTCGCAAGGCGCAGGCTGTTGCGGTAGCAATTGGCCAGCAGCTCGGGCTCGCCGTGCTGCCCGTCACGCCAGCGGGGGCCGGGCGTATGGATGACGTGGCGCGCCGGCAGGCGGTAGCCGCGGGTGATCTTCGCCTCGCCGGTGCGGCAGCCGTTGAGACCGCGGCACTCGTTGAGCAGGCCGGTGCCGGCGGCCATGTGGATGGCCCCGTCTACCCCGCCGCCGCCGAGCAGCGAGCAGTTGGCAGCGTTGACGATGGCGTCGACATCAGACTTCGTGATGTCGCCCTGAATGACTTCGAAACGGTTCATGCGGTTACCTCCTTACCGTCGATGGTGACGGTGATGTGATCGTCCTGCGCGTCGATGCCGATGTCTCCGGCGGCCTTGCGCTGCGCGACAATGGCCGTGGCGATGGCATCCTCCACATCGCGCTGGATGGTGCGGCGCAGGTTGCGCGCACCGTAGGTCTCGCTGAAGCCCTTGCGGACGAGGTAGTCGATGACGGCAGGCGTCCAGTGCAGGGTCATGCCGCGCTCGGCCATGGCGGTGCGCACCTCGCCGAGCATGAGGGATGCGATGGCACGAAAGTTCTCCTCCGTGAGGTGGTTGAAGTAGACGATCTCGTCGAGGCGGTTGAGAAACTCCGGCCGCAGGAACTCGTTGAGGGCGCGCTGCGCGCGCTCGCGGCTCTGATCGTCTGCGCTCAGGCCGAAACCGAGCGTGCCGGTGCGCGTGTTGCTGCCGGCGTTCGTGGTCAGGATGATGACGGTGTTCTCAAAGTTCACGGTGCGTCCCTGCGCGTCCGTGATGCGGCCATCGTCCAGGATCTGCAGCAGCAGGTTCATGACGTCCGGGTGCGCCTTTTCGATCTCATCGAAGAGGACGACGGAGTACGGCCGGCGGCGGATCTTCTCCGTGAGCTGGCCGGCCTCGTCATAGCCGACATAGCCCGGAGGCGAGCCGATCATGCGCGAGACGGAAAACTTCTCCATAAACTCCGACATATCCAGCCGGATGAGCGACTCGGGCGCGTGGAAGAGCTCGTCGGCGAGGCGCTTAACGAGCTCCGTCTTGCCGACGCCGGTGCCGCCGACGAACAGGAAGCTCACGGGCTTGCGCTTGGCCTGCAGGCCGACGCGATTGCGGCGGATGGCGGCGCAGACAGTATCGATCGCCGCGTCCTGGCCGACGATGTGCGCGCGCAGGCGGTCGCCGAGGCCGGCGAGCTGCTCAAACTCATCGGCGCGGATGCTCGCGGCCGGGATCTTCGTCCAGAGCTCGATGATGCGCGCGAGGTTATCCGCCGTGAGCTCCGGGCGGCCCTTGGCGCGCAGCGCGTCGAGCTCGGTCTGCAGCTGCATCTCGCGGCTGCGCAGCTCGGCAATGCGCGCATAGCGGTGCTCGAGCTCCTGATCGTCATAGGCGTCGCCGGTCTTCGGCGGCGCGGAGGCCAGCAGCTCGCGCTCGCGCGCATAGTCGCCGATCTCCTTTTCGACCTCGTCGGCACGGATGAGGTCGGCATTTTTCAGGTTCACGTCCGAGCAGGCCTCGTCAATGAGGTCGATGGCCTTGTCGGGCAGGAAGCGGTCGGTGATATAGCGCTCGCTGAGCACGACGGCAAGGCGGCACATGGCGTCCGGGATGACGACGCCGTGAAAGTCCTCATAATAGCGGCGCACGCCCTTGAGGATCTCGACGCTGTCGTCGATGCCCGGCTCGGCCACCGTGACGGGCTGGAAGCGGCGCTCGAGCGCCGCGTCTTTTTCGATGTGCTTGCGGTACTCGGCAAACGTCGTCGCGCCGATGACCTGGATCTCACCGCGCGAGAGGGCGGGCTTGAGGATGTTGGCGGCGTTCATGCTGCCCTCGGCGTCGCCCGCGCCGACGATGTTGTGCACCTCGTCGATGACGAGGATGATGTTGCCGACACGGCGGATCTCCTCGATGAGCCCCTTCATGCGGCTCTCGAACTGACCGCGGAACTGCGTGCCCGCCACGAGCGCCGTGAGGTCGAGCAGGTAGACCTGCTTGTCGCGCAGCTTATAGGGCACATTGCCCTCGGCGATGCGCTGGGCAAGCCCCTCGGCAATGGCCGTCTTGCCGACGCCGGGCTCGCCGATGAGGCAGGGGTTGTTCTTCTGGCGGCGGTTGAGGATCTGGATGACGCGCTCCAGCTCCTCCGCCCTGCCAATCATGGCATCGAGCTTGCCGTCGCGGGCGCGCTGCGTGAGATCGATGCAGTAGTTCGTGAGGAACTTCAGCTTGCGCGGCGCGCTGCTGCGCTTGTCGGCCGCGGCAGCATCCTGCCGTGGCTGCTCCGGCGTCTCCGCATCGGGCGCAGAGGGCGGGTTCTGGTTAAAGAGGCGGTTCAAAAACGGGAACGTCGCGGTCTTGCCGTCGTCCTCGTCCGCGTCGGTGTCGGGGGCGTCGGAGTCCGCGTCCGCGTCGCCGCCGAGCATGCCCATGCTGCCGAGCATCTCCGCCACGTCGCCGGTGAGGTTGTCGAGGTCGGCGTCCGAGATGCCGAGCTTTTCCATCATCTCATCGACGGGCTTGATGTGCAGCTCGCGCGCGCAGCGCAGGCACAGTCCCTCATTGTGGGACTCGCCGTTTTCGATTCGTGTGATAAAGATCACCGCTACATTTTTCTTGCAGCGGGAGCAGAGTGTAGGCTGCATAGACTGGTTCTCCTGTTCGATAGATTCCGTGCGCGCAGGTCACACGCTCGCGCCGAGCGTGAGCACGTCGATGGCCTGCAGCGCTTTTGCCAGAGCGGTGTGCGCAAGCGTGTCGCAGCCGATGACGGGCCCGGCAAACTGCAATGCCCAGCACAGCAGGATGCCAAAGCACGCGCCGTTGACCGCGCCGATGGCGGCACCGCCAAAGTCGTTGAGCCGCTCCCGGTTCGGGATGCGGAAGGTGAGATTCGGTAAATTTCCGATCGCGGAAAGGATCAGCATCAAAAGCAGAAAGCCGACCGCCGTGACGAGCACGTAGCACAACCGCGCACAGTAAAGCTGCGTCATGGCCGTGCGCAGAGAAAGCTCCTGCGCGTCGCGCAGCGCGAGCGCCTGCCGCGCCATGCGCTGCCCCGCCCGGCCGGAAACACCGGCAGCGGCGAAGCACTGCTCGGCGTATTCCTGCGCGGTGTCGGGGTGCGCGGCCACCCAGTCCTCTCCCGAGAGGCCGGCGTCGTTATCCGGCAGACCGGCCGCGACAACGTCGAGCTGTCCCTCAAAATATCCGCCGGCAAACGGCTCCGCCACCGGCAGGAGGCGGTCAGAAACCTGACCCGCGAGCAGCGCCGCGCCGTAAAACGCGACGACGATGGCGGCAAGCTGCGCGGCACTGAGGATCAGGCCGCGGCGGTAGCCGCTCCAGACGGCGGCCAGAATGATGGCGGCGAGCACCACTGTCAAGACGATCTTCATAGCGTATCCCTGTTCTTTCTCTCTAGGCTGCGGGGGTCAGAAGGCGAGCACCTCGGCGCTCGAGCCGCTCACGAGCAGCGCCGCGCCCCGGCGCAGCAGCACCGAGCGGCGGACGCCGAGCAGGTTCTGCTCGACGGACTTGATCTCATCCAGCTGCTGGTTATAGAGCGTGAGCCGGTCGCTGTACTGCACAAGTACCTGCTTGCCGTTGACGGACAGGCTCGTGACGCTGCCGGTGGGTGTGCACTCGCCGAGGACATTGCCGCCGGAATTGACCGTGACGAGCTGCGCTGCGCTGCCCGAGCGGTAGCGGCTGAGCGCGAGGGTGACAAACCCGTCGCCCTCGGCGGCGTAGTCATACAGATACAGGTCGCCGAACGGATACTCGTCGGCGAGCTTGGCGCTGTCGTCAAAAAACGCGAGACGCGACTGCGACACGCAGCAGATCTTGCCGCCGCGCCAGAAGAGGTCGGCAAAGAGCTCATCGGCGCATACGGCGCTGCCGCGCTCATCGGCGCTCGTGAGGGTGAAGGTGTGCACGGCGCTGCCGGTGTCCTGCAGGCAGAGCGCGGCGAGATACTTCCCGTCCGGGCTCACGGCGGCACGCACGAGATAGCCCGTGCCGGAATACCAGACGTAGACGGCTTTGCCGGAGGCGTCATACACCGTGACGGCACCCTTATAGCCTGCGGCCTCCGTGCAGACGGCGAGATAGCCGCTCTCACTCAGATCGGCGCTGATGATCTCCCCGGAGGGAGTGATGTCGGTCTTGTTGCCCTTGAAGTCCGCCACGCACAGCGTCGTGCCGCCGATGTCATAGGCACACACGCGCTCACCGCCGACGGAGATGCCCGGCTGCTCGAGCGTGAAGATCTCATGCAGGACGGTCTTGCCGCTGTCATCGAGCAGCTGCAGGCCGCTGGAGGATACGACCGCAAGGCGGCTGTCCACCGTGCGGAAGGTGCGGTTGGCGCTGGAGTCGAAGGTATAGGGTGCGCTGTCGTCCAGATAGTCGTTCGCCGAGCCCGGCCGGTCGCGCAGCAGCAGGTACAAAAACAGCAGCACGGCCAGCACGCACACCGCGACGATGAGCGCCTGACGCAGTCTGGGATTTGGTTTTGCACGGTCGTTCATGGACATTCCTCCCCTGTCCGCGCCCGGCGGACGCAGCGTCAGGCCTGATTCATCATATCGCCGACGACGCCGTCGTACCACACGCGGTTGAGATACAGCCCCTGCGGGGGCATGGTCGGCCCGGTGAGCCGCCGGTCGCGCGTGGCCAGCAGCGCCGGGATATCCTCCGGCTCGATCTTGCCGTAGGACGCATAGACCATCGTGCCGACGATGGCACGCACCATGTTGTACAAAAAGCCGTCGGCGCACACGGCGATGGAGATCATCGCCCCGTCGCGCTCGGCACGGCACCAGTGCACCGTGCGCACGGTCGTGCGCGTCTCGGTGCCGACGGAGCGCACGGCGGCAAAGTCGTGCGTGCCCTCAAAGGCGCGGCCGGCGCGCTCGAGCCGCGCAAAGTCCAGCGGCTGAGGATAAAAGCAGGCGCGGTGCTCCAAAAACGCATCGCGGATGCGGGAATTGTAGATCTGATAGACGTACTCTTTCTGAATGCATGAGCCGATGGCATTGAAGTCCTCCGGCGCTTCGACGGCGTCGACCACGGCGATGTCCGCCGGGAGGCGGGCATTGACCGCGAGCGGTACGCGGTCGATCGGGATCGTGCAGTCGGTGCGGAAATTGGCGCAGTAGCGCTTTGCGTGCACGCCCGCGTCCGTGCGGCCGCAGCCGACGACCTTGATCGGTTCGCCGCAGACCTTCGTGAGCGCGCGCTCCAGCGTTTCGGCGACGGTGATGTCCGTCTTCTGCACCTGCCAGCCGTGATAGGCCGTGCCGTCATACTGCAGGCGCAGGGCGATGTTGCGCCTCACAGCCCGAACCTCGAGAGCACGATCATGCCGGCGAGTACAAGCGCGCCCCAGAGCAGAGCGAGCGTATCGCGCATGCGCCACTCGAGCTGCTTCATGCGTGTGCGACCCTGATCGCCGTGATAGCAGCGGCACTCCATGGCCACGGCCAGCTCGTCCGCACGGCGGAACGCCGACACGAACAGCGGCACGAGCAGCGGCAGCAGCGCTTTGGCGCGCTGGATGAGGTTGCCGGTCTCAAAATCCGCGCCGCGCGCTTTCTGCGCGGACATGATCTTGTCCGTCTCCTCGATGAGCGTGGGGATAAAGCGCAGCGCCATGGACATCATCATGCTCATCTCGTGCACGGGCACTTTGAGCTTTTTGAGCGGTCCGAAGAGGATCTCCATCGCGTCCGTGAGGGCGATGGGCGATGTGGTATAAGTCAGCAGGAACGTGCCCGCGATGAGCATCGTGATGCGCAGCACCATGAACACGGCGCGCACGAGACCCTCATAGGTGATCGTGATCTTCCAGAAGGACACGAGCTCCCGGCCGGGGGTGAAGAACATATTGAGCACGGCCGTGAGCGCAATGATGATCCACAGCGGCTTGAGACCGCGGAGGATGACCTTGAGCGGGATGCGCGAGAGCGCAATGCACACGCCCGTGACGACGAGCATGGCAGCGTAGGACACATAGTTCTCGGCCGTGAACAGCGCCGCGATATAGACGACCGTCATCAGCAGCTTGCAGCGCGGGTCGAGCCGGTGCACGATGCTTGTGCCGGGGAAAAACTGGCCGAGGGTGACGTCTTTCAGCATACGCCCGCCTCCTTCCCGACGGCGAGCAGTGCATCTGTGAGCTGCTCGAGCGTGTAGATCGACGGCGGGAGCGCAACGCCCCGGTCGCGCAGCGCCTGCGCGATGCGCGCGCTCTGCGGCACGTCAAGGCCGATGTCGAGCAGCGCCTGCGTGTGGGCAAAGACCTCCGCCGGTGTGCCGTCAAAGGCGACGTGCCCGTCATGAAAGACGATGAGGCGGTCGGCGATGCGCGCGGCATCGTCCATGCTGTGCGTGACGAGCAGCACGGCCGAGCCGGTCTCGCGCCGGTAGGCCGCGATGTTTTCAAGCACGCCGCGGCAGCCTGCGGGATCGAGGCCGGCGGTGGGCTCGTCGAGAATGAGCACCTTGGGACGCATGGCGATCACGCCCGCGATGGCGATGCGGCGCTTCTGGCCGCCGGAGAGTTCCAGCGGCGAGCGCTCAAACAGCGCCTCGTCGACACCCACAAAGCGCGCCGCCTCACGCACGCGCGCGTCGACCTCTTCCGTGGAGAGGCGGGCGTTTTTCGGGCCGAAGGCGATGTCCCGGTACACCGTCTCCTCAAAGAGCTGGTGCTCGGGGTACTGAAAGACAAGCCCGACCTGAAAGCGCACGTCGCGCGTGGCCTCCTTGCTGCGGTGAATGTCCTCCCCGTCGAAAAACACGGTGCCGGATGTCGGCGCGAGCAGCCCGTTGAGGTGCTGGATGAACGTGCTTTTGCCGGAGCCCGTGTGGCCGATGATGCCCACGAACTGTCCGGCGGGGATGGCGAGATCAATATCGTCGATAGCGACTTTTTCAAAAGGTGTCCCGGCACTGTAGGTGTGCCGGAGGTGATCCACCCGG
>ENA-UERK01001957-UERK01001957.1-human-gut-metagenome-genome-assembly--contig:-NODE-1957-length-14163-cov-63.055516_pt1 | contig 14163 bp, 9 predicted proteins | sample MGYA00242957_ERZ507957 | MGnify/ENA primary metagenome ERZ507957 (study PRJEB26167, sample SAMN06115538) | human gut metagenome | host: Homo sapiens | place: China:Heilongjiang | collected 2015-11-06... | reverse complement strand
CATTGCCAAGTTCTACTTTCTGTCCTGTTGGGTCGTCTTTAGGATGTCCATCCTCTCTTACACGGATGTAACCATTGTAGGCGTAACCGCTGAACTTGTGTGAGGTGACATACGAGAAGTAAGGACCTAACTTGACACGTACCTTTTTGCTGATATCGTAGGTGGCTTGTACGGGGATTGTAGCAAGACTTTGGTCTACTTTGGTTACTACACTTCCGGTAAACATACCTTCCAACTCTTCGTTGCCACGTGTTATCTTCATGTGGTAGTTCTTGACGGTAGCATCTGTTTTCATTCCTTTGTTCTCGAAATGAAGTCCAAACATGATTCCCCATTTGTCGGTAAAGGGATGATGGGCGTCTACTCCAAGCGTGAAGTTGGGACGGATGCTGTAGCTGTCGAGTGAACGGATAGAAGCGGGCATGCCAACTGGTGCTGTTCCACCCAGATTATACCCCAATCTGGCATAATAGTTATAGTTGTGCAACAGTTTGATAGCATTCCATGCATGGCTGTTTATGACAACCAGCAGGAAAAGAAATGATAATGTATATTTTTTCATTTGATTAGTTGGCATCTTCACATTTTACAATAATTTTGTCTACCCATAGTGTACTGCCTATTGCTCCTTGGAAAATGGCTCCGTCCACACTTGATGAGCATACAACGGCCAGACTGTAACCTCCATTGGCAAGCTTCTCGGCATCTATATTTTTCTTGTAGTTGAATGGGATATTAAAGTGTGTCCATTCTTCTGTCTTTCCGATGTTTGGCAAGATGGCAATGGCTATAATTTGTGGACTCGTCTGCACGTCATCACCATGCAGGACGACTGCCTTTCCATTCTTGTCGTGATTGTCGTATAAAACAGCATAGATGGTTCCTTCATCGACACGATCTTTTATTTCCTTCATGTTGCGGTTGGTAAACTTTTCTCCTGGAAGGTATTTATAATAACCGCTAAAGTAGACAGGTTTGGTCTTGAAACTGAATGGCAGACCAAAGTGTGTGGCCTTCATTGCGTCCTTAAGTGCATTGGAGGCATCAAATGTTCCGATGAAAAGGTTGCCCGCCGCTATTGGCATTTTTACCATGTCGGCAAGCGAACTGGTGCGACGGGTTGTCAACTTGACACAGTTCTTATGTTCTTCACCATCTGAGGTAGGTACTGTGGGGTACTCGTCCCAATTAGCGCTGCTGTTGCTTATCTTAAAGCCAGGATTTCCTGTTGCCCAGTTGCGGAGTTCCTTTCCGTCTACCTTATCGTACCAAACGAAGTATTTGCTGTCATTGCTCAACTTGTAGTTGGAGAAATCGCATACTTTTGCTCCTTCTATTTCTTGCAACACGTCAAAATATACCTTGTAAGTACGGCTCCATTTTCCGTTTTCAGAAGTTACCGTGTACTCTACAGGATTGGAAGGGTCTGAAAAATTGTGTACACTGCCATTCTCTGGAGAGATGGTTGCTCCTTCGGTCAATTTGAAATGAGGAGCTATTGCTGTCAGGTCGGCACTGGAGCGCACGGTAAAGTGAATCTCTTTGTCGTCTGATGGTACATCTACTTGTGCATCAGAGGCATAGAAAAACATGGTTTTATAATCATCTGTGGTGATGTAAGCCTGTTCTATATCGCACTCAGCATTCTCGGGCTCATCTTTGAAACAAGAAGTAAGCGATATGCTGAGTAGCATGGAGGCTACTGCTAATTTGATTAATCTCATATAAATTAAACTTGTAATATATCGCGTGCAAAGTTACGATAAAAAAAGCTACTAACCAAATGTTTTCTAAAAATTTCTCAAAAATGAGGACTATAGATGAAAGTAAGTTAATTTATGTCTATATCGAACAAGGGATGCAAAGCTAATTGCATCCCTTGCTTCTCAAACGTATATGGTGTCTTATTTGTTGATGTACTTCTTACCATTCTTAATGATAATGCCCTTGTAGCTGTTGGAAACTTGCTGTCCTGCAAGATTGTACAGGGTAGATGATGTAGCGTTGCTGTCGCTTTTGATGTTGAAGATACCTGTAGCAGTCTTATCTGTGATGGCAACCTCGAAACAGTTGGATTTCTGCAAATCGTTAGAGGTAATGGTTATATACAGGGTTGACTTTCCTGTTTCGCTTTCGTTGGTTTTCAGAACCTTGCTGATGTATGCTCCCTCACCGTCTGAGGCGATGCTGAAGTCTGCTTCGTTTGCCTTACCCTCAATCTCGATAGCAGTTTTGTTGTCTGTAAACGAGAGGTTGGTATTCTTATACTGGGCTGATTTCAGACCTGAGTTGTATATCATTGCGATATCGTCTACATAGATAACATCCAGATTTTTCTTATCAGAACTTGCCTTACCTGCTTCTGCGTTGGTAGAAATCGTTACGAGCACACCCTTAGGGGTATTTTTGTTTGCGTATTCAAATGGGATGTTGAGTTCCTGCCATGCAAAATTATTGCTCTTAATCTGCGCGTTTGCTGCTCGTGCAATGACATTTTTCTTGTATTCATCTTTTTCTGGATCTTGTACTTTGTCATTTGCAATAATTGCCTTCACAGTGGCGTTAGGGTAGTCTTTGACATTGCCTTTGAACTTCACCCATACCGTCATGGCATCTGGCTTGGTGGTGAAAATGGGGTAGAAGGGATCTCCATTGCCATCTTTGTCTGTTGCAGCAAAGTCCATCGTTGAGTTGTTGGCAGTATTGTTGGCTGTGGTGCTACCTGCATATAGGCGACCTGTCGTCATGGTTCCGTTGGCTGGTTGTTTGATAAAACCTAAAACACTTAATATGTCTGATTGTACCTTCACGCAATTAGTACCAGAATGCTTTTCTTTAGACTCTATAAAGGTATTGTTAGCTTTGCCAGCAGTACCACTTAGACTGCCTGTACAAGTCTTGAAAGAGTGCCATCCGTTAGGTTCTTTTGTACCTGACGCATCATGAAAGTTCTCGAACCCAGCATTTGGCAACTGTCCTAACTCGTCTGCTTTATCACCAATCATGGCGATATAGTTGTTGCCATTGATTGTCAAATTGAGAATGCCGCGGAATTTGCTGTTGCGTACCTCACCACGGAAGTTGGCAGCAACCTTTTCTCCTCCAATAGTGATATATTGTGGCTCTGAGGTGGCATAGACCATGGTGCCATCGCTATAGCCATTAATAACCTGAAGATTGGTAAGTTCTACATTGCCGAGGTCAGTGTTGTCGTATTTCAACCCATTGATAGAAAATGTATTTCCATTAATAAAGACAGTAGTATTACTCTTCTCAATGTTAGTACTGATGTTGGATTTGATGGCCATAGAACAATCTTTAAAATCTGTGGCCATGATGCTAAGAGATGATAGCATCAGTGAAACTATTGTATATAACTTTTTCATATTCTAAAATTGTATTTCTCTCAAATTTATGTTCCAAATTTTTCGTCTGCAAAGTTACGACAAAAACTGAGATTGTGCAAATGTTTTTCAAGAAAAAGATGCATTTGGAGTAAAAAGATCCATAAAATAGGAGTTTATTATATGTTTGATAATCAAAAGGATAACAAGATTCTCGTTTAAAGGAAAAAGGATGTTTAAAGGAAAAAGGTAACTACTCAGCTCACCCTATAGCCATAAAGTAGTAATTTTAATACTATTCAACTAAAATCGTTAAACCACCTTAAAATCTCTGTTCAAAGCCTCTGAACGGACATTCAAAGCCTCTGAACGGACATTCAAAGCCTTTGAATGGACATCCAAAGCCTTTGAACGGAGATTTTATAGGCTAAAGAAAACATTTATATAATATCTATTGAACTTTAGCAAGTTCAGAAATTATAGTAGTTGGAGAAGTTTATCACTCTCTTCGGCATTGAAAGTGATGGTCAATAGCCTTTAAGGAATGAATATATGATTGGGATAAAAAAAAGGACCAGTTCTCGGAAGAGAACCGGTCCTTGGTATTTATAAGTGATATCTATTATGATTCAACTTATGCAGAAGACAGGCTGATGATTAAGCCTTGCCCTCCATCTGAGCCTTGAGCTTAGCAAGAGCATCGATGTCACCGAGAGAAGTACCAGCTGCTACGTTGTTGATAGCTGCTGCCTCATTCTTGCGTGCACCACCGTTGTTGTGCTTGCGTGGAGCTGCTGTCTTAACATCGTCCTTGCCCTCCTCGAATGTACGAGAGTGAGAGAGGATGATACGCTTAGTCTCCTTAACGAATTCGATTACCTTGAAGTCGAGCTCCTCGCCCTTCTTAGCCTGGCTGCCGTCTTCCTTAACGAGGTGCTTTGGAGTAGCGAAGCCTTCACCACCCTCAGCGAGTGTGATAACGGCACCCTTGTCCATCAACTCTGTGATAGTACCCTTGTGTACAGAACCAGGAGTGTAGATTGCCTCATACTCATCCCATGGGTTCTTCTCCAACTGCTTGTGGCCGAGGCTCAAACGACGGTTCTCCTTGTCGATTTCGAGAACTACTACGTCGATAGGAGCACCTACTGTTGTGAACTCAGATGGGTGCTTAACCTTCTTGGTCCAAGAGAGGTCAGAGATGTGGATCAAACCATCAACACCTTCCTCGAGCTCTACGAAGATACCGAAGTTAGTGAAGTTGCGTACCTTAGCTGTGTGCTTGCTGCCTACAGGATACTTCACCTCGATGGTCTCCCATGGGTCTTCCTTCAGCTGCTTGATACCCAAGCTCATCTTACGCTCAGCGCGGTCGAGAGTCAAGATAACTGCCTCTACCTCGTCGCCAACCTTCATGAAGTCCTGAGCTGAACGCAAGTGCTGGCTCCAAGACATCTCAGATACGTGGATAAGACCCTCTACACCAGGAGCGATCTCTACGAATGCACCGTAGTCAGCCATAACGACTACCTTACCCTTCACGTGGTCGCCCACCTTCAGGTTAGCATCGAGAGCATCCCATGGATGTGGAGTGAGCTGCTTCAGACCAAGAGCGATACGCTTCTTCTCCTCATCGAAGTCGAGGATAACAACGTTGATCTTCTGGTCGAGAGCTACAACCTCGTGTGGATCGCTTACGCGGCCCCAAGAGAGGTCTGTGATGTGGATCAATCCGTCTACGCCACCGAGGTCAACGAATACACCGTAAGAAGTGATGTTCTTAACGGTACCTTCGAGGATCTGACCCTTCTCGAGCTTGCTGATGATCTCTTTACGCTGTGCCTCCAACTCCTGCTCGATAAGAGCCTTGTGAGAAACAACAACGTTGCGGAACTCCTGGTTGATCTTTACAACCTTGAACTCCATTGTCTTGCCTACGAATACGTCGTAGTCGCGTATAGGGTGAACGTCGATCTGGCTTCCTGGCAAGAAAGCTTCGATACCGAAAACGTCAACAATCATACCACCCTTAGTGCGGCACTTGATGTAACCCTGGATAACTTCCTCGTTGTCGAGAGCTGCGTTAACACGCTCCCAAGACTTGCTCAAGCGAGCCTTCTTGTGAGAAAGTACCAACTGACCCTTAGCGTCCTCCTGGTTCTCTACGTAAACCTCAACCTTGTCGCCTACCTTGAGGTCTGGGTTGTAACGGAACTCAGAAGCTGGGATGATACCGTCGCTCTTGTAACCGATGTTTACGATAACTTCCTTCTTGTCGGCAGCGATAACTGTACCTTCTACTACCTGGTGCTCGCTTACCTTGTTAAGGGTTTCGTCATAGGCCTTCTCGAGGTCCTCTTTGCTGACGTTTGCGTTGCCGCCATTCTCGAACTCGTCCCAATTGAAGTCGTCCAATGGCTTTACGTTCTTTAAATCTGACATAAAAATAATAATTAAATTTTAAATTAATAAAGTTAGACTTTATGTGAATATATATAAATCGGGCGCAAAATTACTCATTTTCTGTGAATTAGAGCAATCTTGCGCCCGATATTGTTGTTGCTTTATATTTTTTTAACTTCTTGTGAGGAACCTTGTGGTTCTTTTAGCCTTTATACATTAATATATAATAAGGTGTAGCTGTCCTTAGCATCGAGTTTATCTGATTTTCATCTTTATCACCTTGCTGTTTTGGCGTATGATGACGATGCTGTTGGCATTGGTCTGCGAAGGAGTCAACTTTCTTCCGTCGATGCTGTAAACATCGTAAGGCTTAGAGAAGTCGATGAAGTCTTTTGGCTCTGTTGTCGTTTCCTTAATGCCTGTCGAATTCTTGGTTCCTGTGATGGTAGCCTTCTTGATTTCCCAGGTGCAGCATATATTCGCATCACTCTTGTAACGGAAGGATATTGTTGCCTTGGTTCCTACAAAGTGTGACAGGTCGAGGGTGTAATCATAGTAAGTCCAGCTGTCTGCAGAAGGAACATCAAAGTCGGTCAATGGGGTCTCTTCCACAGTTCCGTCTGAAGCATCTACAGATTTTAATTCTACTTTGAGATACTCCAGGGCCTTACCTTTGGCAAAGTTGATAGCCTGATTGATGGTAAGTTTGGCGTCGTCATAGCCAGTTAGGTCAACCTCTGGCAATGTGAGTGTTGCTTCTGCTGCGTAGTTACTACCCTTGAAAGCTGTTGCCTTCCATCCATATTGTGCACTGCGTGTCCATATTTGAGTATAAGGACTGCTATTGCTAACGATGCTCTCTTGGCATCCGCCATCATTTGAGGTGAAGGTGGCTTGATAGACATTCACTTCGGTAGTGCCTGGGTTGGGGTCTGGGTCGATAGAGCCACCGCCTCCGCCATTCACGTAACTTGAAGATTTGACTGTAGTCTCAGGATTGAAGGCTATGTTGGTGCTGTCGCCCCATACATATTCCATCAAGTTAGGGAAGTCAACGTAAGGATTTCGGTTTCCCTGAATCTTAGCTACATCATTGTTGCGCTTGATCTCTACTGCGTCTGGCTTGTCGGCCTTAGCCCACTGGATATAGAGCTTGTATGCCCATTCTTTAAGAGTGGGGTAGGTGTTATTATATAGTGAGTTTTTGCCTTCAGAGGTCCATTTGTTGGCATAATCCTCGTAAGCTGTTACGATGTACATATATCCACGGGCAAAGTCTCCTTTCCATTCGTCGGCAGGCTCCCATAAAGATAATCCATTAGCTCCGCTTCCTACTTTGGTAGCACCATTGGTGTTGGTCACTTTCGTAACCACACCCATGCCTCGGTTGCCCTTACTGGAGTTTATCCTTTGCTCGCAAGGCATAATATTGAATAAGTCCTTTTTTAGATTACAATCTCCTTTGCCCCACCAGCTTTGAGCAAAAGAGTGTTCTATATTCATACCACTGATACTGGAACCGCGTCTGCCGTATTTCTGCCAACTATTTCTGGGTGAATATCGGTCTATGCAATAGCCGTCATCAGTAACATCAGTAACATAGAATCCCCACCACGTACTTTGGTCGCCAGAACCATACTCAAGTACTTTGGCATTTTTGATGATCTTCCATATAGCCGTCTTCAGTTCAGCGCCTTTTTTGCCTTTGAGTGAACTGTAATAGCCTTCGGGAATCTGTGCCAGCATAGGGAGTGCCGGCGTTACACTTACCAAGAAAGCAAGTGACAAACGTAGTAATTTTTTTCTCATATAATTAATCGTTATTATATTGTTTTGGCGCAAAGTTACAAAATCTTTTTATAAGTTCCAACTTTTTGCACAAGATTTTGATAGCGTATATGCTATTGTCATGATAATGTTATGGGTTGATAGTAAACTTGTAAAAAAATCTGGCATCAGGAGCTGTTCCTCGAAGGGATGATAAATAAAAAAATGATGCATAAGCCACCATGTGACTCATACATCATTTTCTAAATTCATTTCTCTGTTCAGAGGTTATTTCTGCAGAGGTATCTTCTTGACGCGACGCTCGTGACGGCCACCCTCAAAGGTAGCTTTGAAGAACTCGTCGAGGATAGCCTCGGCAGTCTTGTTGTCAATGAAACGTCCAGGAAGCACGATGACATTGGCATCATTGTGCTGGCGGATAAGTTGGGCGATATCCTTGTTCCAAGCCAAGCCCGCACGTACACCCTGGTGCTTGTTAAGAGTCATAGCCATACCTTCACCGCTGCCGCAGATACCGATACCAGGATAGACATCTCCATTCTCAATGCCTTCTGCCAAAGCATGGGCAAAATCAGGATAGTCTACGCTTTCGTCGCTATATGTGCCATAATCCTTAACAGGATAACCCTTCTTTTCTAAATACTGCAAAACGAATTGCTTCATTGGAAAACCTGCGTGGTCGCTGGCCAATCCTACTGTCTTTACTTCCATAATCATTACGTTTTAAGTTATTTACTCTGCCAAGAATGCCTTCACTTGCTTGTAGACATTCTCGCCTGTATATCCCAATTTCTCATCGAGCACCTTGTATGGGGCAGAGAAGCCAAAGCTCTCCAAGCCGAATACCTTGCCGTTGGCACCTACCAGTCCCTCGAGTGTGACAGGCAAACCTGCTGTCATACCGAAGATCTTGGCGTTCTTAGGCAATACGCTCTCCTGATATTCCTTGCTCTGGCTGCGGAACAAGCCCTCTGAAGGAGCACTTACCACGCGTACCTTGATACCGTCCTTGCGCAAAGCCTCGGTACCAGCCTCCAATGTAGAAACCTCAGAACCGCTTGCTACGAGGATAACATCTGGATTCTCGTCGCTGCCAGCCACGATATAGGCACCCTTGGCTGCCTGCTCGTAGTCGTTGCCCTCTGGCAGTTTGGCTATGCCCTGGCGAGAGAAGATGAGCGCTGTAGGAGTATCGATGTTCTCCATAGCGAGCTTCCAGCAAACTGTTGTCTCGTCGGCATCAGCTGGGCGGAATACGCGTACACTGTCCTTGCCGGCATGGTTCTTCAACTTTTCCATCAAGCGAATCTGTGCCTCCTGCTCTACAGGCTCGTGGGTAGGTCCGTCCTCACCCACACGGAATGCATCGTGAGTCCAGATGAACTTGACAGGAACCTGCATCAAGGCTGCGATACGAATAGCTGGTTTCATATAGTCGGAGAATACAAAGAATGTACCCATTGCTGCTATCACGCCACCGTGAAGCATCATACCGATACACATATCTGCCATGGTAAGCTCGGCTACACCAGCCTGGAAGAATGCTCCAGAGAAGTCACCACGTACCATGCTCTTGGTCTTCTTGAGGAAGCCGTCGGTCTTGTCGGAGTTAGAGAGGTCGGCAGAAGCGCAGATCATGTTAGGAACCTGTTCTGCCAAAACACCCAAACAAGCAGCAGATGCTGCACGGGTGGCAGAACCTGCCTTCTGTTCTATCTTGCTCCAGTCTACCTTTGGAGCCTTGCCAGAGAACCATTCATCCATCTGGGCGCTCTTCTCAGGGTTGGCCTTGCGCCATTCAGCCTCGGCAGCCTTACGCTCGGCAACAATCTTCTTCAACTCCTCGGCACGCTTGGCGTAGAGTTCTTTTACATCGTCGAAGATAACGAATGGATTCTCAGGGTCTCCACCGAGGTGCTTGATAGTATTGATATAGGCATCTCCACCGAGAGGAGCGCCATGAGTATTGATGCAAGCCTCATAGCTTGTACCATCGGCACGCAAGGCTCCCTTGCCCATCACGGTTTTACCAATGATAAGGGTAGGACGCTCCTGCTCCTGCTGAGCTGCTGTGAGGGCTTCACGAATCTGAGCTACGTCGTTGCCATTAATCTTGATGACATTCCATCCCCATGCCTTATACTTCATCTCGGTGTTTTCGGTCATCACAACGCCACACTCTGTAGAAAGCTGGATATCGTTGGAGTCGTAGAACATGATGAGGTTGTTCAAACCCAGGTTGCCTGCAATACGGCCTACACCCTGAGAGATTTCCTCCTCTACGGCACCATCAGAGATGTATGCATAGATTTTGTGCTGCATCATGGTAGAGCCCAAACGTGCCTCAAGGAACTTCTCGGCTACGGCAGCACCAGCTGCAATAGCATGTCCCTGACCCAATGGACCGCTTGAGTTCTCAATGCCACGAGCTACATCGAGCTCTGGATGTCCTGGAGTTACAGAACCCCACTGACGGAATTGCTGAAGGTCGTCCAAGGTAAAGAAGCCACGCATGGCCAAACCTGCATAGAGCATAGGGCTCATGTGACCAGGATCGAGGAAGAAACGGTCGCGGCCTGTCCATGTTGGGTCTGATGGGTCGTATACCAAGAACTCAGAGAAGAGTACGTTGATGAAGTCTGCACCACCCATAGCACCACCTGGGTGTCCAGAGTTAGCTTTTTCTACCATAGAAGCAGCCAGAATACGGATATTATCGGCTGCATGATTCATAACTTTAATGTCGTTCATAAACACAAATTGTATTAAATATTTTGTATGGTCTTACTTGTGATTTTGAATTTTTCCACAAATATACTATTTTATTTTTAAAACAACAATAGATTTTGCCGGAATTTTCACTTTTAGCGCTTTTTTACTTATTTTGGCATCCTTGAATACGGAAGGCTTGACGTTTTGAGGGTGTTGTTTTGTTTATTAAGTCTTTGATACGAATTCAGGATTATGGTTTCTTGTTGGCTACTGCAGCCTGCTCGATAGCCAGTCCTGCCTTATAGGTCTCGATGTACTTGTCGAAGCCCGCCACGTCTAATTAATGCTTCTTTTTCTGTCCGTAGTATGCATTGGGCCCATGTTTGCGGCTGAAGTGCTTCTCTACGAGCAGAGGGTTCATGGTGGTATTCTTGTTTACCGTGAAAGAGATGAACGCCATCTTGGCAACCTGTTCTGCCACTACTGCATGATAAACTGCCTCGTCGGCATCCTTGCCCCAAGTGAAAGGACCATGGTTCTTTACCAATACGCCTGGGGTATGAACAGGATTGATGTTTCCCTTCTTGAAGCGGTCTACAATAACCACTCCTGTATTGTGTTCGTATTCAGCCATCTGGTCGGCAGTCATATCGTCGGTGCAAGGTATGCAGTCGTGAAAATAGTCGGCATGAGTGGTGCCGATATTAGGGAGGTCCAAACCTGCCTGAGCCCAGGCTGTGGCATAGGTGGAGTGGGTGTGTACGACACCTCCCAATTCAGGGAAAGAGCGATATAATACCAGGTGGGTAGGAGTATCGGATGAAGGGTTGAGATCGCCTTCCACTACCTTTCCTGTGGCTAAGTCAACTACCACCATGTCGCTTGCCTTCATTGTTTCGTAACTCACTCCTGATGGTTTGATGACTACAAGACCTTTCTCGCGGTCGATTGCGCTCACATTGCCCCAGGTGAAGAGAACGAGGTGATGCTTCACAAGGTCAAGATTGGCCTTGAATACTTTTTCTTTTAATTCTTCTAACATCGTTTCTTATGTTTTTTATTGAAATATCGTAAATTATTGAGTTAGGGAGTTGGGTTAAGGAGTTAAGACACTTCTCTTTTTATCCAAGCAAATAAAGGTTTACTTGAGTGTAAACGAAGGATCCTGTGCGTAAGCTTTCTTGTTGAAGCGATAGAGAACAGCTCCGCGTCGTGAGCCAGTTTTGTCTATCAGTTCGGTCTTTTCTATGAAGTCGATATCCTTGATACGTTTACGGAAGTTGCGCTTGTCAATCTCTTCGTCCATCACCGCCTCGAAAACATGTTGCAGTTGGGTGAGGGTAAACAGATTGGGAAGAAGTTTGAAACTCAAAGGTTCTGTGTTGATGCGTCGGCGTATCTGGCTGATGGCATCTTGTATCATCTGGTTGTGGTCGGAGTAGAGTTGGGGCAAGTCCTTAAGGCTTACCCATTCCAAACCATACTGTTCTCTGAGCTTGTCGTCATAGTCTACCACATTGATGAGGGTACAATAGGCAACCGATATAACTCGTTCGCCCGGGTCACGGTCTATATTGCCGAATGCTCCTACCTGTCTGATGTATAGGTTTTTCATGCCTGTCAGGTCGAGAATGACACGGTTGGCAGCTTCTTCGAGGCTTTCGTGTTGTCCTACGAATCCACCATAGAGGGACCATTCGTCTCTTCCTGGGTCCATTTTGCGTTTACCTATTAATACTTGAAGGTTCTTTCCGTCAAAACCGAAGATGATGCAGTCAACAGCGACGAAGACTTTAGTATATTCTTTATAAAATTGAGTCATGTTTATAATAATATGTTATGATTCTATGGAATTCTTGTCTGGCACACTGTGTGATACTACACGACCACCATAGTTGGTCAGACAAACTTCCATGCCTTTATTGTTCTTCAACACAATCAGCTTGGTATCTTTGCCATAGATAGTTGAGTCGAAAGCGGCAGGATTTAGACCTGACTGAGTAAGAGTAGATGTAGGTGCTTGAAATTCTTCATTTTAAGGTACTGTGTTAGTTGTCATTTTGTTTTGGGGGTAAAATTACATTAATTATTTTAAAGTTGTATCATTTTTGCTAAAGTATTTTTCAGGTAAAGTGTGTCTTTAACACTATTTGTATAAAATAAAAGAGCAAGTCCTTGTTTTATTAAAGAACTTGCTCTTATTTGAGTGATATAATCGTTAATTATAAAATCTTGATATAATCGCTATATATAATAATGTATTAATTTGAAAAGTAGTTGTTGTTAGCATACCTTGTGTGATCCTTCAGAGATGATGACAGGATAAACTTCAGGTTCATGACCATATTTGGCTGCAAATTTAGCTTTTGTATCTGCAATGAACTTATCGTAGATGTCATCCTTTACAAGGTTGATGGTACAGCCTCCAAAGCCACCACCCATAATACGGCAGCCTGTTACACCATTCTCTTTGGCTACGTCATTCAGGAAGTCAAGTTCCTCACAACTAACCTCGTATTCCTTGCTCAGACCATAGTGTGTCTCGTACATCTTCTGACCAACAGTTTCGTAGTCACCTTTCTCAAGAGCATCGCATACTGCCAGCACGCGGTCTTTTTCGCCCAATACGAAATGAGCACGGCTGTAGTCTTCTTCGCCCACTTCTGCACGGACCTCTTCAAGTTGTTCCCATGTGCAGTCGCGCAAGGTCTCAAACTTGGCTTCAGGATGTTTGGCAGCAATATGCTTTACCACGTTCTCGCAAGAGTTACGACGGTCGTTGTATGGTGATCCCGCCAACTCGTGTTTTACCTTAGAGTTGACCAGACAGAGTTTGTAGCCCTTTGGTTCGAATGGGAAGTACTCAAATTCGCGGCTATTGCAGTCGAGACGCATGAGTTTTCCTTCCTTTCCGAATACGCTGGCAAACTGGTCCATGATACCGCAGTTGACACCTACATATTTATGTTCTGTAGCCTGACCTGCCAAGACAAGATCCCACTTAGAAATCTTGTTGTCACCAAACAAGTCGTTCAAGGCAAAGGCGAAACAACTCTCAAGAGCAGCAGAAGAAGACATACCAGCACCGAGAGGCACATCACCATAGAAGGCCGCATTGAAGCCTTTCACATCTACGCCCAAAGCCTTCATTTCCTGACATACACCATAGATATAGCGTGCCCATGAAGCACGTGGACCCTCAGGGTCGTCTACCTTGAACTCCACACGGTCCTTCAAGTCGATAGAGTAGAGCATGACAGTGTTAGTTCCGTTAGGACGGATTTCAGCCATGATACCTTTGTCTACTGCACCGGGGAAAACGAATCCTCCATTATAATCAGTATGCTCACCAATCAGGTTGATACGACCTGGTGACATATAAATGTTTCCAGTTTTGCCGTCGAAATGCTTAATGAAGCGGCTTCTTACTTTTTCAATATCCATAATCAGTTAAGTTTTTTTAGTTGTTTATTAAAGATTTGTCGGTTATATAAAAGCCCTAAGGCATTAAAAACCTCAGGGCTATCATATTTCGTAGTTTTTATTCTACAGGAATATCCTTGTTGACATTCTTGCAGCCAGCTACAGCATAGAACAGCATGTATGCCATACAGATGAGAGGCACAATATAACTTGTCATATAGCCTCCATTATCAGCGATGAAGTTCTGTACCAATGGAATTAATCCACCACCTACTACCATCATCATGAAGATACCAGAAGCCTGGGCGGTATATTTGCCAAGACCCTCGGTAGCAAGATTGAAGATACATGCCCACATGATGGATGTGCAGAGACCGCAGAGAACCAGGAACATGGCAGCAATAGGTACGGTTACCATCTGGAAGGAAGTACCAGTGAATACAGGCATTTCAACCGTTGTAGACTTACCCAAAAGAACTGCGAGAAGGATGAA
>ENA-UERK01001952-UERK01001952.1-human-gut-metagenome-genome-assembly--contig:-NODE-1952-length-14181-cov-5.452779_pt1 | contig 14181 bp, 3 predicted proteins | sample MGYA00242957_ERZ507957 | MGnify/ENA primary metagenome ERZ507957 (study PRJEB26167, sample SAMN06115538) | human gut metagenome | host: Homo sapiens | place: China:Heilongjiang | collected 2015-11-06... | reverse complement strand
TAAAATAGTTTTATAAAATTTATAAAAAGTTTTTAAGGAGATTGCTTATGAATATAAACGAAATCGGAAATGTTCAAAATGTAAATTTTAACAGTGCGTCATCAACAGCAAAAGCACAAAAAACACAAGATACCTCAATTTTTTCAAGTGTTTCAAATGATAACGAGCCAAAAGTTATAAAAGAAGGCGAAATAAAAGTTAAAGGTGATGACGGCAAAAAGTACAAGGCTCATGAAGTTGTAACTCAAGAAGTAGATGAGTCAGGCAAAACTTGGGAAGTTTCTGTTAGAACCTATACAGACGATGCAGGTAAAACAGTCAAAGATACAGTAAAAACTTACGTTTACAAGGAACGTTTTGGAAAAGAAGACGTAGAAATCACGCAAAGAAAAATAACTCACATAACTCCAGATATTAAAAGGACTGTTGAAGAAGAAGAATCAAAATATCATTATGCTGAAAAACATGAAGAATGGCATGGAAATGAAGGCATAAGTGGCAGTTCTAAACGTTCAAAAGTAAAACAATGTAAAATGCCAGCAGGATTTAGTGCAAAATACTTGTCTACAACAAAAGCTATTGCAACTTTGAATTTATCAGATGATAATTAATATATGAGTAAAGTTGAAATTTTACCAAAAGAATTTGAATTATCAGCAGAAAACAAAACTTTGAGTCGTCGAGAGCTTGAAGTTCTATTGCTTGTTGCTGGTGGATTTGAGAATTCGGAAATTGCTGAAATTTTTGAAGTTCAACTAACAACTGTAAAAAAACAATTAGAGCGAATTTATAAAAAATTAAAAGCAAAAAATCGAGCAAATGCAGTGTTTAAGGCATATTTTGACGGCTTAATCGTTGCACGAGATTATTCTGCAGTTATGAATTGTGACAGGGTAAAAGAAATTTTGTCTAAAAAAGTCTAACTTATTAAGTTTATGTAAAGAGACTTTGAAACTGTGTTAAACTATAATTAAGGAACATGGTAAAGGAGAAAAAAATGATACCTATTTTAGATTCAAAAAGACAATACGCAAAAATTGGTGCAGAAGTAGAAAAAGAAGTTTTAGAAGTTTTACGTTCTGGTCAATACATTTTAGGTAAACACAACAAAGCATTAGAACAAGAATTAGCAGATTTTATCGGTGTTAAACATACTGTTGCTCTAAACTCTGGTACAGATGCTTTACACTTGGCTCTAAGAGCTTTAGATATAGGTGCAGGTGATGAAGTTATTTCAACAGCCTTCACTTTTGTTGCTACATCAGAAGCAATTGGTATTGTAGGTGCAAAACCTGTATTTGTTGATATTGATCCTGATACTTTCAATATTGACCCAGCAAAAATTGAAAACGCTATTACACCAAAAACAAAAGCAATCATTCCAGTTCACTTATACGGTCAACCAGCTAATATGGATATGATTTTAGACATTGCTAAACGTCATAACTTATATGTAATCGAAGATGCATGCCAAGCTATTGGTGCTAAGTTACATGGCAAAATGGTTGGTTCATTCGGTGATATTGGTTGCTTTAGCTTCTACCCAACTAAAAACTTAGGTGGTATGGGTGACGGTGGTTTATTAACTACAAACTCAGACGTTATCAGAGATAGAGTTCTTGCATTAAGAAATCACGGTGGTGCTATTCGTTACCACCACGACGAAATTGGTGTAAACTCAAGATTAGACGAAATTCAAGCAGCTATTTTGAGAGTTAAATTAAACTACATCAACGAATGGAATGAAGCAAGACGTGCTCACGCAAAAACTTACAATGAATTATTTGCTAACTGCGAAGATGTTCAAACTCCAACAGAATTAGATGATACATATTGTGTATATCACCAATATACAGTTAAAATTCCTAACCGAGACAATATTCACAAAATGTTGCAAGAACGAGGAATAGGCGCAATGTTATATTATCCAATTCCATTTACGATGAACGGCAAGACCGCTTATAAGATACTCCTCCATTGTACGAGCATACACGTCCGACATGCGGTTCAACTGCATGTTGCACTGGAGTATTGTACTCATTGTCTCGCCAAGTTTCTGCTCGTCACGGTCACGAGCTGTACAGATTGGCTCCTTTGCTTGCTGACGATATACACCAAGCACGGTATTGACAAGTCTGCGGATGAGGTTATTCTTCAAAGGAACGTTGCCTTGCTGCTTGATATACTCCTCCTCGGTCATCCATTCTCCGTCAACCTTGATGCGGTCTTTCCATTGGTCGCCATAACAGTAACGCTTGTTGCGCTCTCTGTCCTTGCGGAAGAGGTACATGTTATTCCAGTACATCTGCGCCTCCGCAAGTATCTCAAATGCTCTACCGCTATTGTGAGCCTTTGAGTATGCCACCGTATCAAGGGTCGGGATTTGCGCTCGGATACGGCTCATAGGTAAAAGTCTTTCCGTCATAACTATTTGTTTTATGAGTGTGTGAACATTGGTGTGCAAATATACAACACCAATGTCACACACGCTTTTTATTTATTTACGCTTACTTCTTTCTCGCATCGTCAAAGGCTCGGATGCGCATCACCATTTCTTGCTTCAGAGTGTTTATTTCCGCTTCGAGTCCCTTACGCTCTTGGTCGTCTGTGGTCTCTTTAAGTTCGTCGCTGAGTTCCTTTACATCGTAGTAATACTCGTCCACAATCTCGTAACGTCCGTATTCGGGTGAGTTATACATGAAGTCAAGTTTCTCGGCTGCACCAATGATACCTTCTGAGTCTTGGTTCTCGTAGTGGTCTACAAGTCGCTTGGTCTCACGATACTCTCCGCAATACTTCCAGTACTCGGCATTATATCGCTTGGCTGCGGCATTCTCGTCGCCACTCTTGATAACACGGCTTGCCAAGAGGATGTTGCTCCAGTCGAAATCTTGCTTTCCTGCAACCATCTCGCCTGCCTTAACCATCTTGTTGGCGGTGGTGGATATTCCACCGAAGACTCCTTCAAATAAATGTTCCAACTTAGAAGGGTTCCAGTTTGCCCAACCTCGCTTCACATCGTCGCCTCCAGTAACCTCGTTGCACCACTTTGAGAAATCAACTACCAACTGATTGGTACGCTTACTTGCCTTTGTCCATTCGGGATCATCCTCGTTGTAAGGAGTCTTGCGGTAGATTGGCATTCCCTTCCAGTCTTTGTTGTTGGCGTTTTCAACAAATGGCTTGACGTATGAAGGTGAAACGGTTGACCAACTCATATCACCATCGCTCTCCATAAGGTCGAGAGGTAGCATTGAAGACATTGAGCCTGCTATTTCTTTGGCTATCTCCTTGCCACTCATACGCTCCTTGCCACTGGCTAAGCTGCTGAATAGCTCTCCAAGTCCGTAGATGGCTCGTTGCTCGATGCCAAGAGGAATACTGCAGAAGCTCTTTGTACCTGGTATCTTGAAGCAGATGTTGCTACGACGAACATACGAAGGTAGGTTCCAGTAATCATCATCGTCACCACCACCAATGCCTGCAAGCATAGCACCAAGAAGGAACAAACCTGCATCCATTGCAAGGGCTTTGGCGGTATGGTGCTTGTGAAGACTCGCAAAGTTGGTCGTACCCTGTACGGCTGCGTTCCAGAATACATAGAAGCTGCGTCCTATTCCGCTTGTGAAGGCTCCAAAATTGCCGAACTTTGTCTGACCAGTCTTGCCCAAGAACGTACTGCCTGCGCCCTTCTTGTTGAAGTTCACACTCACTTCTTTTGCATCCCATACGCTACGCTCTACACTGCGTCCCATTTGGCGACTGGTAAGATAGGCAGCAAAACGAGCACAGTTCTCTACGCTGCGGTTGATGTCGTCCAGCTTGTCACTAAGAAATTTCCATGCTGCTTCGGCAGGGATGCTTGCATCCTTCATGCGCACATACTTCTTGATGAGCTTCTTCTGCTTCTCGATGTCCTTAACTACGGTGTAGCCTGTCTCACCACCATTCATCATGAACTGGTGGAAAGCTCGCTCCATTTCGTTGTTCATGTCAAGTGTTCCGCTGTTGTGCTTCTGCAATAGCTTATAGAGCATAGCAGGATTGCACTTCAAGAAGTTCTTGTTGAACTTGATGGCGTAATTCGGTGTTTCTCTTACCCACATGGTGCTGTTGGCATACATCGCATCACGAAGGAAGTTACTCAACACGAACTCGGGGTTGCGAGTCGTATAGAAGGCTGACATCTGACGGTTCACATATTCGCCCATCTTCAAGATTGCACCAACGGCACCTGTGTTCTCGTTGTCGGGATTGGTAAGTCCGTTGAGGGCTTGCGCCACTCTCGGACTACCATTGATGGTTAAGATATAATCCTCTCCTCCCATTTTCACATGAACTTGGTGTTCGTTGAGGTTCTTGCCAAGTGCAATGTAAGGTATGTTGGCTGCATCCTTGCCTCGCTTGTAATGGTCGGGGTCTGACTCTGCAAGCTGGCGCATCTGCTCCTCGAAGGCTTCGGTCTTTGCAAGTACATCGTCTGCACTATCGTTCTCGTCGATGTTGGCGGTTACGGCTTCCCATTGGTCTTGCACATCATCGTAGCGGAGCCACATCTTGTTTACGCTGACGGCATCGCTCGGATGGTTCATGGCGAACTTCAAGAACTTCTGCTTCATCATATTGCGATTGCCCTGCACAATGGCACAATCTGCCATGTTTGCAATGGTCGCTATTGGGTCGTCAGCTATGCTCTTACGTCCTTCTGCCTTTTTCAATGGACTGCTGAAACCACTCTTCTCATGTGTCAGATAGCTATACACCTCGTCACTGGTGGTAGCGTCGAAGCCTCGCAACGGTATGTAGTATTCGTACATGCTGTTGATTTCATCGAAGCCTGCCTTACTTAGCAAGCCTGCTTTGTAGGTCTTCTCCAATGTAGCTTTGGTGCAAGCGTTTACTCTTCCCCAGAGTTGGTCTACATCGTGGTCGCCTTCAAAGGTGAGGACAAACTGCTTGGCTAACGACTCGGCTGTTGCAAGGTCGTCTTCGCCCATGAGTCCAGTGATACCGCCATAGTCACGTTCACGGTTCTCATTATACAGCTCGTCTACTCGGTCTTGCATGCGCTGCTTCACATCATCAAGGGCATCGAGTGCGTCTTGGTCAAGTGGGTCGTTCTGTACGGCTCGCTCGGCTGCTCGCAAGTCTTTTCCTAACTCTTCCATTGCCGTTTGCTCTGCGGCTCGTCGTGCCATGACCTCGTTACGTTCCAATCCGTGCTTTGCCATCATGTACCGAGTAACCTCATCACGGCTGCTGTTCTCCTTTGCAAGGTTGTGTAACTCGTCAAGCATAGGGTTAAACAGCAACTTGCCATAGATGTCCTGCTCGGCATGGTTCTTTGAACTTAGGGCGTTCTCTGCCATGTAAGCGTTCTCGAAATCCTTAACCTTCTCACCAGTGGCTTCTGCAATGTGCTCCATCAGTCTGCGCAATGACAACATACTGTCCTGCACGGCTTCACGGAACTGATACATACCGCTTTGTATGGTACGCTCGTAGCGGTCTCGCACAATGGCTCGGTCTCGCTCGTCCATTACATCACCGTCACGATACATATAGCTATCACCATCGGCTACCGAAGCTGCGGAATTATCAGTCTCTGCGAAGTTTCCAACCTTCAAGTCCATTTGCTTGCTTATGTCTTCTGCTTCGCCAAGAATACTACGATACCTGCCTGGCTCCTTCAAGTTCTCATAGCTGCGCCACAAAATATAGCGAAGGTCGGCATCGGTAAGGGTTCTATTCATAACGAGTCCTGCCTTTCTAAGCATATCGAGGAAGAGGAACTTTATCTTGCCCCACCAACTCTGATATTCCGCACGGTCAAAGTTCGTATCTTCTGCCATGCCTGCAAGATACTCCTCGGTTGCAACCTTGAAGTCCCAGTCGTTCTTGGCGGCAAGTCTGTTGATTGCTTCTCGTATCTCCTTGCTGGCGTTGTTATAGACATTCTCCAAGAACGTGTCGAAGTCCTCGCCAAACAACTCACGGAGTCCGTGGTGTGCTACACCCTCATGCAGGATGGTGCGCATAACGTCCTGTCCGCTTGTATGGTTAGGAAGGATGATTACTATCTTGCCTGTCTTCGTGTCATACCAACCTTTAGCTCGGGCACGTCTGCCAGTAAGTCCCTCGGTGTCGGTCTTCACCTCCACATTCAAGCCAAGTTTTCTTGCCACATCACTCACGCTTTCCACGGCTCTGCGTGTCTCACGTTCTATGAAGGCGGCTTTTGCTTGCTCTTTTTTGGTAGGCTTACCGTTTCTACGACGTGGTTTCTTGGTCTCGGCAAGTACACTGCGCCACGGACTAACCTCTATACTGTTGCCGTCACTTGTCATGGTGGCGACATAGCTCTCATATTTGGTACGGAAAGCATCTAAAAGTCTGTCCTTGTTGGCAAAGATTGCGTTCAGTCCTTCTACCTTATAACCTCCATTTCTCCAGTCCAATTCGATAGGAAGAACTTGTCCGTCTTCAAAGGCGGTCTGCTCTCGCTGACGTTCGTCCTTCTTCTGCTGTTCATAGAGACTCTTGTAGTAACTTGCGTCCTGCTTGTTCTCCTTGATTGCTTTCAGAAGGTTCTTGTCGGTGAAGTCGAGGTCTCTACGAACATAACCAGGCATTGACATGGCTACCGAACTTTCGTCATGAGCTGGCTCCAGTTCGTTGTAGTCGAAGGTCTCTGCCTTACGCTGCAAGCCTGCCTCGTCAAGTCCCAACTCTTTCAGACGTTCTGCTGTCATTGGCTCACCACTCTTTCTGTCGTACCAGTCACCACCTGCTTCTTGGTTGAGTTTCTTCGCTTCCTCATCGGTAAGGGCACGCTTCACACGGTAGGCTCCAGTGATGATCATGGCAGGAATGTTCGGGTTGGCATTGGTGCGGTAGATGTAATAACCGTCCTTCGGTATGTAAGGTAGTCCTGCTTGGCTGTGCTCATACTTGCCGTTACCATTCACACCATACTCCCACGCTTCCAACTGATAGTCTCGGTCGGCTGCATATTCCACCTCGAAGAACACTACGTTATCGGGAAGACGGTCACGAACTCCCTTTGTGTCGCCTTCTACGGCAAACTGCGATGCGTTAGGATAGGCGGCAAGGTGCTTGCCTGGTCTCCATGCAAGGGGTGCGCCCTTTGCGTCTCGCACGCTCACTCTGCCTCTTGTGTTCTGAATTGGCTCGCCTTGCTTGTCTCGCTTTATCTTGCCAGTGTCGGCATTGAGCCAAGTGTGAGGTGGTGCGCCAACTGCCTCGTCTGCTATCATCTTTGGATGAAGGGTTACGCTGCCATCCTCATGCTGCTTTACGATGAACACGGCATAGGCGGTCTTCGTGTGTTTCGGGGCGGTCTGCTCACGGAGTGAATAGCGGAGGTCTTTATCCTCTGCTGTTGCATCGGGCAACGAGTCACGGAAACGCTTGTCGTCGTCCGTGTCCTCGTCGGCTTCGTCTGCCTCTGTCACTCCAGTAGCTGCTTCTACCTCGCTATCCATTTCGGCATACTTCTGTTCCTTCTCTTCGAGTTCCTTCTTCATAAGCTCGGTGTACTCTTCAAGATGCTCGTATGCCTCGGATAGTTCCTTGTCATACTGGAAGGGCTGTCCTTCACGACTCTTCACCTGCTCCAGCTCGCCTTTCATACGTTCAGCCAAGTTGGTGTTTCGGGTTAGCTCTTCTCGGAAGCTGTCACCACTAACAACGTTCTCGAAGATGTCCTCGATGGCGTTCTTGAACCAAGCACCGCCTTTCTCGTTTTCCAAACCAAGTTCGGGGCACGAATAGGTGATGCTGCGTGAAATCTTAGTGTCCACTGCACCATAATGGTTCACCAACTCCTTCTTCTGGGTGGTGGTTATAGTGAAGGTGACATCGCCAATCTGAACATCTACCTTGCGTGTGCGCATATCTTCGCCACTCGACTTACGCATTTCTTCGGCTGTCTCGTTTACCTTTTTATTGAGGTCAACAAAAAGGTCTGACATTGCATTGATGTCTGCATAGGTCTTCTTGCCTACCTTGATTGCAGGTGTCGCATTTTCACCGAAGGCGGCTGCAATGGCATCCAACTGCTGTTGGGCAGTAGCTGCTCTTTCTTCAGCACGCTCAATCTCTCGATTGATACGAGGGATAGCATTGTGGACGTAGGTCTGGTCGGCTTCCCATTGCTTCTTCTTGCTCTCATACTTGCGAACCTCACGCTCGGCTTGGTTCTTCAGCATTGCATACTGGCTACCCGAAAGCTGTGCTACGGTGTCACCGAATACGTCTTCATCCTCCTCCATGCTACGGTCTTCCATGCTGTTCTGCAACATCGACTTGCCCTTCATGATTGAGTCGGCAATGGCTCCCTTAGTCTTCAGTCGCTGATATGCGGTAACGTCGAGTGAGTCCTGCACACCGAAACGCAAGATGCGGATTGGAATACCCATTACCTTATGCAGGTTGCCTTGACGTGCAATTCGACCATTGCGCTGAGTGTAGTCCATTGGACGGTTTGGTGCATCCAAGTGTATGAGGGTGTGCAAACGCTCTTGAATATTCACGCCTGTACCAAGTGTGAAGGTACTACCCATAATCACACGGATTTCTCCACGGTTCACCTTGTCGAAGATTTCCTGCTTCTTCTTGATAGACATACCAGAACGGATGATTACCACCTGCTCGGCTGGCACACCTTGCTCAATCAGTTTCTTTCTGATGTCCTCGTAGAGGTTGAAACCACTGTGCTTGTTCTGATAGTTGTCGGCAAACAGAGCAACGGTACCGTTATATTTGGCGGTCTCTTTGAGAGAGCGTAAGGTCTGACGCACGGCTTCATTGGTCTTGCTGTTCTTATCATCCTCGGCATCTGCCATTACAAGACGAGCATCAACGGCTGCTGCTTTGGCTATGCCGTACATGGTCAAAGGAATATGGCTGTTCTCCTTCTTCTCCTTGCCACTCATCTTGTCGTACTCGTTGAGTTGCTCCTTTACAAACTTCATGATGCTGCGTAGAGCACGAGTCTGAGGAAGATAGATGTCCTGCGCCTGTCCACCTTCAATGTCGGGAACATTGTCCTTTACTGCTTTCGCTTCATCAGTGCGCACGGTATCAGCAACGCTCGACCAGATGCGAACCAACTCGGGAAGGTTCACATAACCTGCAAAGCGGTTTACTTCTTGGAACTTTGCATTTGTTTTGAACTCCAGCATCTGTGTCAGATTACCAAAGTTGCGCACAAAATCGTCGAAGTAGTAGATGTCGTATGCCTTCATTGTGTCGGCTGGCATCAAGTAGCGCATGAACGTCCATATCTCGGCTGCTGTGTTACTGATAGGTGTACCAGTAGCGAAGATAACATTACGTCCATTGTTCTTCTCCAGTACGGCTTGAGTCTTCAGATACACGCCTTGCGACTTCTTTGAGAACGAGGGGTCGATACCTTTCACTCCTCGCTGCATGGCAGTAGCGAAACCAAGATGCTTGTATTCGTGAGCCTCGTCAATGAGAAGGGCATCAATGCCCATATCGTCAAAGTCTTCCACGTCGTCGGTCTGACGGTCAAGCATTTCCTTTGCCTTTACGGATGCGTTCTGCTTTGCAACGGCTTCTTTCTTGCCGTCACGTTGCTTACGCTTGCCTGCCAACGCCTCTGCTAAGGCTCCCATTTCGTCCTTGCATTTCTCGATTTCCTTCTCGGCTTGACGGATGATAGGATTTCTGTCATTGTCGGAGTCGGCTTCACGCATCTGTTCCAACACCATCATCTTCTCATCTATCTTGTCTTGGATGAAACGCATCTGACGCTCCTCACTATCGGGGATGCGCTCAAATACCGATTGGGGTACAACAATCATATCCCAATCGTTGTACTTGATTTTGGCGTAGAAATTCTTTCTGCCTTCCTTGTCTCGGTCTTTGTCTTCCAATGTGAGCACCTTTGCATTAGGGTATAGCTCCTTTGCACTTGCCACGAACTGCCCAACGGTAGCGTTCTGTACAACAATCATTGGTTTCTTGGCTGTGCCGAGTCTGCGCATCTCCATTGCGGTGCTGATGAGGGTGAACGTCTTGCCAGTGCCAACCTCATGGGCAAGCAACAACGGCTGCATCGTGCCACGGATGATAGCCTTCGACTGGTGAGGGCGCATCTTGAACTTATGGTTGGCACCACCGAAATACTCTGGAACGAACTCGTCGCTGATGGTAAGAGGGACGTAGTTGTTGAACTGCTCGTTGTAGGTGCGCTCTATGCGTTCCGACATGTCGGCATCGTTCTGCATCTTCTGACGTGCCCACTCCTTGAAGTCGGCTCTTATCTCGTCTATCTTTGCGGAACATGCCTGTGTTGCCTCCTTGTCAGTAATAGTTTCAGTTGTCTTGCTGGAACCATAGCCAACAGTATGTGTCTCGCTGACAGTGATAGTCTTGTTCTGCAACGCTGCTTCTATAAGGTCTGTGCCAAGTATTAGCTTCTGCACCACCTGTCCACGCACGCCCATAGCCTTGTTCTTCTCGTAGCTGGTGTAGTATGGGGTCTTCATAAACCATGTACCGCCTACATTGGTGAGCTGAACATCTACGTCGGTGCGCTCCTTGATATAGTCTGTATATAACTTTGGGTCTACCCATGAGCTACCCAAAGTGAACTCTATCAAGTGAGAAGGAATATCCATAGGAATTACCTTGCGCAATACTTCGACGTTGGCAGAATACTTGCCGTCGGTATTGGCTTCTTCTGCTTGTTTCAGCTTCTCACGCACGTTTCCACTTAGGTATTCATACGACACCTCCATCTGCATGGTGGCAGGGTTCTCATAGCCTAAGCCTTTCTCTATGATTTCTTTCTTCACGTCTTCCTCACTCTTGCCTAACTTGTCGGCAATATAAGGAACATCAATGCGTCCATATTGGTAGATGCTGGCAATGATTCCGTCCTTCACGTTCTTTGGCTCGGGAGCCTTCTCCTTCTCAACGACACGGTGGCTGAAGATGTCGGTCTTGTCATACTTCTCAACCTTCTTGCCGTTCTTGTCGCCAACTTCGCTGTATTTCTCCAATGCAAGGATAGTCGGGAAGTCCACGTCATTCTTCAAGAAAGCTATACTGGTGTTCTTATGCAGATGTCCGTAGGTATTCACAAAACTGTCAAAGGCATCGTTCAACTTATCAAGCAACGGCTGCAGACCATTGTCACTCTCGTTCTCGGTCTGATAGGAGAGTACATCTGCAAGTGCGCCCTTTATCGCCTGGTACCTGCGGAAACATTCTGCCTTCGTAGTACCCTTTACCTTGTTGGCATTGACTGCAAGAGGCACGGCTTTGCCGTATTGGGCAATACAGAGCTTGTCGTCCTTGTCAAGAACGAGTGAACCTTCCTTCACATCATCCCCAAGGTCTTCATACACTGACTCGGATGATGCAGGAGTTGTCTTGCTAACTGCATCTTCCTTCATACCCTCAAAGGTCTTCATCCATGCTGCAAGCATTTCATTTTGGTTCTTGCCCTTCACTGGGTAGAGTGCCTTGCTCGTCGGACGGTAGAAGTCTTTGTTCTCGAAACCGAAGCGCATTTCACCTGCCATACATTCGGGATGCTCAATGAAATACTTGTTGTAGTCCATTGATACGGTGCGTTCCTTATCGGTCTTAGGGTCTTCAAAGGTGGCGGCACGCTCTGCGCTCACGGTGCTTACATCAATGGCATTAGCAGACTTCTTGCCGTTCACTCGCTTACGAATGACGATGATGTCAGAGGTGGCACCAGTACCGCCAAACGTCTGGTTGTTCAGACGGAAGGCACCTATAACATCGGCATTGCCTTCGTTCACAAGCCAGTTGCGGAGCTTCTGACTGCTGTCGAGTGTACCATTAGAGGTGATGAAGATACCAATACCTCCTTCACGGAGCTTGCGCACGTTCTTGGCAATGCAGAAGTCGTGAATGTCACGGAACATCTTTGAAAGGTCGTTGTCGCCTGTCTCGTCATTTACATGAAGTCCAGTGACAAACGGCACATTGGTGATTGCTAAATCAACGCTGCCATTAGGGACTCTTGTCGCCTCGAAGCCTTGCACATCAACCTTTGCATCGGGATAGAGCAATGACAGTATGTTGCCTGTTGTCTCGTCTATCTCCACTGCTTGAATATTGCTGCGCTCGCTCATGTCGGTAGGCATGGCACCAATGATGTTACCGATACCTGCAGAACCTTCAAGCACCTTGCCGCCCTTGAAACCTAAAGCTCGGGCTATATCCCACATCGTATCAATGACACTTGCAGGAGTGTAGTAGGCACTATTGCGGCTCATCTCGGCTTGTGCGTAGGCTTCTTCACCAAGCAGCTCTTTCAAACGCTTGGCGGTAGGATTGCTCCAATCGTCTTTCTCGACGAATGCCTTGCCAAGACCGCCCCAACCGCTGAACTGACGCAACACTTTCATCTGGGCAGGTGTGGCTTGCTTGCCTTCCTGCATCAGTTTCTGCATTAACTCAATGGCTTTGATGTTCGCATCTATACGAGCATCTACACCTTTTGGAGCATAGTCCTTGCCACGTTCCGCATGGTTGTTGTTCACGTTCTTCTTCTCAGCAGGCGTTACACCTTGCTTGCTCTCAGATGGTCGAGATAATCCCTTGCTTCCTGTTCCGTCAGACTCAGTATTACGTGTATCACGTCCACCCATTCCTCGTCCGTCAGTTCTTTCAGCTTCATTCCCTGCGCTTCTTCCCACCTGCGCATCCTGCTGGCGTTGTTGTCCGTCTCCCCCTTCTTTAGAGGAGCGAGCTTGTACGTTAGTTTCTTCATTGCTTTCTGTGTTTTGGTTTTCGTTCGTATCTGCAATTTCACCGAAAAGTGATGGCTCCTGCGTCTTCTTTGCTTTCGCCTTCTTCTCTGCCTTCTTTGCAGGCTTATTCTTCTTAGTTGCTACCTCATCTTCTACCATAAGGTCTTCAAGTTTGCACTCCTTACCATTTGTCAGATAGATGCGGTCAATATGAGGCTTGCTGAATTGAGCTGCACCAATCTGCTCACCACTGTGCATAACCATTGCTATATGTGTTGGTTTGCCGTCGTAGTAAACGACACCTCGCTTTTCAATGTCTTCCTCGGTGGCAGGACGGAAAGACTTCTCATCAATAGTGCGATTTGCGTTACGCTCGTCGGCTATCCTCTTTATGGTCTCGTCCTTCTGCTGTTCTGCCTCCTGCTCCTTGACTACCATTTCTGCTGTTGCCATTGCATCAACAGAAGGTTTGTCGAAGTTGGCAACATCTATTGTGCGAACCTCGTCGTATGGGGTAAGGTCTTCACTCCAGCCATTGGCTTCAACCTCTGGTAGGTCTCGGGCACCATTGTAGAAGGCTTTGAGGTATGGGCGAATTGCTTCACCCAAATCCTCAACCATAGCTTTGGCATACTCGGTAAACTTGCGTGCGCCCTTCTCGATATGGTAAACAGCCATTTCAGTACCGATTGCAAGCATTTCGGGGTCTACGCCAACATTAAGCTGTCCCAACTTTTTGCGCATACGAGCCTTCAACTCTGCATAGCGTTCATCGGTCACCAACTTGTTGCCACTATCCTTTGGCTCGCTTTTAGGAGCTTCATCGGTCTTTGAAGGCTGGGCTTTCTTTTCTGACTCTGCTTTCTCTTTAAGCTCACCAGCAGCCTCCTTCATGTCTGTAAGCGATACTGGCTGCGCATCTGCAACGGCATCAGCATCGTCAAGCACGCTATCTGCCAGTTTCTGTGCGCTCTCCATGTCTCGCATCAAGAAGCCACCGTCTTCCTTGCTCCACCAACCTTTAGCATCCTTTGCAAGTTTCTTGGCAGCGTTCATCTGCTCCTTACTTAGCTCACTCTCAAACGTCACAAGGTGCATTGGCAGCTTCTTGCCACGCTTGGTTGTGTACTCTTTAGGTGTGATTTTGAACGATTTAACAACATTCTCTTGGTCGGATGAATCCTTTTCTGTATCTTTGCCATCAGAAGAAAGGCTGCCACCAACGATAGGTTGCTCTGCGGATGTATTGGCAGGTGCATCGAGTGCAGTCGCTTTATAAAGCAACCTATCACTCTTCAACTTATTTTTCAACTGGTTCTCACGAATTATATGAGAACTGATAGAAACCTCCATTCCTTCCTGCGATACTGTCACACTCTCGAAGTGAACATACTTTGAA
>ENA-UERK01001942-UERK01001942.1-human-gut-metagenome-genome-assembly--contig:-NODE-1942-length-14230-cov-19.323677_pt1 | contig 14230 bp, 14 predicted proteins | sample MGYA00242957_ERZ507957 | MGnify/ENA primary metagenome ERZ507957 (study PRJEB26167, sample SAMN06115538) | human gut metagenome | host: Homo sapiens | place: China:Heilongjiang | collected 2015-11-06... | reverse complement strand
TATATTTTTCGCCTGTTCTAATGATTGATTTAATAATTCTACCTTTTGGCTTGATGCTGCATATTGTTGTTGTAATATATTTTGTCTTTGCTCTAATAGATTTATATCATCTGAATTTCCTTTTAATTGAGTAGCATTTAATCTATAGCAGCTATGTTTAATACTATTAATAATATGTCTGACATCATTACATAAAAAATAATTGTCAGGTGTAACTACTAAATAATTATTAGTACTTATCATATAAATTCCTCCTTTTTTTTAGTTGAGAGAATTATGCACTTTCGGTGCATAATAATCTTCCACCGACCGATTCTTTATTTATTTTCAGTCTAACTAATTTATTTATTTATATATAGTATAGTAAAAAAGTCGATTTTACTAACTCCAAATTTAAAAAATTTTAAATTTTTTTCACCTTAAAAAAGGTTTTTTTATATAGTATAGAAAATTTGTTCGTTTTACTAACTTGAGTATAAAAAAAAATAGAAGGATTAAATCCTTCTATTAGTTGTGTCGTGTTTATAATCATTCTCAACTTGATAACTAGCACGGTTACTACGTGGCATTGGTTGATTGACATAGTTTTCCATTTTATTACTGAATAGAGTTTGTGGTCTAATATACATTTCCATATTAGTTCCTCCCCACTCAGCAACTTTTACATCTATAACATATTTAAAGTCCTCTATTGTGTAACCTTCTTTTAAACGAGCTGAGATGTATTTGACAGTATTTTTAGCATCGTGTTTATATTTAGTTCCTGCTCTAGTATTTAAATAGTCTACAATTTCTTCTATTAGTTTATTTTGTACAGTAGGTACTTTTTTTACATTGAATCCAGGAAGTGCCATTATTTCACCCTCTTTACTCTTAAAGTTTTATATGTTTTCTCTCTATAAGCAGGTGCTATGTCATCTGTACTTATTATTCCACCATACATTAATTCTTCTAACTTATCTTCATCTATAGTATATGTTGGCACTAGACAATCCATTATCTCAGGTTTTTCTTGTGCCATATTTAGTAATATCTGAATAAGTGTATCATCATCTAATTCACTTTTAGTATTAGCAGTATAAGAAACTTTTATACCGTCGTATTCACCTTTAGTAATTCCCTGCTCATCTAACATAGTTTTAGTACTCTTAATCAAGTTATTTTCACGCTCTTTATTCTTTTTATTTAGTTCTTTTATCTCAGCCAGTTCAGCTAATAAAACCCTTAATTCCTTCATTTTTTACCCTCCTTAAGTAATTAATCTATGAGCCCTATAAAACCTATTTTAAGTAGGTCATATGAGCTCATATCACTATATATAGTATAGAATTTATCTGTTATTTACTAAGTTACCATTGTACTTATCACTAATATTTTTCATAGTTCCTCTTTTATTAGTTTTCATAAATTCTATGAATGTATCAATGTCATTGGCTGAAAAATATTTTGCGTGTTGTTGTCCTAAAGTTATGTATTCAGGTAATCTACGTTGTTCTGTAGGTAACATTTCTTCATACTCATACCATCTTAATATGGTAGCTTTTGTTCTACCGATAATGGCTCCAATCTCAGTAAGACTATAATACATCTTTCCATCTATTATTTTCATATCTATCCCTCCATAATCTCTTTAAATAATTTTTTATTATCAACTACTTTACTTGATAATTCTTGTTTACTATTAACTATATTATGTACTTTTTCATCTATAGTATCCTTACATATTAGAGTAATTATATTAACTGTACCTTTTGTTCCTATTCTGTGACATCTGTCCTCGGCTTGTTGTTTGTCTGCACTCGTCCATGGCTCATCTAAAAATATTACTGTATTAGCTTCATTTAAAGTAAAACCAGTACCTAGACAGCCGATTGTACCTAATATAACATGGCAATCAGCGTTTTCTTTGAACTCCCTTAGTACTTCATCCTTGTTCTTGACCTCCGACGTTATACAAGCTGGATTGTACTTTTCTAGTAGTTGAGCGGCAGGTTCAATTACTTTTGCCCAGTTACTAAAAATGATAACTTTACCTCCATTATTCACTACTTCCTCAACTAATTCTTCCATACGTTTATATTTGACATTGTTCACTTTATGAGTAGTCAGAATATCTGGATTGCCAGTAGCCTGTCTCAAACGTATTAGTGCAGTTAATGGATTTGGTAATAGCAGTATCTTATCAATGTTCTCTTGAATAGTCTGCTCTACTTCTTTGTATATTTTAGTTTGCCCCGTATCCATCTCCAGTAGTTCATTAGTATAAATCTTAGGTGGTAAATCTAATACATCTTCTTTTTTCCTTCTCAACATATATTTGTCTAACCTACTCTGTAATTCATCAAGATGTTTATATCCAACTATTTGATATCCACCAAATCCACCCATGATACAATAATGATTCTTGAACTGAGTTAAACTGTGATTCTCAACTTCTAGCCATTTTAATACATTATATAGGTCTATAGCAGCATTCATTATCGGCGTTCCAGTTAGTGCTAACTTATAATATGTGCAGCAACAATGAATGGCCTTACCTTGCATACTAGTAGAGTTCTTGCATTTATGTATCTCATCTATAATAGTCATACCTATTACTCCACACGTACACAATATTTTAATGTACTCTTGTATTTTAACATCTCTTAAGGTCTCAATATTAGTTACAAGGAAGAATTCATCATGTTTATTCTGTAGGTCTAATAGTCTATCATGTACACTACCAATTTTACCATCTTTAAATCCTAATATATGAGCATGTTCGTTAGTATGTACTGCCACTTCATGTACCCAGTTCCACTTCAACTCATTAACTCCACACACAATCAAACAATGTTTCATCTGTTCTTTTTTACTCACTGCTATGTCCAAGGCTTGTTTGGTCTTACCAAGACCTTGCTCATCTGCTAAAAGAAATTTAGTATGGTCTTTAGAGTATAGGAAACTTTCCATCTGATAACTATATGGTGTAGTTTTACTTTTATATTCAGCTGGTGGTTTATCATAGTTATCCAGTAATTCTAAATAATTCTCAAATTCTTTAGGTATTTTACCGATTATATCAATAACACAATTACTACACTTATCTAGTATAGTTTTAAATGCTACTTTGGGTAATTCCCACATATTTTTACTTTTATGATAATATGAGTTGAAGGACTTAATAACATCTAAATATTCCAACTCATCTCTACCCATTTTTACAAACAAGGAGCTACCCCTAAATTTAATACCTTTGTCAATTTTTAATTTCATATCGCACCTCCAATAAAGTTAGGGGAGTTTTCTCCCCTACATTGTTCCTGCTATTATTACATTTTGTAATACTTCTAAATCATTTACTCCACTTATTCTAAAGTATCCTCTAGTTTTATCATAGATGCCAATGTCATATCTAGTTTCTAATGTGTATCTATAATTTGAGTCTAATTTTTCATATACACTAGGTTTCATGTCTATGTTCATATTACCTTTTCTATTGAATACTACCATACATACTGTTCCACGTTTACCTTCTACATATACACCTAAATATTCTTTTCTTTGTATATGATAACATCCATTATTAGATATAACTGCTTTTACATCATCTTTATTAACTTCAATACCTCTTTGTGGAGGTAATGCACGACGGTTATTTCTAGTTCTATATTCATCTATTTTTTCTTCTACTACTGGAGCGACATATTCTTCATACATTTTAAACCATCTTTTTATTGTAGCTAATTTGTTTATTTTACTAACGCCGTTTTCATCTGTTAAAACTAATGATTCACCACAAACATCTGCCACTGTATATATTTGATTATTTCTTATGTTTTGTAATTTATCACCTTTTATAGCTTCTATACTTTTTCTCATTAATAACAACCCCTTTTTCTTTTTATTAACATTATTATAACAGAACATATATAATTAATCAACTACTTTATCCAAAGTTTTTAAAAATTTATATATGAACTCATCTGATATTTGTTCCTCAGGTATGCCATACCATTGAGCCAATCTAAATCTTACACCGTCAATATATGTGTTTATATTTATGTTGCAGGTAAAAGGACTTCCGTCCTTTACCTTGCATATATCTCTATATTGTTCTAATGTTAACATATTATGCCACCTCCTTAAAGTTATTAAATCTTGTTGTTAGGTAATCACCTATACAAGTATTATCTAAGTTTGTTCTTTTTAATAATCGGTTTAAATTCTTTTGTGTTGATGTGTATGGTCTACATAATAAATTTACTTTTTCTTCTTGTTTGGCACTGTCTAATAATTGATACATTAATATTATCCAAGCTTCCATTTTATTGAACTCAGTTGTTCCTCCATGTTGTCTAATTTCTATTGTGCCATATTTTACATAACTTTGTAAGTTTACCTTCATATATCTTGTACATAATATACTAGCTATATCTCTTATACTTGTAACCCAGTGTTGATTATTAATTTGTACTAAATCACTTTTTAAAAGTGGTTTACAGTACTCATTTCTACGTCTACTAGGTGGTACCAAGTGATTTATAATACCTTGATAATTGTAATATAACGTTAAAAAGTTTTTACAGTTTTGCACTGTAAAATCAGCTATATCAAAATGTACATGAGTACCACAAGTTTTATCCACTTTAGCTCCACAACTATTTAACACTTCATATACTTTTTGAAGTTCGTCTAAACCTTCATCTCCGTATAGTATCGGACTTACAAGTTCTAAGCCTCTATATAATCCAGTATCTCGTGAAGTAACACTTGCATCTGTTGTAAGTTTCCATTGAGGTATAACTTTATGAGTATATCCGCTAAAGTCTGCTACTGATATACCTGCTGCTCTAAGTTTTTCTATAACTGTTACATAGTTTGCACCAAAGAACTCAATTTCAACACCAAATTTTAAATCTCTCATTATTAACAACTCCTCTTTTATCTTTTATTAAGATAATTATATCACTACTCATATAATTAATCAATTATTTTAAATAAAAAAAATTCCTACATTTATTATGTAGGAACTCTTATAAATTTATACGTATCTAACAAATTCTAAGTACTTTTTATTTACCCAGTAGTCAGCTTTTCCTCTACACCAAGTACCGCCATCAACTTCTTTTTCTTCAACTATTGTTATTGCTACTCCTTTATCTATTGTATCAACTACGTCATATTTTACTCCAGGTCCTTTTCTACAATTAAGTCCGTTAGTAGTGCAACGTGCTATATATTCTTTAAATTTAGTATCAGGTTTGGATTCTTCTTTTTTAGGTTCTTCTTTGTCATTAACATATTTCTTTACATCGTTTATAAAATGAGCAAAGCCTTTAGCTGAGCATCCATAACCCCAAAACGCAGTACCTGGACAAGTTTTAGCACTTCTACTAGCACTATATTTTCCTAAGTAAGCGCCACTAGCTGTAAACCAACAATGTGGTCTTATATGAGTAGTGTTTACTGGAATATGGAATCTCTTACATAGTTCTCCATATAGATATATTACTGCTTTCTTTTGTGCAGGAGTCATTTTGTCATGTCCTTTGTCAAAACATCCATAAATCTCAATACAGATGGCATTCTCATTCCATTTTTTAATACCAATTGGAGTGGAGTTTAAATTACGTCCAGTTGTTATTTTACCGTCTGGGAATACATTGAAGTGTTGTGCAATATAATGTCCATGTCCATCACTATCATGCCATTTAGATTTTCCATAACTATCCAATGACTCAGTACGTCCAAAGTGTGGCTCTGAAAATACTTTTTTATCTGTTTTTTCCCATGTACTATAACTTGGCATATCCATATGGTGTACTTGTAATCTTGTTATTGTTCTACTTACCTTTTGTTTTGCCAACCAATTTTTAACATCTTTTTGACTTTCCAATAGTGTAAAGCCATTTTTAGTCTTCATTATTTTACCACCTCGTTTATAAATTATAACTCATATCAACACCCTAAAGTATTAGTATGAGTTTATTTGCATGTCATATTTATTTTTTATTCAGCTTTAGGTACAAATGTTTTACTAACTCCATTTATTGTTACAACTAATTCACCAGCTTCATTAAAACTAATTTGAGGTAAACTGGAAACTTTATCATCTACATATTTCTTAGTAGCTGGATGATAATTTTCTGTTGGTGTATATTCTTTCGTATTTCCTATTTTTAAATACCCATATAAACCTTTTTCTAGTGTTTTAGTACTTTTAGTATATGTGTATTTATCTGTGCCACCTAATATAAGTATAAATAAAGTATTAGTATTTCTTGTACATAATATAAAATCATCTCTAGTCATAGCACCACCAATAAGGGCTATTTCTGTTTCACTACTATCTTCATTTGTATAAATAAATGAAAATCCATATACATTAGCATACTTATTTGGTACAAAATATTTTTTATATGTTCCCATATTATTACAGTTAACATATATACGTTTATTAGTTTCATCTATTCTTAATATAGGTAGTTGTTCAATTAATATATTATCATCTACATATTTTTTAGTAGCTGGATTATAATCTCCTGTTGGTGTATATTCTGTAGTATTTTTATCTGTTAAATATCTAACAGTTTGTTCAACTTTAGGTTCTTCAGTAGCAGTTTTAAAAGTAACTGTATATACAATTCCATCTATTAATATTTCAATTTGTTTATCATTTTTGTATCCAGTTTGAATAATTAAACTATTTGGACTATAGCTCATATAAAATGAAATTTTTGAATTATCTAGTTTTGTATATTGTAATACAAGTCTTCCACAATTATCAGGGCACATATAAGTTGTATCTGCTTTTAAATCTGCTACATCTATTGTACATAATTTTTGTGTAACATTTGTAACTTTATTTAATTTTTCAGTATAAGGAAATACTTCTATTGGTCTTTCGTTTAATTGGCTATATTTGTTAACTGCATTATCATCTACATATTTTTTAGTAACTAAATCCTTATCTTCAGTAGGAGTACCTTCTTGAGATAATTTACCTGCAAACCATCCGTTACCTTGCCAATCTAAAGTGTGTGCATTAGAATTTTTACCATCCTCACCATTACCTACTATATGAGCGTATTTATTATTAGTATCCTCTATGTTGTATTTACCTTGCACATGTTGGTTTTGAGAAGAAGCTGTTGTACCACTACCTTCTGCATGAGAGTTCTCACCTGAAGCTATTGTACCATTACCTTCTGCGTGTGAGAAATCACCTGTTGCTTGAGTATTACCACCTTCTACATGAGAACATTCACCTGAAGCTGTTGTATAAGAACCTTCTGCATGTGAATAATCACCTGAAGCAATAGTACTACTACCTTCGGCATGAGAATAATTTCCTAATGCTTCTGTATTATCACCTTCTGAATGTGAAGCAATACCATTAGCTGTTGTATTACTACCTTCAGCATGTGAGCCAAAACCACCTGAAGCTGTTGTATAAGAACCTTCTGCATGAGAACTAGCACCTGATGCTAATGAACCATTACCTTCTGCATGTGAAGATTCACCTGAAGCAGTAGTACTCATTCCTTCAGCATGTGAGCCAAAACCTGAAGCTATTACATTAGTACCTATAGCACTACTTCCTACTCCTATATCTCCTTTTCTTCCTAAACTTATACTATTTTGTAATACTAAATCAGTTTCTAAATATTTACTATCTAAATATTTAACTTCTTCTTCGTGAATAATTAAATCAGTAAAAGTATCAACAGTAGTGTCATTAGCATTTATCTTAGCAATATATACCGTTATATTAGGTGTTTCAAGGGATACTTGTATAGCATAATTACCTATACTACATAGAATAGCATCCCCCATTTCTTTATTTGCTATAAAATTACATATTTTCTTACTACCTAAAAATTCTATATAATATATTCTGTCTTTATTAATAGAAACGTTATTTATAATAACATCATCGTCTATTGTTATATCACTAGCAGGTACAGTAGCTAATACTTTACTAGAGATAGTATGTGGTATGTCTTGGTTTTTTATTGCTTTGGTATTACTGTCTAGTGCTTCTTCAAATTTATTAACTAACTGTGCTGATAATATATCTCCATCATTATGTACCTCTCTAATATAATTACCTTCACTATCAAAAGCATTTTTTATTTCCCCACTGGCTAAACTACTTAATCCTAGCACTGCTTTGCCCATAATTGCCTGGTTATCCACAAGTGGTTCACATACGTGTAATTGCTGTTTTACAATTGGCATAGAAATCATACTTGTTTTATCGGCATCCAATAATGATATTTGGAAATCATATTCACCTAATTCAATAGGGTCATTAATAAGGTCGTCTGTTATTGTAAGTACTGCCACTCCATCTTGTGTAGGTTGTATTGCAAAAGTATATTTTATTTCATCACTTCTGTATAATCTTATTTGGAAATAGGCTGCATTAGTTTGTGCTATAATATTATTTAAATCACTTTTATCAAATTTGTATCTGTTATTTACAATTGAAAAATGTAACTCAATATTTTTATCCAGTCTAAATAGATAAATATCTTCGTCAAGTGTGGCATTATTTTTATTGATTGTCATAATACATTTCTTATAAATCATTGTGACTTTTTCCTCCTTTCATTATTTATGTTTTATTCCGTCTAATCCTTTTGTTGAGTTATCGTTCCATATACCTAGAAAAGCAGTTATTATTGCCACTATTGCCACTGGGTTATTTATAATACCTTTTAGTGCTTCAATAAATAGTGGCCAACTAGTTAATTGATTAAAATCAACACCACTTGCACTGAATATAAGTGCCACTACAGATAAATAGAAATATGGATTTCTAAGTTTTGGATGATTTAATAAAAATTGTTTCATATTAACACCTCCTAAAATAAAATATTAGTTATCACTGTTAGAATAATACTGAACATAGCTAGACCTAAAGAAGTCCATAATCCTTTATTTGCCTTTTCATGCTCAACTAAAGTATTCCTTACATATTCTTCCAGTTTGCTATTTCTATTTTCTAAACCTTTTATTACTCGTTCCTGTTCTCTAGTTTGTGCTTCAATTAAGTCCAATCTACTTGCTAGTCTTTGTTCATTTATACTGTCCAATTTCGCATTAATTGTTGCCACATCTTCAATTAATTTTAATAATAGTTCTTGCACCTTCTCATCACTCATACATTCACCTACTTTTTAGGTGGCTCCTTTAATTCAGCTAATTCATTTTTAAGTTGTTCCACCTGTTGTTTGTATATTTCGCATTGTGCTTCTAACATCACCTTCTTTTCAATGGCATCTGCCAACTCTCTTTTGTAAATTGCATTTAATAAATTTAAAGCATCCATTGTATTACCTCCTATATACGTATTTCATATAAATATATTAGTTAAAAAAGGACTAGAATAAACTAGTCCTTTAAATTTTATTCTGTATAAGTAACTTTGACTGTTACACTACCACTACATACTGCATAGTTTGCAGAGTTATAAGTAGATTGAATACCAAATCCTTTTACAGTTCCATTAGAAATTGCATTTAATATTGTGCTATTAGTTATAGTTAATTTACCACTATCACCAACTGCAATTTTAACACTACCACAATTAGAACCGAATGAAGGTTTTCCACTTGGTCTACTTGAGTAGTTATGAGTTTTAACTACAATTGGAACTGCTGCATAAGAACCACCGGAAATTCTCTTAATAGTAAGTTCAATTTTACTAATAGTTTTATCCTTAAGTTGATTAAATTGACTACCAAAGAACCAACAACCATTGCAATCTCCATAACCATAGTCACCTTGACGTGTCGTATTATCTTTCTTCCAGTTATTATATACTGAACTTCTATAAGTATCACCACTATTAGATTTTATTGTTATAGTCTTTTTAGTTGATGTAGTAGGAGCTTGGTTGCCGTCTGTAGTTTGGTTACCACTTTCATGATTAACACTAGTAGGGGATATTATTTGACCAGGTAAACTTACATGAGTATTGGCTTTACTACCTCCGCATTGTGGACTGTTTGCTATTGTAATTAATCCACCACTTACTGCTTCAAATCCATATTGACTACATACACCACTTGAACTTGCAGCGTGTATTCTTCCTCCTGCATTTGCTCTAAAACCTATATCACAATTGATAAATTGTAAATCTTTATAATATCCAGACGCATAGGAATCACAAGCCATGCCAACAATTGTAGTAGCACTACCGGAAGGATTATCACTACCATATATTTTTAAGCTATAAGCATTAATGCAGGAACTTTCCTGTCCAATCAAACTAGCCGTTCTACTGGCAACTGCACAACCTGTACTTGGATGAATTACACCAGTTCTTGCAGTTTCAAATTTCATATAGCCTCCATATACATACACTTTAATGCTACTCATATAATTTCTAATCCATCCATATACAGTATTGCCATCTAAATATAAATTAATTCTGCCACTCGAAAAATATCTAATATCTATATTTTCATAAATATCTTCTTGTATCCATATATCTACTACTTTACCATTTAAGAACTTAGGTAAGGCCTCTAATGCTCCACTTACTGTAGCGAATGACACACCGTCATATAATTCATTATCATCACTACCACCACTATTAATTGATATTTGAATGTCATCTTCCAAAGTACTTGGGTACTGAGCACTATTTATTTTATTGGCAGTTATAGTATCAGCAGTTAATTCACCTTCAACTGAGAAACTATCCCCGATAACTTCAGAACCTTGTATTTGAGCACCAACTATATTACCTTCGCTATCAACACTAAATGTATTACTTTGATTTCTAAAAGTACTCCCTACTATAGTTGCGCCAGTAATAGTCTTACCATCAATAGCTCCATCAACTATCATATCTCCATTTACTTTTACTTGCTTAGTTATAATCGCTAACATCTCATCTGTTAATGTCATTGAACTTGCACTATTACCTCTGACCATCCAGGAAAATCTATCAGCCAATTGTTCATATTTTGTTTCATTAGCTTTTATTACTGAACTTTTGGTAATAGTCGCAACTGGTATAGTTTTATTCACAGTAGATTTTCCTTCTATATTAATAGTGACGTGTATTTCTCCTGCATTGCCAGTCGCAGTAAGGAGAGTGATAGTTTTATAATCACTCTCTAGTTTTGCCGTACAGTTAGTGGCATCTGTTATAGTTACTTTGTACTGACCTTTGGTTGGAGTCGTATTAACTGCGACTAATGGAGTAGTTCCATTGTATATATCAATTCTAGTATTTTTACTTGTTTGTTCTACCACAACTTTATTAACTGTTGTAGTAAACGTATTACTATAAATCTCACTCATTATTAACCACCTCCTAGCTTGTTTTAGTTAAATTACAATATGATAAATATTTTCGTGGGTCATAACATCCATATCTTATTTTAGTTGTTTCAGCCCTAAATGAATATTTAGTGTTATAGTCACCTGTAGTAGTAAATAATTCTTTAACAAAATTATCATTGTCATCATAAGCATAACACCATACCCATGTAGCATCCATTTGTAATGTATAGTAGCTGCCTTTCTCAACTGTTACTGGATTAATTGTTGCCCAGTCGTCGGTACTATCAACTATTTTATGTGTACTAGTATCAACTTTTTTACCAAATGTCATATTACCAATAGTACCAGGTGCTGGCTCTGGTGTAGAAATTACTTCAGTATCTACAAGAATAGAAATATCACCTGTAACATTAGGTATATTAACATTATTACCACTAACTGCTGAACTACTTATATCATTACTATCCATTATACAAGAAATTGTATTTACTTTATAACCGTTTTTAGCAGTAATAGTTGTAGAATAACTAGAACCCTTTTTGATAGAAGTACTTGTGTTAGAACTAGTGGAATCATGTAAAGAATATCTAATAGTATAATAAGTATCTGTACTTCCGCCACCTGAACTTTTTTCTCTTAATGTACCATTACTTACTGTTAATGTAATTTGTTTTGATACACCTGAATGAGAAGTAGCAGTAATTATTACTTCACCATTAGCACCTGCATAAGTACTACATAATCCACTATGAACCCAAACCAAACTTGAGTTACTAGATTCCCATGTTAATGATTTGTTTATACAGTTATCATTAAAAGTAGGTCTTATCATACAGTTATGAGAACTATCATTCCAATCCATAGCAGCTAGTGTGAAGTCACTAGAATTTAATACTACATTATCAGTACTTAATGGATAATATTTTACCCAGTCTACATATTGAGTTATTTCAGTAGTACTACTATCAGGTGTACCACCACTAGCACCAATTGCTTGGTTAAGTAAAATAAAATGTGGTATATGGAATGCTCTGTTATCAGTAGCACTTGTTCTACTTAATTCATTTCCATCAATAGAGAAAACTAAGCTACCATCTGTATTCCATTCCATAGCAAACTCATGCCAATCACCAGTAGGATAATTATCATACCATACACGGCCGCTTTCTTCTTTTTCATTAAAGAATGTACCACAAGTTAATTTGCCATTATAAAATTCCATTACATCAAATTCACCACAATATGCCCACCATTCACCTAATGTATCAGGACTACCATTTTCTTTATATCCAAATTCAAAACTGTCTCCTAAAGTCCAAAATGCGCCAAAAGAACCATTCCAATTACATGCTCTAACTCTAGCAACTATCTTACCATACATAAACGCAAAATGACCTTTAGAAATAATTGATGCAGATGTCCAAGAACCATCGCTCGCTTTTTTACCTCTCAGTGCTAATATACCATCATTGATTTCAGCATTAGTATTTGTATATCTTTGAGTTTCATTATTTCTAACATAACCTAATTCATATCCCCATTTATTTGAGTCTACACTACTACCTGAGAAGTCATCTATTACATAAGCACCAGTAGAATCTAATAATGAGCTTGAACTTGAGTCATTTTCTTTTAATGTACCTGTGATGGCAGTACTTGAATCACCAGTAGCACATATTAACATTTTTGTTACATTTGCTGGTATAGTGAATGTGTATGAAAATGCTTTGTTTGACCAGTCATCTGTGTTGCCTTCGACAAACGATACATAAGAATTTGATGAATTATAATAACAAATACATACATAATTAGCTTTATTAAGATTGATAGTATAAGATTTACCGGCAGTCACACTTATATAATTTAATGTACTATAGTATGTTCCATCTGTGGTATCTGTAATTACACCATCATTAAGTCTTTTGTATTGAGTAAAAGTTAATCCGTCTTTATTTACTAAATTAACTGTAAATACATTACTTGTTTTAGCAGTACCTTTTGCAGTTGTAACTCTTATAGCCATTTTATAAGTTCCTGCACTAGCTTTATTGTCATGTTTAAATTTATAATGTGTTCCATTAGCAGTTACTTCCTCTGTTTTATCGTAGAATGTATGTCCTCCATCCCATGATACCTCATGTTTTGCTACTGCAATATTCGTATCATATTCAATATAAAATTCTGTTTTTTCGGTTTGTGTTATATTTGATATATTACTTATAGTTAATGTTTCAGCTTTTTCTTGTGTTGTAACAGTAATAGTAATATTACCTGTAACATTTGGAATACTAATATTACTTCCTTTAATAGCAGTATTACTAATATCAGTTCCACCCATTACAACCTTAATGCTTTTTATATTATAACCTTCATTTGCAGCAACAATAGTGGAATAACTAGACCCTTTTTTAATAGATTTAGTTGAGTTAGAACTTGTTGCTTGGTTTAAAGTATAAGTTATAGTGTAATATGTGTCTGTAGTGCCACCACCACTTTCAGTATACACACATTTTAATTTGCATTTATCATATGTGCCATTAGCCCAGTTACTAATATTAAAAACGGCGCTAGTCTTAGTAAAGGAAGTGGCACTTATATAAGTACTACCTCCATCTTTACTAAGTAGAATGTCTGAGATATTAGTAACATCGGTTGTAAAATTCACGGTCAAAGTATCCTCAGATGTACTGGGATTACTTGATACAGTTATTTTCGCCATATAAACACCTCCATTTATTCACAAGTGGTTACTATACACTCTTTACTAAGTATTATAGTATATCCATCTTTGTTTTGAATTGATTCCTTAACTTCATTTAGTCCTTCTTTTGTTGCATAAGTATCACTTACTGTCATCTTGAATCCATCTAATGATTGTTCCAATTTTGCTTGTTTACTAGTTACTACTTTTACTTGTTCTGCCACTTGTTCTAATGTTGGAGTT
>ENA-UERK01001929-UERK01001929.1-human-gut-metagenome-genome-assembly--contig:-NODE-1929-length-14328-cov-5.208266_pt1 | contig 14328 bp, 17 predicted proteins | sample MGYA00242957_ERZ507957 | MGnify/ENA primary metagenome ERZ507957 (study PRJEB26167, sample SAMN06115538) | human gut metagenome | host: Homo sapiens | place: China:Heilongjiang | collected 2015-11-06... | reverse complement strand
TGGAATATATCGATTCGGATGACATGATCTGTCAGATCAGAAGCGAGTATAAGCGGCAGTTTGTAAAAGATGAATGTATCGTAATAAAGAAAGCAGAAAGAGATGATCTGATACAGTTTGTATTTGCAGATGAAGAAGATCAGATCAGATGTATAGTAGAATTTAAAACAAAGAGAACGGGGAGACAGACAGCATGATCAAGATTGGCGAATGGAACCATTTAGAGGTTGTAAAAGAGAAAGATTTCGGCATTTACCTTGCCGAGAAAAAATACGACGACGAGGAAGTCCTGCTTCCGAAGAAACAGGTACCTGCGGGAACAAGAATGGGAGATCAATTAGATGTATTTATCTATCGTGATTCCGCAGATCGTCTGATCGCAACAACAAATCATCCGATCATAACGATGGGAGAACTTGCAGTATTAAAATGTGTCAATGTGACAGGCATCGGTGCATTTATGGACTGGGGACTGGAAAAAGATATCCTGCTTCCTTTTAAAGAGCAGACAAGCAAGGTAAGGGAAGGTCAGTCGTATCTGGTCCGGATGTATGAGGATCGTTCCAAGCGTTTGTGCGTCAGCATGAAGGTATATGCCTATCTGGAGACACAGTCCCCATATAAGGCAGGGGATTCCGTAAGTGGAACGGTATTTGAATTTAATCAGAATCTGGGAGCATTTGTTGCGGTTGATAATCGTTATTCAGCCCTGATCCCGATGAAGGAGATCCATTCCCGGATCAATGTGGGTGAGACGGTAGAAGCCCGTGTGGCAAATGTCAGAGAAGACGGCAAACTCAATCTGAGTTTACAGAAGCCGATCCGTGAACAGATCAACAATGACAGCGAGATGGTATACAATATCATCGAAAGCTATGGAGGAACCTTACCATTTAATGACAAGGCAGATAAAGAAGTGATCGAGAAAGAGTTCGGACTCAGCAAGAATGCATTTAAGCGTGCGGTCGGACATCTGTTAAAAGAGGGTAAGATCCGGATCACAGAGAAAAACATTATCATCAAATAATGTATTCGTAAATGAGCAGGAATGTTCAGGAGAAACAAAAAGACAGCTATGCGTGTTATATGGCTGGAAAGTACCAGGAAATGAAAGGATGAAGATGAGTAATTTCAAGGTTGAATTAAAAAAAGTAGTAGACGACAGCTATGAGATCGAGATCGGATATGAGCTGGAACAGAAGCTGATCGATGATCTGAAAGCCGGTCTGGTTGGAAAAATATCCAAATTTGTAGTAGTTACAGACAGCAATGTAAAAGAGCTGTATGCGGACAAGATTTATAAGATGCTTGAAGAAGCAGGATACAAGACAGATCTTATAAGTTTTCCGGCAGGAGAACTGAGCAAGACCAGAGCGACAAAGGAGTATGTAGAAGATACCATGCTTGCAAAGGGATATCGGAGAGATTGCTGCATTATCGCCGTTGGCGGTGGCGTGGTGACAGACCTTGCAGGATTTGTAGCCGGAACCTACGGCAGAGGAATTCCATTTATCAATTATGCAACGACATTACTTGCGGCAGCGGATGCATCTGTGGGAGGAAAGACAGCGGTCGATACACCGCTTGCAACCAATCTGATCGGACTGTTTAATCAGCCGCAAAAGGTATATCTGGATATCGCAACATGGAAGACACTTCCACAGCGACAGTTATCTTCAGGTCTTGCAGAGACGATCAAGCATGCCTGCCTTGCAGACAGGGAATTCTTCGATTATCTGTCAGAGCATATCAAAGATGTGCTTGCAGTAAAGGACGAGGTATGCAGACATATCGCGGAGAAGAACTGCGAGATCAAATATCAGGTCGTTATGAAGGACGAGCGGGAAAGCGGTTTGCGTGAGGTTTTGAACCTTGGACATACGGTTGGAAGAGCCATCGAGACAGTCAGTGATTATAAGCTGTTGCATGGAGAGGCCGTTGCGATCGGTCTGGTTGCAGAGGTGAAGATGGCAGAACATTTTGGCTACTGTACAGCAGAGGATGAAGCAGCTATGGTTGCCATGTTGAAGCAGGCAGATCTTCCAACGGAGATTCCGGATTATATTGACCGTGACGCTCTGGTTAAGAAGCTGTATACCGATAAGAAGGTCAGAGACGGACATTTGCGTTTCGTTTTACAGCATGGAATCGGCGCAATCGAGGTATTTGATGGTGACCAGTATGCAAAAGCCATACCGGAGAGTCTGGCAAGAAAGATCATTATGGAGATGTAGGCATTAAATTTCAGGAGGATATAAAAATGGATAAGAAGATAATCAGCACAGAGAAAGCACCACAGGCAATCGGACCATATTCACAGGCAATCGTTGCTAACGGATTTTTATTTACGTCAGGAATGGTTCCGATCGATCCTGCAACGAATCAGTTAGTAGAAGGAGATATCACAGTTCAGGCAAAACAGGCAATCTCAAATCTGAAGAATCTGATCGAGGCATCCGGTTCATCCTGTGACAAGGTTGTAAAGACTACAGTATTTATTAAGGATATGAACCAGTGCTCAATTATCAACGATATTTACAAAGAATATTTCAACAAAGATTTCCCTGCACGTTCCTGTGTAGAAGTTGCAAGACTTCCAAAAGACGTACTGATTGAGATCGAAGCAGTAGCAGTTGTATAAATAAAGATTTTAAAATGATGGTGTGGCAGATGTATGAATGATATCTGCCACATTATTATAAGAGGGTATATGGAGACAAGAAAGAAAATTTTTGGAGCTGAATGTTTGTTTACAGCATTGATCGCAGTTTACGAGGTCGTAACGGTGCTGGCGTTATTTACAGATCTGTTTTCCGGCATCACGATAAAACAAAACATATTATTCAGTCAGAGTCTGATATTTGTACCAACAGTGTTATATCTGTTCATCATGAGAAAGCATGTAAAGGATATCATCTGGTTTCGGAGATTTCATCCGTTGACACTCCTGCTGCTTCCACCACTGGTTCTGTTTATGGAGCCGCTTATTACATTGTTAAATGCAATCTCAATGTTATTTGTGCGAAATGAGATCAGCAATGCAGCTTCAGCACTGGTTGATCATAATACACTTGGGACTTCGCTTTTTTTCATGGCATTTTTGCCGTGTGTGATAGAAGAACTGGCGTATCGTGGTGTCATGTTCGGAAGCTTTCATGAAGCCGGCAGATTAAAGGCCATATTGATGTCAGGCTTTTTATTTGGACTGATGCATATGAATTTTAATCAGATGGCATATGCGGTTGTGATCGGTCTGATCTTTGGATTTGTTGTAGAAGCAACCGGAAGCATTATTCCAACAATGATCATGCATTTTCTGATCAATGGTTTTTCTGTTGTTATAAAGCATATTGCAAATATCATTCCGGCGTTAAAAGATCAGGCAGAAAATACAGAAGTAACACAGACGATGCTGCTCAGCACCATCCGGGCATATATACCTATGGCACTGGTTGGCACTGTAATATCGGCAGGAATTATTTATCTGCTTGCAGTTATAAATGGCAGAAAGGAGAGCTTCGCCGCTGTATTCACCGAACCTTTTAACCGGTACGATGAAAATGGCAAAAAGCTTCGACTGCTTACCCCGCTTATGATCGTGGTCATCCTCTACTGCCTGATCCGCTGCGTTGTCGAAGAATTTTTATTTTAACTATAGAAAAACGCCTACCAAATGAATCTGATCTGATACCTACCCTATTATAAATGACTTGCTGCGGTTTCTATTCATTGCACATGTCTTATCCGCTCATGCTCTTGTGCTAACTCGTCCTTCGGACTCAGACAAGCACCCGCATTCGCTGACAATGTGCAATTCATCAAGAAATCCTCGCTAATGTCATATTATAATAGAGCAGGTACCAGATCAGATTTGTTTGGTGGGCGTTTTGTTGCTATATGTAAATGAGTAATAAAAAGATAAACAGAAAAATACACCATTCGATATACAGGGATTTATCCAGTTTCGAGTGTTGGTGTTTTCACTATGAAAAACATTCGCGAGTTTATCATAGTGGAAATATCAATAGCAGAAAAAATCTCCCATTGTGGATCGTAAATCCCTCTTTGTATGCTGGTTCTTCCACTAAAATATGACATATGCGAGGCTTTCGTTGTATGGTGCACATTGCCAGTAAATACGGGTGCCTGTCTGAGCCGAAGGCGAGTTGGCACAGGAGTATTTACGGATCAGGCATGTGCAACATACAGAAAACGCAGCAGGTCATTGTTAGTGGAAGAACCAGCATATGAAGAGGGCACACAACCATAAGGGGGATTTTTTGCGTGTTCGGCTAGTCCTCGTTGCAGATCAGACCGTAGAAGGAGATCAGGTACAGTCCGGCGATACCAACGAGTGTGTAGATGATTCTGGAAAAGGCGGAGCCGGTTCCGAATAAAGCATCTACAAGATTAAAATTAAAGATTCCGATGATACCCCAAACGATCGCCCCAACGATCACAAGAGTAAGACAAATAACATTAAATACTTTCATGGCATTCCTCTCTGATTTCTAGTTATTTGGACATTAGTTTTTGGCAAGGTGTCGCAAAATTAATGGTTCCATATCTCTAGTCTGTGCGAACATGAAAAAAATATACTGCCATTATAAGGGAAAAATGTATACACAGGATGAAATCATAAAATGAAAAAATATAACATAATGAATCTGGCGACAAAAATTTATTTGAAGCAAATATAAAAATCAGTTGACAGGGTACAAACATAATGTTATATTAAAAACAACATATGAACAGATATTCAAATGTTCAATAAAAACAACGAGAGGAGGAACAGAATGAATACGGACAGCAGGGAAGCATGTGAATGCAAAGAGAACGATATTGCTGAGATCACCGCTGAGATTAATGAGATGATGCCGGACGAAGAGAATCTGTATGATCTGGCCGAGTTGTTTAAAGTATTTGGCGATTCTACCAGAATCCAGATCTTATACACACTGCTGGATCATGAAAAAAGTGTTGGTGACATCGCAGAAGAGCTTGGAATGAATGCATCTGCCATTTCTCATCAATTAAGAGTGTTAAAACAGGCGAAGCTGATCAAGAACCGCAGAGCCGGAAAGAATATGTTTTATGAGCTTGCCGATGACCATGTAGCAGTGATCATGCGAATGGGACTTGAGCATATATTTGAATAATAAGAAAGGTTAAAGGTAGATATTATGAAGAAGAGATATAATTTAAGTGATGTAGATTGCGCAAATTGTGCAGCAAAGATGGAGGAGCAGATCAGCAAGTTACCGGGAGTTAACAGCGCATCTATCAGCTTCATGGCACAGAAACTTACATTAGACGCAGACGAAGATAAATTAGACGAAATTTTAAAGCAGGCAGAAAAGATCATCAAGAGCATTGATGAGGAAGCTACGATCGAATATTAGAAATAATGCAGATCTGAACATTAAGACGTTACAGATTTACATAAGCTGAAAGAGAAGATAAAATAAAAAAATTATCGCAGATAGCAGAAAAAAGGTGATGGATTATGAGTAAGAAGCAGAAAAAGATGTTAATTCGAATCATCGTTGCACTGGTGGTATTTATCGCATGCGAGATTGCAGAGAAGCTCATCCATTTGAATGGAGTGTGGGATACAGTTGTAAAGGCTGCGATGTTCGCAGTACCATATCTGATGGCAGGATATGATGTCCTTTTAAAGGCGATCAAAAATATCAGCAAGGGTCATGTATTTGACGAAAACTTCCTGATGGCAGTTGCAACTGTAGGTGCATACGGAACCGGAGAATTTGGCGAGGCGGCAGCCGTTATGCTGTTCTATCAGGTCGGAGAATGGTTCCAGAAATATGCAGTCAACAGATCAAGAGCCAGTATCACAGATTTGATGAACATTATGCCGGAATATGCAAATATTGAGAAAGACGGACAGATCGTTCAGGTAGAACCGGAGACAGTTGCAATCGGTGATATCATCATCGTGCAGCCGGGTGAAAAAGTTCCTCTCGATGGTACTGTTATCGAAGGTGAAACATTTGTAGATACAGCAGCGCTTACCGGTGAATCCGTACCTAGAAAGCTGTCTGTTGGTGACGAAGTGTTAAGTGGTGTGATTAACCAGAACGGTGTGATCCGTGTCAAGGTATCAAAGGAATTTGACGATTCGACCGTATCGAAGATTTTGGAACTGGTGGAAAATGCAAGTACGAGAAAAGCACAGTACGAGCAGTTCATTACCAGATTTGCAAAATACTATACACCGATCGTATGTTTCCTTGCACTCGCAGTAGCGATCATTCCGCCGATCTTTGTAGGTGAATTTGGTAAATGGTTCCACCGTGCATTGATCTTTCTGGTAGTATCCTGTCCATGTGCATTGGTCATCTCCATTCCACTTAGTTTCTTCAGTGGAATCGGCGGAGCATCCAAGGCAGGTATCCTTGTAAAAGGAAGTAACTATCTGGAACTTCTGGGTAAAGCAAAGATTGCCGTATTTGATAAGACCGGAACTCTGACAAAGGGTGTATTCAAGGTTGTAGAGACATGTGCAAATGGAATCAGTGAGGATGATCTTCTGGAACTTGCAGCATATGGCGAATATTACTCCAACCATCCGATCGCAGCATCGATCAAGGCTGCATATAAGGGAACGGTACAGATCGACCGCCTCGATGGATATGAGGAAATCTCCGGAATGGGTATCAAGGTCTTAAAAGATGGAAAAGAAGTGTTAGTCGGAAATAAGAAGCTTCTGGATTCCAGAAAGATATCTATGGCAGGAGCAAAACAGCCATCCAAGGTTGGAACAGTCCTTTTCGTAGCGGAAAATGGTGCATATAAGGGATGTATCACGATCGCTGATGAGATCAAGGATGGCGTTAAGGATGCGATCGCATCAATCAAGAAATGTGGAATTGATAATGTTGTTATGCTGACCGGTGATAAGAAAGAGGTTGCTGACAGTGTAGCAAAAGAGCTTGGCATTGATACTGTATGTGCAGAGCTGATGCCGGGTGATAAGGTAGATAAAGTAGAACAGCTTCTCCGCGAGAAGGATGAAGACAGTACATTGATCTTCACCGGTGACGGAATCAATGATGCGCCTGTTTTAATGCGTGCCGATGTCGGTATCGCAATGGGAGCTATGGGTCAGGATGCTGCGATTGAAGCAGCAGACATCGTTTTGATCGATGATGATCCGGGCAAGATTGCCGTAGCATATGCAATTGCCAGAAAGACGGTTCGTATCGTGCAGCAGAACATTGTGTTTGCACTTGCTGTCAAGATCATTGTTATGGTACTCGGTGCCCTTGGTTTTGCAAATATGTGGGCAGCGGTATTCGCCGATGTCGGTGTTGCCTTCCTCGCGATCATCAACGCAACCCGCGCGCTGAAGCCATGATGATGTATAAATAAAAATACCATATAAGAATGAGACATCTATATCTTTATTACGCAGAACACTTTCGTTCTATTCTCACGCAGCGGTTCTAACCTCACTGCCTATGGCAGTTCACTAAGAACCGGCGTTCAAATAGGTCTGCTACATAAAATATAGATGTCTCATTTCTTTTATATGGTATTTTTAATTTGTTGCTTGTGACGAGAGCGTTTCAAACTATAGATTTATGCAAACACACCAGTTGTAAAGTGTTCGCATTACCTACTGCTCTTCGTGAGCGAGTGCCGCAGCAACAAAGCCTTTGAAAAGCGGATGTGCTTTATTTGGTCTGGACTTGAATTCCGGATGTGCCTGAGTTCCGATGAACCAAGGATGATCCGGAATCTCGATCATCTCAACGATATGACCGTCAGGAGAGAGACCAACCAGTTCCATACCATTATCTGTTAAAGCCTTACGGTAGTCATTGTTGACTTCATATCTATGTCTGTGACGCTCATGGATGTATTCTGTGCCATAGAGCTCATAGGATTTGGAATCTTTGCTGAGTACACATGGGTAAGAACCAAGTCTTAATGTTCCACCGAGGTCTGTTACATCATGCTGATTCGGCATGATATGAATAACCTGATGGAAAGAGTTCGGATTGAATTCTGAACTGTGGGCATCTGCATAACCAAGGACATGCCTTGCAAATTCAACGATCGTGAGCTGCATACCGAGACACAGACCAAGGTAAGGAACCTTTTTCTCTCTTGCATACCGGATCGCTGTGATCATGCCTTCGATACCTCTGTCACCAAAACCGCCCGGAACAAGGATTCCATCGACGTCACCCAGTGTTTCTTCCACATTTTCAGGAGTTACAAGTTCGGAATCTACCCATTTGATCTCAACCTCGGCATCGTTTGCAACACCGGCATGCTTTAAGGATTCAACAACGGAAATGTATGCATCATGCAGTGAGACATATTTGCCGACGAGAGCAACACGAACCTTTTTTTCCGGATTCTTCCAGGCAGTGATCATATCATTCCATTCCTTCCATGCATGTGGTTCCGGAGCAGGACAATCCATATGTAAGCATTTGCATACAACATCAGCGAGATGCTCTTTCTCCATAGCGAGAGGAACTTCATATAATACATCAACATCCAGATTCTGGATGACATTCTGGCTAGGTACATTACAGAATAATGCAATCTTATCCTTTAAGCCCTGATCCAGTGGATAATCAGAACGGCAGACCAGAATATCCGGCTGGATACCCATTCCCTGCAGGTTCTTAACACTCGCCTGAGTCGGCTTTGTCTTTAATTCGCCGGAAGCTTTCAGATAAGGAATCAGAGTAACATGGATCATAATGCAATTCTCATGTCCGACGTCATGTGTGAACTGACGGATCGCCTCTAAGAAAGGCTGGCTCTCGATATCGCCGACTGTACCGCCAATTTCGATGATCGCTACTTCGGTATCCTTTGCATCCGGATTCCGGTAGAAGCGATCTTTAATTTCATTTGTTATATGTGGAACTACCTGTACGGTGTGTCCGCCGAAGTCGCCGTGGCGTTCTTTCTGTAAGATACTCCAGTAGATCTTACCGGTCGTAACATTCGAATTCTTATTCAGACTTTCATCGATAAAACGCTCATAATGACCAAGATCCAGATCAGTCTCCGCACCATCATCGGTTACGAATACTTCACCATGCTGGATCGGGTTCATAGTACCCGGATCCATGTTGATGTATGGATCGAATTTCTGGCTGGTAACCTTGTAGCCTCTCATTTTGAGCAGACGACCAAGGGAGGCAGCAGTGATACCTTTACCAAGACCGGATACGACACCGCCTGTGACAAACACGTACTTAATAGGCATAATAATTTCCTCCTGATATATTCTAAAAACGCATAGACATACGCTCTCATTAAAAAAACACTCATTATTATACGAGAGCATTTTTCAAAAGTCAATCAGCCGTATCGAAAAACAGGATGTATCCGGCATAAAAATATGGTATGATAGTATATAAGAAGTCAAACTTAATAAAATTATGGAAAAATATTCATAAACTTTAGAAAATAAAGCGAAAAATATACATTTGACAGGAAAATGAAGTAAGAAGACGGGAGATCTCGATGGGAGCAATTCAGTTTATCCATATCAGTGATGTGAATATCGGACGAAAATCAGACAAATTACTGTTCGGACAGACCTGTGAAAAGGACGGGATAACGACCTTGAAACAGGTTGTTTCTGATGCAGGAAAATTACAGGCTGATTTTGTATTTATCACAGGGGATCTCTTTGACCATCCGGCAACAGAAGAAGATCTTGCGTGGATTGATGAGATATTTCTGCCGCTTGATAAAACGGCGGTCATTTATTGTCAGGGAGATCATGATTACATGAAATCAGATAGTGCACTTACGGGCTATTCTTTCCGGTCAAATATTTATGTGGCAGGCTGCAGCGAGTATCGGAATCCGGTTCCGGCAGGCTCTGCAATATATGGAGTAAAACATGAAAATGCAACTGCCATGATCGATGTTATCCGGTTTCCGAAAAAAAATGCGGTACTTTATTGTGCCGGCTATTATAGTGCCGGAGCGCAGATGGCAGTTTTAGATGAACTGACACCGGCGGATAATGAGATGACAAATATTCTGCTGGCTCATGCCGGAAATCATGGCGCGATACCGATCGATTATCCGACAATCCGGAAAGCAGGATTTGATTATATCGGATTAGGACATGAAGCTTCCTATAAAAATATGTACAATGGCAGGATTTGTTATCCGGGTGTATTGGAACCGGACAATAACAGGGAGACCGGACCGCATGGCTATGTGCAGGGAAAGTTATCAGATGGCGTGGTATCGGTACGGCTTGTGCCTGCATCACAAAAAGAATATAAGACGATCCGCTATCCGGTCAGTAATTATATTTCAGATGAAGAACTGGCAGATGAATTGCATCGTATTATTGCAAGAGAGGGAGAAAAAAACATTTATTCGATCTATCTGGTACGACCGGAAAAATGTGAGAAGACCTTTCATTTGCAGGAGGCACTGGTCACTTACCGGATTGCCGCGCTGATCGGAGAAGTGTATCAGCGTGAGGATTATGATGAATACAGAAAAGCAAACCGGGGAAATGCATTTGGACGATTGCTTGATAAACTGGATGCCGACTCTCCGATCCGGGAGGATGGGGCGAAGCAGGCAGTTGACCTCGTTATAGAACGATCAAAGATATACACCAGAAGCAGCCGGAAAATGAATGACCGGCTTTATGAGGAAACGATCCGGGTAGTGCTTGAGAATCTGAAACATGATATGGATAAACTCCGCACCTCAAAGGATATTCAGGCATATGAACAGGCAAAGGAACGACTGGCAGAAAGTCCGGATGTACTGGATCGCTTAAACGAGGCATGGGCGATGGAACGGAAGAACAAACTGGAGCTTCTGACTGCCCGGAACAATCAGGCGCAGATCGTACCAAGACACAGAAGCAAATGGATACGAACCGGTATCCGTGCCGCCATTGTTCCATTTGTCATATTCTGTATCATGGCATTGTTCCTGATGCCACGGGCGTACATTCAAATGTCAGAGCGTATGAATGGTACAGATGTGGTTCGTTTTCTGGTTACATCAATACTTGCAATCGTGCTCTGCTTTGTGATCGGTTACGTATTTGCGCGACTGATCGATCAGAATAAGGCAGATGGAATACGAAAAGAACGCGCAGATGCAGAACGGCTTGAACGCGAGTTGGCTGCAAAAGGCGAGCAGCTTCACGAAGTCAGAACCGGATATCAGTTACAGGACACGAAGCGGCGGGAGATCCAGTCGGATGTGAATGCCAGAGAAGATCTTGTAGCGCAGACGATCTACAAGCTTCAGGTGATGGAAGAAGCGATGCGGATGTTAGAATAAAAAGAAAAAGGGCACTTGAAAAACAGGTGCCCTAGGATACTAACATATTTGCCAGCAGGATACTTATGACGATCCCTGCACCGAGAGACAACAGGGCGCAGGGGATGATATATCGGGATTTGCGGACTTTGGCAGCCATCAGATATACAGACATCGTATAGAATAAAGATTCCGTACAGCTAAGGATAATGGCAGCGGTGAGTCCTTCTCTGGAATCAGGTCCATAGTCGTTAAAGATATTTAGCATCAGACTGGTGGCAGACCCGGAGGAGAACAGCTTCGTTATAATGACGGGGATCACACAATCCGGGGTATGTATGAGAGAAGCAATCGGCTTCAGAGCGGTTGTGATCAGGCCAAGGGCACCGGAATCATTCAGGATTCGCACAGCCACAAACAGGCCGATCAATGTTGGAACTAATTCGACTACGATCTTCATTCCGTCAAATGCTCCGTCAATAAAATCTTCATAGACATTCGTCTTTTTAATACAGCCGTATAACACAACAGCAAATATGACCAGCGGGATGATACTGTTTGAGATTGTTGTCAGCATATTCATTTTCCCCTCTTATTTATAATTACAGCCAGCATGACGGCGACGGCGGTGGAGCAGACCGTTGCGATGATGCCGGGCAGGATAATGGCGGTAGGATGTTCAGAACCATAGGTTGCACGATAGGCAATGATATTTACCGGGATCAGTTGCAACGAAGAAATATTCAGGATCAGGAAGACGCACATTTCTCGACTGGCAGATTTGCTTCCCTTGTTGTCCTTAGCCAGCTCCTGCATCGCCTTTAGTGCCGGCGGTGTTGCAGCCCACCCAAGCCCTACAATATTTGCAATGATGTTCGTACACATATATTCATATGCCGGATGCTCCGGGGAAAGTCTCGGAAATAAGAATCTCATGACAGGGGACATTTTCGATGACCATTTCTTCATCAGACCGGTGCGTTCTGCGATCTTCATGATTCCACACCACATCGTAACAATTCCAAGCATGGTGATGCAGAGTGAAACGGCGTCACTCCCGGCATCAATGATACCTGCATTCACATCTTCCATATGCCCGGTCATAAGTGCGGTGATAATACCGACTAAGATCATGGCAGCCCAGATCAGATTAATCATAGAAGCCCCTTTGATTTTGCTTTTACATAATGAATATATGCGGGAATATGGGGGAAGTATGCTATAGTATTATCAATTTTTAAATCCATACAATGTGAATTTTATATATTCTATATTGCAATAATATCAGAATAACGATAAAATAATGATAATATATTAACGACAAGAAGCATGAAATAAAAAGGAGTGATAAAAATGATACAGATTAGACCGGTTTCAGATCTTAGAAATAAGTTCCCTGAAATTGAAACAATTGTGAATAGTGGAAAGCCTGTATATTTAACGAAAAATGGATATGGGGCGATGGTTGTTTTAAGTATGGAAGAGTATGCTAATCTTACAGAGAATGTTGAAATGAAACTTGATGAAGCTGACAGACAGGCAAAAGCGACAGATAAAAGACTTTCACACGAAGAAGTATTTAGCAAAGCAAGGAGTGTGATGGATGCAAGATAAAATCTATAAGCTAAGATATTTGCCACTTTTTGAACAGGATTTGCTGGATACAGTGAATTATATTTCAACATTCTCTGTAATTTCGAAGGTTTTAAAAAATGAAGAAGCTGCAATGCGTCTGATAAATGATGTTGAAACAGCAATATTAGCCAGATTAAACAATCCGGTAGCGTTTGAACAATATCATTCCAGAAAAAAACGTGAATATCCATATTACCGGATCTATGTAAGAAATTATGTGATTTATTATGTGGTAATTGATGATGTTATGGAAGTACGACGGTTATTGTATGGTGCAAGAAATATAGAAAATTTGTTAAATTAATACATATAAAAAGAGCAGTAAAATTATCAGATTTACTGCTCTTTTTATATGTATTCGTCTCAATCATCCTGTAATATGTCACATTTTTACATTTTCCCCATAAAGTATAGAGAGATGAATAATATGTAAATTCAGGAGGTATATTCATTTGGAACAGTATAGAAACTGCAACAGAAATGGCGGCAGATATCCTGCTCAGCCAAATCTCATGATGCAATATGCAAATAACCGCAATGCCTCTTCCTGCAATGGAAACCGTCAGGGCACAGGCGGCTGTCCTTCCAGACAGGATCATTGCGAAACAACAAGAAAGGATGTAGAGACCTGTGGCAGATTCAGTCCGCATCCGATTGGTATGGCGTATGTGCCAAGTCAGGAATTTGGGGAACTCTATGATGCGAAAAAGGGTCTGTGCGAAGGAACCATGTTCCCGGATCTGAATCTGATCTTTTGTGGTGTAAGGGGGAAATAGGCAATGAATAATATGAACAAACAGCAGCTCTTTGCCTTTATAACAGAAGTGTCCTTCGCGTTGGATGACATTTCCCTGTATCTGGACACTCACCCGGAATGTCCAAAGGCACTGGCAGCATACAGCAACTATAAAGCAATGCGGCAGCAGGCAGTCCGCGAATACACGACCGCCTATGGTCCATTGAACCGATATCAGGTAAATGATGACAATTATTTTGACTGGGTTGACAAACCTTGGCCATGGGAAAGGGAGTGTGGTTGTTAAATGTGGATCTATGAAAAAAGATTACAGTTTCCGGTAAATATCAAAGAGACAAATGCACAGCTTGCGCAGGCAATAATCTCACAATACGGCGGACTTTACACGAATTACAATAAAAACATGTTGACTATACACCGAAAAGAGTGTATACTATAATTGTAAGAAAGATAAGAGTATAAGAAATACAAAATAATTTAGTAAAGGAAAGGAGTTAACAAAGGTTAACAAAGGTAAAAAGATATGACAATTTTTGAAGTAAAAAAACACTTTGAAGAAAAAGGTTATAAAACAGAATGGCAAACATCTTATGCTGGAAACCAGTTCTTGGTTGCCTATGTAAATGAAATCCCTA
>ENA-UERK01001927-UERK01001927.1-human-gut-metagenome-genome-assembly--contig:-NODE-1927-length-14331-cov-4.440929_pt1 | contig 14331 bp, 10 predicted proteins | sample MGYA00242957_ERZ507957 | MGnify/ENA primary metagenome ERZ507957 (study PRJEB26167, sample SAMN06115538) | human gut metagenome | host: Homo sapiens | place: China:Heilongjiang | collected 2015-11-06... | reverse complement strand
TTCCTCCAGTCTGCGAATACGACTGGGCCAAAAAAGATTACATAGAGAAAGCACCAATCTGGTGTTCCGTGGACCTGCGTGACGGTAACCAGGCACTGATCGAGCCGATGAGCCTTGACGAGAAGCTGGAGTTTTTCCAGATGCTCGTGGATATCGGATTTAAGGAAATTGAAGTTGGATTCCCGGCAGCATCAGAAACAGAGTTTATTTTTATGCGTACGCTGATTGAGCGGGATATGATTCCGGATGATGTGACCGTTCAGGTACTGACACAGGCGCGTGAGCATATCATTAAAAAAACATTTGAGGCAGTCAAAGGGGCTCCGCATGCAGTTATTCATCTGTACAATTCCACTTCTGTGGCACAGCGGGAGCAGGTGTTTAAAAAAGACAAAGAGCATATCATGCAGTTGGCTGTGGATGGTGCAAAGCTGTTAAAGAGACTTGCCAGTGAGACAGAGGGAGATTTCTCTTTTGAGTACAGTCCGGAAAGTTTCCACGGAACCGAAGTGGATTACGCAGTAGATGTCTGCAATGCCGTTCTGGATGTATGGGAGCCGGATGCCGCACACAAGGCAATTATCAATATCCCGGCAACTGTTGAGACTGCAATGCCGCATGTTTTTGCAACACAGATCGAATATGTAAGCAAGCATCTGCACCACAGAGAAAATGTGGTACTCAGTCTTCATCCGCACAACGACAGAGGCTGCGGTGTCAGTGATGCTGAACTGGGACTTCTGGCAGGAGCAGACCGTATCGAAGGCACGCTGTTTGGAAACGGAGAGCGTACCGGAAATGTCGATGTCATTACGCTTGCCATGAACATGTTTTCTTATGGCATTGACCCGAAACTGGACTTTGCAGATATGCCACGCATCCGTGAGACGTATGAGCGTCTGACGAGAATGCATGTCCATGAGCGTTCTCCGTATGCCGGAGATCTTGTCTTTTCTGCGTTCTCCGGTTCCCATCAGGATGCGATTGCAAAGGGAATGGCCTGGAGAGAAGAAAAGAAATTAAAGACATGGACGGTTCCGTATCTGCCGATCGATCCGATGGATGTGGGAAGAACTTACGATGCCGATGTTATCCGTATCAACAGCCAGTCCGGAAAGGGAGGAATCAGTTATATCTTAAAGCAGAATTTCTCCATTTCTCTGCCGCAGGCAATGAAAGAAGAAGTCGGATATGCAGTGAAACAGGTATCGGATGAAGAACACAAGGAACTTTCTCCACAGTGGGTATACGAGATCTTTGAAGAAAACTATATGAACAAAATGCCGTACTTTACAATCGATTCTTGCCATTTCAAGCAGAATGATGGTATTATGGCAGAGACAGAAATTAACTTTGGCGGAAAGAAGACCATCGTCGATGCAAACGGAAACGGTCGTCTGGACGCCGTGAGCAACACAATCAAGCAGTTCTTCGGTATCAGCTACGAACTTTCTACCTATGAAGAACATGCATTGTCCCATGGATCTTCTTCTAAGGCAATCGCCTATGTGGGCATTACCTGTGAAGGAAAGAATTACTGGGGTGTCGGTATGGATGAGGATATTATCAAAGCGTCCATCCATGCACTGACAGTTGCTGTAAATAAATTACCGCAGATTGCACAAAATGATGGCGCACAGGATGAGCGTCTGACTGCGATGCTTAACTTTATCCAGAACAATTATCAGGGAGTAACACTTGAGAGCATGGCAGCACAGTTTCATTTGTCAGAGCCTTATATCTCCAAATATATCAAGGATAAATCAGGCAAGACATTTGGAGAACATGTAGCGCATATTCGTATGAAGCGTGCCAAGACATTGTTGAAAAACGGTAATATGACGGTTGAAAATATTGCGGATGTTGTTGGATATCCGAGTGTAGAGCATTTTAACCGTACGTTTAAAAAATGCTTTGACAGGACTCCATTGCAGTATCGCAATGAGAGCCGCGAGAAAAAATAAAAAGCCGGAGGTGGCATCGAATGTATGATGTAATTATTATCGGAGCGGGACCGGGTGGAATTTTTTCTGCCTATGAGCTCATGAAGCAGGATGAAAATTTAAAGATTGCAGTGTTTGATGCAGGACATTCTTTGGAACAGAGACATTGTCCGATTGATGGGGAAAAGGTAAAGAGTTGTATCAGCTGCAAGACCTGTGCAATCATGAACGGATTTGGCGGAGCCGGAGCCTTTTCGGATGGTAAATACAACATCACCAATGATTTCGGCGGTACGTTATATGAATATATCGGCAGACAGAAAGCACTAGAATTGATGAAATATGTGGATACCATCAATATGTCCAACGGTGGGGAGAGTACCAAAATGTACTCCACGACGGGCACAGATTTAAAAAAAGTGTGTCTGCAGAATAAGCTGAAGCTTCTGGATGCATCGGTTCGTCATCTGGGCACGGATGTCAATTATGTTGTGCTGAAAAATCTTTATGACGAGATGAAAGACCACATGGACTTTTTCTTTGACACCCCGGTGGAGAAGATTCAGGTCAAAGAAGATGGATATCTTGTTTCGACAAAAGATGCGGAATATGCGTGCAAAAAATGTATCGTGTCAGTCGGACGGAGCGGAAGCAAGTGGATGGAAACCGTCTGTGAGGATCTGGAAATTCCTACCAAATCCAACCGTGTGGATATCGGTGTGCGTGTAGAACTTCCGGCAGTGATCTTTTCCCATCTGACCGATGAACTTTATGAGAGCAAGATTGTTTACCGTACGGAAAAGTTTGAGGATAATGTCCGTACGTTCTGCATGAATCCATATGGCATAGTGGTAAATGAAAATACCAATGGTATTGTGACGGTAAACGGACACAGCTATGACAGCCCGGATCTTCGCACAGAGAATACGAACTTTGCACTTTTAGTTGCCAAACATTTTTCCGAGCCGTTTAAAGACAGCAATGGATACGGAGAGAGCATTGCACGGTTATCGAACATGTTAGGCGGTGGTGTGATCGTACAGCGTTTTGGTGATCTGGTGCGCGGACGACGCAGTAATCAGAAACGTATCGAGGAGGGGCTTGTGACACCGACACTTTCCGCAACACCGGGAGATTTAAGTCTGGTTCTTCCGAAGCGAATCTTAGATGGTATCATTGAGATGATCTATGCGCTCGATAAGATTGCACCGGGTACCGCAAACGACGATACCCTGCTGTATGGTGTGGAAGTAAAATTCTATAATATGGAAGTAGAGCTGGATGAGAATCTGCAGAGCCGGTATCCGGGACTTTATATCATCGGAGATGGCAGTGGTGTGACCCATTCACTGTCCCATGCATCTGCCAGTGGTGTTTATGTGGCAAGACACATTTTAGAAAGTGAAGGAAAGGCTATTTGATCACAATATTTACAGCTCTTTATCCGGAGGCAAAGGAACTGATCCGGGCGCTTTCTTTGAAAAAAGATATGACACAGAATCATTTTCAGGTATTTTCGGATGAAAACAATCAAATACAGATTGTCATTACCGGGGCATCCGCCATTGCGGCGGCCACGGCGGTGGCAGAGTGTTCGACCAGAAAAGAACCGGATAGCGGGGATTTTCTGATCAATTATGGGAGCTGTGCCGGCAGGAAAAATATTCCTGTCGGCACTGTTTCGCTTTGTAACAAACTGACGCAAACGGTAGACGGACGTACATTTTATCCCGATATTATATACCGGCATCCGTTTGAGGAAGCAGAACTATACAGTTTTCCCGCGGTACAGGACCGGGAATCTTTCCAACAGTTTTTGGATAAAGATGCCGGGGCGGGGGACAGAAGAAAAGAGATTCTGGTGGATATGGAGGCTGCTGCAATATATCAGGCAGGAAACTATTACTATGCACCGCACCAGATGCTGTTTCTCAAGGTAGTAACCGATCATGGAACAACACAGGAGCCGCAGAGTGCCGGGAGTGGAGAACATTTTTCACAGATCATGGACCGGGCAGCAGAAGAGGTTTTAACATTTATCCGGCAGCTTCTGACAATGCAGGAAAAAAACAGCAGGCAGGAGAGTATGCAGGAAGCATTTAAAAGCCAGGTAGAAGAACAGGCAAAGCTGTGGCAGGAGGCATTGCATGGTTCTGAAACCATGAAAGCGCAGATCCGGCAGATGATTTTGTATCATTCACTCTGCGAAGCAAAAGAAGCATCCGGGAAGCAAACCATGTCCGGATGGTACCGGGAATATGAACAGGCAGGCCGGCTGCCGGCAAAAGACAAACGGGAAGGAAAGAGGATTCTTGAAGAACTTAGAGCACGTGTGTTATAATACACGGTTTTCCCATATTTATGTGGAACGCCGCATCCGCAATCATCCGCGTACGGAACAGATCCTTTTGCGGTTTCCACAGGCACAGATTGTGGAGATTGAACATTACAAGGATGTATTTAACCGGCATGGACAGGACTGTGTCCGGCAGCATCAGGCACAGGCTCTCATTCTGGCAGAAAAAACCGATCATTTTTTTTATGAAGGAGCACCGGTCTGTCAGGATTTTGGCAATACCAATTTTTATTACTGTTCCACAATGATGAACTGCATCTATGACTGCAGTTACTGTTATCTGAAAGGCATGTATCCGTCCGGCCACATGGTGCTTTTTGTGAATATCGAAGATTACCTGGAAGAACTTGACCATATTCTGAAGACACAGAATATGTATGTGTGCATTTCTTATGATGCGGATCTGCTTGCCATGGAGGCTGTGACAGGATATGTCAGACTCTGGAGTGCATATGCTGCAAAACATGAAAACTTAAAGCTGGAAATCCGGACAAAATGTGCCGGCCATGCGATGTGGGATCTGCCCTGTCTGTCCAATGTGATCTATGCGTTTACCCTGTCTCCGCAGAAGATGATAGATGCGTTTGAGAAAGAAACACCTTCGGCGTTTGCACGCATAGTCTGTGCCGCGGAGGGACTTAAAAAAGGATTTCTGGTGCGCCTGTGCTTTGATCCGATGCTGTATCTGCCGTCCTGGAAGACCGATTATCTGCAATTGCTAAGTCAGATTGACCGTATTTTTGGTGACCGTATGTTGCATGACGGCTGGGAGAAACTGGTTGATGTAAGTGTGGGAACGTTCCGGATTTCACAGGAATATATGAAAAAACTCCGGCGGGTAGAACCTTTTGCACCAGCGGTACAGTATCCTTATGTCAATTGCAACGGGGTATATCAGTATCCACCGGAATTATTAAAGAAAATGGAAAGTTTTATGATCACGGAATTAACACAGAGAATGGACAAGGAGAACATATATCATGAGTAAGGCAGCGATTGTAACCGGTGCCAGTTCCGGAATCGGACTGGCAATCAGCCGGGTACTCTGTGAGAAAGGGTATGAAGTCTACGGATTTGGACGGGATTTTGCAAAAGAACAGACAAGGGAATTTGTAGAGCAGACCGCGGCATTTCATCCGGTAGAAGGCGATTTATTAGAAGAACAGAAATTATGCGATGCGGTGAAAGAGATCACAAAAACGGCAGACATTGAGGTACTTGTCAATGCGGCAGGAGTCGGACATTATGGTCTGCATGAGGAACTGACTCCCAAAAAGATACAGGCCCTGGTCCGTACAAACCTGGAGATTCCCCTGCTTCTGACGAACCGGCTGCTTCGGGTGCTGAAGAAAAATCATGGATATATCATCAATATCTCGTCCGTGACGGCCAAGCAGAGCAGTCCGCATGGCTGTGCCTATGCGGCAACCAAGGCGGGACTGTCCAGCTTCGGAAAGAGTCTGTTTGAGGAAGCACGCAAGTACGGTGTCAAGGTGACAACGATTCATCCGGACATGACAGATACCAATCTGTACCGGGATGCGGATTTTACCTGTGGGGAGGAGCCGGAAAGTTATCTGCTGCCGGATGAAGTGGCAAAGGCGGTTGCCTATGTGCTTGACCAGCGGGAGGGCATGGTTGTGCCAGAGATTACGCTGCGGCCGCAGCTGCACCGCATTGCAAGAAAGTAGGGGAAATATGAGAGTAACAATTGCACAGACACTGCAGCATTATGAGAAGAAAAACCTGCCGAAAGATATTTGTGCCGGAATTATCATTATGGCCGTTTCCATCCCGATTTCCATGGGATATGCGCAGATTGCCGGTCTTCCGGCGGTATACGGTCTGTATGGATCGGTGTTTCCGATCCTGTTGTTTGCACTGTTTTCGACTTCACCACAGTTCATTTTTGGTGTGGATGCAGCTCCGGCGGCACTGATCGGAGGAGCGCTGATTGATCTGCACATAGAAAGCGGTTCAGAAGCAGCACTTAAAGTTGTGCCGGTCCTGACTCTGTTTGTGGCCGTGTGGCTTCTGGCATTTTATCTGATGAAAGCGGGAAAACTCGTGAATTACATATCTGCACCGGTGATGGGAGGTTTTATTACCGGAATCTGCACGACGATTATTCTCATGCAGGTACCGAAACTGTTTGGCGGGACTGCGGGCACCGGAGAACTTTTGGAGCTGGCCGGACATATCGGAAATACACTTGGACAGATCCATGTTCCGTCCCTTATAATGGGTGTGATTGCACTGGTAATTCTGCTGGCGGCAAAGAAACTGATACCAAAATTTCCGATGGCGGTCGTACTGATGGCGGTTGGAGCACTTATGACAAAGTTTCTTCCGGTCAGGGAGTGGGGCATACAGACATTAAGTGCTGTGCAAACGGGACTTCCGCGGTGGAAGGCGGTGGATCTGTCTGCAGTGCCGCTTAAAGATGCCATAACGATCAGTCTGTCGGTGGCAGTAGTGATTATGGCAGAGACTCTTCTGGCAGAAAATAATTTTGCCCAGAAAAACCGCTACCGGATCAATGACAATCAGGAATTGCTGGCATTTTCCCTTGGAAATTTTGCAGCAGCTCTGACCGGATGCTGTCCGATCAACGGGTCCGTATCAAGGACCGCAATGGGAGAACAGTATCAGGGGAAAACCCAGCTGACAGGAATTGTGGCGGGAATTTCCATGATGATTCTGCTTTTGTGCGGAACAGGATTTATCGGATTTCTTCCGGTTCCGGTGCTTACCGCGATTGTGATCTCCGCATTGCTTGGAGCCACGGAATTTGAACTTGCAGTCCGTTTGTGGAAAGTCAGCCGCACGGAATGTCTGATCTTTTTTGGTGCATTTTTTGGAGTGCTGCTGCTTGGAACCATCAATGGTGTTTTGATCGGCATCATGCTTTCCTTTACCGAGATGATTATCCGTACGGCAAAACCGGCGCGGTGTTTTCTTGGCATACAGACCGGACACAGTCATTTCCGGGACCTGAAAGAGAGCAGTTCCGTCCATGCTGTGGAGCATGTGGTCATTTACCGGTTCAGCAGTAATCTGTGTTTTGCCAATGTTTCGGTATTGCAGAAAGATATTGAGGATGCCATCCGCGAGGATACCCGTGCGGTGATTTTAGATGCGGGAGGCATCGGGAGTATTGATATTACGGCGGCAGACTGTCTGGAGCGGCTTTATGGCTTCCTGAAAGAAAAAGGTATCCGGTTTTATATGACGGAACATATTGCGGAGGTGAACGAACAGCTGCGCAGACTCGGACTCGGGTATATGGTGGAGGAAGGCTGCGTGCGCAGAACCATCCATATTGCACTTAAGGATATGGGGATACGTCGTCCGTATCCGCTGGAGGGCGGTGTGGACAATGTTGAAAAAAGTGCCTCCCGGAAGCGGGCAGATAACCGGGTGCAGGAATTTGTCTGGGCATTTGGTTCGGAGGCAGAACAGGAAATGGAAAAACAGATTGCCCGCCAGATTGCGCATCTGATATCGGATAAGGATGTGGAGGAGCTGATTCACGGACGCTGGTCCCATATGGAGGCGCTGGATGAGGATGAATGGCTGGAGCATCTGGAAGAACATTTAAAGGAAATTGTCAATATTTCCGGGAAAGATGAGGAGACACTGGCAAAAAGGCTGGAAGAACACCGGCAGGAAGTACATGACCGGATTGCACAGGAACATCCGGAACTGGCAGAACGTTTCCGGGAACGCAGACATCTGCTGGATGAGCATCTGCGGGAGCGCAGGCCGGAGGTATACGAACTGGTAATCAGACTTCGCGAAAAAAAGGATCAGGCATAATGATATTTTTTGCGGTTTCTGACAAAGAAGGTTACCGTGAGCCCTAACGTGAGAAGTTCTGCTACTGCCACGGCACTCCAGATTCCGTTGATGTCGAGAAGCAGTGGCAGAAGGAGTACGGCAGCCAGCTGGAACACCAGTGTCCGCAGAAAAGAGATTGCAGCAGATATCAGTCCGTTGTTTAATGCCGTAAAAAACGAAGAACCATAAATATTAAATCCATTGATCAGATAGGCAATGCAGTAAATACGGAAACCGTTTTGGGTCATGGAAAACAGATCCGCATCATATCCGACAAAGATGGCGGCCAGAGGTCTGGCGATCAGCTGCGCCAGAATAAACAGCATGAGTCCCCAGATTCCGATGAGCCGCAGACTTTTTTGGAACAGATTTTTTAATTCGTCATGGTTGCCCGCTCCGTAGTGATAGCTGACAAGCGGCGCACTTCCGATGGAATATCCCAGAAAAATTGCAATAAAAATAAAGTTTACATACATGATCGTTCCAAACGCAGCCACACCGTTTTCTCCGGCAAGATTCATAAGCTGAATATTGTACAGAGAGTTTACAATGGAACTGGAAAGGTTGGTCATCAGTTCGGACGAACCGTTTCCGCAGGCGCACAGAAAAATTTGCCCGTTAAAGTGTGTGCGCCCGAGTTTAAGAAGGCTGGAATTTTTGCGTGCAAAATAAAGGATCGGAAACAGACCACCGATGCATTCGCTGGTGACCGTTGCAAATGCCGCACCGGCCAGACCGATCTGGAACACTCCTACCAGTAAAAAGTCCAGAACCATATTGGTGACACCCGCGATGACGATGACACCAAGACCAAGTTTTGGTTTTTCTGCGGTGACAAAGAAACTCTGGAATACGTTCTGGAGCATAAAGGCCGGCATGGAGAGCAGCGTAATGCGGGCATAAAGCACACAGTTTGTCAACAGCGCACCGTCGGCACCAAGCCCGCGGGCAATCAGCGGGGAAAAGAGGATGCCGAGCGCGGAGAGGACAATGCCTCCGATCAGCGTGAGGTATACCAGCATGGAAAAGTATTCGTTTGCCTGCTCTTTTTTGCCTTCGCCCAATGTCTTTGCAACGATCGCGCTTCCTCCGGTACCTATCATGAAGCCTAAAGCGGAGATTGCCATGAGAAACGGCATGATCAGATTGACGGCGGCAAATGCAGTCTTTCCGACGTAATTGGAAACAAAGAGCCCGTCCACTACACCGTAGATGGAAGTAAAGATCATCATGACGATGGAAGGAAGGACGAAGCGCAGCAATTTTTTGTAAGTGAAATGTTCGGATAATTGTATCTTCATATAAAATCCCCCTGTTGTGTGTAGATAGATAAATATACAGTATAGCCGTATCCCGGATTTTCGTCAAGAAAATTTGATATTTTGGAGGCTTTATGCGATAATTTATGCGGTTGATCTGACATTACCGGAGTCAGACGCGGACAAAACAATGACAAGATCAGGAAAAGAGAGAATCAATCATGATACAGGATATTTATCCAATGAAATTAGACAATGCATTTGAAATGAAAGAACCGGATGCCGACAGCAGGATACTGGCATTTCGTGATCGGACGGTTTATCTGAAAAACGAGGGGGAGATCACATTTCTTAAGTATCACGTGTGGGTGGAATACTGTAAGACACATCACAAAAAAGTGCCCGGACTGGTATATCTGTTTTCCGTGGATGACATATCTTTTTATCTGACAGAGCTTTATGAAGATGTGGAAATTCCGGGATTTATGTATCATAAACTGTTTGCGGTCCGGTCCATGAAACCGAAGGAGCGTGTATTTGCCGCAACAACGGCATGGCATCTGTATGTGTGGTACCGGGATAATCAATTCTGTGGCAGATGCGCACATCCGCTTGTACACAGCCGCACGGAGCGCATGTTGCAGTGTCCGGTCTGTAACAATATGGTTTTTCCGAAGATTGCGCCGGCAGTCATCATCGGACTGACAAATAACGATCAGATCATGATGACAAAGTATGCAGGTAGGGAATACAAACGGTATGCGCTCATTGCCGGGTTTACGGAAATCGGGGAAACCGCGGAAGAAACTGTCCACCGGGAGGTGATGGAAGAAGTCGGGCTGAAAGTGAAAAATATCCGTTATTATAAAAGCCAGCCATGGGGCTTTGACAGTAACCTTCTGATGGGATTTTTCTGCGATCTGGCAGAAGAAGGTGAGATCCGGCTCGAAGAGGAGGAACTGTCACTTGCCGAATGGGTAGATTACCGGGATGTGCCGGATGATCCGGAGGGATTAAGTCTCACTAGGGAGATGATGACCTATTTCCGGAAGCAGCGCGAACAGGGGGTAAATCCCTGACCGGATTTTCTGGGCTTTTTCCAGAAACGATTCCCGTTGTTTTCATAGTATCTATCCTTTACAAATTGTGATATTATTATTTTCGACAAAAATATGTTTATTTTATGAAAAAAGAGAAATTTTTTAACGAGGTAATTAAATGAAAGATCTTACAAAAGGAAAACATGCCCGATTAATACTCGCTTTTGCGCTTCCGATTTTTCTGGCCAATCTGCTGCAGCTTACATACAGCCTGGTGGATACCCGGATTGTCGGATCGTTTCTGGGGGAAGATGCACTTGCGGCTGTCGGTGCCACAAGTTCACTGAGCAATCTGATCATCGGCTTTCTGATGGGGCTTTCCAACGGGTTTGCCATCATCACTGCACAGCGGTTCGGAGCAAAGGATCTGCGCGGGGTGAAAAAATCGTTTGCCATGTCACTGACACTCGGAACTGCCGTTGCTGCGGGACTGACGGTTCTCGGTCTGCTTTTTCTGCAGCCGATTTTACGCTTTTTAAATGTACCGGAAAATTTAAGGACAATGGCGGGTTCTTATATTGTAATTATTATTGCGGGATTGATTGCAACATTTCTTTATGATGCCTGCGCTGCTGCACTGCGTGCACTCGGAGATACCATTACGCCTTTGGTGATTCTTGCAATCTCTGTCATATTGAACATTGCGGGGGATCTCTTTTTTGTGGTCGTTTTAAAAACGGGGGTAAGGGGAGCCGCGGTTGCCACGGTTTCGGCACAGGCGTTGGCGTTTGTGATCTGCTGGATCTATATGATAAAACGGTATGAACTGCTCCGGTTGTCCGGGGACGATTTCAAAGAGCCACAGCCGCAGATGATCCAAAGCATGCTAAGCGCGGGTCTGTCCATGGGGTTTATGAGTTCCCTGATCAATATCGGTTCCCTGACGCTGCAGACGGCAATCAATAAACTGGGACAGAACATTATCGTTGCACATACCGCAGCCCGCAAAATATCGGAAATGTTTATGATTATGTTTACGGTATTCGGACAGACGATGGCAACATACTGCGGACAGAATCTTGGAGCAGGACGGATTGACCGGATAAAAAAGGGAATCGGGCTTGCAATTTTATATACCTGTATCTGGTGCAGCTTTACCATTGTTGCAAGTTATACAATCGGAGACTGGCTGGTTTACATGGTAACTGGAAGCAAAAATACCGAAGTACTGAAGAATGCAACCAATTATCTGAAGTTTGATACGCTGTTTTATTTTGTCACGGCAGTGATATGTGTCGTCCGTAATGCCATGCAGGGGCTGGGAGACCATATTACACCGCTGGTATCAAGTTCACTGGAAATGATCGGCAAAATCGTGATTGCAGCAACACTCGTTCCGTGGTTTGGCTACACAGGTGTAATCGTGGCGGAACCACTCGTATGGTTTATTATGGTCATTCCTCTGCTGATACAGATTTTCCGCATGCCGGTTTTAAGCTAAAAATAAAGAAACATCCGAAGATACAAGCCAAAATACCAATACAAATGAAAGTGTTTCTTCTATATATATAGGGGATAAATGCACTCTTGATCTTGGAGCGGTAGGAAAAGGGATTGCCTGTGATGTAGTGCAGGATTATTTAAAAAAGCAAAAGAATCCATACAGGCAGTATTGCCGATTCTGTTCATTGTATTGTTACTGAGTTTTACAGTGGCACCGGTGTCCGCCAGTATTCTGCTGGAATTTATGATCGGTGCGGTGTTTGTAATTATAGGCATGCTGTTTTTTTCCATGGGTGCCGAAATGTCAATGTCTCCTATGGGGGAACGTGTAGGAGGCAGCATGCTTAAAACCAAAAAATTATGGGTGATCCTCCTTCTAGGCTTTTTTCTCGGGGTCATCATTACCATTTCAGAACCGGATCTGCAGGTGCTTGCCGCTCAGGTGCCGTCGGTGCCGAATATGGTGCTGATTCTTTCGGTGGCAGCCGGGGTTGGCGCATTTCTTGTTGTAGCACTGCTTCGTATTTTATTTGGAATAGCGTTAGCCCCGTTATTAGTTGTGTTCTATGGTGTGATATTTGTGATCGCAAGGTTTGTTCCGGATAATTTTCTGGCGGTGGCGTTTGATTCCGGAGGTGTGACGACCGGACCGATGACGGTTCCGTTTATTATGGCACTTGGTGTTGGTATTTCTGCAATCCGAAATGATAAGCATGCGGAAAACGACAGTTTCGGACTGGTTGCACTGTGTTCGATCGGTCCTGTTCTTGCGGTATTGCTCCTGGGACTGGTATATCCTGCCCAGGGAAGTTATGTGGCAGCGGGCGTGCCGGAAGCTTTCAATTCTGTGGAACTTGGCCGGCTGTTTTTATCCGAAATTCCCTATTATCTCAAAGAAATTGCAGGTTCCCTGCTTCCAATCGTTTTCTTTTTTGGAATTTTCCAGCTTGTTTCCATTCAACTACATAAAAAGACATTGATTAAAATCTGTGTGGGACTGCTTTACACGTATGTCGGACTGGTACTTTTCCTGACCGGTGCCAATGTCGGATTTATTCCCGCAGGAAACTATCTTGGAACCGTTATGGCATCACTGCCGTGTCCGTGGATTTTAGTCCCAGTCGGAATGGTGATCGGATATTTCATTGTCAAGGCAGAGCCGGCCGTCTATGTCCTGATGAAACAGGTAGAAGAACTGACCGATGGGGATATTTCCGGAAAAGCGATGCAGATCAGCCTTTCGGTTGGTGTGGCTGCTTCGGTCGGGCTTTCCATGCTGCGGGTGCTTACCGGAATTCCGATTATGTATTTTTTAATTCCGGGCTATGCCATTGCACTGTTTCTGACGTTATTTGTTCCGAAAATCTTTACCGCGATTGCGTTTGACTCCGGAGGTGTGGCATCCGGTCCGATGACGGCAACTTTTCTGCTGCCACTGGCACAGGGCGCTTGTACGGCAGTAGGCGGCGATGTGGTAAAGGATGCCTTCGGCGTGGTAGCGATGGTTGCCATGACTCCGCTGATTACGCTGCAGGTTCTCGGGTTGATCTATAAGATTAAGAGTAATAAAAAGGAAGAAATGGCAGAACAGCCATTCCTGCAGGCAGAGGATGTGTTTGCCGGGTATGCGGATGATGCAATTATAGAATTATAGAAAAACAGGAAAGAGGAGCGGACAAATGAGTGAGATCTATATGATGGTTACGATCTGCAATCGAAAACAGATGCAGAAATTTGTGAAGTTTTATAAGCAAAATCACGTGGATACTGGAAATATTTCTCTTGCCATGGGAACAGCGGCCAGCGATGTACTGGATTACTTCGGACTCGAGGAGGATGAGAAAGGCATTCATTTTTGTCTGGTCACACGTCCTACCTGGAAAACCGTGAAAAAGGGATTGCAGACGGAACTGAAAATTGATGTGCCCGGGACGGGAATTGTCTTTCTGATACCGCTTAGCAGTATTGGCGGAAAACAGCAGCTGAAATTTATGCTGGGAGAACAGGAATTCGAGAAAGGGGAGGAGACAACGTTGAAGGAGACAAAACATGAGCTGATCATTGCAATTGCCAATTACGGATACAATACGCAGGTGATGCGTGCGGCAGAAGAAGGCGGAGCCACCGGGGGAACGGTTTTTCACGGGAAAGGTGTCGGAATGAAACGGGCAGAACAGTTTCTCGGCGTATCGCTGGTTTCCGAAAAAGAAATTATATTTATTGTTACGAAAACGGAACAGAAAAATGCGATTATGAAATCCATCATGGAAAAAGCCGGAATCGGGACAAAAGCGGGAACCATTGCGTTTTCTCTTCCGGTTACCAGCACAGCCGGACTTCGGATTATCGAGGATTCCGGAGAATGTGAAGAGATTTAGATCACATTCCAC
>ENA-UERK01001926-UERK01001926.1-human-gut-metagenome-genome-assembly--contig:-NODE-1926-length-14331-cov-5.433282_pt1 | contig 14331 bp, 5 predicted proteins | sample MGYA00242957_ERZ507957 | MGnify/ENA primary metagenome ERZ507957 (study PRJEB26167, sample SAMN06115538) | human gut metagenome | host: Homo sapiens | place: China:Heilongjiang | collected 2015-11-06... | reverse complement strand
TCGGCAAATAGGCATTTAACAAGTGTTTGCGGTTGTGAAAAAATATCGAAATTTGCAAGGTGAATGATAGAAAGAGCGAATTGATGAGGATATATGACTGTAACAAAAACTACCGCCAGCTGTAATGAAAACAACGAGCTGTAGCGAAGAAAACTACGGGCTGTTAGTTGGCTCTTGAAATCTGAAAAAAAACATAACAATAACAAAAAAACAAAAGATTATGAAGAAAATCTTGACTTTGATGGCAGCTATGTCTGCATGCGCAGGCACTGCAATGGCTAGCGATTTTAATTTCGCTAACCCCACTGTGGACGCTAAAGAGGATGGTTCGGCTCTTACTTACAATGAGACCGCCAAGGCCTTCTCGTTCACTGTAACAGCTGAAGACGAAATCACGCTCACAGCTACAGGTGACGTTACCGTTAAGCTCAACGGTTCTACTCTTACTGCTGTAGACGGCAAGTACAAAGCAACAGCCGACGGAACATTGACAATTGAGCTCGGCACAAGCGCCGTTACAAAGATTGTTGTCGTTTCAAGCAACTCACGTCTGGTTCAGGCCGAGATTGAGAAGGCACAGGTTAAGATGGGTGAGGCCATCGCTGCTGTCGCAAAATATGTCGGTTATGGCGACTTCTACAACGCTGTGCAGGCTGAGGTCAGCAAGGCTGGCCAGAAGGTACAGGATGTTAAGGCTAAGCTTGCTGTGCTTAAGGAGACTAACAGCGTTACCGACGCTAACCGTGTCGCTCTCATTGCTGAGCTTAACAGCGATGTTCTTCTTGCTGACGGCAACTACGGCGCTGTGAAGATGGCTGAGAATGCTGTCGCAGAGGCCGAAACTACATTCGCTCTGTTTAACAAGATTATCGATACTGACGCAAAAGAGAATGCCCTCAACGCTCTGACAAAGGCTAACGGCGTTGCAACACAAGGCGAGTGGATGGTTAACGGAGGCGTGAAGATTAACAACACCACCATGTTCACACACAACCTTAAGGCTGTGAAGAACCAGCTTGGCATCGTTACAAAAGTCGAGCTCGATGGCTTCAAGACAACATGGATCGAGAGCGAGTGGAAGAACCTCAACGACGAGGTTAACATAACAATCAAGAACGCAGCTGTTGCCGAACTTGGCAAATTCCCTAAAGCTTTCGTTGAGAACGACGAGCAGGCTTTCGTGGAAATGTATAAGGAAGTTGTTGAGAAGCTCCGCAACGTTATCGCTCGTGCCAACTTTGAGCGCGACAACCTGAAGACTGTCAATGACCTTACAGCAAAGGTTAACAAGGTAGACGCAGCTCTCAAGGCTGGCGCTCCTTTCGCTCTTGACGCAGACAACGACTTCACCTTGCTCAAGGAGCAGATCACGGCTATGCAGACAGAGATTAACAGTTCTGAGAACCGCTACATGTACAGCCAGGACAATTTCAGTGAATTTGTAAACACTATCAGCGGCGTAAGCACCAAGCTCGACGGCTTCTACACAGAGCTCGTTGGCAAGGCTCGTACAGACCTTCAGGCTAAGCTGAAGGCAGCACAGGAGAACCTGACAAAGGTTTCTTATGAGGTGTCTGCAAAGTATGAGCACGAGAGCGCCACACAGAAAGAATACCAGAAGCAGTTCTCTGAGCAGCAAAACAAGCTCGACAAGGTTAAGAATGATGTTAAAGCTTCTACATTCCCCACAGTTCAGACCGACTATAAGACATTCGTTGATCAGGTCTCTAACATCAACAAGAAGGTTGACGAGATCTGGGGCACAACTCTTAGCTCACAGAAGGCAGAGATCAACACCCACAACCAGGCTGCCAAGAATCAAATCTTTAAGGCCATTGATGCCGTTCGTGCTGACTACTCTCTCTATGTAGAAAAGATCAACACATGGATCAACGACGACGCAACAAAGAAGGCTGCCACAGACCTGAAGGCAAACCTCAACGAGCTCTTCTCTATCGTTAACGGTCTTGACGATATGAAGGCTGAGGTAACAGAGGCTGTTGACAAGATGACCGAGAACATCAAGAAGGAGTCGGATGAGGAGTTTGGCGCTCACTACGAGGCAAACAAGAACATCTACCGTCTGACAGAAGACAAGGTTACAGGTTATCTCAACAGCACCAAGACCGTTTCTGATGCCATCTATGATGAGCTGAAGGAAGCTGCAACTACAGCTAATGACAAGGCTTACGATTTCGTTAAGACCAATACCGGTTACGGCGTTAAGTCAATACGTTGGGCTACGAACTTGATCTCTGACGCTAAGCGCAATGTAAAGACTGGCGACAAGAACGAGAAGATGAGCGTTGAAGCTGCTGCTAAGTTCAAGGCTGCTTACGACAAGATCGCCCAGAAGGATCTCACAGCTCCCAAAGGTGAGCAGGGTGAGGGATATGTTAAGATTGCAGAGACAGAGATTGAGCGTCTTTATCACTACGACATCAACAAAGCCGACTTCAAGGACAACATCCTTGCCGACAAGGTTGTTAAGAACAAGGAAGGCAAGCGTGAGCTGCCCGAGCAGTACATCGCTCCTGTAGAGACAGCTGTGAACGCTCTCAACAAAGAGCTCGCTTCTTACACGGCTCAGTATAAGGACATCTATGCCCTCAAGGTCGACTGGAACACAGCCAAGGCTAAAGAGGACGAGCTTCAGGCTAAGGTTGACGCTTGGGAGAAGGCCAACAACGTTGCTGCCGAGAACCACTTCAACGTGAACAAGGAGCTTACGCTCGTTAACGAAGACTTGGCAAACACCCTCAAGAACCTTGAGAAAGGTTGTCTGACAGCTACAAAGTGTCAGGACGCTACAGACAAGGCAAAGGAGAACTACGCTGTTAAGATGTACATGATCCAGCATTTCACCGAGGCTAAGGCCAACGAGGCTGCTGCTCCTGTGGTTAGCGCCAAGGTGGCAGAGGTAGAGAAGGCTATTGCTGACGCCCGCACTAAGGTTGCCGTCTATGCTGATGACATCAAGAACAAGGCTAACGCTGACCTCAACACTATCGATGGCAATCTGACATCTCTCAAGAGCTCTATCGACGCATCGGTTAAGGACAACACCATCGCTGCAAACAAGGATGGCTTCATCGCAAGCCTCACCAAGCTTGCTGGCGACGTGACAAAGGTTCTCGAGGCTGCTGCTCAGGCTGCCAAGGATGCCGATCTCGACTACAACGGTGATGGCAAGGTTGACGTTAAGGACCTCGTTGACGCTGATGCCGACTTCCAGAATACTGGTGACGGCTTCACCTTCTACAAGTTCCTCGATGCTTATCTTGAGTATCTCTCAAAATAAAACAATCATGCATCACATATTCTTTTGAAGGAATGGTTTCCCGTTGAGGGAAGCCTTCCTTTGAAAAGAAAAATGATGAATGGTTAAAAAAGTAACATGATAAACATTTACTATTCAACAATTATGAAACAAACAAAACTTTATAATTGCCTTTTTGTGTTGGCCATGCTTCTCATGGCAAGCGCAAGCGCCATGGCACAGGAGTTTACTCTCAAGACAGTAACCTTCCTCAAGCCCGGCGAAAAGGCCACCGTTGCCGTTGGTCTGAAAAACGATGCTGTGGTGAACGGTCTTCAGGCTCGCATCTCTCTGCCTGAGGGTCTTACCTTTGTAGAGAAGGCAAACAACGCTAAGCGTTTTAACATCAACAAGACAGAGCGCACAGAGGGCATGAGCCTTATCTTGAGCAAGATTGACGAGAAGACCGCTGCCATGGTGGGCTTCGGCGCCGAGGTTGCTGCTGGCGAAGGCGATGTGTTCACATTCGACGTTAACGTTGCTGCCGACTATTCTGGTTCTAAGGAGATTGTTATGAGCAAAACACAGCTCGCTGTTCCCGGTCAGGATGTTGTCTATGGCGAGAAAAACGTTGTGTCTAAGGTTGTCGACTCTGAGAACAAGGTAGTCTTTGCAGGCACAGCCCAGCCCGTCAAGGTTGGTGAGGAACAGACCGTTACCCTCACCCTGAGCTTCCCCAAGGCCATCATGCGTGGTGTGGCTTTCAACGTAGAGCTTCCCGCTGGCGTCACAATCGTCGACAAGTCGGCTAAGGTAGGTGCTCTTGGCACAAACCACAAGATCAACCTTAAGAACAACCTCTTCACCATCAACCTCCTCGACTATACTGAGGACGACGCTTTCAGCGCCAACGAGGGTGAGCTTTGCACCTTCAACATCAAGGCCGACGAGACCTTCGTTGCAGGTTCAGAAATAAAGGTTAAGAACATCAAAACATGGGCACATGGTGGTCATGACGAGTATTATGCAGAAGATTTTGCCATCAAGCTGACCAAGGGCGACGCTACAGGCATCAACGGTGTAACAGCCGATGAGCTTGGTGCTGACGCTGTATATCAGCTCAACGGTGTGCGCACAGACCAGATGAAGCAGGGCGTTAACATCGTCGTTAAGAATGGCAAGGCTATCAAGGTTCTTAAGAAGTAAAACAGCTTTAAAAGAGATATATCCTTTCAATTCGTAGTTTTGTGGCTATTAACAAAATAGAGTAAAGTTTTTACACAAGACGTTTATAACAGACCACCCACGGCTATGTTTTCTCAGTTTTTGCATAGTCTGGGTGGTTTTTTACAATGAAAAATTTATTTAATTTATATATCCTACATATTTTAGGCAGTGTGTATACCATGAAGACACAAGCAAATTCGTTTCTTTATGCTTTAGTGCGTGATGCATTGAAGCATATTTTTTTTATATCTGAAATATACTAAAACAAGGGCGTTGAGCGTTATTTTAAAGGTATATTGCGGTTTCTTCAAAAACAGATGTCAAGAAACCGCATGTCTTCAGGCAAGAGGAAGGGCCTGAAGAAGAAATTGCCGCTTAACATGTTGAACATTGATTACAGAACAAAAGCATGATTGATTATATCAAAGGCGAACTTGCCGAACTGACACCGGCACAGGCCGTTATTGAGGCGGCAGGCGTGGGTTACGCCCTCAACATATCGCTTAACACCTACACCGCCATACAAGGCAAGAAAGATGTGAAACTCTTTGTTCACGAGTCGCTTGTTACAGGTGGACGCGATGACAGCTACACCTTCTTTGGCTTTGCCTCCAAGCAGGAACGCGACCTCTACCGTCTGCTTATCAGCGTGTCGGGCGTGGGTACCAACACAGCCCGCATGATCCTTTCGGCAGCATCGCCCGCTGACCTCAGCAACGCCATTGCCTCTGGCAACGAACGGCTGCTTAAGGGCGTTAAAGGCATCGGTCTGAAGACCGCCCAGCGCATTATTGTAGACCTTAAGGACAAAGTTGTGGCTCTCGGCATCGCTCAAGAGGTTACCATGGGCGAGGGCGGCAGCACCGTGGCTGTGAACAACGAGGTCATGGATGAGGCTGTCTCTGCTCTCACCATGCTTGGTTTCTCGCCGGCACCCTCAGCCAAGGTTGTCAAGGCGTTGCTTGAAGAGAACGCCGCCATGCCCGTGGAACAGGTTGTTAAGGAAGCGTTGAAGCGCATAAAGTAGCGCATAAAGTAATATAAAAAACTGAATGAAGCAAAGGAACCTTTTTCTTTCAATAATAACATGTCTGCTCGTTGCCGTTGTGGCGAGCTATGCCTTTGCTGTGCCTTTTCGTCAGGACGACCGCACACGCCGCGCTCAACGCCAGCAGGGTGTGCAGCGCAATGGCGCAAACCAGCGGCAGGGTGAAGCGCAGCGACAGGGTGGGGCACAGAAGAACCTTCCTTCCAAGGACAGCATCTTGACACAGCCCATCATAGAGAACGAAGACACCATTCCCGACTCGTTGCTCCATCCGCGTTGGAAAATCCAGCGCACCATGCCCATCACGCTCAACGACCTCAACCAGGGATCTGCCGACCTGCGCCGTCCCGACAACCTTAAGCAGGAGGTGGTCTATAACGACACCATCAACCGCTACATCATTGGTTCCAAGATAGGCGACTCTTACATCAACGCCCCTGTCATGATGACGCCCGAGGAGTATAGAAAATGGAGCGAGCGCAAGGCCATGCAGAGCTATTTCCGTTCAAAGAACGACGAGATTTACAAGGCCAAGGGCAAAGAGAAATTCGACTTTACCGACATGCACTTCGACCTCGGTCCCGCCGAAAAGATCTTCGGCCCCGGCGGCGTGCGCATAAAGACCCAGGGAACGGCAGAACTGAAGTTTGGCGCCACGATGAAGAACATCGACAACCCGTCGCTGCCCATCAGGAACCGCAAGACGACCAATATCGACTTTGACGAGAAGATAAACCTCAACGTCAACGGAAAGGTTGGTGACAAGGTCAACATGAACCTTAACTACAACACCGACGCCACTTTCGATTTCGACTCGCAGAACCTCAAGCTCAAGTATGACGGCAAGGAAGACGAGATCATAAAGCTCGTTGAGGCAGGTAACGTGTCGTTCCCCAGCAACTCATCGTTGGTCAAGGGCGCGTCTTCTCTCTTTGGCTTGCGCACCGACCTGCAGTTTGGCAAGCTGAAGCTCCAGCTCGTTGCCTCGCAGAAGAAGTCGACAACCAAGAGCGTGTCGACAAAGGGCGGCACACAGTTCACGCCCTTCGAGATTGACGCTGCCAACTATGAAGAAAACCGCCACTTCTTCCTCTCACAATATTTCCGTGAGAAATATGATGCCGGCATGCGGTCGCTCCCCAACCTCACCACAGGCATAAAGATTAACCGCGTGGAGGTGTGGGTCACGAACAAGACAGCCACAACCAGCAACACACGTTCCATCATAGCCCTTACCGACCTGGGCGAGAACACGCTTGTCCATAACCACATGTGGCAGACCACAGGCTTGCAGGTGCCTGCCAACGCCGCCAACACAGAATATCAGACCATGGTGGAGCAGTATGGTGCTGCCCGCGACATCGACCAGACATCGACCGTGCTCGATGGTATCGGTTCCTTTGCTGGCGGCAGCGACTATGAGAAGCTGTCGAGCGCCCGTCTGCTCAACTCTTCCGAGTATAGCGTCAACACCGCCCTCGGCTACATCTCGTTGAAGACCTCGTTGCAGACCGACCAGGTGCTTGCCGTGGCTTACGAGTACACTTATGGCGGACAGACCTTCCAGGTGGGCGAGTTTGCGAGCGACGTGACGGACGTGTCACAGGCTCTCTTCGTCAAGGCGTTGAAGAACACCAGCAACAACCCTTCTCAGGGCAACTGGCGACTGATGATGAAGAACGTCTACTATCTCTCTTCACAGGTGGAGAAAGAGAAGTTCCGCCTCGATGTCAAGTTTCAGAGCGACACGGCAGGCGTGTACCTCTCTTACCTGCCTGAGCCACAGACCAAGGACCAGCCGATCATCAGAGCCCTTGGTGCCGACCGTCTCGACAACAACAACAAACCTCACCCTAACGGCTATTTCGACTTTGTCGAGGGCTACACCGTGTCTAACGGTCGCGTGTTCTTCCCGCAGGCAGAGCCGTTCGGAAAAGGAATATACAATTTCCTCGTGAGCCGTGGCGTGCCTGCCGACAAGGCAGAGAAATATGCGTTCACCGAGCTTTACGACTCGACCAAGACCATTGCCAAGCAGATAGCAGAGAAAGACAAGTACATGCTGTCGGGACAGTTTAAAGGCACGGCGGCCAACATCATCTCGCTCGGCGCATACAATGTGCCGCAAGGCTCGGTGGTCGTTACGGCAGGTGGCGTGAAGCTCACCGAAAACTCCGACTATTCTGTCGACTATAGCGCTGGCGAGGTGACCATCCTCAACCAGAGCATCATCGATGCGGGCACGTCTGTCAACGTGTCGTTGGAGAGCAACAGCGACTACGGTCAGCAGCGCAAGACCATGTTCGGAATGAACTGGGAGTATGACTTCTCGAAAAACTTCCAGATGTCGGGAACCATACAGCACCTCTCGGAGCAAGCCCTCACCACAAAGGTTAACATGGGCAGCGAGCCGCTCAACAACACGTTGTGGGGCGTTAACATGAACTGGAAGAAGGAGAGCCAGTGGGTCACCAACATGCTCGACAAGATACCGTTCCTCCATCTCACGCAACCCTCAAACATCTCGTTCTCGGGCGAGTTTGCACAGCTCTTGGCAGGACAGAGCCACGGCACGCAAGACAACGCCTCTTACATTGACGACTTTGAAGACACAAAGAACACCATCGACGTGAGCACCCCCACATCATGGATCATCTCAAGCGTGCCGACCATGTTCCCCGAGAGCAAGGACAAGGCCACTCTCGCCAGCGGCTACAACCGTGCCCGCCTGGCTTGGTACACCATCGACCCGCTCTTCACGCGCCGTTCCTCGTCGCTCACCCCATCCCACATAAAGAGTGACCTTAACCAGCTGTCAAACCATTATGTGCGTGAGGTGCCTGTGCGTGAGCTGTTCCCGAAACGCAACCAGAACAGCTACAGCGGAGCAACATCGATGCTCAGCGTGCTCAACCTCGCTTTCTATCCGTCAGAGCGCGGTCCTTACAACTTCAGCACGGATCTTGCCTATGACGGAACGCTCAACAACCCCGAGAACCATTGGGGCGGCATGATGCGCAAGCTCGACACCAACGACTTTGAGGCAGCCAATATAGAATATGTGGAGTTTTGGATGCTTGACCCCTTCATCTACAGTCGGCGCGACGGCAACGCCAGCGACTTTGGCGGCGATTTCTATCTTAACCTCGGCGAGGTGAGCGAAGACATTCTGCGCGACGGAAAGAAATTCTATGAGAGCGGAATGCCCGTCGACGGCTCCAACAGTTTCGTAAAGACACAATGGGGCAAGATCCCCACACAGGCCACCGTGACCTATTCGTTCGCGTCGGCCAAGGGAGCGCGTGCCTTGCAAGATGTGGGCTTCAACGGACTGAACGACCAGGAGGAGCAGACCTTCGAGACCTATCAGACCTTCCTGAAGAGCATCGAGGGTAAGATCAGCAAGGCCGCCTACGACTCAATATGGGCAGACCCCGCTGGCGACAACTACCACTATTTCCGTGGTTCCGACCTCGACCGCATGGAGGCACCCATCTTGCTGCGTTACAAGTATATCAATAACCCGCAAGGCAACTCGCCCGACAACGACAGTCGCACCGAGGGCTACGACACCTCTTACAAGACAACCCCAGATGTGGAGGACATAAACCAAGACTACACGCTCAACGAATATGAGAAATACTATCAGTATCGCATCTCCATTCGTCCCGAGGACCTCGTTGTGGGCCAAAACTACATCGTCGACAAGCGCGAGGTGTCGCCAAAGTTGAGAAACGGCGAGACCGACCATGTCACATGGTACCAGTTCCGCATACCCCTGCGCGACTATGAGCAGCGCGTGGGCGGCATCAGCGATTTCACATCCATACGTTTCATGCGTATGTTCCTTGCAGGCTTCAAGAAGCCCATCGTTCTGCGCTTTGGCAACCTCGATCTCGTCTATGGCAAGTGGCGCATGTATAACCAGACGCTTGATGCCACGGCTCCACAGCAGGGCAAGATGACGATGGGTGCTGTCAACATTGAGGAGAACAACGACAAGTCGCCCGTCAATTATGTGTTGCCTCCCGGCATCAGCAGAGCACAGGACCCCTCGCAGCCGCAGCTTGTAGAGAGCAACGAGCAGGCGTTGTCTATGAACGTCGAGAACCTCGGTCACGGCGAGTCGAAGGCTGTTTACAAGAACACCACCCTCGACCTCCGGCAGTATAAGCGCATGCAGATGTTTGTGCATGCCAACTCGCTCGACCCCAACACCACCAACCTGCAAGACAACCAGCTGGCGGTGTTCATACGCCTCGGCTCCGACTATAAGAGCAACTATTATGAGTATGAAATACCGCTGTCGCTCACGCCGTGGAAGTCGAACTATGGCATGAACTCGCCCTCCGACCGTCGTTTGGTGTGGCCCGAGGAGAACATGCTCGATGTGCCCCTGTCGCTCTTCACGGCAGTGAAGAAGGCCCGCAACAAGGCCAAGGCCGCTGGCACAGCCTCTTACAGCCGCCCCTATTCGGCCTACGATGAAGACAAACCCAACAACAAGGTGACGGTCATGGGTAACCCCACGCTCGGCGAGGTCAAGACCATGGTCGTTGGTGTGCGCAACCTGTCTTCCGACGCTAAGAGCGGTGAGGTGTGGGTGAACGAGCTGCGCCTGAGAGACTATAACAACTCGGGCGGTTGGGCTGCATCGGGCAACCTCAACCTGCAGCTCTCCGACTTCGGTACGGTCAACCTCACAGGCAAGTATGTGAGCGACGGCTTTGGCGGCTTGGAGGACGGTGTGGCAGCACGCTCCACCGACGACTACAAGACTTATAGTCTGACGACCAACTTCGAGCTGGGCAAGTTCTTCCCTGACAAGGCGAAGGTCTCTATACCTCTTTATTATAGTGTGACGAAAGAAGAGACCTCTCCACGCTACAACCCGCTCGACACCGACATGCTGCTCAAGGACGCCCTCGATGCAGCAAGCGACAAGCATGAGCGCGACTCGATAAAGAGCATCGCCGTGACGAAGACCACCAACACCAACTTCTCGCTGTCGGGTGTGCGTGTGGGCATAGCCACGAAGCGTCACCCCATGCCTTATGACCCCGCCAACTTCTCGTTCAGCTACAGCCACAGCCATCGCTACTCGTCTGGCGAGACCACGGTCTATGAGAAGGAAGACAACTGGCAGGGCTCGCTCAACTATTCGTGGGTGCCTGTCTACAAGCCTCTTGAGCCTTTCAAGAAGATTAAGAACAAGAGCAAGTGGCTCGATCTGCCGCGACGCTTCGGCTTCAACTGGCTGCCGCAGAACGTGGGCTTCAACTCAGAGATCTCACGCAGCTACTATGAGCTACAGGAGCGCGACATGCAAGACCTTGGCGGCTCACAACTGCCCCTCACGTTCAGTCAGCAGTTTCTGTGGAACCGTGAGTTCTCGTTACGCTGGGACCTCACGAAGAACCTGCACATGAACTTCCAGAGCGCCACGCACGCGGAAATAGAGGAACCCTACACGCCGGTGAATAAGGACCTCTATGCCGACCAGTATAAGGCATGGAAAGACTCGGTGTGGACGAGCATCAAGCATTTCGGAACGCCGCTCGACTATAACCAGACGTTCACGGCTTCCTATCAGTTGCCGCTCAACCTCATACCCGTCTTCGACTGGGTGAACGCCGACGCTCAATACACCGCCACCTACAACTGGATGCGTGGCTCCGACCTTGAAGACGGCACGTCGCTGGGCAACACCATCAGCAACAACCGTCAGATCCGTCTTAACGGCACCTTCAACATGGAGAAGCTCTATAACCATGTGCCGTTCCTGAAGAAGGCAAACGACAGGTTCAAGAAAGAGCCGTCGAGCAACCGCAACAAGAAGAATGCGAAGAACAAGAAGGATGCCAAGGACAAGAACTCGTTGTCTAAACGCAACGGACGGCAGGGTGCAGACCTTGACAAGCAGAAGGCCAAGCTTCCAAAGAACAAGAAGGGCTTTGAGAAGGAGATCACGCTGTTGCCCGACACCCTTATGAAGATCAGGCACGGCAAGAACAGCAAGCGTCTTATCGTTTCTGCAAAGACCGAAGACGGCAAGCCGTTCCAGCTGAAATATCGTAAGATCGACAACAACACCATAGGCATAAAGAGCCGTCTCGACTCGGCGTTGAAACTGAAGATCACGGTGACGCCCAAGGAGCCGCTCGACAACAAGGGCTGGTACAAGACCATGCAGACCATTGCGCGCACGCTGATGATGGTGCGCAACGTGAGCCTGTCTTATTCGAACCAATATTCAATGTCGCTGCCCGGATTCATGCCCAGCGTGGGCGATGCCTTCGGACAGAAGCGCAACCAAGGTGCGTGGGCGCCAGGCCTCGACTTTGCCTTTGGCCTTACAGGCGACTCGTATGTGGACAAGGCGCGTGACCGCGGATGGCTGTTGCTCAGCGACTCTATCGCTACCCCTGCCTCTACCAACAAGACAGAGGACCTGCAGGTGCGCATGACCCTTGAGCCTGTGCGCAACCTGAAGATCGACCTCAATGCCGCCCGCACACAGACAACGGCGCGCAGCGTGCAATATATGTATGAAGGGTCGCCCACAACGCAGAGCGGCACGTTCTCCATGACCACCCTCTCGCTGCGTAGCGCCTTTGAGGGCATGGGCGACGCCGAACACGGCTACCACTCGGCTTCGTTCGAACGCTTCTGCAACAGCTTGGAAAGCTTCCGTCAGCGCGTGGAACAACGTTATGTCGGCGCTACCTATCCGCAAGGCTCGGCGCTCGCAGGACAGCCCTTCGATGCTGCCAACGGTGGCGTGGGCTTATATTCGGCCGATGTAATGGTGCCTGCCTTCCTCGCTGCCTACACCTCGTCGGGAGGCAACAGCTTGAACATCTTCCCCACATTGTCGCGCATGCTGCCCAACTGGACGGTGCGTTACAGCGGACTGTCAAAGTTGCCTTGGTTCCGCGATGTGTTCAAGAGCGTAAACATCAACCACTCTTACAAGAGCATCTATGCCGTGGGTGCATACCAATCGTACAGCACCTTCATGGAACTTATGGGTCCCGGCCTTGGCTTCATCTCAGACGCCACCACTGGCATGCCTGTTCCGTCGTCAATGTATAACGTCTCGACGGTGAGCATCAACGAGTCGTTCTCGCCGCTGCTTGGCATCGATGTCACGTTGCAGAACAACCTGACGTGCAAGCTCGAGTATAAGACCATACGCACGCTGAACCTCAGCATGACGAGTGTGCAGATCAACGAGTCGTCATCACACGACTGGGTGCTGGGCATGGGCTACACCATCAGCAACTTCAATCCCTTCGGACCGAAGGCGCGTAAGGTGAAATCGGGCAGGAAGAGCGGTAACGGACAGAACGATGCGCAGCAGAAGCAGAACAGCTCATCGCGAAACAACCGTAGCTCATCGGGCTATAACAGTGACCTGAAGCTTCGTCTTGACCTCAGCTATCGCAAGCAGGCAGCCATAAGCCGTGACATCGCATCAATGACATCGGCGGCAAGCAGTGGCAACACAGCCTTCAAGCTGTCGTTCTCTGCCGACTATTCGTTCTCGCGTCTGCTCACCATGAGCTTCTATTATGACCGACAGACGAACACGCCGCTGCTTACGTCAAGCAGCTACCCGACGACCACTCGCGACTTTGGCCTTAGCCTCAAGTTCTCTCTCACGAGGTAACGCTTTGCCGGTTATAAAGACAATGTGGCTTTTGGACTGGAAATTTTAAAGACAATAGAGACAATAGGGACAATCTTTTATTGAACTTTTGTATGTAAAAAGCAGACGCTTTATAAGATGGTTACAAGCTTGGATGGCAGCTTTTCATGTGCATAAAACAACGAAAAAAATAATTTTGCGCTTCGCGCATTTTTTTAAACATTAATTTCCATTAATTGAACATTAATGAAACATTAATTTTTTTTGCGCGAAGCGCGTATTAATGATAATTAATGGGTCATTAATGAAAATTAATGTTTAAAAAAACACGAGCGCGAAGCGCGATGTGAATATTAATCTTTGCAAAAGTCAGAGATTAATTTTTTTGCTTGCGTTCCAATCGGGTTTCAGAACTCGTCGTTGGCGTAGAGGTTATCGAAGATGCTCTGCTTCCACTCCAGGATCTCTTCGTCGCGGAAGAAACGCTTCAGCTCGGCAGCAGCCGTCTCGGGCGAGTCGGAAGCATGGACAATGTTCTCTTGGAAGCTCATGCAGTAGCTTCCTCTTATCGTTCCCGGAGCAGCGTTGCGGCCGTTGGTGGGGCCAGCCAAAGCACGAACGGCAGCAATGGCGTCAACGCCCGACAGACACATGGCGATGACGGGAGCTGTCATCATGGCGTCCTTCACACGCTGGAAGAACGGCTTGCCGCTGAGGTGCGCATAGTGCTCGCTCAAGATCTTGTCGTCGAGCTGTATCATCTTCATGCCGCAGATCTGCAGGCCTTTCTTCTCGAACACGCTGATAATCTCACCTACCAGACTGCGCTGTAAGGTGCATGGCTTCAGCAAAACCAATGTTTTTTCAATTGCCATAAGTTATTATGTTTTTTAGGTGAATAAAAAATTGCGTAGGTTTGTATCTTATGCAAAGATAATGCAAATCGAGAGCATAGATGCAAGCTTGCTTGCAAGCTATGCCGAGGTGCAGCTTATCTTATGCAAATATATGCAATTTTATCGTGTGGCGCAAAAATAGTGTTTTGGGTTTTGTTTTATTAACAAATTGTCTTGACTTATCTCGCTTTTTTTTATTCATGTATCACGATTTTAATCTCTTGGAATAGAAAAACGTTTGATTTGTTTT
>ENA-UERK01001920-UERK01001920.1-human-gut-metagenome-genome-assembly--contig:-NODE-1920-length-14357-cov-17.576681_pt1 | contig 14357 bp, 9 predicted proteins | sample MGYA00242957_ERZ507957 | MGnify/ENA primary metagenome ERZ507957 (study PRJEB26167, sample SAMN06115538) | human gut metagenome | host: Homo sapiens | place: China:Heilongjiang | collected 2015-11-06... | reverse complement strand
AAATGACCCTCAATGTGGAATTTAGTGAGAGTCAAATAAACAAAATTATGCATTTTAGGCTAGTAATTCGTAATAGACAATCTGAGGATATGACTATTATTGGTAAGTCTAAAATGCATAATCAAAAAAGACTTTTTCCTCCTAAAAAAATCAAGATTAAAGTCTATCATTTCCTTTTACTGGAGTAGAAGGCGCACCATTAAAAGTTGCGGTTGAATGAAGACCGGTAGTTTTTGTAGAATCTTCACCAGGGCAAGTGCAAGAACATTGTGATGACTCTGAGACATTTTCTCCACCCAGAACTACTATCATTTTGTATTCAGACAACCTTTAGTTGACAAATTTTTTCATAAGACAATTAAATTTAAAAACGTTACAAATATAATCAAATTATATTCTCTTTTCAGTATTATATGTACTTTTTATGCTTAACGCAAAAAATAGGAAGAATGAAGATCACGGCGAGGATGGAGAAGAGCATGCCGGCGTTGGTGCCGACGGCGAAGTCGAACCAGAAAACCTCCTCGGGGCCGTCGGTGAGGAATGGGAGGAGGCCGAGAATGGTGGAGACTATGGTGCGGGTGAGCGGGTTGATCTTGCGGGAGTAGGCTTTGACGTAGAGGCGGATGTTGGCCGCTTCGTCTGGTCGGTGAGTTTGTTTAGTCACAGAGGTGGTCCCTTCGACAGGCTCAGGGACCTATGCTCTGAGGAGGGACTGGTAGGTGGTGATGAGGTAGATGCCGGCTATGTGCCACTTCCCAAGTTTTACACCTTTAAATCAAGGGATGAACGGGAACGCATTCTTTACAAGAACTTCGTACAGGTCGGAGAAGATGTTAAGGAAATGATTCAAGAGATTCAGAAGTATAAAGTCAAGTAGATAAAATATAGCGATATGTAAGTCTGCGACCGGACCCACAAGTTATTGACAAACTTTTCAAAGAACTGGTTTTATTTACCGACAGGTCCGCTTAGGACCTGAAAAAATTAACGAATTATTCTTCTGTCAAAAGTATTGTTTATTAAAATTATGTTTTTAAATTTGAAACCAGACACCGCATAGCATTGAATGTTACGAACACATCATACTATTCAACAAATAGTTCTCAAAAAGGGACTATGGTGTCTTTTTGGCCAAATTAAAGGCCTTCTATTTTTGCGGCACGGATGTCGTGTCGCAGGAAGCGGTGGGGCTTCAATAGAAGACAATGGTAATGCCAATTTAATCTCACCTGGTGGGAAAGTATCAGAAAAGGGTGACTGCAAATGGTATGGGGTAGTCGTTACCCCATAGACTAATTATCTAGCACTTCTCTACGTGCCAGTCTATAAGCTTTAGACTGATTCTCAAAATAAGGGGGCGCCTTTTCCCCAGCCCCTTATAAATAGTCGCAAAATGATAACATTCATTAGAATTATGAAATATTCCTTATCATACGCTTGCCTGGCTATCCTGATGTCGGTCCTTTCATTTTCAGCGGAAGCCCAGATTTCTGTTGACGCTGATTTTCGCGATCCGAGGCAGAAGGCCGTCATTGACGAGGTCAATTACAGATTCACGTACAGAACAAAGTTTTCCGAGGACACTGTAGGCCACGAAAAGTATTACGACAACCAAGTCTTGGAAATAGGCGTCAAGTATGTACGTTACTATAGCCGGTTCGCCGAAGTGATGGACTCCACCTGGTATAAGCATTCGGTTACTGGAGAAAGGAAGTCAGCCGGAGGCTCATACAAGCGAACCGAGGATCTGCAACCGGGTGAGACAGGACAGTACGAGGACTTGTTTTTCAACTACCCGGAAACGGGAACACTTACCGTCATCAATGTCATCAGAAAAAAGACCTACTCTTACTCTGAGCCGATACCGACTTTTGACTGGAAGATAACGGGCAAGACCGCTCAGGTTCTCGGTTATGAGTGTAGCGAGGCCGTAGCCGACTTCCGCGGCAGGAGATGGCACGCTTGGTTCACATACGACATTCCTCTGCGCTACGGTCCGTGGAAGTTATGCGGTCTGCCGGGGCTGATTCTAAAAGCCGAAGATGCTGACAAACTTTACACATACGAGCTGATAGAGATTCAGAAACCACGTTCGGAAGCAATGTACAAGTACAAGACACCGCAAGTCATCAAATGCGCAAGGGAAGATATCCTTTGCATCAACGATATGCGATGGCAAGACCCTTACAGGCACGCTACCTCCAACGGTGTCGGTATAATGAAATTCAAGATGAGAGACCCGAACACCGGAAAACTGCGAGATATGACCTCGCAGGAATATGCCGCTTACATCGGCTATATCCCTCAACGGGAACTGAAATAAGGACACATCTATCTCGATGAATATAAAGGCCACGATAATGCTGTTCACCGCAGGATTGCTGCTCGCTCAAACTGTTGTCCAGCCTGCTATGGCGCAGATGACAATAAGCGGGACGGTACGTTATGCGAAGAGCGGCGAAACCGTGGCAGGCGCAAATGTCATATTCCAGACACCCGACGCAAAGAAAGTATATGGGTTCGACATCACCGGTGCGGACGGGACATTCCTTTTCGAATATAACAGTTCAGCCGATTCGGTAAGGATAATGGTAACCGGATTCAATCTGAAGAACACTTTCCGTATAGTCCGGCTGCCGGCGAAGCCATTGGATTTACAAGTGGAGTTCGAGGAAACCACGATCAAAGAGGTTGTGGTAAGGGCTGAACCTGTCAAACGACGAGGGGACACCCTAAGCTATATTGTGAGCGCATACGCTGATAGCCTTGTGGACCGGTCTATTGGGGACGTACTGAAGAAGATGCCCGGCATCGATGTCAGCGACGCTGGACAGATAAGATACAACAACCGGCCGATAAACAAGTTCTACATCGAGGGCTTGGATCTGATGGGAGGACGTTACGGAGTTGCCGTGAACAACGTCCGAGCCAAGGACATCGCAAGAGTGGAGGTAATGGAGAATCACCAACCAATAAGGGCAATGGAGGGGTTGGAATACTCCCCTGACGCCGCCATCAACCTGCGGCTTAAGAACAACGCTAAGGGCAGTCTCATTTCCACCATACAGTTAGGCGCAGGCTATAAGCCTTGGCTTTGGAACGGAGAACTTGCCGCGATGTATTTCACAGGGAAATGGCAGACGATGACGACATACAAAACGAACAATGCCGGGCAGGACGTGACATCCGAACTGGAATCGTTCTACGACCGGCTGGACAAAGGATATTCACCATTGTCCGTTCACAAGCCTGCGACTCCCGACACCGAACGCGAAAGGTATATGGACAATGAGACTCACACGGTCTCCATAAGCAGCATCTTCAAGTTGAGCGAGATCTCAGACCACACGCTCAACCTAAACGCAATGTACTTGCGAGACCGTCAGAGGTTCAACTCCAATTCCCTAACCACATATTATATTCCCGGAGAGACACCGCTTGAGGTAGAAGAGACGACATCCGCCACCGAAACCACCGACGAGACGGAGCTCAAGGCCAAATACAACCGGAACGACAAGAGTATCTATCTTAGCGAGCAGCTGGCGTTCGGGGCAAAATGGGATAACAATTTAGGCAAAGTGCTGAACGGCACGGAAACGGTGGCTCAGCGGTTCAGGATGAGACAGTCGCGTCTGCAAAACGACATCCGCTTCATCAAAGTGTTGAACGGTGACATACGTTTGAACTTCACCTCACGAGTCAATGCGGCGGAAATGCCTTCAAACCTAAGGGTGACACCTGTACTGTACCCCGAGATCTTCGGCTATGACGCACAGGAAGCACTGCAAGAGATGTCCAACCGCAAGTTCCGCACAGACAACAACGTATTAATCATCAAGACATTTCCAAAGGTAGGCATAGACCTGCACGCCTCGATGGGATTCTCCGCGGATCTTCAGGAAATGACGAGCGTCTTGTATGATCCTGTGACGGCATCCTCTGACGGCAAATCAATCCCGGACAGTCTGCGCAATGACACGGACTATCACCGTTTCGACGTTCGCGCTAACCTCGGTATGACTTATCGTCATCGGGATTTCAGCATCGCAACAGGCATAAGCTCGGTCTATTCATACGTGTTTTCCGGCGACCACATTTCAGGAGAAGACAAGAGCAAGGACAAGGTGTATTTCAATCCCCACATCGGATTGGACTGGAAAATAACGCCCAATCTCAGTTTCCTGGCCTCAGGCAGCCTTATCGGCAACCTCGGAGCAGCCTCGGGCATATACAGCGGCTACATTATGACCGACTACCGATTGATAGGCAGCAGGGATGGCTGAATCGCCGAAGGATTACACCAAAATTACAGTGCGGAATTGCGCTATGCTGATGCCCTGCTGTCCTTGTTCGGATCTGTCAAAGCCGATTACCGGCGGAACGATTCCAATCTGATGTACGGCACGGAATATTTCAGCTCACTGAGCAGAGTACGGACTTACGACATTCAAAACACGTCTCAAGGTTGGGGAATAGAGGGAAAGATTGAAAAGCGGTTCAATGCCATCTCCACAACAGCGGGCATTCCGGTGGGCTACCGCAGGAACTTAATGGACATTCTCCGACAAGGAACAATTACGAACACCGCCATCTGGAGTCTGCCTGTCGGGATGGAAGTCTCTTCGCGTCTTGCCGCCAACGCGTTTCTGGAATATTATGCGAGATATGTGCGGAGCGGCAGCGAGATTTTAGGCGAAAATAATGAACAAACAGATGCACTCAAAGCCATCAACGCCCTGCACCAGAGGCTACGCTTAGATTTCGTATTTTTCAAACGGGTCACGCTCAAGATAAGTGGAGAGCATTATCTCAACGACGCCATCTCCTCCGGAAGCCGGAACATCTTCTTCTTGGACGCATCCCTGAAACTCAAGGCAAAGAAGATAGAGTACATCCTCGAAGGACGCAACTTGCTGGACAACAGCTTCTACAACCAACGTTTGTGGTCAGACATCACCAATTACCAATACAATTACCTCTTGCGCCCGGTCACGGTCATGTTCAAGATAAGATTCAACCTTGGGGTGTAATGCAATATCGAAATAAGCTACTTGACAACAGGGATGCTCAGTTTATGGCCGTTCCGGACAATTGAAAAGTACAGGGTGTCACCTTTTTCCGCCATTTTAAATATTTTTGAGGTGTTACCTTCCATCGACCCGCTGGTTACCCCGGTAATCTCATCAAATCTACGTATACCGGCTTTATATAATACGGAATTATGATTGATGCTCGTTACGATATTTGTGTGCGCAGCAGTTGCATACGTATCCATATTAGATCCACAGATCGACAGAACTGTCTCATTTAAATCTTTTGAGCAGTTCCTTTTCTTTAACAGCAGTTTTTTAGAGTGCAAGTCGATAATAAGATTGTACCGGTACATAAAACCAACACCCAAAATATTCATGGAAAAGCCAGATTGTGACTTATTTTGGTTTATTATCTGCACAGTATCACAGGCCATTCCGCTTTCGGCGATATAGTACATTTTATTATGGATCACCTCACTTCCTGTGCGCATTAGATATTCAAAATTGAGTGAATTGTCAGCGAGGTAGGCAATAAGCTGTTCATAGTTCCCTTTGTGTCCGCCTTTTCCCATCAATACAATCTCGTATGGACTTCCAGTGTCAATCATATAGTCATCGATGTAATGATATGTATTTCCAGAATGTCCGGAGTCAAACGCCAACGGAATATCTTTCACGAAATAATTTCCTCTATGCTCATACAAATCGAAAGTACCATCTTCATATTCTGCAGTCTGTGACGCTGATAACGAATCAGAAAGTTCCAATCTTATCCTGTCGAAATCTAAATGCCATATGTGACGATCTCCTTTAGGAATTGATACTATACCGTCAGCATTCAAGGCAGTTGTCGAATTGTCAATGATGATTTCATCATAGCGTAAGAGCATCCCTCCAATAGTTACATCAAGAGGTGAATATGTCACCTCTTTTACTTTCAATGGCGGGTATGGAGAAAATCCGTATCCCATCTTTGAATTGACGCCCAATGAATCTGATATATTCAATAATGATGCAACTGTATCCGAGACAATCAATTTGCCACTGGCCCCGGTATCAAACAAAAAATTAAATTTTAAAGAATCTATCAGGACAGATATGGAAATATGCGAATTGTCAGTAATAAACATATTTGCCGGAAGTGTAGTAGATACCTCTGGCTGATTGTTCACACAAGATACACTATGTGTAAGGATTATGAACAGCAATATGTTACTAACGATCTTGCCCATCTTGAGTTATCCATACATAAATCGTGCGTTTGCTTTGAATTTAACAAATAATATATTGAAAGCAAATACTCAATATCAAATACAACACGTTCTGTCGTTGTGACAATTCACCATATGAAATAATATACACTGATGTGCAGTTATCAGTTTCTGTCGCAAATATATAAAACGTTATTTGAAAACACTATGTTTCGAGAAAAAACCGGCGTGGGCTTTCATAAAGTTCCACAAGTTGAACTAACTCCTGTTCTAACAACTAATGTATCCCTATTCCGAACTATTGTAAACGAGTGGTTTTTCCTTTGCATGGTTTCGTCAAAATAGGATCTCGGGAGATCAAACAAACGGTAACCATCTACATCAAGAATAATATCACCCTCTTTTACTCCAAAATCTTGCCAAAATGACCCTTCTTTCACGAAATCGACTACGGCGTGCCCTTCTTTGCTCCTAAAAGCACGAAAACGGAATTCTACGCCTCCCTCCTGACGACTTTGATCCTCTTGTAACGAGATATGTTCAATGGGAATCAGTTCGATACGATGTCCAGCAGGATAGAGTCGCATATTAAACGACTTCAAAAAGTCCATTCCTGCCACAATCATTTCATGCTCACCAGAAATACGCCATCGCCGTGATAATACGCGGTGTTCAATCCATATTTTTCGACCCAATAATCCATATTCATGCAATAGATAAAGAGTTGGGGTAACACCGTTTTTGGAAGGACAAACGTATTTCCGGGTCACTTCGTCACTTAGTACCGAACGCATCGTACTGTCGGGTTCAGCATACAGATAAACAAGTGATTCAGGACTTCCTGTATCCAATACTAAATCTGCTTGCGTGTACACATACTCGTTCAGATGACGAAACCGAAACGGAAATTCTCGAATAACGAACTGTGCGTCAACGAGGTCCAACCTCAAAGAGACGCCTTGACATGGAAAAATGCTGTAATCATATACAGAGAGAAGTTTATTCTCGCAGTCTATTTCCCACATACGGGTCTCGTCATTTGGAATAGAGAAAATTCCATCGGCAGCAAGGAAGTTCAGAGCCCGCCCATCCACGATTCTACATTCAGAATAGCAGATCCGGCTATTTCCAATTATAAGCGAGACAGGACTCTTCAAAGTCATGTATGGGATGTCACGCTCGAAGTTCCATCCCGACTTCAGAGACTCGGTCGGGCAGAACCGATTGATCCAACCGTTTCTTTCCGCAAAGTTCTTGTCCAAAATAAGCATTCCGGCACATCCTGTGTCAAAAATCAATCTACAAGGATATGCGGAGTCCAACTTCGTTTCAATTACAGGATGACCAAGCATGTCATACTCAAATCTTTCCGTTGCTGGCTCAAATATACGTACGGGAACGTGCGATTGCGTCCCTCCTTCTTGATTAACGCAACCGGAGACAAGTAAAAGAATGAAAAAAAAGAGTCTTTGATACATCAATACTTCGGTAAAAAATTACCGCTTTAAAAGTTAAACATTAGAAGCCGGGTAACCGTGTCACCATTTACCGGAATATCCGAAGTTTGCGTAGTGCTTAACTTCTGCTCTAATTAGATTGTTAATGTCTTTTTCTTCGATGTCCATATTATTTTCAATAAACTTCAACAACTCACCATCTGTATGCACGGTTTCAAGTGCTTCCAATAGTTTGTGATGACCGCATCTTTTCTGTATGAGATTAACTATTACCAAACCAATTAGATAATTTTTCTGCGTCATGTTCCCGGAATCAAACCTATCCAATATTCTAAGGTCTATTTCAGGATGAGCATCCAAATAATAGTCTAAGTCTCGAAAATGGGTCTGTATCGGAATTCCGATTATCTTCGGATTCTCGGAATAATATTCAGATAAACCATCTGTGAGCAAGTGATGTGTTCCCCTGTATTTTACTAACACGAATCGCATCATCTCATGCTGATAGAATTCTCCCTGCGTGGCATTTGAGTAAATAATGTAATTGTCAATATCTGTCGTACCTCCCAAATCATTGGTATCAAATACTGCAGTCTCACCAATATCATAACCAAAGCCTTTCAACCTCTGCGACTCTCGGAACCCATCTGAAATATACACATCCAGATGAGGCAGCTTAATACCAAAATTATCGAGTAAAAAAGATCGAAATTTAAGGGCTTTATTTATCTTGCCTCTGTTTGGATTATATGTCTGGTAATGAAAAGTGATATCACCTTTTGTTGCACTTTTCCAGTTCTTTGAATAATAATCTAGCCAGTTGCCAAGAACGAAATTGTTATTCTCGTCCTTAAAGGAAAGTACATGTGTAGTGCACAGCACATAAGGATACTCCGAGAAATGCCCCCAATAATACATTGAATGTATATCATAATAATCGTCATTCAAAGGCTTGATAGATAACACCAGGTTCTTTAGTTCACCATATTTCGCCAATCCATATAATTCCATATACCCTTCAGAACGGAGCAAATCATAACTTTTATATTTCTCTTTATCTCTACAATTCCAATATGGATTATTATATAAACTGTCCGGAGAACTCATAAGATAATCGGTCCACAGCTGATTGATTTTGACAATATCTGGATTCTTCTGATTCTCCGTCTCTACCAATGAATTAGAAATAATCTGTTGTGCATGTAGATCCACGTACAACACTAAAAAAGGTATAATACAATGATATATATATTTCATAACAATAAACGTTTTAGACAATTAGAGCCTATAGTCTGAAAATAAAATACTTGGCACATTTTCCCAATTAGAAAACCTCTTACTTCGTCACTACTTCAAGATTTATTTTAAGAATATTATTCCGCTGAGTTGTACATTCATATCATTTTTGCCTTCGCTGTCGATGGAAATATTGTTGGTAAAGAACACTCCGCCATCTCCGTAGAAGTATAGTGGCTTGCATCCGTTCTCTTTCTGCGCCGTGTCAATCTCGCTCACAGGAATCGTCAGCGTGACAGAATCTGATGAGACGGTTACGAAGGCCGTGTCGGCCAATGGTACAGAGCAATTGACGTTGATGTTTTCGAAGCGTGTGAATCCCTTAGGAATTATGGATGCTCCTTTGGTGTTGATTTCAATCCAGTGGGAACCGCATTCGTCTACCTCTACGGTGTCCATCTGCATAAGTCCAAAGTTCCAGAATCCCACAGTTGTGTCAACAATCTCACGCACGACTCTTTCCGGGTACATGATGTAGAGGTATTCCATCTTCTCGTCTGTCTCAATCATAGTTGCGATATCCCCGGATTTCATTATCTCTGAATATCTTGCCGAGTCCAAAGGAAAATTGATGCCGGGACAGTTAGAGGATAGTGCTTTCTTTACTTCGCTGACTAGGACTCTTCGGGACATGGCTGAGAAATTCTGCGGGCCGACAGACGAAAGTGCTGCAAGCGCTAGAAAGGACAGCGGAATCCATCGGAATCTTTTGCATTTGCTGACCGTCAAACCTATGCAGACAGCATAGCCCCAAACGTTGAAGAGGACTACGTATAGGCGTGGCGCGGTGATTCCGTAGTCCGTTATCCTTTTGGCGATTCCTACCGTCATCAATATAAGAAGCGGAAGGAAAATGGCAGGCAAGAGTTTGAGCGCCTTGCGGTCGAATCTCCACTTGTTGTCTTCTTTTCGAAATTGTACCGGATAGAGCAGAAACATCATCAGTATCAGGCATATCATTGATGCAATTACAAGTGTTGATACCCATCCGCAGGGAAGCTTCCATTCAAAAAGGATCTTTACGGCATATACATATAGCGTTACTACATAAGTGCCGAAAAGAGGAAATATCAAATAGTTAATCAGTCCGAGTCCAGTTGTTCCGGGACGTTCAGTGTCATGTCTCTCTTTTTCTGGAATCAATTGCATGAACACCATCGGCGCGACGAATATCATGCATACCAGGAACACGTCAGCGAACACCTTCCATCCGATTTCAACTCCGAAGAGTACATTGAATGCAAGAACGAGCAACTCCAGTCCTCCAGCCAGGAGCACCCCGACAGCAAAAGCAGTCGCGAATGCTGATGTGCAGTCGATGATATAGTTCCATAGCCTCATGTCATTGTTGGATTCTTGAAAGACAGGGGCAATGAATATTCCTGAAACTATTATCCCCACGAGTGTGACAGCTGCATTGGTCCAACTCAAATCCAGCGGCCATGCCTGGCGGAACGCGAGGCAGACCCCTAGCCATAAGGCATTGACGGCTATAATCCAAAGCGGTTTTACGGTGTGTCTCTCGTCATTTCTCCAATCCGTGAGCACGAGCTTTACCACCAGATTCAGCAGACCGGCGGTTATCGTCCAGAACATCAGGAAAAAAGAGTCTTTTCTATCTATTTTATCTCCAAAATGAATCAACGCGACCGACATGATGGCTGCCGCCATCATAAAGCAAGCCGGAGTCGTAAATCTCTTGAAGGTTCCTGCCATTTTCTGGCATAAGTGCTTGATTGTGGTTTTGTCTATCATATTGCAAAATAATCCATTCGTAAATTTAACATTATTGATAACCGGGCACTCCGTCAAATGCAAGAATCCCGTCAAGGCATTAAGCGGGATTGGACCTATTTGAAATTATGGCATCGAAATTCTCGATTGCCCATGAAATCAGTGAATCAAGGTGGGGGAGGAGGCTGCGTCCGCGTTCTGTCAATAAAGGAATCCGAACATCCATAGTGGTACTTGATTGTCAAACACATACTCTATTGTATCCTTGACCACATATGCGTCTTCTAAATTGGATATTTGTTTCTTTCCTTTGTTGCGCCCGCCCACTTCGAAAGTCTTTCCGTCAATCTCAAAATCTGAAACAGGAGATTCTACCGTATCGTACTTCTGCTTGGTCCAGCAATAAAAGATAGTCTCTCGGGCATTCCCCGTGTCCGGATTTTCGCCCGAAAGGACATAGGACATATTGGAATTCTGGAGATAAAGCTTGTCCATTTTGCGGAGAATTGCGTCCCCGTTGGCCTTCATACGCAGGACGGAAACAAGTTCGGCTTTTTTCAGATATTCCAGATACTTGGGAAGTTCGTCGCGACTTAATTCCAAGTATCTTGCCATATCCGAGAAATTAATCTTGACAGGGACGCTCTTGGAAATGTAGTACATGAATTTCTTGAGCTTCTGGGTGGCGGCGATGGTCATCCTGGTGTATTTGGGAATATCGACATAAACGGTAGTGTTGATGACTTGTCTCATACGAGTTTCGAATTCCTGTTCCTGAAAAAAAGGATAGCAGCCCTTTTTCATATATTCTTCGAAGTATTTCAACGGTCGTTCAGCCCCGTACGGAAAATCAACTTTCCCTTGCAAGACATCTTCCAAACTGGCAGGTTTTAATGACCAGCCATTGCGCAAGTTCAAGTATTCGCGGAATGACCAGACAGGAAGATGGTACTCGATGACGCGACGACTAAGGTCTGCACCCCCTTCTTTAAGATCCAATATTGAACTGCCGGAATATACGACATGGAGCAGCGGCAGGCTATCGTAGATGTTCTTGACCTCCTGACTCCAGCCCGGATATTTATGAATTTCGTCTATATACAGATATTTCCCGCCACGGGCGAAGAAGCTCTTGGCAGTATCAAGAAGAGTGTGTGCACTGAAGTAGATATCATCTGCAATCACGTATAGGGACTCATTCTTGTTCCCGGTTCTCTTGATGTGTTGTAGGATGAGAGTGGATTTACCGACACCTTTCTGGCCTATGATACCCAAGATGCGGACATCCCAGTTTATGGTGTCGTGCTGCTCCCGGAAAAAGTTCATGGGTGTCAGTTCCAGAAGTTGATGGAATTGTCCGTAAAGTGTCTGCATAATATATTGCGGCATTTATTCTGCACAAATATAAGAAACTGCAGGAAAGTTTACGCAATATTTATGAAAAGTTGCGTGGTTTTATTTGCAGTGAACTTTCTGGGAAGGTCACGGATGAAGAAGATTTGGTGGATAACGACAAATGTTGTTGAAAAGATTTGGTGGAATAATTTCTGGTATCTGTGTTAGGATATAAATTTTGTGATTGATGGAACGAAATGGGATTTCTTTCTTTCATGTCTTGAATCAAAGATAATCGAAAACTATTTCAATGCCTTGGTGCGTATCGTGATGTTTTAATGCGTCAGATGACAATTAATATGTTCTGTACAGGCGCCGGGGTTGCGCCCGGGAGGACTTGCCGCCCTCGGCACGAGAGGGAGGGACCCACGCAGTGGGAGGGCCTGGTCCTCCCGGATGTGGCCCCGGCGCCAGCCCAGCGCAAATAAAAAAACCTCGTGGAAAATGCCACATAATCAGGCATCATCCACGAGGGTTTTCCATGTATAAGGCAGTCTGTCTCCAAATCATAACTTTTGACACGGAACCTAGACTTTAGCTATCCAATCAATATAATTTTTATTGAGATTCAGCTTCCTGCTATCATCAGAGGTGGTGATTGTAGCAACAAAACATTCACTCAACTGATTGTCAAAAATTCCCTCTTTAATATCAGAATCTTTAACGAGTAAAATGGGAAGTCCTTTCATTAAGCCCATGCCCACTTCGACCTCACTCCATGGTGTAGACAGCCAACGGTCTTTCCACTCCTCTTCATTCCCCATGCCAGGACGATATACTCCATTTTTGACGTTAATCTGCTTAAATCCGAAAGCAATCATGCCTGATGATCTCATGATGCTTTGTCTTACTTTATTAAACTGGCCAAATTTCGGGTAATCATCTTTAATATAATAGATTACAGAATATCCGTCCGCCTCCAATTGTCTCTTGAAATCCTTTGTAACCAACTCGTCCTCCTTAGACATTTTGCCGGGCATAGAAAAAAAGATTGTCTTATTCTTGGAGTCATGCGAAGCTGAGAACAAACCATCTTCAACAAATTTTCCATTGACGAGTTTCTCCTGTATGGCTTGAGGAACATTCTCGGCATTTGTAAAATCGGCATTCTTCAATATGACGTTCTTGAACGTAACTCCTGTTAGATCTGCTCCATAAAAAGATGCTTCGGTAAAGTCGCAATTCTTAATTTGTGTACAGAACAATATGCTTCTATAAAAGATAACCCTATGTCCGTCAATGTTTTCAAGAAGGGCGTAAGATAAATCTGACAAGAACATATCAGAGGACTTCATGCTGATTCGTCCATCTTTGATTCCAAGGTAAGCATCTTGCAAATTTGTCCTCTGCAAGTCTGCAAAAGACAAATCACGGGCATAAGCCAAACCATCCGCAAGTGTTTTCTGATAAACGCCGGTGGGAATTGTTCTAAGAAGAGCGGAAATTACATTTATTGTTTCCGTTGCAAGTTCTGGAGATTTCTTTAGTCTTTTTGCATCAAAGAATCTTCTCAGCAGGATTGCGGCAGATAACTGAGCGGAAGGATTACTCGAAGATAATTGGGAAACTACGTTGTCGAAGGCCTTTTTATTCTCTTCACGACGGACATTATCGCTTTTAATGTTCAGATATTCAAATACAAATTTGAAGACTCCATAAAAGAAACCTGCTATAAGAACAAGCGAGCCTGCGCTCATTACAATATTAGTGATATCCATATAATCAGTTCTTGATAATGTTCTCAAGATAGCGAATAATTATGTAAAACCCAAGCATCTCCACAGTTGCGTATTGATAATCACGTCTTGAACGTAGCATTGTCCCGCATATTGAAATAGTGGAAACAGAACGCCCCAATGATTTTTTGACTGTTTCTCACTGTACAGGCGCCTGGGTTGCGTCCGGGAGGACTTGCCGCCCTCGGCACGAGAGGGAAGGACCCACGCAGTGGGAGGGCCTGGTCCTCCCGGGTGTAACCCCGGCGCCAACCAAGATCAAATAAAACCCTCGTGGGAAATGCCACATAATCAGGCATCATCCACGAGGGCTTTCCATGTATAAGGCAGTCTGTTCCCAAATCATAACTTTTGACACGCAACAAGATGCTTCTTTGCATATAAGTGCTCATGGTTTCCCGATGTCGGGACGATGGTAAGCGTCTCCGGAGTTACGTATTGCAACATAAACCCCGAAAGCTATTTGTCTAACTTTCGGGGTCAATGTTATTT
>ENA-UERK01001917-UERK01001917.1-human-gut-metagenome-genome-assembly--contig:-NODE-1917-length-14368-cov-9.254706_pt1 | contig 14368 bp, 7 predicted proteins | sample MGYA00242957_ERZ507957 | MGnify/ENA primary metagenome ERZ507957 (study PRJEB26167, sample SAMN06115538) | human gut metagenome | host: Homo sapiens | place: China:Heilongjiang | collected 2015-11-06... | reverse complement strand
GCATAATGCGCCTTTCAGCCGTGGGGGTAAAAAGCACGATGCTTTCCACCTCGTATATATATAAATTTAGTATTGATTTTCCGCTTAGGGGTATTCCACCGACTATTGCGCCCCTCTCATATCGAGTGGCTTCAGCACGATGTAGGCATTGCGGAAATAGCCTGTAATCAGATGGTTATATGTAATTTATCTGTATCTCTGACGGGTTTAAGAATCAACCTCCTTTCAGTTTTCGGGTGCAAATTTAGTGAAAATATTTGAATTACAATCAATTTGCACTAAAAAAAGCGCATTTTGTGGTGTTGAGTAATTTTTTTTATAAATTTGTGGCGATAAAAAATTTGTGGCGATGAAGATGCGTGCGTGGATATTCGCAGCCTGCTGGGCGGTTGGTGCTTTGGGCGGTTTTGCCCAGAGCGACACCACATTTCGCTTTCAGCCCATTGTTCCGATGTCGATAGCATCGAAGATAATTCCCTCGCCGCAGATTTCCATCATCACGCCCAATATCGTGGCACCGAAACTGAACAACTACACGCCACCCGAACCGCTCAAACTCGACTATAAACTCTCCCAACTCTCCGACAGCCTCAAATCCACACCCGAATTGAGTGTGAAGCCGCAAGTGTATCGTGCCGCCAGTGAGTTCGATTTCAGGGGAAATCCCTTCAGCCGCGACTGGAGCGCAGGAGGCGAGGTGCTGAGGCTCGACCAGAATTTGAGTTTGATAGGCAGCGGCAGCTACACTGCTTATCCTGCGTTGGGCAACATCGGCACAGGCAGCCTCGGACTGCAAGCCACGCCTATCGACCGCCTTACGCTCGGTGTGGGGGCTAATGTGGTGAAATACCACATGGGACGCTCGGCGTGGAACGATTTCGGACTGTATGTGAACGGCAGTTACCAACTCACCGATGCATTGAGCGTGAACGCATTCGGGCAGTATTACTTCGACCAGCGATACCATTCGGTGGGTGGAATGGGGCTGATGCAAAATGCCGTGTATGGCGGAACGCTCGGCTATAAATTTTCCGACAGTTTCAGTTTGGCGGTGGGCGCGCAACGCTACTACGACGCATACACCCACACATGGAGAACCGTGCCTATCGTGGCACCTACATTCAAACTCTTTGGCGCGCCGTTGACGGTGGACGTGGGTGGCTTGATATATAATATTGTGGAAGCACTCATTTACAACAGCAGCGACTCCCATTCGGGCTATGCTATGCCGTCGGGAGGCCCGTCGGTCAATCCTGCCAGCCAGTTCAAGAGCCGACGCGCGCAGGGTGGCGACATTCGTTAACACATTCATTTTTCCAGAATATTTCGGGTTCCGCTTTCGTTGAGGGCGGTTTTTTGCGCATATTTGTGAATTTGTGCAAAGTGCTTGGTGGTGTGAAATTTTTGATTAGAAGGCGATTTGGATTAAGGATTTTAGAAAAAATGTGTGGTAATGTAAAATTAGTATCAAAAAAGCGTGTTTTACTAATAATAATTAGTATCTTTGTTGGGTCGCATTAATGTTTGTTGCGAATTTTTTAGAAAATAATGGTTAATCTAACCACCATAAGATTATGAGATTTCTAAAAGTGAAAAAAATGCTCAAAGGAGCGATGGTGTTGCTGGGGCTTCTGTGTGGCTATAGCAGTGCCGATGCTGTGGTGGCGTGCCCCGACCCCTCGGTGGTGACGCAGCCCGATGGCTCCACCCTCACATTACTACTTCATGGCGATGAATGGTTTAGTTTCAGTACCACAGCTGACGGGTTTACCGTGGTGAAAGATGCCGATGACGGCTATTACAAATATGCGGCACTTCAGAACAACGAGCTTGTGGCTGGCACAATAGTGGCTCACGATGCTACCATGCGCACGCCTGTGGAAAAGGCTGCCCTCGCCACCACCACACGCTACCTTGCCCCCGACGCAAAAACCGTGGCAGCCAAGCGCACCAAACGCCGCCTGCACGGCAACACAGGGCGATACGACTATAAAAATTTCCGAGGATTGGTGATTTTGGTGGCGTATAACGATTGCCCATTCGTGTTCGACGACGCGCACACCTTATTTAATGACATGATTAACCAGAAAGACTACAAGGGCTTCATGAGCAACGCCCAATTCCCTGAATTAATTCCCTACACCGGTTCGGTACGCGATTACTTCTACAGCAGTTCGGCTGGCGAATTCGACCCAGCATTTGATGTGGTAGGCCCCGTGACCATCAACTATTCCCAATACGATGCACGCCAAGCCAACAATGCGCAAGCCTTGGTGGAAGCCGCACTCGACGCAGCCGACTCATTGGTGAACTATAAAGACTACGACCGCGACGGCGATGGCACCGTGGATATGGTGTTTTTCCTCTTTGCCGGTGGCGGCAGCAACTTTTCGGGCAACGATAGTCGACTGCTCTGGCCTCACGCCTCCACGGTGCTGTCGAAATCGCTCGATGGCGTGAGATTTGGCAGATACGCCTGCTCCACCGAGCTTTACGGCCGTCCGCAGTCGAAAATCATCGACGGCATTGGCACCATTTGCCACGAGTTCAGCCATGTGCTGGGCATAGCCGACCTTTACGATACCGACGGCACAGGTAGTGGCGGCTCATGCGTAACGCCAGGCAAATGGAGCCTGATGGCGCAAGGCAGCTACCTCAACCAGAGCCGCACCCCATGCACATACAGCGCCTACGAGCGTTATGCGGCAGGATTCTCAACCCCGGAGAAACTGAATAAGAAAGGCACCTACACCGTAAGCCCCATCACCTCCAGCAACAAGGGATACAGACTTGACAGCAATACCGACAACGAATTTTTCCTGCTCGAAAGCCGAAAGCAAGAAGGCTGGGACGCATATCTCCCTGGTGAGGGTATGCTGATTTGGCGTGTGGACTCGACCAACGCCGACGTGTGGGAATATAATAAGGTGAACTGCAATCCCAAGCACAGCTATTATCAGCTGCTACGTGCCACAGGCGGCACCACCGACTCTGATGCCGACCCATTCCCCGGAACAGGCAATGTGACCGCTATCGACAACACCACCTCGCCAAACCTCTGCTCATGGAATGGCAGAATGAGCGATTTCGGTATTTCCGAGATTGCACGCAGCGCCGATGGCTCGGTGAGCTTCAAACTCGCTGTGCAGCAATATGAAACCCAAGTTGAGGACTTTGAGGATGTGAAAGTGGACGGCTCAACTGTGAAGGGAAAATTCACCACTTGGACATTGAAAAACAATGCGAAAATAGCCGCCACCGCTGGCGAAAACGCCGGCAACGGACAGTATGCCTGCTCAATGCTTCGCAGTAGCGAACTGGTTAGCGACACCCTGGCGTGGGAAGTGAACGTATTCTCCTATCGCTTCTTCAACCCCACAAGTTCCACCAGCATTGTCCGCACCTATTATCGCCAGCCCGATGCCACAGTGTGGACCTCGCTGAAAGACGAGACAGGCGTGGAGACGGTGACCGTGAGAGCCGGCACAAATGTGAAACTGCTGTACGCCACCGTGATACCGAAAGGATCGGAAGTGCGCATTTTGGAATATACGGGCAATCGCACCGCGCCTTGCTACGTCGACGACATCACCTTTGTGCGCCCCGTGGAAGATAAGGTCATCGTTGGCGACCTCAATGGCGACGGCAACGTGGACGTGACCGACGTGACGATGCTCATCAACGCCATTTTGGGGCAAATCCAAATTGAAGGTGGCGACCTCAATGGCGATGGCAACGTAGATGTGACCGATGTGACCGCAGAGATTAACATCGTGCTTGGAACTCAGAATTAACAATCATTTTTTATATTAACCAATTTATTAACCAATTCACATGAACATGATGAAAGGACTAAAAACATTTTGGGGACTGATGATAGCGATAGCTGTCACAGCCTTCAGCGCTCAGGCGCAAGAAGTCGTTTCGCAAGCATGTGCTCCTGTTAATCAGGATGCTCCAGCTCCAGTCGTGAAAGCTGCGAAAGTGGAAGGCACAGCCACCTATCAGGCAGGCATCGCCACCCAATTCACACCTGTGACCGACTTTAAAGCTGCTGCTGCAGAAAAGGCATCTTCAAGCAAGAAAGCCAAACAAGCCCCTTCGAAGGTGGCTTCAGTGAAGGCTCTTGAAGGTGAGTATGTGCTCACTGGCAAGTCGATGCTCACATCTGGCTACAATGGCGTATCGGTCACTGTGGCTGCTGTGGGAACCGACTCCATCGCTATCACCAACTTCTGGGCAAAGGGTTTCAACGCTGTGCTCAAGGCAAAAGTTGACGTTGCCACTGGTGTTATCACCGCACCTTATCAGGTGATGGCACAACACGAGACTTATGGCGACGTGGTGTTTGCGAAAACTAATCTCGCCGACGGTTCACCAACAGCTGATGAGGCTGTGGCTGGTGTGGTTACTGCCGATGGTATTATTAAACTCACCGACGCGTGGGGCGCTTACGTGAAAGCAAAGCCCACCGACACTAAGTGGAGTTTCTTCTCTGTGGTGAATAACACCGAACTTGAGAAGTGCAATGCAGTGTTCACCGGCAAGAAACACACTGGAGGAGAAATTGAATCCTACGGCGTGGTGTTTAAACAGACAGCGGAGAATGTGGCTACAATCAAAAACTTGGGCGACTATGGACAAACTGTGAAAATCGACCTCAATCGCAACAAGACAGCCTCTATTCCATCGTCGCTGATGGCTTACAACTCTGAATACGGCGATTTTTACAGCTTCAACCTCACTTTCACCGAAACTGGTGCTAAAATTGAAGCTGCCGACGCTGTTACCACTGTGGCTACTGATTTGAAGTGCCTCAGCTGGAGTAATTGGGGTGTGGTGACCGGTACAACAAAGGGCAGCCGCTACCTCGTGGCTGCTTACGACTCTTGCGGTATCACCACTGGTGTGGATATTCAATATCCTTCACTCAGCGTGACCGAATTTCAAGGTGAAGGTACTGAAGCAAGTCCTTATTTGATTAAGACTCGCGACGACCTTATCCTCCTCAGTGATAAGGTGGCAGAAATCACCGACCTTAATTGCACAACTCCTCCTTTGACCAATCCTTACTGCCGCGCATTCCTCGGCAAGTATTTCCGTATGGAAAACGACATTGATATGGGTGGCTATAAGTTCACTCCTATCGGTGCCGACTGGTCGCACATCTTCGCAGGCACATTCGATGGTGGCAACCACACCATCAAGGGCTTGTATGTGGATAGAACCGTTTCTTACGCAGCACTCTTCGGCCGTACCGACACCGTGGCTGTGATTAAGAACTTGAAGATGGAGAACGCAACCATCAACTGTGGCAACGCTTATGCAGCTGCTATTGTGGGTTGGGCTCTCGGTCCAATTGAAAACGTATCTGTTAAGAACTCAACCATCACCGCCACAAGCTATGGCGTGGGTGCTGTGGCTGGTATCTCTACCGGATTGACCAACGCACAGGTTGAGAATTGCGAAATCTCTGGCAACTATGGCTATACTGGTGGCGTGGCTGGCGAAGGTCACGGTCCAGTGGTGAACTGCTATGCCAAGAATGTGAAGATTCTCTCTGCTGCTATGAGCACCGCAACCCCTGGTTTGCCAGTGGGTGGTGTGATTGGTAACTTGTTCTTCACCACAATGGAAAACTGCTGGTTCGCTGGTACTATCGACGCAAGTTCACTCAGATCACAATATCAGACCGTAGGTGGTGTGGTAGGTTTCAACTCTGCCTCTACCATGAAGAACTGCTTTGCAGTGGGTACAATGAGCACTTACGCTTCAGGTCCTATTGTTGGTGGTGTGGTAGGTTACCTGCGCGGTGACATCGAGAACTGCTTCTTCAACGGCCGCATCGACGCAATGTCGTCACGCTCTTCAGGTGGTGCAGTAGGTCGCATCAACGCTTACCAAAGGAAAAGTGGTGACCCAATTACTGAATGTAAGATGACCAATGTTTACTCTGCTGGTAGCATTGTATCAGAAACTTATCAATATCAATCACAACCCAATGTTCAGAACAATGAAATCATTGGTGTGATTATGAAAGACTCTAAGCCTGTATTGACCAACGTTTACTTCGATAAGCAAATCGTAAACTTCACCAATTCTGAATACGGTGTTGACACCGAGCAACTGGTGGGTGCAGCTGGTCCTGCTGGCTTTGATTCAAAGGTTTGGACATTCGAGGCTGGCAAATATCCAGCTCTTACCGCATTTAAGGACACCGAGGCATCAAAGCTCGCCACCATGGCAGTGGTAATGCCTAAGGGCGCAAGCTTCGACACCTTCACCAAGAATGCAGTTGTGAACAAAGACGCAGCTGTGCAAGTGGGATTCCTTGATGGCGATGTGCTCAAAGCGCAAGGTCACTACGCAGGCATCAATGCCAACAATGAAATCATTCTGAACGAAAAAAGCGAATTTGGTACCGATACCGTATTCTTCTATATTCCTTCAGAGAAATACATGCGCTACTATCGCTTCATGAAGGTGGCTCCAATTCCATTCGAAGGTGGTGGTGTGGAAACTAATCCATTCCTCATCAAGACTAAGGCCGACCTCATTCTTCTCTCTAAGCTCACTACCGAGAAGAAGCAACTCTTCTCAGGCGTTTACTTCAAGCTCGCAAACGATATCGATCTCGAATACGACCAGTCGTTCTTGGGTATTTGCTCTGATATGAAGGACGCTCACAACACCTTCGAAGGTGTTCTCGATGGCGACGGACACTTTATCCACAAGATGAAATTCGACGCTGTGGCTTGGAAGACCGAAGGTACAGAAACCTCTTGGGGCACACTCAACACCAACGAGTGTAAGTCGCACAAGGGTATTGTAGGCCGCCTTGGCGCCGACGGTGTGGTGAAGAACATCAACGTGGCTGCTGACTGCGAACTCAACTTCTTCGCTACATCAGCTGCTGTGGTGGCTTACAATAGCGGTTTGGTAGAAAACTGCCGCAACTACGCTAACATTCGTGCCGTATCGTGCTGGATTGGTGGTATTTCTGGTCAAAACACCAAGGAAGGTAAGATTAGAAACTGCTTCAACGCAGGTAACATCGTAGGCGGTTACGGCCAAGTTGGTGGTATCGCAGGTGCTACTTACAGCATCATTGAAAACTGTATGAACGTGGGCCGTATGGAAATCCGTCAGCTCGCAACCAACTTCGCAACCCAACTTCAGTCGGCTGGTGGTATCGTAGGTACTTCATCATCTGGTGGTAAGTTTGTGAACTGTGTGAACGCTGGTACAATTTCCGCTCAAATCAAGCGTGCAGGTGGTATCGTAGGTTACTGGGGCCCAATTTTGGAAACCACTACCGCCAGCTACTACCGCAACGATATGATCAACTGTGTGAACTTTGGCACAGTATTCTCAGGTGATGCCGCTACCAACGGCGCTATGGCTGGTGGCGAATCACAAAGTACATCTCAGGACATTCGTGGCAACTATTGGGATATCCAAATCCTCAACATTCCTGCCGATGCAAATGCCGACCATGAAGGTATGACTGGCGTAGAGACAAGCGTTCTCACCTCAGGCACCGCTCTTGAAGGCTTTGACCCTGAAATTTGGAAATTCGAGGCTGGCAAGTATCCAGTATTGAAACTCTTTGCCGACGACGAACGTGCTATTGAAGCTATCTCTTCTAAGCTCATTGTTCCTGCTGGCGTGACCTGTAAGAATCTTACAGCTGATGCGACCGTGGTCAACGGTGTGGCAACTCTCGCTCAAGGCACTCACTTCAAGGTTGAGGGCAATGTTGTGAAGGGCGTTCCTACCACTCAAGAAGTGATTAAGGACACTCTGACCATCACCAACGGCAACTTCCACAAGGTGATTATGCTCTCTGCACTTCCACTCAACCCACTCCAGGGTGAAGGTACTGCAGAAAACCCATGGCGCATCACCAACGCTCAAGAATGGAATGCTCTTGCCGACTTTATGGCAAGCACAGCCGACAACCTCAAGGGCGCATACGTGGTGCTGACCAACGACATTGACTTCACTGGCGTGGAAGGCGGCATCAAGCCTCTCGGCTTTGACGGTATCACTCCATTTGAAGGCAACTTCGACGGTAAGGGATTTGCAGTGAAAGGCTATACCTACAAGACCAGATTTGAAGGCGACGGATCGCTCTTCTCAACTATCGCTCCTCATGGTGTGGTAAGTAACGTTACCGCTGCTGGCGAAACCCAAAGCGGTCTTGGTGGTCCTAAGGGCGTAACCAAGCTCGGTCGTCTTGGTGGCGTGGTAGGTAAACTCTACGGTAAGCTCTATAAGGTGAAGAACACCGGTAAGGTGACCGGTACCACTTCTTACATCGGTGGTGTGGCTGGTTATGTTTACCAAGGCGCTGTTCTTGAAGAAGTGAAGAATACTGGTGAGGTATCAACACCTTCTACTTATGTGGCTGGTATTGCAGCTTACGTTTACGAAGACACTGAATTTAAGAAATGTGTCAACACTGGTAAGATTACCTCTACTACAACTGCTGGCTATGCGGCTGGTATCGCAGCTTACGCATATCCTGCTAAGTTTGTGGAATGTGTGAACGAGGGCGAAATCAACTCTGGCTCAAGTGCCGGTATCTTGGCTAACTGTGGCGGTAAGTCTGGTGGCTATGTTTACACCTTCGACCGCTGTGAAAACAGTGGTGATATAATTGGTAACGCTAATATTGGTGGTATCACAGCTATCCAAGTGGCTACAGCTGGCAATAGCGTTTGCCACTATATCGGCTGTTTCAACCGTGGCGACATCACTGCTACAGCAACTAAGGCTGTTTCATCATCGTCGATGGGCGGTATCGCGGCGTTCTACTCTGCAGGTTCTATTTTCGATGGTTGTGCTAACTTCGGTTATGTGACCAACACCAAGAGCATTTATACAGGCGGTATCACTGGTAACTACAAATCGGTTCCAACCGAAGCTTATCCAGTGGTGTTCAAGAATTGTGCAAACTTTGGTAATGTGGCATCGGCGGCTCAGCAGATTGCAGGTATCGTGGCTTATGTGACCAAGGATACTTATATCGACAGCTGTGTCAACTATGGTTCAATCGAGCAAAGCCTCTGGGGCGCAGCAGGTATCTGCTACACCCTCGCAGGTAAAAACAGCTCAATCACCAACTGTATCAACTATGGTGATGTGACCGTGGCTCAATACAATGCAGGTGGCGTGGTTGGTAACAACAATAGCGAATCCTCAGTGTTTGAAGGCTGTGTGAACGTAGGTAAGATTTCTACCACTTCTACTGCCGAAAAGAACAACTATGGCGTGGGCGGTATCGCAGGTAGCGCACAAGCCACTTTGAAGAACTGTTTCAACGCTGGTCCTATCGTAGGTAGAACACGCGTTGGTGGTATCGTAGGTTCGCCAAGCTATTACGCAAAGGTGGCTCGCACTCAACTTGTGAACTGCGTGAACGTGGGTCTTATCACTGCTGACGAAGGTTGCGGTGGTGCTCTCGTGGGTACCACTAAGGGCGAAGAAGAGAAGTATTGGGGCGACAACAACTCTTGCACCAACTCTTACTACCTCAACGACCTCTCGGCTAAGGGCGAAGGCGCAAGCTATGGCGACAACAACGTGATTGGTACAGGCGTGGGCGTTAAGGAACTCGTGGCTCTCGACCTCAACGAAGGTCAAGACACTCCTGCTTGGGTAAGAGCAGACAACTACTCTTATCAACTTCCAGTAATCGCAGCCGGCGATCCTCAAGTTCAGGCTCACGCTGCTGCTGTGGTTCTTGCAGAAGGCGACACTTACACAAATGTGACCAAGAACAAATTCAACGTCGGCACTGCCGAAAACTTGAAATGGGATGTTCCTGAAATGATTAAGATCGATGGCAACGACGCTACCGTGACTACTCCTATTCAGGGCGTGACAGTTACACTCTATGTGAAGCCTTATTTCTCAGCTTCAAAGAATGTTCCAGCTTATGTGGCTAAGGCTCCTGAAACTGAAGTGCAAGGTGTGCCTTGGATTTTGACCCTCAACGTTGAGGAGGTTACTGGCATCAACGACGTGAGCGGCAAGACCGTAGTGGGCGAAGCTTACTACACCGTAGGTGGCGCGAAGGTGGCTAAGCCAGAGGCAAACGATGGTCAAATCTACATCATCGTTCGCAAGTACAGCGATGGCTCAGTTAAGGCTCTCAAGCTCCGCAACTAATCCCTATCCCCGAAAACAACTAATGTTTTCCACATAACCCGTATGGGCGACCTCACTTGCAGGTCGCCCATTTTTTTTTGAAACGCCAAACATGTTGCCCCCCATACCTAAACCAAAAAACATCGGGGAAACTCGATAAATCGGGTTGTAAAACATCGGGGAAATCGGATAAATTGGGTTGTGAAACATCGGGGAAACCCGATAAAATGGTTTGGAAAACATCGGGGAAACTGGAAAAAATGCTGTTTTGAATTGCGGGGGAATTGTTTTTTTTGTATTTTTGTGTCATAAAATCAGATAGTTATGGAAAATAAAGTTTTCAAGCGAAAAATCTTTGAAAAAATGCTCCAGTGGAAGACGGAGTCTGATGGCAAAACCGCACTATTGATAGAAGGAGCCAGACGTGTTGGCAAGTCAACGGTAGTGGAGGAGTTTGCACGCAGTCAATATAAATCCTATATAATTATAGATTTTAATAGGTCGTCAGCAGAAACTAAGGGTTTGTTTGAGGATTTGACCGACTTAGATATGCTGTTTCTTAATTTGCAGGCCACTTATCATGTGCAATTGTTTGAACGGCAGTCGGTGATTGTGTTTGATGAAGTGCAGAGTTTTCCTCTTGCCCGTCAGGCAATAAAGTATTTGGTGGCAGATGGCAGATACGATTATATTGAAACTGGGTCGCTAATTTCCATAAAGAAGAATACTGAGAACATCACGATTCCAAGTGAGGAAGACCGCCTTCAAATGTATCCTATGGATTATGAGGAGTTTCGATGGGCTCTTGGCGATGAGGTGACCATTCCTTTGCTGAAAACGTTTTTGAACAAGCGTAAGCCCCTCGCTAACTCTTTGCGCACGGTTATGAGGGATTTGAGGTTATATATGCTTGTGGGAGGAATGCCTCAGGCTGTGTTAGCTTATTTGCAAACCAATAATTTACAGCAAGTGGACAAAGTGAAGCGTAAAATCATTCAGCTATATGACGATGATTTTCAGAAAATAGACACTTCTGGCAGAATTTCAAAGTTGTTCAAGTCTATACCTGGTCAATTGTATAGGAATGTGTCGAGATATGTTCCAATGTCGGTGATTGGCGAAACGGGTAAGGATAAGCTGACTGAACTGGTGAAAGTGATGGAAGACAGTAAAACTGTGAATATGGTGTATCGTGCAGACGACCCGTGTGTGGGAATGGGGCTGACGCAGGACTTGGACAGATATAAGTTATTTCTGGCTGATACGGGACTGTTTGTCACTTTAGCGTTTTGGGATAAGGATTACACCGAAAATGAGATATACAACAAACTTCTCAACGGCAAACTATCGGCTAATTTGGGGTATGTGTATGAAAATTTGGTGGCGCAAATGCTCGTGGCTGCTGGCAACAGACTGTTTTACTACACTTGGAAAAAGGACGAGAAACATAATTATGAGATAGACTTCCTTATCTCTCGTGGTGCTAAGATTTGTCCGATTGAGGTGAAGTCGTCGGGAACCAAGTCGCATGTGTCAATCGACCGCTTCAATGAAAAATTCAAGGAGCGCATTGCGTGTTCGTATATCATCACCACGAAAGACTACCATGAGGAGGAAGGCTCAAAAAATGTCTTTATTCCTGTTTGTATGACCTCCCTGTTGTGAAAAGCGGTTATTGACGCATAAGGGGACATGTGTGTTGTGTATATTTCGTGGAAAATCGTTATCTTTGTGAGTTACTAAAATTAAAAACTATATAACCGATGAGTAAAGAAACGTTTCCTCATCTTGAGGCACTGCGTGATTTGATGCGCAGTAAGCATATTGATGCAGTGATTATTCCTGGCACCGACCCTCACCAGAGTGAATATCCGAGTGAGCATTGGAAATTTCGTGACTATGTGAGCGGCTTCACAGGCAGCAACGGTACGGCTGTGGTTACGCTCGACGATGCCGGACTTTGGACCGATTCACGCTATTTCCTTCAGGCGGCTGAACAACTTGAGGGATCTGGCTTCGCGCTCCACAAGGAGAATATTCCAGGCGAACTCACCGTGCTCGAATGGCTCGGCGAGGTGCTGGATGAAGATGCCGTGGTGGGTGTGGACGGACGATTATTTTCGCTGATTGAGGCGAACCGGATTGAAATGTTCTGCGCTCAGAATGGCTTTATGTTTGCCCCCGATTTCCGTGCCGCTGAGGCGATTTGGACCGACCGCCCTGCACGCCCGATGAATCCAGCATTCGTACACGATGAAGCACTGGCTGGTGAAGATGTGGACAGCAAGATTTCGCGCGTGGTTGATGCCCTCGACGCTGCCGATGCCGACGGATTGCTCATCACCGCCCTCGACGAGATCGCTTGGCTGCTGAACTTGCGTGGCAGCGATGTGGACTACACTCCTGTGGTTATCGCGTTTGCGTATGTGAGCGAAGATGAGCGAGTGCTGTTTATCGACTCTGAAAAGGTGACCTCTGAAGTGAAGGACCACCTGAAGAAATACGGCGTGAAAATCAAGGATTACGACGATATTGAGAAATTCCTCGGCAAAATCAGCAGCACAGCCACGGTGATGGTTGACCCTAACCGTGTGAGCGACGCTCTCGGTCAGGCGATGATTTGCAACAAAACCTATATGGCGTCGCCAGTGATTGCGCTTAAAGGCGTGAAGAACGAGTGTCAGATAGCGGGCTTCCGTCAAGCCATGCTCTACGATGGCGCGGCTATGGTGCGCATGATGATGTGGCTGGAGCAGAATGTGGCTAACGGCATCACGGAAATGGATGTTGACCGCCGTCTTCAGCAGGAGCGTGCCGCTTACGCATCGAATCGTGGCGACAGTTTCCACATGATTGCCGGCTATAAGGATCATGGTGCCATTGTGCACTACGAGGCGACCGACGAATCGGCTTACACCCTCGCCCCAGAGGGATTGCTGCTCATCGACACAGGTGGACAATATTTGGAAGGCACCACCGACATCACTCGTACCATAAGCCTCGGCAACCCCACAGCGGCAGAGAAGCACGACTATACACTCATTTTGAAAGGACACTTGGCTCTGGCTCGTGCGGTGTTCCCCAAAGGCACCATGGGTGTGCAACTCGACGTGCTGGCTCGGGGTCCGCTTTGGAATGAGGGCATGACTTATCTGCACGGCACAGGACATGGCGTGGGCCACTTCTTGGGCTGCCACGAAGGTCCGCAGAGCATTCGTATGGAGGCGAACCCTACACCGCTCGAATTGGGTATGGTCACCAGCAATGAGCCGGGCATCTACAAGACAGGCGAATACGGCATACGTACCGAAAACCTGCTCCTTTGCGTGCCAGCGTGCAGCAATGAAGAGTGGGGCGAATTCTACAAATTTGAATCGCTCACCCTTTTCCCCAACGACACCACTTTGATGGATATGGATATGCTCAGCCGCGAGGAAGTGAAGCAAATCAACGACTACCACGCTATGGTGTGCGAGCGCCTGCGCCCATTGCTCAGCGCCGACGAGGCTCAATGGCTTGAACAAAAATGTAAATCAATATAAAAGTTATGGCAATTATCAGAAAAGTTAGGGGTTTCGACCCCAAAATGGGCAAGGGCTGCTTCCTTGCCGACAATGCAGTGCTCGTGGGCGATGTGACCATGGGTGACGATTGCAGCATCTGGTTTGGTGCTGTGCTCCGTGGCGATGTCAACACCATTAAGATTGGCAACCGTGTGAACATTCAAGACAATGCGGTGATTCACACGCTGTATGAGAAATCAGTGACCACTATCGGCAACGATGTGTCGATTGGCCACAATGTGGTGGTGCATGGTGCCACTATCCACGATATGGCGCTGATTGGCATGGGCAGCATCATTCTCGACCACGCAGAAGTGGGCGAAGGCGCAATCGTGGCAGCTGGTAGCGTGGTGCTCGGCGGCACCAAGATTGGTCCTCACGAACTGTGGGCAGGCAGTCCAGCGAAATTCAAAAAGATGGTTGACCCTGCGCAAGCAAAGGAAATCAACGTGAAAATCGCTAAAAACTACCTGATGTATTCTACATGGTATGAGGAATAAGGCGCACGGTGTAAGAGTATAAAATAAGGGAATAATATACAAGTTGTCCCTGTGATTATTTAGGAATGATTGAAAAAAATCCCGTAGGGATTAGATGTGCGTAGGCAGGTATGCAGCGAAGGTTATGCGAAATGAGCGAAGCGAAATGGA
>ENA-UERK01001916-UERK01001916.1-human-gut-metagenome-genome-assembly--contig:-NODE-1916-length-14374-cov-6.190809_pt1 | contig 14374 bp, 10 predicted proteins | sample MGYA00242957_ERZ507957 | MGnify/ENA primary metagenome ERZ507957 (study PRJEB26167, sample SAMN06115538) | human gut metagenome | host: Homo sapiens | place: China:Heilongjiang | collected 2015-11-06... | reverse complement strand
ATAAATCCCAGTTGCAATTTCCCAGCAAAATCCGATATTTGTGCGATCTTCGTCCAATATCTTCCCATAATGTAAACTTTCCATTAAAAGTTGTGAAATATTAACCTTTCAACTGCAAAAAAGGCTCCATTTTGCCGTATTAGTGAAAGGACTTTTCCATCGACCATGCTTCTCTGCTTTGCTCGGTCAAAAAATGCCGTCAGGCGAAAAAATTACAAACAAATTTCTCCAAAGGAGGCTGTTAAAATGCCGGTCACAATAGAAACCAACGGCGATACCATGGTGGCGCGCCTGAGCGGCGAGCTGGACCACCACCACACCCAAAAGCTGCGGGAGGAGATCGACCGCAATGTGCAAAAAGAGCGCCCCGCCCGGCTGGCGCTGGATTTTGCTGGGGTGGAATTTATGGATTCCAGCGGGATAGGGCTGGTGCTGGGGCGCTACCGCCTGATGCAGGAAATGAACGGAAAGCTGGTGCTGCGGGCCATGCCGCCGCACATCCGCCGGGTAATGCGGGTGGCCGGGATAGCCAGCCTGGAGATAGAGGAGGAAAGCCGCGTATGAATAAGCCGAAAAACACCATGAAAGTTAGTTTTCCCAGCAGGGGCGCCAATGAGGGCCTGGCCCGGATGCTGGTCGCCGCCTTCATCACAGAGGCGGACCCCACCGTGGAGGAGCTGTGCGATATCAAAACGGCTGTTTCGGAGGCGGTGACCAACTGCATCGTTCACGCCTACCCGGACCGCATTGGGGAGATCTACATAGCTGCCAGCCTTTCGGAAAGCAATCTCGTCACCATCAAGGTGCGGGACCACGGGTGCGGCATCGCCGATGTGCAAAAGGCGATGGAGCCGCTGTTTACCACCGGCGGCAGCGAACGGGCCGGGCTGGGCTTTGCGGTGATGCAGGAGCTGATGGATGAGGTGCGGGTCACCTCCCGCGCGGGGGGCGGCACCACCGTGCGTCTGCGCCGCCGCCTGAGCCAAAAAGCCCGGTAACAAGGGAGGTTTGACCAAAATGCCTGTTACCGCCGAACCAAAGGCGACCGCCATACAGGATACCAGCGTGGAAAACAACCTGGGGCTGGTGCACGCCTGCGCCCATCGCTTTAAGGGGCGGGGCATAGAATACGATGACCTGTACCAGGCCGGGTGCATGGGGCTGGTGAAGGCCTCCGCGGCCTTTGATGCCAGCCGGGGGGTGATGTTTTCCACCTATGCCGTGCCGGTCATCCTGGGGGAGATCCGCCGGCTGTTCCGGGATGGGGGCACCGTAAAGGTGAGCCGCAGCCTGAAGGAGCTGGGACTGGCCGCCGGGCGCACCCGAGAGCTGCTGGGCAGCGAGCTGGGCCGGGAGGCCACCGTGAATGAGGTAGCCGAACGCATGGGCCGGGCCCCGGAGGATGTGGCCCAGGCCCTGGCCGCCACCACGCCGCCGCTTTCCCTGACGGGGGGTGAGGAGGATGGCAGCGGGCAGATAGACCTGCCGGAGGAGGGCCCGGAGGAGCGGCTGAGCGATCTGCTTTCGCTGCAGCAGCTGCTTTCCTCGCTGGAGGAACGGGACCGGCAGCTGATCTTTCTGCGGTACTATCGCAGAAAGACCCAGACTGAGGTGGCCCGCCGCCTAGGGATGACGCAGGTGCAGGTCTCCCGGCGGGAAAAGCGCATTCTCCAATCCATGCGTCAGCAGCTCCTTGACTGAGCCTTTGCAAGGCGCAGAGGCGGGCCGCAGGAAGCCGTCCGAAGGACGGTTCCGCAGCGAAGCTGCGGCGCCCGCCGCAGGCGGGCGGACCTGCGGCCCGTACCTGCGCCTTGCAGGAATTCTGCCCTATCGCAGCCAAAGCAGGGTTTTGGCATACAGAGCATCCTGCCAAGGATATGGCGCTATGATGGATGTTCCCCGGAGCTTGCTTCATCATGATTGGTCATGCCGTATATTTTGCGCTGCCAAAGGCCAATAAGCCATGGGCATCACAGGGGATGCTGGAGCATACGATAGCGGAAAAATGTGCAATTATGACAACTGGTCATAATTGATGCCACGAAAAACTCCCGGCAGGTTGGTGCCCGCCGGGAGTTCATTTTGCTGTTATCGATTATGCTGTGTATTTCGCATCGCCGAAGTCCCACAGGCCCTGGGCATCACAGGTGATGCCGGAAAGGGAGGCGTGGCAGTACAGCGGAATCTTGCCCGTATCCTGCGGCAGCAGCACCGCCTCTTCGGCCAGCAGCTGCATGGCGCCCTTCACCAGCCCGATTCGGGCGGATTCTTCGGTTTCTGTGTCGATTTTTGACAACATTTCGTCAAATTCTTCGCTATTATACTTAGCGTAGTTGCTTTCGCTTGCACTGGCGAACCAATGGAGCAGCACTGCCTCATCCGGGTAGTCCAGGCTTACCGCCAGGTACAGCAGGTCGTATTCCCCGGCATCGCGGGCAGCCTTGTAGTCCTCATAATCCAGGGCATTTACGGTCAGGTTCGTGGCATTGGCCAGTGCTTCGGGCACCGCCGGGGCGTCCTTCAGGGTCAGCAGGGTCATGTTCTCCGGCAGGGTACCGGTCCCCTCTTCCCCGGCCAGCAGACGCTTTACGGCCAGGTGGGTCTCCGCTTCGGACAGTTTTTCGGTATTCAGCACATAATAGCCGGTCACGCCGTTGCTGCCTGTTACCGGGGTAATAGCATCCCCGGCGTAGCCAAAGGTCGCCTGCAGGGTGCCATCGGCGGCCAGAGTCTCCAGCGCGGCCAGATCGCCGTAGTAGTATTTTAGGGCGAGGCCGGCGGCGGGTTTCTCCCCGCGGTAGCCGGCATTGGGCTTCAGCGTAGCCACATTTTCGGTGATATCGGCAAGCGCGTAGCGGCCATTATAGGCCATCTCGCCCTCCTTGATGGGCCAGAACGCCGGAGCCGCCAGCATGTGGGCAAAGCCGGAATAATCGCCCTCCAGCGTTACCACCAGCTTGCCGTCCTCGGTCGCTTCCAGGCCCAGCTCGCTTTCCTCGTTCTCGTAATCCCTGGCGCCCAGGATGACATCAAATAGATACCGGCAGGGGCTATCCACCGCGCCGCTGATCACGCGGGTCCAGGCAGTGATAAAGTCCTCGGCCTTTACAGGAGTGCCATCACTCCAGCAGGCACCCTCCCGCAGGGTAAAGGTATACACCGGGCGCTTGGCGGCGTCATCGGTGGCGGAGATCTCCCAGCTTTCGGCCGCGGCGCCCACCGCCTGGCCGTTTTCATCCACAGCGGTCAGTCCCTGGTACAGCATGCCCAGCACGGCACGGGCCGCCAGGCTGCCATCGTACAGGGCCGGGTCGGTATTGGCCGGCTGGCCCGGTACACCGATGGCCACCACGCCGGTATCGCTTACCGTGCCGGCCAAATATTCCTTTTTGCCGCCGCAGCCCACCATGGTAAGCACCAGGGTGAGAGCCAGCAGCAGTGCTATTATTTTCTTCATCGCTCGTCCTCCGTATCGGGGTAGATTTTCCCCCAGTATACCGCATTTCCCGGCATTTGAAAAGGGGGTCCGGCCCCTTCTTGCCCACTGGGAACATTTTTCCTGTCCTGCCATAAATAATTGCAGCCACGGGAAGTCCCAAATCCATTTACGATTCTATTACAAAACGCCTAATTCGTTGCTTTTATCCTCATTCGGCGCTATAATTATCTGATAGATAGACTGCCGGTTTGCGCTCATCCGGGGGAGGCTTTTTTGCTCCTCCTCCACAGGGCCCGGCAGCAGCCGGACGGCGGGCGCAGCCCCGCCGCCGCAGGCGGCGAAAGCAGGCGATGCCTGCTTTGCCCCGGCGCAGCCGGGGCGGGCTGCGCCCCGAACCCGCACCCTGCAGGGGCCCTATGAGGGGCCGCAGCGGTCGGCCCGCCCGAAAACCATCACCTTGTAGGAGGCACCCCGTGGAATGTTACCTGGATAACAGCGCCACCACCGCCGTTTCCCCCGAAGCGGCCGCCCTGGCGCTGCACATAATGACCGAAGAATACGGCAACCCCTCCTCGCTGCACCGCCGGGGCTTTTTGGCGGAGCGTGCCATGACCGAAGCAAGGGGACAGGTGGCCGCCGTGCTGCACTGCCGCCCCGAGGAGATCATCTTTACCGCGGGGGGGACGGAAAGCAATAATATTGCCCTGCTGGGGGCCGCCCGTGCCATGAAGCGCCGGGGCAACCGCATCGTCACCACCGCCGTGGAGCACCATTCCGTTCTTGCCATCTGCAAGGCGCTGGAAAATGAGGGCTTTGAGGTCATTACCGTGGCGCCCGATGAAAGCGGGCATATCACCCCGGAGGCGATGGCCGCCGCCTGCAATGAAAAAACCATCCTGGCCTCCTGCATGATGGTGAACAGCGAGACCGGCGCCATCCATGACCTGCCCGCCATTGCCGCCGCCTGCCGCCGCAAAAACCCCAACCTCATCTTCCACGCTGACTGCGTGCAGTCCTTCTGCCGCCTGCCTATAGATCCCGTCAAATGGGGGATACAGCTTGTCAGCGTCAGCGGACACAAAATCCACGCTCCCAAAGGCACCGGCGCTCTCTACATCGCCAAGGGCACCCGGCTGCTGCCGCCCCTTTATGGCTCCGGGCAGGAAAAGGGGCTGCGCCCCGGCACCGAGAATGTCCCCGGCATCGCCGCCATGGGGCTGGCCGCCCAGCTGATGAACGACCGTTGCGCGGAAAATTTTGCGCATTTTACTGCGCTGCGGCAGCGAATGATTACAAAATTATCACAATCCCCGGCCGTCTGCATCAATTCCCCCGCCGACGCCGCACCTTACATTGTGAACTGTTCGGTACAGGGCGTCCGCAGCGAGGTGATGATCCACTATCTGGAGCAGTTCGGCATCTATGTTTCCAGCGGCAGCGCCTGTGCCAAGGGAGAGCGCAGCCATGTACTGACCGCCATGGGGCTTTCCCGTGACCGTATCGATTCCGCCGTGCGGGTAAGCATGACCGACACCACCACCGCCGGGGAGATCGACGAATTCTGCCGCCGCCTGCTGGAGGGCGAGGCCACCCTGACCAAACGAAGATAAGGAGTTTTTCCCCGCATGAATGAGATCATCCTGCTGAAAAGCGGTGAGATCGCCCTCAAGGGCCTCAACCGCAGCACCTTTGAAGATATCATGGCCAAAAACGCCCGCCGCCGCCTGCAGCCGCTAGGGGAATTCAAGATCTGGCATGCCCAATCCACCACCTATGTGCAGCCCCTCACCGAGGGCGTGGACATGGATGAGGCGGTTCGCCGCCTGCAGACGGTATTTGGCATTGTAGCCGTGACCAAGAGCTGCGTGGTGGAAAAGGACTTTTCGGTCATCTGCCCCGCCGCCGCGGAATACTTTGCCGAACAGCTTACCGCTGCCCGCACCTTTAAGGTGGAGGCCAAGCGCAGCGATAAGGCCTTCCCGATGAAAAGCCCGGAGATCAGCCGGGAGCTGGGCGGGTACCTGCTTTCCCGCTTCCATCACCTCAAGGTAAAGGTGGAGCAGCCCGAGATCACCATTACCGTGGAGATCCGGGAGCAGGGCGCCTATATCCACGCCGATCAGCTGCCCGGCGCGGGCGGCATCCCCGTGGGGACCGGCGGGCGGGCCTTGCTGCTGCTCTCCGGCGGTATTGATAGCCCAGTGGCCGGCTACATGATGGCCAAGCGCGGCCTGGAGATCGCGGCAGTGCATTTTGCCTCGCCCCCCTACACCAGTGACCGTGCCCGGCAGAAGGTGCTTGATCTGGCGCAGGAGCTGACCCCCTATACCGGCCGCATCCGGCTGTTTGTGGTGCCGTTCACCAAATTGCAGGAGCTGCTGCGGGAGCGCTGCCCGGAGGACTACTTCACCATCCTGATGCGGCGCTACATGATGCGGGTGGCCGAGCGAATTGCCCTGCGGGAGGACTGCGGCGCGCTGATCACCGGCGAAAGCCTGGGGCAGGTGGCCAGCCAGACCATGCAGGCCATTGGCTGCACCGACCTAGCCTGCAAGCTGCCGGTGCTGCGTCCCTGCATCGGCATGGATAAGGAGGAGATCGTACGCATCAGCCGCAAAATCGAGACCTTTGAGACCTCCATCCTGCCCTACGAGGACTGCTGCACCGTATTTACCCCCCGCCATCCCAAGACCAAGCCCACCGTAGCCGCCGTGGAGGCCATCGAGGCTGAAATGGCCATTCCGGAGGAGCTGGTGGCCGAGGCCGCCGAGCAGGCGGAGCTTAATATCATCCGCTATTAAATTTACAAATGACTGCAAAGGGCAGGCACGGGCGCAGCCCCCGGCGGCAAAGCCGCCGCTGCGGCCGAAGGCCGCAGAACCCGCCCGCAGGGCGGTTTGGGCTGCGCCCCGGCCCCCCCGCTGCAGAAAAAATATTTTCCATCCGACAAAATTCACAGCTTATTCGTATTCTATTTGCAGCCGCGAAAAAACTTTGCGGTATGCTATTCTTAACTAATTGTGTCCATACATAGGAGGGGAACGCCGTCCCATGAAGATTACTATTCTTGCCGTCGGCAGCGAGGCGCAGTATCAGCCCACCTTTGATACCGCCTACCAGTATCTTAAAAAAGAAACCGCCGCCCTTTCGGCGGAGCTTTCCTACGCCATCTGTCGCCCGGATGCCGCCGAGCTGTTTGCGGCCCTGCGCAACGCCATGGGCCAGAGCGAAGCGGTCGTGCTGCTGCTTTCGCCGGAGCCCGCCGCCGTTTCCACGGCGCTGCGGGTGGTCTGCGGCGGGCTGGAGCGCACCGCCCAAACCGATGCCACCCTGCAAAAGCAGCTGGAAGCCCGCGCCGCCCGCATGGGCCTTACCCTGGGGTATGAGCAGCTGGCGGATTTCGCCTCCTGTCCCTCTGGGGCCACCCAGCTGCCCAATGCGCAGGGCCTGGTGCAGGGCTATGCTATCGCCGCGCGCCGGCAGCTGCTAATGGCGCTGCCCGCCCTCCCCGGCGAGCTTTCCGCCCTTTATCCTTCCGCGGTGCGCCCCCTGCTGGGCAAGCTGGCAGGGCTCGCGGTCAGCTACGCCACCGTGCGGGTGCTGGAGCTGGACCAGTTCTCGGTCCCGCAGGAGATCACCCGCCTAAGCCAGAATCCCCACCTCAAGCTCACCTCCCGCCACCAGTGCGGTGATTATACCATCTTTGTGGAGGCCACCGGCGCTACCCAGCAGGAGGCCGAGGAATATCTGCAGCGGGCCATCACCCATATGCAGCAGACCTTCGGCATCTACCTGTACTGCATCGGCGATCGTCCCCTCCCCCAGATCGCCGTGGACGGCATGACCCGCCATGGGCTCACCCTTTCCACCGCGGAATGGGGCACCGGCGACCTGCTGCGGGAGCAGCTCTCCGCCGTCATCGGTGCAAACAGCTGCTACCGTGCCTCCTACGATGACACCCACATCGGGCAGGAGCTGGAGCTCCCCCGCCGGGTGCTGCAGAACCCCGCCGAAAACGCCGCGCTCATTGCGGGGCTGCTGGCCCAGCAAAGCCGCAAAGCCGGGCACACCACCCTGGGCCTGGGCCTTTACTGCCAGCCGGAAAGCGGCCAGCTGCATGTGGCCCTGGCCGATAAAAACCGCATCTGGAACCGCCGGCTCTCGGTCACCGAGCTCCGCCGGGAGGACACCCAACAGATCGCCGTGTGGCAGGCCCTAAATGTCCTGCGGCTGTACACCGCGCAGTATCCCAAGCAGCTCCCCGGCGGCATAGAGCCCGCCGAGCTGGATAAGCGTGCCGGGATCGGCTCGCTCTTTGCCTGTTCCGCGGCCAAAGCTCCCAAATCCCCCGCAAATACTTCCGGAAAGGAACCGAAAACCTCTATGGAAAAGAAAATCCGTACCAAGACCCGCACCGCCGCGGCCGAACCCGCCGCTGAAGCCGTGAAGGGCACCAACCTCATCCAGCGCATCAAGATGAAGTCCATCACCAAGAATGATAAGATCCGCATCATTCTGTTGGCGGTCTGTGTCATCGTGTTCCTGGCCTCCGGCATCTATATCATCAATAACAAGCTCCAGTCCATCAAGAACAAGAACCTTTCCGATGAGCTGGCCGGCCTGTACGATCCCGATGGCACCACCGATATCTCAGTGGATGGCTATCCCAAGGATTACATCCGCGGCTTTGAGGCGTTGTACCAACGCAATCCCGATATCGCCGGCTGGGTCAAGATTCCGGATACCAAGCTGGACTACGCCGTGGTACAGGCCGAGGATAACGATAAATACCACCGGGCGGATATCGACGGCAAGTACAATGACTGGGGCATCCCCTATGTTGATTTCCGTGTCGACCAATCCAAGCCCTCCTACAATACCGTCATCTACGGCCACAATATGGGCGATGGCACCATGTTCGGCTATCTGCAGGCCTACAAAAAGCTCAGCTACTACCAGCAGCACCCGCTCATCAGCTACAACAGCGTCTACCGCAAGGATATGTATAAGATCTTTGCGGTGGTGGTGTGCAAGGCCGATGACCCCGATTTCGATTATCACAATTTCATCGACAGCGACAGCGATGCCGCCAAGAATGAATATATCGAAAAGATCATGAAGCGCTCCATCATCAAGACCACCGTGGATGTAAAAGCCAGCGACCGCCTGCTGACCCTTTCCACCTGCGATTATACCTTCCGTGATCCCGATACCAATAAGCTCATCGCCCGTCTGGTCATATTCGGCCGCGCGCTGCGGGATGGCGAAAGCGAAGCGGTCAATGTCAATGCCGCCACCCTGAACCCCAACCCGCTGATGCCCAAGCAGTGGTATGAGTACATCAAGAAGCAGCAGGAGAAGAAGGCCGCCGAGGAGCTGGAGAAGGAACAGAAGGCTTACATCGAGCTGTGGCTCACCGAAGAGGAGATCGCCGCGGCCTCCAATATGACCACCGCCGAGCTTTATGAGAAAGCGCAGGAGCGCGCCGCCCAGGCCGAGCGCTGCATGACGGCGGAGGAACTGGCCGAAGGTCTTACCCCCAAGCAGATCAAGGAGCGCATCGAGTACCGTCAGAAGCTCTTTGCCATGCTGCTGACCCAGGATGAGACCGACGGCAACACCGCCAGCAAGAAGCTCGCTCTCTGCCAGGAGCGTCTGGATATCCTGCAGCAGGAGGTGACTGTGAACGGCGAAAAGAAACCGCTGTTCGATGATAACACCCTCTTTGCCAGCAAGTGGAGCCAGCTGCAGGCCCGCTATGAGCTGCTCTCCAAGCAGAAGGACTGGAAGACCTACCTTTCCATCACCGATGTTCAGAACCTGAATATCTCCGGCGATACCCTGAAGAACTCCCTGACCGCCAACCAGCAGAAGGCCCAGAAGTACCTCACCCCCGAGCAGATCGGCCAGTACAATAACTGGCATGATCTTTCCGCCGCCATAGCCAAGGCCGAGGCCACCCGCACGGCACTGGAGGCCGAGGGCTTGAAGGCCGGCCTGACCCAGGCGGAAATGGATAAGATGAGCCTTTCCGAGCTGCAAAAGGCCGTGGATAAGGCCAAGAACAAGACCGAGATTGAAAAGACCATCGCCGATATCAAGGTGCTCAACCCCGATGCCACCGGCTCCAACGGCACGGCCCTTTCCGATATGACTCTGGATGAGCTCAAGGCGCTGCTCTCTGCCCTCCAGCAGGAGCGCGCCACCCTGGAGGCTTCCGCCAAGGCCGCCGGTATGACCGCCGATGAGATCAAGAAGTATCCCAGCAACGCGGCGCTCCAGCAGGCCATCAATGAGAAGCAGAAGGCCCAGCGCGAGGATCTCATCAAACAGATCCAGAAATATGATCCCAGCTATGACGGTTCCAACAAGACGCTGGAGCAGCTGGTGGCCGACCTGAAAGCCAAGCAGGAAGCCGAGCAGCAAAAGCAGAACCTCATCAATGAGATCAAGACCTACGATTCCAACTATGATGGCACCGGCAAGACGCTCGAGCAGCTGCAGAGCGATCTTGCCGCTGCCAAGGAAAAGAAGCAGCGTACCGATCTCATTGCCGAGATTCGGAAATATGACCCCAGCTATACCGGCGATGGCAAGTCCCTCTCTGAGCTGCAGGCAGACCTGGACGCTAAGAAAGCAGCCAATGAGGAACAACAGCAGAAGGATGCTCTCATTGCCGAGATCAAGAAGCTGAAGTCCGATTATAACGGCGAAGGCAAAACTCTCGATGAGCTCCGGGCCGACCTGGCTGCGTTACAACAGCAGCTCTCCGGCGGTGAGGGACAAAACCCCGCTTCCGAATCCGGCGAAACCCCGACCCCCTGAAGCAGCATTCCACCGGGCGCTCCCACTGCATAACGGGAGGTGAAAGGGCCGTACGGCACCTGTTCCCATGTACATAGCCTCTCCCCCGACCGGGCTTTCCGGCCGGGGGCTTTTTTATGCTCCCGCCGGCCTGCGCGGGGCGCGGAGCGGGGCCACAGGCCCCCCGCCTTCCCCCTGTACTAAAAAAAGAGCCCCCGTAGGGGCCCTTTCTTCTATGTTATCGTCCGCTTACGGCTCGTCCAGCAGGTTGCCAAACTTGATGCCCTCCAGCTTCTCGCGCACCATCTCGGAAATATCCGCGTAGATGCGGCTGAATTTGCACACCATGCAGGCCTGCCGGTTGCGGTTACAGGTGTAGTCGTCCTCGTTCAGGCACCGGCTGATGGCATACGGCCCCTCCACCTGCTCTATCACCTCGTACAGAGAGATCTCCTTCGGGTCCTTGGCCAGCTCGTAGCCGCCGCCGGCCCCCTTGTAGCTTTTCACCAGCTCGCCCGCCACCAGCTTCCGCAGAATCTTCAGCGAAAAACGCAGCGTCACGCCGGTCTGCTCGGCGATAGCCGCCGCCTCCATCCGCCCGCCGTTCTGCGCCAGGCAGTATACGATCCGAACCGCGTAGTCGGATTCCAGCGTAATATGCACCGTTCTCCCTCCCCTTATTCCAGGAAATCCTTGAGCTTTTTGCTGCGGCTGGGGTGGCGCAGCTTGCGCAGGGCCTTGGCCTCTATCTGCCGGATGCGTTCCCGGGTCACATTAAATTCCTTGCCTACTTCCTCCAGCGTGCGGCTGCGGCCGTCCTCCAGGCCAAAGCGCAGGCGCAGCACCTTCTCCTCACGCGGGGTCAAGGTGGAAAGCACCTCGGCCAGCTGCTCCTTCAGCATGGTATGGCTGGCCACATCGCTGGGGGCGGGGGCGTCCTCGTCGGGGATGAAATCGCCCAGATGGCTGTCCTCCTCCTCACCGATGGGCGTTTCGAGGGAAACCGGCTCCTGCGCCACCCGCATGATCTCCCGAACCTTCTCCACCGGCATCTCCAGCTTTTCAGCGATCTGCTCATTGGTGGGCTCGTGGCCGTTTTCGTGCAGCAGCTGGCTGTTCACCTTCTTCACCTTATTGATGGTCTCCACCATATGCACCGGGATGCGGATGGTACGGGCCTGATCGGCAATGGCGCGGGTAATGGCCTGCCGGATCCACCAGGTGGCGTAGGTGGAAAACTTAAAGCCCTTGGTGTGGTCGAATTTTTCCACCGCCTTGATAAGGCCCAGGTTGCCCTCCTGGATCAGATCCAGGAACTGCATACCGCGGCCCACATACCGCTTGGCAATGGAAACCACCAAACGCAGATTTGCCTCGGAAAGGCGCTTTTTGGCGGCCACATCGCCCTCCGACATCCGGATGGCCAGCTCGACCTCCTCCTCGGCGGAAAGCAGCGGCACCCGGCCGATCTCCTTGAGGTACACCTTTACTGGGTCATCGATGCTGATGCCATCGGCGCTCAGCACGCTCTCCAGCTCCTCATTGCTGGCCGGGGCTATGCTCTCGCCGCCGTCGTCCTCCACGATCTCGATATTGTACGCCTCGAAGGTATCGTACAGCTTGTCCACCTGTTCCACATCGTAGTCCAGCTCCTCCAGCGCGTCGCTGATCTCCTTGGTGGTCAGGCGGCCCTTCTGCTTACCGCTTTCCAGCAGCTCCTTGAGTACCTGTTTTTTATCCTGTGTCGCCATCTGTTGCTCCTCCTTATGGGGAAAGCTCCCCTTCGTTACTGATCTTGATTGGTCTGTGCGGGGCCTGGTGTGCCCGCTCGTCGCCGCGGGCTGTCCCTTCCGCAAGCTATCCCTCTGCCAGCGCCGCAAATTCGCGTTCTGCGGGCTTTTGTCTTCCCGGCGGCAAAACTCCCGGAAAAGGCGCCATCTCCTTGTTCTGCGCCATTTTTGGCGTTTTTATTCCTTTCGCCGGTTTTTCTCCCGGTTCAGATTCTCTATGTACTGCCGCAGCGCCTCGCCGGAAAGCTGCCCCAGCTCGTCCCTGCTCATCCGGGCCGCGTAGTCCCGCAGACACTTCAAGCAGTCCTCGGCTTCCTCATCGGTCACCGGCGGGGCGCCCGGCAGCTGCCATTTGGCCAGCCGGTCCACCGCCTGCGGGGAGAGATTCTCTCCCAAGGCGCTGATATCCAGCTCCTGCCCGGAAAGCCCCCGCTGCAATAGCACCCGGTACATCGTCCGGTCGTTCTCGCTTAGGAAGTACCCCTCCGGCAGCCGGTCCCGCAACGCTTCGGCCCGGTCGGGGTTGCGCAGCAGATACCGCAGCAGCCGTTCGGCGGCCTTCATCTCCCGGGGGTGCTGCCGCAGCAGCAGCTCGTCCTCCCGGTCCTTGCCGCTGTCCTCCCGGATCGGCGGCGCGATGAGATCCCGCTCCTCCTTTTTGCGGTCGCGGTAGTCCCGGCGCTTCTGCTCCCGGGCGATCTGCCCGGCCACGGCGGCCTTATCCACCTCCAGCTCCCGGCATACCTTGCTCAGGTATACCTCCCGCTCGATGGGGTTGGGCAGCCCGGCCATCAGCGCCGCAAACTGCTTTAGGAACGAAACCTTGCCCTCGGCAGTGGTCACATCGTTTTCCTGCCGCAGCTTATTGATGGCAAAATCGGTGGCGGAGCTGCTGCCCTCTATCAGCTGGGCAAAGCGTTCCGCCCCGAATTTCTTGATAAATTCATCGGGGTCCTTGGCATCCGGGATGGAAAGCACCCGGATCTTCACCCCTGCCGCCTCCAGCAAACCGGTAGCCCGCCGGGTAGCTGTCTGGCCAGGAGCATCGCTATCGTAGCTCAGCACCACTTCCCCGGTGTACTGTGCGATGAGCCGACTCTGCTCCTCCGTCAGCGCGGTGCCCAGGGTGGCCACCGCGTTGGTAAAGCCCGCCTGGTGCATCGAGACCACATCCATGTACCCCTCGCACAGGATCAGCTCCTTGCGGTCGCTGCCCTTGGCGAAATTGAGGGCAAAGAGGTTCCGGCTTTTTTTGAATACCGGGGTATCGCTGCTGTTGAGGTACTTGGGGCCCTTTTCTCCCAAATTTCGACCGCCAAAGGCGATGACATTCCCCCGCAGATCGATGATGGGAAAGATGGCCCGGTTGCGGAAAATATCATAATAACCGCCCCGCTGGCCCTCATTGGCCAGGTGGGCCGCCAGCAGCTCCTCTTTGGTGTAGCCCAGCTTTTTCATGGCGTCGGTCAGGCCGTTCCAGCCCTCGCTGGCGTAGCCGATGCCAAAGTGGGTGATGGTCGCCTTGGTCAGCCCTCGCCCGATGAGGTAAGCCCGGCCGGGCCGACCCGCCTCGCTCATCAGGTTGCGGTGGAAGTAGCGGGCGGCATCCCGGTTTAGCTCCAATATTCGTTTTCTCAGCCGGGCGGAGCGGTCATCTCCCGCCTCCTCCGGCACCTGCATCCCGGCCCGCTGGGCCAAAAAGCGGATGGACTCCATGTAGTCCAGGTTCTCTATCCGCCGGATAAAGCTGATGACATCCCCGCCCGCCCCACAGCCGAAGCAGTAGAAGGACTGGTTTTCCGGGTAGACGGTAAAGGAGGGCGATTTTTCGCTGTGGAAGGGGCACAGCCCGGAAAGGGTCCGCCCCCGCCGCCGCAGGTTCACATAGCTGCCAATGATCTGCTCGATATCGCTGCGGTATTTCAGCTCCTGTAAAAATTGATCCGGGATCACAGCGGTCCCTCCTTTCTCTTTTGGGTGGATTTTTGTTAGGGTTTATAGCCGGGCCAGTTTGTAGTCGCCTGGCGGCGGCGAAGGCCTTGTGCAAGGCTTAGTTTGCACGCCTACCCGGCGGGGGCCTGCTTTTCTATGAAGAAAAGTAGGCAAAAGTCATTCAGGGCTCCGCCCTAAAGACCCGTAACGCGTCGGTACACCCCGCCCGGAAAGCCAAAGCAACGGCTTCCCGGAGCGGGATTAGACGACGCTTATAAGGTTGATTTTTAATTCGGTCCCTGCTGGGCCAAAATTAAAATGCGCCGCAGGCGCCTTGAGAGCGTATCTGCGGCGCTGTACGGACGATGCTTTCGCATCGTTCGTATCCAGCCGCAGCTTGAGCGTTAGG
>ENA-UERK01001911-UERK01001911.1-human-gut-metagenome-genome-assembly--contig:-NODE-1911-length-14389-cov-6.845305_pt1 | contig 14389 bp, 19 predicted proteins | sample MGYA00242957_ERZ507957 | MGnify/ENA primary metagenome ERZ507957 (study PRJEB26167, sample SAMN06115538) | human gut metagenome | host: Homo sapiens | place: China:Heilongjiang | collected 2015-11-06... | reverse complement strand
CATGCGGAGCATTTCATCCCTGCTCTCATCCCGCCAAGGCTCTGCCGGTGAAAGATAGCTGCGGTCGATTGCCATATCCGGTGTCAGCAAGCTGCGGGCGTTGGGAACAAAGGCGCTGTACCGGGCGTAGTTGTGCCCCTGCGGGTCAACAAGGAAACCGTCCATTCCCTCCGCATCGAGGATGAGCAGACAGTGCCTGGCATCCTCATCGTGTCGGATGGCATTTTTGTTTTCTGCGATGAAATCATAGTCAGCCAGCAGTGCGCGGCTGAACTGCTGGAACCGCGGGCTTGGCAGCTCGATGACCTTATCCACGGCACAGGGATCTGCCTCACACCCGGTCTGCTTACACTTCAGTTCCGCCTGAATGATCATCGTGAAAAACCTCCCATCTCCATGTGGCTGCTCTGGCTGCCGTTCATTACTTCCTCCATGCTGGTATAGCCCTTGTACGCGATGTAACCTCGGTCGGTGAACATCCCGTCCTCCGCGTTCATGCGTTCCGTGCCGTACTTTTCATAGTCATAAAAAGCGTCGAGATTTTCGTCATAGTCGAAATGACCGGACTGACGGATCATGTACTTGCCGTACTCCTCCGGCGTATGTGTGCCGGGGGCGAAGTCAAAGAGGTCGAGGTTTTCCGCGAGATTTTTGATCTGTGCTGCGGACTTTGGCTCTGCCAGCGTGACCACGGCGCCCAGCTTTTCCATATCCGCTTTTGACAACCCATCCGTTGCCGCTGCCAGTTCGTTGAGATCAGAGAGAGTTTCGCACTCCATATCCAACAGGATATCCACCTCATTGGGGAGCTGGCTGTCCTCCAGCCGCAGACGAACATCGGCGGGATCTGTGATGCCCCCGCGAAGGAGGGCGCGGTCGATCTCCTCCTGCACCATGGGGAGGTACAGCCATGTGATGTGTTCGGTGTCCTCCGGCTCGGCTTTGGAGGTCACCGCAACGGTGATGACATTCGGCTCATAGTAATAGCAGGGGAAGAACCGGCCGTCGTAGACCTGCTCCAGCTTCATGCCGTTGTCGTAGACCACGCCGTAGGGAGTGATTTTGCCGCTGCCGTTTTCGATGAGCCGCCGCGCAGTTTCCTCGCCATCCAGTTTGTTCAGCTCATCCACACTTGCGCTGCCGCCGTGCAGGTTCATGTAGTGGTCACGGCCAACAGCGGCGAGGTCGGAAAAGTCGGTGATGACCGTGGCCTGCTGGCAGCAGAAGGTCAGGTTGATGAGATCCTTCAGCTCGAACAGCTCCAGCTTGTGTGCCATCGCCTGAAACTGCGCGGCCTCGCCGGTGTCGAAGCTGTCCAGCCGCTTGGCGAGGTAGTTCAGCTCCTCTACATTGACCGTGAGCATCTCCGTGCGCTTGAGGACGGTGTAGAAGCTGTCGATCTTCTCCACCCTGCAATCCGCCTTGACTGCGTCACCGACCTCCAACGCCTCCAACAGCTCCATGCAGTGGGCGTACTGGTTGTGGGGGATAGGGAATGGGATGGTCACCACGCCATAGTCAGGGTGGTCGGGGTTACTCAGAACTGCTTGAAACATTTTTCTCCTCCAATCCGTTGATTTTGTTCATGTCCGTCCGCAGACAAGTCCCGTCCGGGTGCCAGCAGACGATGCCGTGCCGTGGATAGGGGCAGCCGGCGCATCGCTCCGACTGCCGGCAATACACCGGCTCCGGCGGCATCGGCACAAATGCCGTGCTCCTGCGATTGTCTACGCTGCGTCTGCTTTCATGCATCATTCGCTCCTCCTTCCGGGCTGACGCCCTCATTTTTTTCTCTGAAAACGCAAAAGAGCGTCGGTTGATGGTTTTACGAAACCAACAAACCGACGCTCCAAACTTTGTGAAACTTTTTTATGAAAAAAGCCCCCTTTTGCGAGGGACTTCCTCGTACAAAAGGGGGCTGCATCCGATTATTTCGCCAGAAAACAGGAAAAGAGGGGTTCAAATCACGTCGAACGCCTCCCAAACGGCTCTGACATCCATGCTTGAAACCGTTAAAATCGGGGTGTGGAAAACCCCGGAAAGGCTTGATGCCATGCGGTTTTCACCGCATGGCATCTAAACCTGTTTGTTAACTTGTATTTGCAGGGTGCAGAACTCCGAAAGGCAGCTCTGCTACTCTGCAATTTTTATACAACGAAAAGGAGAACAACGACATGAAAGTAATTGGTTTTCGCAAATCCTCTTTCAAGGGTGATGATGGTCAGGAGGTTTCCGGCGTCAACCTGTTCCTCACCGAGAAGTGTGAAAAAGGTGAAGGTCTGTCCTGTGACCGCATCTATGTGATGGATCGTATCCTCGCTGCCAGCGGCTACACGCCTAAACTGGGTGACGAGGTCATCATCGAATGGAACCGCTGGGGCAAGTGCTCCGGTATCCGTCTGGCCAAGTTCTAAAACTTCGCTCTTGCTGTGAACGTCGGGAGGATGTGCACCGTCAGAGCTGCCCTCAACAGGTCGGAGTGAAAGCTCCGACGAGGGCACTTGACACCATAACGAATTCCGGGAAGTGCTTGCTATATGCCGGTTTCCGCCTCCCCCGTTCACAGCATCCACGAATACGGTCACGGCATCTACAAGGTCGTGACATTCAAGGGTGTGCGTGACCCTGATAACGTCTATTTCCGCAACGGAGAGGACGCTCAGCACTACGACAACAAGCTGGATAACAGTTTCAGCCGTGCTCGAAATATGGTGCTGCAATACGCTCTCTGCAACCCGTGGGACTACTTCTTCACGGGTACCATAGACCGGACAAAGTTCAACCGCTTTGACCTTGCCACCTACCAAAGTCGCCTTTCCCAGTTCATCCGTGACAAGCGCAAGAAGTATCACTCCCAGATACAATTCCTGCTGGTACCGGAACACCACAAGGATGGTGCGTGGCACATACACGGTCTGATCTCCGGGCTGCCGGTGGACGTGCTGGCCTCTTTCGCTCCACCGGCTCCCCAGAGGCTCATAGACGGTGGCTTTCTGAATTGGCCGGATTATATGGACACCTTCGGCTTTTGCTCTCTGGCGCCCATCCGTGACCCGATAGCAACGGCCTACTACATAACCAAGTACATTAGCAAGGATCTCTCCCAGCGCGGCTCTGACCTCGGCCAGCACCTCTATTTCCATTCCCGTCCTCTCAAGCGTGCAATAAAGGCCAGTGATGTATACCTCTATCATCGCCCATTGGAGGAAGTCTGTATCAATGACTACGACTTCTGCAAGACCGGCATGGTGTACGGTGGGAATTGGACATTCCCCTATGTGTGGGATGGTGCAGAGGCTCCGGAGCTTCTGCCGCTGGTGCCTGTAGTCCCCGACCCGGACTTCCAGCCTCAGACGGTGGAACCTTGCTATGATCAACTCAAATTGGAGGGTTATCTATGATCGAGAATTTTATTGCTGTGCGTGCCGGTGCTGATCCTGCACCTCAGATCATCCGTATTGACCCCGCTGCCACTAACTTCAACGCCGCCGTCCGCAAAGTCATTCACTGTGATCTCTATGAGGTCGTGCGCGTTCAGAGTGGTCTGCTTCTGCCTCCGGGCGTAGTCCTGCTGGCGGATGAAAGCGGCTGGTATAAAGAGCCGCTGCGTGTCAACAAGTTCGCTTCCGTATGGTACGGTGATATGATCGTTGGTGACGTGCTGCTTGCCTCCGAGGGCTACCGTAATGGTGAACCTGACATCGTAGGCTTGGACGGCTACCAGCTGCAATGGCTGCGCCATGCGTTCCGTATCTGAGGGAGGTGCTGACATGATCAAGTTCCTGATCACTGCCGCCTTTGTGCTGGTATTCGTGTTCATCCTGTTCCTGCTGCTCTCGCTCATGGCGTGGATCGCCGGTAAAGTCCTGCGCTCCCTGTTCCCGGATAAGTTCAAGGGAAAGACGGGTAAGGCATAGTAAAATCCCCCGCCTGCGGCGAGGGATTAGGGTAGTCACTTCCGGTCATTCAGTTCCCGTTCAATTTCATCAATGGTATTTTGAGCGCTGCGGTAGTCCCGTTGTGTGTCCCGTTCTTCTTTGCGTCTTAGGTATTTGATGCCTTTGATTATCAAGACAGCAATTAGAATGATGACCGCTATCTTTACAAGTGTACTGATTAGCCAAATTATCATACCGGGAACATCGGCAATAAACATGATTTTCTCCCCCTTGAGGTGTTTTTATGAATTATATCTTACAGAAAGTGAATTGTAAAGCCCTCATTGTTTTCGTGCTTGCAACAGTATTGTCTATTGCCAGTGCGAGTATTGCATTTGCTTACACAATGCGTAAAATTCCTAATTTTTGGTTTGATAAAAAATTTGTGTTTGTTGCCGAAAATGTTTCTCCTCGTGAGCCTTCTTATTCCTCTGTCACTATTTCTTATGACGATTTGGCCTCCCTTGTTTATTACTGCAATGAGCATAGGTTGAGCACGTCCCTTGTTTATAACAGTGCCATTGACCGCTATGTGGGCTATGTATCTGATAGTGCTTTAGATATCCGTAAATTTGATGTTTCTTCCTTGTATGGCCTTTTGGGTAATGTGGACGGAAAAATATACGTGGCTGAGGATCCTCGTTCTGACGTTCATGTTGACATCACCATCCCCACCAATCCCGACTACACAGACCGGCTCATCAATATAGCGTCTAATCTGGACTTTCTTCCCATCATCGCGGAGTTGAACGTCCTGATCGCGGACAATCAGATCCTGCTCATGGATTATATCAAGCTTGCTATCGAAAGCATCTGGGACTTTGAAAACTCCATGATCAACCACATCGACGATTTCAATACCGCCGTTAATAACCGCCTTACCTACATTGGTGCTAAAACGTCCTCTATTGCTAGTCTCCTTTCCTCGGTGATCAATAACGGTATCGTTCAGGTGAATACGACCTCTCTTGACGTGAAGCTCGCCCAGCTGCTTGGTATGTATGCGGAGGTCAACAGCGTGGAGCAGACCACGGTCTCTGCTGCCGGTAATATGATCACCATCACCAACGCCATAGGCGGTGAGCTGCAAGAGCTCATGTTCTGGGGTGATACCGATTATCAGCTCCATTGGGCTGAGCGTATTTGGTACAGTCTCAATTACACCAATGGTTATATTGACGCTCCTGACGGTGAGTATATCGGTCTGCGCGGTGCATTTCTCGGTAGCAGCGTCCCCGAAGCCGTTTCCTCTGACCTTATGCTCTCTGCCGGTGTCTGGCAGAACAGCAACGGCACGTATATCCTCAGCGACACCTACGATGCGGCTACCGGCGTGTATGTAAAGCGTGTCGATTTCAACGATGAAAACCAGCTTGTTCCCCTGGCCTCGGCGGAAACTACGGCATACTCGCCGCACACGGTGATCATCCCTGCCGGTGACAGTTCTTTTAGTGCCGGTTTCCGTCTGCGTGTCACTTTCAAGTATGATCAGCTGGGCGGCGTGACTAAGACAGCGGATATTCTCTCTGCTATCCAGTCCATCCCGGTCTACGATGACAGCGCCCTTGTTTCCGCTGTAACTACCATCAGCAACCAGATCACCGAGCAGTTCGGAGAGTATGACAGTGCTTATGCGTTCCCGAATGTACTGCATGGCGAAACGTCCACGCAAAAGCTGTATGGCGTTCTTCCTTCCTCCTTCTCCGAGGTTCCCGATAACAGCGATCTCCTGTATTCCTCGTCCAGTTCTGTTCAGGCGTATGGCAGCCTCGTTGAAGCTTCCACAAAGGGAAGCCCTGATTATTACTATGAAAAATGCGTCCCCGGCTATCAGTCTGTTGGTAGCGTGAAAGTTTTGGGATATTCCTTCACCATTATTAAAGGCACCGATGCTCCAGCCGCCAATTCGTTTATATATACGACCATGCCGGTTTCTTTCTCTGTTACGGATTTGGCGGGCACGGTTCACTCCTTTGAGTCCTCTTTCTCGTTTAGGTGTTCTAAGACTGTCGCATACGCTACTTGTTCTGCCTTTGTGTATCCATCATGGGATAGCGATGGAACTTGGAAGGGATGGTATGCTTACTATAAGCCTAACTTCATTTCGAGTGCTGCAAGTCGTTTGCTTACTACGGATGGTGAGCCTACTGTACGTCTTTTGACTTCTCTCCCTGACACTGACCGGTACTACATTTACAGCAAGACGTCTGAGGCCGTCCCTGTGGTGTACGCCTCCCGTTTCACCGGTTTCCTGCAAGCCCAGGCAGACCGCCTCGTCAATGCTATTGCAACAGGCGGTGTGGCCGGTTCCGGTACCCTCGCGGTCGATCTGGCTCCTATCACTACCCGGCTCGACTTGCTCATAGACAAGAGTAATGATACCGTGGTCAACGTCATCAACAATAACACTTACGTTACCAATGTGTTCCAGCTGGACGCAGATACCGATATGGTCGATACCACAAAGGATGGTGTAGACAAAGTGAGCAGTCTGTTCAAATGGCTTTGGAACAATACGTTCAAGGGTGCCTTTGATGCCGCCGATATCACAAAGCTGGATGACCTATTCTATGATCCTGCTGCCGCTGCCGAGGAGGTGCCCGATGGAAGCTAACTTGTATACGTTCCTGCACTTCGTGCGCTCCGTCTATACCTCCATGCCGGTGGGTCTGCAAGCCTGTTTGGTGTATAGCTTTACCTCTGTCATTATCGTTGCCCTTATTCTCGTGATAGCGAGGTGGAAGTGATGGTTCTTGAAAAAATCGCACTTGGTGTCAGCTGGATGCCTGACGGTATGGCCGGCGCTCTCTACGTTCTCGCCGCCCTGCTCCTGGTCTTTATGTTTGTCAAGATCGTTCTCATTGTCTTGGAGTTCATCAAGGGCATTGCTGACCTCATTATGTTCTGGAAAAGGTAGGTGCTTCTATGGAAAGTCTGCTGCTTGCCGTCAAGTCCCTGCTGGGCTGGGCGTGGGATATATTCTCCATCAATATCCCGGTTCTGAACGTCCCGTTCTGGATCATCGCCATGGCTGCCGTGGCTGTTGACCTGGCGTTCTGGCTGCTTGGTCGGCTCATCGGTTCCTCTGTGGCCTCGCCGCCCACCATCTCCACCAAAGGAAAGGAAGGTAAATGAAAATGAGAATGCATATAGGCTTCTCGTTCAAGCCGAAAACACTGCTTATCGTTCTGGCTGTCATCCTCGGTATCGTGGCCTACGGTGTGGAGGCGTTCGCTGATCCGCTGGATGAAGATACTATCCCTGCTGCCGAGCTGCTCGCGGATGAGCCTGCCTCTGACGCCGGCACGGACACTTCGGAAGTCCCTGCCGGTTCCGGTACGGTGGTCATCAATACCGCTCCCGCTGCCGAAGCTGCTGCACCGGAGACGTACACTTACCAGCGCGGAGCTCATACCGGCCTTGCCGCCTCTGTGCAGAGTATCTTCGGTGAGTATCAGCCTCTCATGGCTACCGACAGTGCCGGTAATGTCTCTGCCGTCCCCGGTCTTGCCGGTGTAGACTTCTGCTGGGTAGGCGGCTGCCTGGCATTCCTCATCCTGTTCTATTCGTTCTTCCGTCTGTTAGGAGGTGTGTTCCTTGGGAGGTCTAAGTGATGTTTCTGCCATGCTGGTCGCTATGGTTCAGGCTCTTTCTGACTTTCTATCCGATGGCGTCGGCTGGTACTGCTTCTGCATGGTCTTATGTGCTCTTGTGATCTCTCTGTTTTTCAGAGTTTTCCGTATCAAACGATAGAAGGGAGGTTTTTGCATGGCTGCTCTGGTCGCTACCATCGCCACTTTCTTTAGTGGTGTCATGGGCATGGTGTCCACTTTGACCACCACCATTGTCGGTGACGATCTGCTCGTTCTGGGCGTTGTCGCTGTCCCCCTGGTGGGTATCTCTGTGGGTCTGCTGTCCCGTCTGTTCCGTCAGCGCGTATAACGCTGATCCATTACATTGAAAGGAGTTTTCACTATGGCTGCTCTGATCACTAAGATCACCACGTTTTTCTCCGGTGTCATGACCATGATCACCGGCGGCACCATCGGCTCCGGTGAGTCCGCTGTCACCGTCACCGGACTGACCGATACCATTGTTGGTTCCGACCTGCTGGTGCTGGGTGTTATCGCCGTGCCTCTGGTCGGTATCTCTGTGGGTCTGCTGTCCCGCCTGTTCCGTCAGCGCGTGTAAGAAAAAAATCGCGGGGGGAGCGCATGCTCCCCCGTGATTTTTTCTATCCTTGGAGGTTCCTATGAATGTTCGATATGTTCTCAAATGGCTGCGCTACCAGCACTTCTGGCGTTTTGTCTATCGCCCTGTTAAACCTTATGATACCGGTATCTATCTCTATTTTGGTCTACCTCGTTCTGGAAAATCTACCTACGCTGCAAAGCTGGCAAAAAAGGCTCTTGCTGCTGGCCGTGCTGTGTACAGCAACTTTCCTATTCGTGGTACTTTTCAGATCACCAAAGACGATATAGGTAAATACCTCATGGAGGACTGTCTCATCATCATAGATGAAGCCGGTGTAGACTTCGATAACCGTAAAATGAAAATGACCGATGAACAGGTCTACTTCTTCAAAAATCATGGTCACTATCAGGCGGATATCGCTTTCTTCTCCCAGTCCACTGACGTTGACATCAAGATACGGAAATTGGCTGTTTGTCACTATGAGATAAAGCGCTTTCCCCTCATCCGTGATCTCTCCTACATCAAGACCATTGGACGTAAGATAGGCATTGACGATCTCACCCATCAGGAAACGGAGATGTTCTACTACGTCCATTTCCTCACCGGTGGTATCAAGCTCTTTTGGCGCAGGCCGTATTACAAGCTCTTTGATACCCGCTACCGGCATGAGCTTCCCGAAAAGGCGTTCCCGAAATGCTGACCTATGCCGCTGCTTCGTTCGGCGTCTGCCATCCCAGCACCCTCCGAGGATAGTTGTTCATCCAGTCTTGGACGGCAGCTATCCTCTTTTTACTGATCTTGGAGAAGTCCGTGCCCTTGGGAAAGAAACGGCGTATCATGCGGTTATGGTTCTCCACGCTGCCCTTCTCCCAGGCGGAATAACTATGACAGTACCATACATGGAAGCGGCTGCCGCCGTGTATGCTCCTGCATAGCTTGTCATACTCCATGAACTCACTGCCGTTGTCCGTGGTCAGTGATTTGAAACGCTCCGGGAAGTCCGGGTATCTCCGTTCCAGCCGGTCGAATACTCCGCGGATGGTGGCTGCCTTCCTGTCCGGCAATTTGAAAATAAGCTCCTGCCTGCTGTATCGCTCCGTCAGCGTCAGCAGGACATGGCTGGTCTCTGCCTTTCCGATGATCAAATCCATCTCCCAGTGCCCGCGCTCAGAGCGCTGTCCGATGTGTGCCGGCCTGTTCTCTATGCTGGGCAGCTTCGGGTGTGCTACCCGCGGCGCGGCCTCCACGGTTCTGGCTTTCTCTTTCCACTTCTCCCAGAGATGTCGGTTGCCTAGCTGGTAAAACACCTTTTTGTCGATGTAACTGTACAGTGTGCTGACGCATATCTTTGTAGCAAAAGGGTACTTCCGTGCCGCTGCCAGAGCTGCCGCAGGGGAGTACCTGTCCACGATGATCTTATGCTCGATATAGGCGGCAAAGGTATGATCGCTGCCGATCTTTAATGGTCTGCCTTTGGCCGTTTGGTTGTAGCGGTGTTTCTGCTGTCCTTTCTGTGCCGAGTACCGTTTCTCGTCCCAGAATTCACAGGTATGCATATAGCTGCCCCGCTTCAGCTCGTAGTAGATCGTCCTCTCGCAGAAGCCCAGCTGCCGCGCAATCTCCCGCACCGGTATCTTGTTCCGCCGCATGGCTTCCAGCTGGTGGCGCTCCTGCTCCGTCATGTAGTGCTGCTTCCTCATCTCCCGTACCTCCTCAATAAGCGTTGTTGGAGTGTTGTCATTATACCACGTTCCCCACGATGGGTAGTGGTGTGAGCACGGCGCGAGTTCGCGCCGTGTTGGTTAACATCCCCGCAACGACAAAAGCCCTGTCAAGGAGACCGTGGAATAAATCCAGTTCGCAAACTGGTTTTATGCCGCGAAAGCTCCTTTACAGGACTTTTTCGGTGTGATATCCCTCCTCCGACTCCCCTCTCCGTACTTTGATATTTTTTGTCAATGCTGCAAATTCATCTTGACATTTGCCCCTGACGGTGCAGGCACTTTGCCCTGTGTGACGGAGCGACCCGCAAATGGACGCCAGCAGGCACTCTCCGGAACGCCGCGCCATGCGAAATATCCCCCCGCCGGAGGCGGGGGGATATACCTGTTATTCCACGGTGACGCCGCGCTTTTTGAACTCCTCGACCATCAGATCCAGGTCGGGCTCGATGTGAATGGGCTCGCCGGCGGACTTGATGGCGTTGGCCACGTCCTTCAGTCCGTTGCCGGTGACCACGGACACCACGGTGGCGTCGTGGGGGATCAGTCCCTGCTCGCAGGCCTTCTTCAGCGCTGCGGCACCGGTGACGCCGGCCGGCTCGCCGAACACGCCGCAGGTGCGGCCCAGCAGCCGCTGGGCGGCCAGGATCTCCTCGTCGGAGACGTTGACGGCGATGCCGTTGGACTCGCGGATGGCCATGAGGGCCTTATCTGCATTGCGGGGCACGCCTACGGAGATGGAGTCGGCGATGGTGTTCTCCTCCATGGGCTCCCAGGGCTTGTCCTCCTGGATGGCGCGGTTGATGGGGTAGCAGCCCAGAGACTGGGCGGAGATCAGGCGGGGCAGCTTGTCGATGAAGCCGATGGCGTACAGGTCTTTAAAGCCCTTCCACACACCGGCGATCGTGCAGCCGTCGCCCACGGAGATAGCCAGATAGTCGGGCATCTCCCAGTTCAGCTGCTCGGCGATCTCCAGCGCCACGGTCTTTTTGCCCTCGGAGAGGTAGGGGTTGATGGCGGCGTTGCGGTTGTACCAGCCGTACTTGTCAATGGCGGCGGCGGACATCTTGAAGGTGTCCTCATAGTTGCCCTTGACGGAGATGACGTTGGCGCCGAAGATCATCAGCTGCGCCACCTTGCCCTTGGGGGCGCGCTCGGGAACGAAGATATAGGTCTTGATACCCGCGGCGGCGGCATTGCCGGCCAGGGAGCTGGCGGCGTTGCCGGTAGAGGAGCAGGCGATGGTCTTGGCGCCGGCCTCCATGGCCTTGGCCACGGCCATGGCACTGGCACGGTCCTTCAGGGATGCGGTGGGGTTCTGGCCATCGTCCTTGACCCACAGACGCTTGATGCCCAGCAGCTCCGCCAGCTTCGGCTCCTCGTACAGGGGGCTCCAACCCACGCGCAGCGGCGTGTCGGGCGTGGTCTCCTCCACAGGCAGCAGCTCACGGTAGCGCCACATGGAACGGTTCTCGCGCTTGGCCAGCTTCTCCTTGGTCAGCACGGACTTGATGTAGTCGTAGTCATAGACGATATCCAGGATACCGCCGCATTCGCAGTTGGTCAGGTCGGGAACGGCGTCGTAGGTCTTGCCGCAGCGGACACATTTGCCGTATTTTACGTTTTTCATGGTGTCTCTCCTCACTTAAAGATGAAAATCAGGGCGGGGCGACTGCCCCGCCCTGAAGCGATTTGTGGTCAGCAGGTCAAATTCATTTTTTCGGCGGCGTGTACGTCGAAAAAACACATTGACCCAAGCGCCATGGGCGCGTTCGCCAGTCCGCTGACTGGCGGTGGGGGATCTAAAGGGGGAGCCTGCTCCCCTTTTAAGAGATCAAAGTGCCTTCAGCAGGCCGGTGGCCTCGTTGAACTCGTTGATGAGCTCGTCCAGCTCCTTGGCCTGGGCGTGAACGGCATCCCAGGTGTTCTTGGTATCGTACCACTGGGCGTTCAGGTCCTCCACGTTCATCTGCTGCTGCTCCACCCAGGTGTAGTACTTCAGGTTGTGGACACGCTTGCGCTCGGTGTAGGTCAGCTCCAGCATGGAGTCGGTCTTCAGGCCCAGCATGTGCAGGTTGTGGTCCAGAGACGCCTCATGAGCGTTGTACGCGCCGTACATCTGATTCAGCTCCTCCACGCGGGACTGGTACATCACGGCGGAGTCGGTCAGCACGGTGCCCACCACGTCGTTCTCGGTCAGCTCGTAGTACTTGGCCATCTTGATGCAGCACAGGACGTTGGCGATACCGGAGATGCCCAGCCAGGTCATCTTCTGGACTTCCTCGTCGGACATACCCAGCTCGTCCTTCATGTACTTCTGGCCCTCGGGGGTGTTGAACAGGCGCAGCAGGCGCTGGCTGTCCTCGTCGTCGATGGCGATGGCCATATCGGTGTTCTTCACGTTGTGGATCCAGGGAATGTGCTTGTCGCCGATACCCTCGATGCGGTGGCCGCCAAAGCCGTTATCCAGGATGGTGGGGCACTGCAGGGCCTCGCCCACGGCCAGCTTCAGGTGGGGATAGCGCTCCTTCAGCAGATCACCGGCGGACATGGTGCCGGCGGAGCCGGAGGTAAAGCAGGCGCCGGCGAAGTTCTGGCCGGGCTTCTTGACGGCCTCGAACAGGTCAGCCAGGGCGTAGCCGGTGACGTTGTAGTGCCACAGGGGATTGCCCATCTCGGCAAACTGGTTGAAGATCATCATGGTGGGATCCTGCTTCAGCTCCCAGGTCTTGTCGAAGATCTCCTTCACGTTGGACTCGCAGCCGGGGGTGGCGATGATCTGACCGGCGATGGACTTCAGCCAGTCAAAACGCTCCTTGGACATATCCTGGGGCAGGATGGCCACGGACTCACAGGCCAGCAGCTTGGAGTTGAAGGCGCCGCCGCGGCAGTAGTTGCCGGTGGAGGGCCACACGGCGTGGTGATAGGTAGCGTCGAACTGACCGGTCACCAGGCGGGGAGCCAGGCAGCCGAAGGAGGCGCCCACCTTGTGGCAGCCGGTGGGGAACCACTTGCCGGACATGGCAATGATGCGGCAGGGCACGCCGGAGAGCTTGCTGGGGATCTCCACATAGTTGGGGACCGCCTGGAACAGACCGCCGGACTCCTTGGCCTCGTTGTGCCAGGAAATACGGAACAGGTTGACGGGATCCACATCCCACAGACCGGTGTGGCTCAGCTTGGCCTTGATCTTCTCGGGGATCAGGTCGGGGTTCTGCATCTGGGCGATGGTGGGGATGATGACGTTGTTCTCCTTGGCCTTCTGGATGTTATGCGCCAGACCGACTTTGTTGATGGACAGATCGATTTTACCCATGTTTCTTTTCCTCCTGTTGTTTGTTCGCATCGATATAGGAATATAAGGTGTATTTGGAAATACCGAAGTATTTTGCCACTTTGTCGCCGGACTTGGTGACCAGGAACGCGCCCGCATCGCTGAGGAAGCGGATGGCCCGGATCTTGTCGTCCTTGTTCATCAGGGCCGCAGGCTTGCCCACCAGCGCCACGGACTGCTGGATCAGCTCGTCCAGCACATCGTTGACGTTGATGATCTTCTCCGGCTCGGACTGCTCCCGGTCGCGGGTAAGCATGAACTCGCCCAGCTCCTGGTGCATCATCATGATGTTGGTGATGTCGTAGTTGATGGAAAATATGGCCGTGACCGCGCCGCGGCTGTTGCGGATATACAGGGACGAGGATTTCAGTATCTTCCCGCCCGGCGTCCGCGTCAGGTAGCACAGATGGTCCTGGGGCTGCTCGTTCTGATGCTCCAGCTGCTCCATGACGACCCTGGATGCACCGTCGCCGATCTTCCGGCCGGACACGTGCCCGTTTTCGATGTGTACGATGGTGTGCTCCGGGTGGCTGCTGGCCACATCGTGGATGACCACCTCGCACTTGTCGCCGAACTGCGCCGCGATGCCCGCGGCGATCTGCTTCAGCGATTCTAATCGTTTCGCCTCCATAACACCCTCCTTTTCCGCTTTTCTCCTCTTACATAATACCACACCTCCCACAAAAAGCAACGGTTTTTTCTGAAAAACTTTTTGATTTCCTAAATTTTTGTTTGACATCCAGCTACCATGTGCTATGATAGGAGATGGTAAAAACCGTTTACCCGTTTTTAACACAGAATTTGATAAAATTTTTGCGGAGGTACATTATGGATTTTGCTGCCATCAGAAACGCTGCCGAGGCGTACAAGCCCGCCATGGTCAAGTTCCTGCGGGACATGATCGCCATTCCTTCCGAGTCCTGCGAGGAGGAGGGCGTGGTCAAGCGCATCGCCGAGGAGCTGAAGTCTCTGGGCTACGACAAGGTGGAGTTCGACAAGCTGGGCAACGTCATCGGCTGGATGGGCGAGGGCGACAAGATCATCGCCATCGACAGCCACATCGACACCGTGGGCATCGGCAACATCGAGAACTGGGAGGCCGACCCCTACAAGGGCTACGAGACGGATGACATCATCTACGGCCGCGGCGGTTCCGACCAGGAGGGCGGCATGGCCGCCGCCGCCTACGGCGTGAAGATCAT
>ENA-UERK01001909-UERK01001909.1-human-gut-metagenome-genome-assembly--contig:-NODE-1909-length-14392-cov-4.514775_pt1 | contig 14392 bp, 9 predicted proteins | sample MGYA00242957_ERZ507957 | MGnify/ENA primary metagenome ERZ507957 (study PRJEB26167, sample SAMN06115538) | human gut metagenome | host: Homo sapiens | place: China:Heilongjiang | collected 2015-11-06... | reverse complement strand
TTGTCATTAAGCCTCTTTGAGGTCGTCAAAGAGCCTCTTTGAGGCGCTCAAAGAGGCTTAATGAGAAGCTCAGAAAGGCACTATCAAAGTGTCACTTGGCCCATTTGGGAAAACCGCCGTTTTATGCAGTCGGAATGAATATTTATGCAGTTGTTCTACGGGCGCTTAAAGAGCAAAAAACGTGGTGATAAAAACAAAAAAGGGATGCCCCAAAAGGAGCATCCCCCATGTTAAAAATATCTTGCCTTGTCAGAGGACAATCTTCAAAAGATTAGTTCTTAACCTGAACAGTTGCACGACGGTTGAATGAGATCGGAGAGAGGTCGTTTACACCACCCTTAGCCTCAGTTGTGATCTTGTCACGGTTAACACCCATCTTAACGAGCTCGTTAGCAACGGTGTTAGCACGCTTCTCAGACAGCTTCTGGTTGTAAGGAGCCTTACCTGTAGCGCTATCAGCATAGCCAGTAACGAGCAGGTTAGCGTCGTTCTCCTTAGCAAACTCGGCCATGTTCTTAACGTTAACAAGATCCTTCTTAGAAGCGATGTTGTAACGGTTGATGTTGAAGAACACAGAAACGGGTGTGCCTACGAACTCCTTAACAGTCTTGTTCTCATCCTTCTTCTCAGCGAGGAGCTTCTTCAGACGAGCGTTCTCAGCGTTAGCGTCGTTGAGCTGAGCGTTGAGAGCATCGATCTGAGCCTGTGAGAGAGCCTTGATAGCGTCAACATCGGGAGTCTTGTCCCATGTAGCCTTACCGAGGTTGAAGGTCAGACCTACCTCAGCGTAGAACTTGTTGTCGTGGCTGTCCCAACCGCGCTGCTGGCTACCGTTAGCTGTGATAACGCCATCAGCGTCACACTCGAGACGATCCCAACCAAGCTCGAAGTTGATACCAACCTTCTTGCTTACGCGGAATGTGTTCAAGATACCCATGCTGTAGTTCATGCCATACAGGTTGTGTGTCATTGAACGTGTGAGACCAGCACCTGCGAAAGGAATGAAGTTCCAAACGCGGTTAGGATTGTATCCGTAGATCATGTTGCTCAGGTTGAAGAGCACATGCTCGTTCAGAGTCCAATACTTGTTGCAGTTGCCGTAGTTGTCGTCGTCGGTTACGGCCTTGCCCCAGATGCCTGAGAGCTTTGTACGAAGACCGATGCCCGGTGTAAACCACTTACCGATGGCTACAGAAGCGCCAGGGTTTGAGCGGAACTTCTTGAAGGGGCTCTCAGAGAGACCGAGACCATGCTCCTCGTTTGAGTACCATGCGTTCCAATCTGCACCTACCTGGATGAACCAGTTGCTCCAGAATGAATTGGTAGCTACACTATGCTTGAGTGTAGGATCTGCCTCCTGAGCCGAAGCTGACAGAGAGAGGCCGGCAAATGCCAATGCGATCAATAATTTTTTCATAACCTTTATTAGTTTAATAATCAAAAATATCGTTTTAAACAATTCTCACAGGGAGCCACTACTCCCCTATTTCGTTGCAAAGTTAACAATAAAAATTAAATCTTGTTACTTTTTATCGAAAATTTGTACTTTAAGTGCTAAAAAAAAGCAAAATTGTCACAACCAGGCCATTAATAAAGCCTTATGTGATAATAAATTGCGGATAATTAGCCAAAACTGAGACTATCCGAGCAGATGCTCCATCTCCTTTTGCTTCAAGATGCAGAGAATGGTCTTGCCGTCGGGCGTGTAGTTGAAGTTGGAGCAGGCGAACAGGTTGTTCACAAGATTCTCCATCTCTGTGTTGTCGAGCACCGTGCCGTAAGACAAAGCGGCATGGCGAGCCATGCTTAAAGCCAGCGTGCGGTTGATCTCGTCGACCACACGGGTGGTCTGGTTGCCTGCAGCAGAGAGCATGTCGGTAAGCAGCGCCACCATGTCGACACCCTCAAGGCCGGCAGGCACGGCATTCACGGCATAGGAGCCGCCACCAAGCGATGTCAGTTCGAAGCCTATGGCTTGCAGCTCGGGCATGATCTTCTGAAGCACCACATCGTCGCCCGGCATGAGGTGCAGGGCTTCTGGAAACAGCATTTTCTGCGACTCGGCATGGTGGCTCTCCACCCGCGCCAGATACTGCTCATAAAGGATGCGTATGTGGGCGCGATGCTGGTCGACAATCATAAGACCCGACTTCACGGCGGTCATTATGTATTTTCCCTTATACTGGTAGTGGGCGGGCGACTTCTCCTCTATCAAGCTCTCTCCCTCAAAGATGTCTGCCTGTCTCTCCTTGTCTTCTTTCGTGGCTGGCGGCAGGGGGAACGTCTGCAAAGCCGAGGTCTGTATCTCCTCACCGTCACCCACAGAAGAGTGGAGGGCCGACGGGGTGAGCAGGTCGTCGTCGGGCGTGAGGGCACTCATGGCTAACGGCTGGTCATCCTCGCCTTGACCGTCGCCCCGTGACGGGCTGCCAAGCGATGAGCTGGTCAAGGAAGAACTGGTCAAGGAAGAACCTGACATGGAGGAGCCCATGAGCGAGGACCCTCTGAGAGATGATTCCGCAAGAGAATAACCTGCAAGAGAAGAACCTCCAAGAGAAGAACCAGCAAGAGAAGAACCCGCAAGAGAAGGGTCGTCAAGAGAAGACCCTAACAGGTCGTCATCGGCAGAAGGCAGCAGTGGTTCGCTGAACGGCGTTGCGGCAGCGGTGTTGCTCCGTTCCTCTTTGAAGGGATTGTATGTGGGGTTATATTGCACCTTGGGGGCTGTTATGGTGTCGTCCGGACGGAACACGGGTATGTCGGGACGCTCTTGTGTGTCGAAGTCTAAAGTCGGCACATCATTGAAAATACCTACGGTGTCGCGCACGGCAGCAGCTACCATTGAGAAGATCTCCTGTTCGTCCTCAAACTTTATCTCTGTCTTTGTGGGATGGATGTTCACGTCTATGTTTTCGGCCGGCACGTCAAAATAGATAAAATAGGGTACCTGCTCGCCTTCGGGCACCAAGCGGTCAAAGGCTGTGACAACGGCCTTGTGAAAATAAGGGTGCTTCATGTAGCGGCCGTTGACGAAGAAATATTGCGGGGCGTTCTTCTTACGCGCCGATTCGGGTTTGCCAACAAAGCCGCTCAGCTTGCAGATGGTGGTGTCAAACTTCAGCGGCAGCAGATACTGGTTGAAGCGTTTGCCCACCACGTCGACGATACGCTGACGCAGCGCTCCCGCCTTCAAGCTGAACATCTCGGCACCGTTGCTGTAAAGGGCGAACGACACGTCGGGATAGACAAGCGCTATGCGCTCAAAGGCGGTGATGATGTTTTTCAGCTCGGTGCTGTTGCCTTTCAAGAACTTACGGCGGGCAGGCACATTGAAAAACAGGTTCTCGACGTTGAAGTTGCTGCCTTCAGGACAAGAGCACGGCTCCTGCGAGGTGACCTTGGAGCCGGCGATAGACAGGTGGGTGCCCACCTCGTCGCAGGCACGGCGCGTCTTCAGTTCGACCTGTGCCACGGCAGCCACCGATGCCAGTGCCTCGCCACGAAAGCCCATGGTGTGAAGAGAGAAGAGATCCTTTGCCTTCGTGATCTTTGATGTGGCATGACGCTCGAACGCCATACGGGCATCGGTCTCCGACATGCCTTTGCCGTTGTCGATCACTTGTATTGACGTGCGTCCAGCATCAACCACGAGAACCGTTATCTCGGTGGCTCCCGCATCAACAGCGTTTTCGACAAGCTCCTTGATGACACTTGCCGGACGCTGAATAACCTCACCTGCCGCAATCTGGTTAGCGACAGAATCGGGTAAAAGCTGAATAATATCGTTCATTTTCTTAAGTTAACAAGTTGACAAATTGACATTTAGTCTTCATGTAAGAGCAATGCTAACGTAGAGCCATGACAAACACGCAGGCGGCAAGAAGAAGGAGCACAAGAAGGAGCAACGCACCGAGACGCCACACAAGGCTCTGTCGGCGTCTGCCTTCTTCCTCCTGAGGCTGCATCTGCATGCGCTCTTTGCGCTCGTCCACATATATATAATGGTGGCGGAAGCCTCGCGGGCGACGGTTGCCAAAATAAAACATCATTGCACCTCCTTACTGTCGTTCTTTTTTAAAAGCCTATTGTTTTTTCTTGTCTTCTGCTTCAGGAGCGGTCTTCTGCTCTTTTTCAGAAGTAACCGTCTTTTCCTTTTCAGGAACCGCCTCTGCATCCTTTTCAGAAGCAGCCAGAGGAGAATCTTGAGCCGTCGTCGTAATGCTGCCCAGAGCGGGGAGCGTCTGCAGCGGTGCCTCCTGTCGCTTGACCTTCTTCAGCTCGCTTCCTGTGCCCTTGCCTCTCCACACGAACACATCGGCGGGACCGGCGGGACGCAGGTTCTCGAACCACTCGAAGGTGTCGAGATGATAACGCTGCGGCGGAATCTGGGTCATGGGATACATGGTGCCAGTCGCCTTTGAGGTCCATATCTTCTGCAACTTGCGCTCTGGGCTCATAAACATGCGCAACGTGTCGGTCTCAAGATAGTTGAGACCCGTGAGCGTGCTGTCCTTGCTGTCTTGCGGATAGAACACCGTACGCACGTTGCCCACGGCCTCGGTCTTTCTTATGGCGCCATCGACGAAGAAGGCATCCATGCGGCGCGATGCCACCTGGTTAAAGTGGTCCTTGTCGTCAACCTTCTCCACGGAGAGAGCCTGGCCAATGACCTCTGCCTTGCGCACAGTGCTGTCGTTCATGAAGATCTTGATCTGCTCGCCCAAGATCTGGCGCTCGCCGCTCCATGCCACAGGATCCTGGTACATGGTGAGACAAGAGTCGAGACTGGAGAACACCATCGAGTCGCACAAGGCCTGCACATCCTTGCGGTAAGCCTTGACGTGCCTGTAGCCATGCACCATGCGGTAGACCGAGTCGGTGTCGATGTTGAAGGTATAGAGCTTCAGCGTGTCGGCATGCACATAGAGCGTGTCTTGCTGCGAATAGTCTTTCATGAGAGCCTTGCGTGTGGCGTAGCCATAGCCTGTCTTGTCGTTATAGAACAGGTGGTCGCAAAGGAGCTGGTTCTTGTTCACCGTGTCTTTGTAGACCACGTTGCCGAAGCCTTCGTTCAGCCCTGTCGTGTTGTCGTGGAACAGGCTGTCGCCGGTGATGGTCTTCTCCTTGTTCACGATGGTGGAACGGCCGAACAGCTGCGAGAGGTCGGTCTTTGAGTTGAAATAGCCGTCGGCGGTGTGGATGACGTTGTCACCCGACACAATCTTCGACGGGCCTGTGACGTGAGCCAGCGATGTGCGGGTGTCGTAGAACAGGGTGTCGGTGTGTATGACATCGTCGTTGCTCCTCATGCGCACATTGTAGAAGAAGGCGGCCTTACGGCTCTGCGTGTTATACTGTCCCCAGTCGCTCACCAGCTCGTCCTTGCCGTCGACAAGCTTGCCGCCCTCGAAGAAGTAGGCGTTTTCGTAGATGCGGTCATAGTCGAGACTGTCGGTGTAGAGCGTCTGCGTGCGGTGCTTGAGCACCACGTTATGGCGGGCGCGCATCATCTGCTCCTGGCCGTCATACTGGCCATATTTGCAGGTGAGTGACAGGGTGTCGCCCTGCTTGAAGCGCACATGTCCGAACGCCTCCACCGAGTTTTGCTCCTGGAAGAAATAGGCGCTGTCGCACCACAGCTGTGCGCCGTCGTTGGTGAAATGGACCTTGCCCTTGACGATCTGTGCTCCGGGTACGGTGCCCCACTGGTCATATTTAAGCTCATCCGAATGGACGAGATAGACACGACTGTCGTGCTGTGCCTTCTTCTTCGACCGTTTCGGCGGTGCCGTCATGGCCAAGACCAGGCATAGTCCAAACAGGCATAGAACCAACGTGAGAATGATTCTATGCCCGTCTATTTTTTTCTTATATATGTTTTCTGCTATTTTACCCATCCTTCATATTCGTAGTCGCAGTTCTTATAGCGGTCCTTCATGCGCACATAGGTCTTCTTGATCTTTTCCACAACCCAATCGTGCAGTTTCTTCTGCTTCTCGTGCTGAACAACGACGTTCTTCATGACCTGGAAATCTTCGGTTATGGTGGCGCGGTGACCCTCGATGCGGTTCTTCAGCTTGATGATGGCCACAACGGTCTTGTTGTTCTTGTTGACCATGCGGAACGCGTTGGACACGTCGCCCACCTTCATGCCTTCTACCTGACGGGCCACCTCGGTGGGGAGCTGCTTCATCTGGAAACGTGATGTCACGCCGTCCTCGCCATAAGTTGACATAAGGCCGTGGTTGTTGCGCGTGTCCTTGTCGTCAGACACATACATGGCAGCATCCTCAAACTTGGCCTTGCCGTCGCGTATCTCGTTGGCAAGGGTGTCAAGGCGCAGACGGGTGGCCTCAACCTCCTCTTCCGACACCTTGGGGGTGCGCAGGATGTGACGGACGTTGACCTTGTCGCCGCGCTTGTCGATGAGCTGTATGATGTGGAAGCCATACTCCGACTCCACGATTTTCGAGATCTTCTTCGGGTCAGTGAGGTTGAAAGCCACGTTGGCGAAGGCGGGGTCGAGCATGCCGCGGCCTGTGTAGCCGAGCTCGCCGCCCTGACGTGCCGAGCCGGGGTCCTCGCTGTAGAGACGTGCGAGCGTGGCGAACGATGTCTTGCCGCTGGTCACGCGCTCGGTATACTCGCGCAGGTCTTCCTTCACGCGGTTGATCTCTTCCTGTGAGATCTTGGGTTGCTTGGTGATGATCTCAACCTCTACCTCTGTGGGCACGAAGGGCAGACTGTCGGCAGGAAGGTTGGCAAAATAGCGACGCACGTCGGCGGGTGTGACCTTCACATCCTCAACGAGCTTCTCCTTCATGCGCTGCACGAGGAACTGGTTACGGGCATCGTCGCGGAGCTGCTGGCGCATCTGCGTGACGCTCATCTTACGATACTCCTCAAGCTTCTCCTTTGAGCCGGCATACTGGATCCACGCATCGATCTGGCGGTCGATGTTGGATGTCACCTCGCTCTCGCTCACCTCGATAGAGTCGATGGCGGCTTGATGGAGGAACAGCTTCTGAAGAGCGAGCTGCTCAGGAATGGCGCAGTCGGGGTTGCCGTGCCATGTCATGCCCTCCTGCTCTGCCTGAAGGCGCATCATCTCCACGTCCGACTTAAGGATAGGCTCGTCGCCCACTACCCATATCACCTCGTCGACAATGCTCTCTTCGGGCACGTCGTCAATGGTTGCCGTGTCGTTCTTTGCTGCGCTTGTGCTATCGTTGTCGCCAGCGCTAAGGGCGGCAACGCCACTGAGGACGGCGCGACCACGGTTCATGCCCGCGTTGGCTGTGACGCCCACGAGCAACAGAGCTGCTATAAAGCAGATGAATGTGCTGTATGCTTTGTTCATTGTATGTTGTTTTCGAATGTTGTGTCGTCTTAATGGTTGTTCACGGTGGCGAGAACCTGCTTGTCAACCACCACCTTGTGTTTCTTTCTCAGAGCGGCAACCCACTGTTTCTCCAGCTGGTCCTGGTAGTCGGCAACCACCTGCTCGCGCACGTCGCCCATGTTTTCGGGCTTTTTGATGGTCTTGCCATAGACATCGCTGAAGGTGTAGCCCTGAGGTGCTGTGTCGACGGTGTCTTTCTTGAACACGTCCTTGTCGACGAGGGCGTTGTCGCCCTTCTTGAAGATGCCCTTCACCACCTGTATGCGGCGCACGCTGTCGTTGAAGGTCTTGCGCAGCGTCTCTGCCCACTCTTCAAACGGGAGGTTCTCAACGGCTTTCTTCACAGCCTCTATGTCGGCCTGGTCCTTGGTGTGGTAGGCGATGCCCTTGAAGCGAGGCTCGTCCCACTTATATTTTTTCTTGTTCTTCTTATAGTATGCTTCCAGACCCTTCTCGTCCTTGGCGGCCTTGTCCCACACGTTCCTGTTGCTTATCTCGTAAAGCAGCAGACCGTCATGATACTCGCGCACGAGGTTCTTGAGGTCAGAGTCGGCAGCCTCCATCTCGGCAGCCTTGCGGTCGACCACCTGCTCGGCGGTGAGCTGTGGCACCGATGCCTTGGCAATGGAGTCGATGTTCTGTGATATTATGCGCTCGCGCACCCTTGCCTGGTCTACGAAGCGCTCCACATCGCGTTTCACGCTGTCATAGGGGAAGAAGCAGCCTTTGTCCATGAGCTTGGCTATGTGCCAACCAGCCACGGTCTTGAACGGCACGCTGACCTCACCTTTCTTCATGGCGAACACGGTGTTTTCAAACTCGGGGAGCGTCTGACCCTTGCATATCCACGAGATGTCACCACCACGCTTTGCCGAACCCTTGTCATCGGAGCATTTGCGTGCCAGCTCGGCAAAGTCGGCACCCTTGGCAATGGCTTTGTAGATCGAGTCGATGCGTGTCTTGGCAGCAGCCTCCTGCTCCTTGGTGGCCTTCTGCGACATGCGCACAAGGATGTGTGAGGGGCGCACCATGCCGCCCGTAGAGTCGATGCGGTCGCGTGTCTCGGCATAGATCTTCCACGCCTCGCGCTTTAGGTCGTCATTGCCCAGGAACGACGGTCTTATCTGCTGGTCGCGATATGACAGAAACTCCTTCTTGAAACTCTGTGTCGTGTCTATGCCTGCCTCTTCGGCGGCGAGGACCTTGAGCTTGTAGTTGATGAAGAGGTCCACATATTCGGCCACACTCTTCTTGTCAACAACCATCTCCGAGTTGTTCTTGTTGTAGGAATATTCAAACTCTGAACGCGACACCGGCTTGCCGTCGATAGTCATTATCGTCGGGTCGGTCTGTGCCCATGCGGCCAGTCCTGAGAGGAGCAGCATGGCAGTGAGTAGCATTGACTTCATTGTTGTTATGCGCAAAGCGTCGATTGTTTAAAAATTGTCGTTATTATGTTCTTTCTAAAATTGTTCCATCCCCACACCCTATACATTATTAATATATAAGGGGCAGGGATGGGCCAATATTTTCTTGTTTGCTTGTTTGCTTCTTGCCTACGGCTTACTGCGGACGCGAGTAGTTGGGAGCCTCACTGGTGATGGTGATGTCGTGAGGATGGCTCTCAAGCACACCGGCGTTGGTAATGCGGGTAAACTTGGCGTTGTGCAGGTTGTCAATGGTCTGAGCACCGCAATAGCCCATACCTGAGCGGAGACCGCCTATGAGCTGGTAGATAACCTCCTGAACGGTTCCCTTGTAAGGCACACGTCCGGCAATGCCCTCGGGCACGAGCTTCTTCACGTCCTTGGTGCCAGCCTGGAAGTAGCGGTCCTTTGAACCGTTCTCCATAGCCTCCAGAGAACCCATGCCGCGGTAGCTCTTAAACTTACGGCCGTTGAAGATGATGGTGTCGCCGGGGCTCTCCTCGGTTCCTGCAACGAGCGAGCCGATCATCACGCTGCTACCACCGGCAGCGAGGGCCTTGACAACGTCGCCCGAATAGCGGAGACCGCCGTCGGCGATGAGAGGCACACCTGTGCCCTGCAATGCAGAGAAGACATCATAGATGGCGCTGAGCTGGGGAACACCCACACCTGCAACCACACGGGTGGTACAGATAGAGCCCGGACCGATGCCCACCTTCACGGCGTCGGCACCGTTGTCGACGAGCATCTTGGCAGCGGCACCTGTTGCCACGTTACCCACAACGATGTCTACGTTGGGGAAGGCAGCCTTGGCCTGAACCAGCTTCTCTACGACATACTTTGAGTGGCCATGGGCTGTGTCGATGACGATAGCGTCGGCACCGGCCTCAACGAGGGCCTGCATGCGGTCAAGCGTATCGACGGTCACACCCACACCTGCGGCTACGCGCAGACGGCCTTTCTCGTCCTTGCAAGCCATGGGCTTGTCCTTGGCCTTGGTAATGTCCTTATAGGTGATAAGACCCACAAGGCGGTTGTCGCTGTCTACAACGGGCAGTTTCTCAATCTTGTTGCTCTGCAGAATGTCGGCAGCGGCAGCAAGGTCGGTCTGTATGTGTGTGGTGACGAGATTCTCTTTTGTCATCACGTCGTCGATGAGCTTGTCGAGGTGACGCTCAAAACGCAGGTCGCGGTTGGTAACGATGCCCACAAGGTGGTTGTCGTCGTCAACAACAGGAATGCCACCGATGTGATACTCGGCCATCATGGCGAGCGCATCTTTAACGGTGCTTCCACGGCGAATGGTCACGGGATCGTAGATCATTCCGTTCTCGGCACGTTTCACGATTGCCACCTGGCGCGCCTGTTCCTCTATCGACATGTTCTTGTGGATCACGCCGATACCTCCCTCGCGCGCTATGGCGATAGCCATTGCCGATTCTGTCACGGTGTCCATGGCTGCTGTCACGAACGGCACGTTAAGATCAATGTGACGCGAGAACTTTGTTTTCAACTCTACCGTTTTCGGCAGTACCTCTGAATAAGCAGGGATAAGAAGGACGTCGTCGTAAGTAAGACCGTCCATTACAATTTTATCTGCAACAAATGATGACATAATTACCTAAAAAATTTATTGCGTGCAAATTTAGCAATAATTTTCCACTTATCGCAGCGATTCTTGTTTTTTCTATCTTCTTTAAGTCAATTTAACAGCGATGGTGCTTATATAATTACGTAGTTTCTTGATAGCTTGTGACTATCAAGAAGTCTGATACTTAATTAGAAGCCAACCTTTTCTGGTTACGCCTAAAGAAATAGAGATAACAGATGCCGGCTGTAGTCAATCCTGCAGGGAAAGCAAACCATACACCTTCAAGACCTAAACCGAGCGGTAAGCCAAGAAGGTAGCCTATAGGTAATGAAACTACGAAATAGGCAAAGAATGCTACAGGCACAAGTGGTTTTACTACCGACAATCCACGAAGCCCATTACTATAAGCACATTGCAGACAGTCGCCAACTTGATATATCACAAATGGCAACACCAACGCTGATACCAACTGGCATACTTCGACATTGTCGGTAAAGAGTATACCTAATGAATCACGGAAGATGACAATAGGTATGGTAACGGCTGTAGCACACATCATAGCGAGATGGAAGCCTGCATGCGAATAACGACCTGCATCATCATAGTTGCGAAGTCCTACGCATAGGCTCACCTTTATAGCTACGGCTGCACCAAAACCATAATATATCATAAAGCCAAGTTGGGATATTGTGAGCATAATCTGATGAGCAGCAAGAGCTGTTGTTCCTATCCATCCAACGAGAAGACTCGATAGCGAGAAGGCTCCTGTCTCCAATCCCATCTGCAATGCTATAGGGATGCCAAGTGTAGAAAGTTTGCGAATTTCATCCATTGACACACCTTTGCTCTGCCAACCTTTGCGATATTGCTGATAACGACGAGAGATTACGAATACCCATACGAAGGCAAAAGCCACAAAGATACGGGCTACAAGGGTTGAGAGTCCTGCACCAAGGAGTCCCATTTCTGGCAAACCAAGTTTACCATATATCAATATCCAGTTGCCTATGATATTCAGTACATTTCCTATAAGGAGGATATACATTGGTGTACGAGTATTGGTAATGCCATCATAGAACTGTTTAAAGGCATTAGCAAAACATACAAATGGTAACGAGACTAATTGTACAAGGAAATACGGACGCATCAAAGGCAATAGTTCTTCGGGCTGACCAAGATTGCCAAGATTCCAATAGAGCAATGCCATAACTCCCACAAGAAGCAATGCCAATGCCATATTGCCAGCGATACCATTCTTAAGTATCTGTCCGATGCGTTGATATTCCTCTCGTCCATAGTGTGAACCCACAGTAGGGGTAATAGAATACGAGAATCCCAAGGCAAAGATGATGACCAAGGTGAACATATTGTTTACAAACGAAGCGGCCGCCAGTTCTGGTGTAGAATGGTGGCCTATCATTAAGGTGTCTGTAAAAGACATGACTATTGTTCCTATCTGGCCTATAATAATAGGTATACCAAGATAGGACAAGTCACGATAACAAGTTGTATATTTCAACATTAATTTGCTTGTTCTGATAAGAATTTAATGCGAACAAGTCGGATTTCATCTTCCGAGTAGTCGCCACCAAGTTCTTCTATGGCATCGTCTACACTATCTGTCTCGCTCTCCATAAAGTAGTCATAGATATCGTCAACATGGTCTTCATCCATCACCTCTTCAAGGAAATAATCAATATTAAGTTTCGTACCGCTATATACTATAGCATCTACTTCGTCGAGCAATTCGCCAAACTCCAAGCCCTGAGCCTGTGCGATATCGTCGAGAGCTACCTGACGGTCTATACTTTGGATAATCTTTACCTTGAGCATTGACTTCTTAGCAACGGTGCGTACACGCAATTCCTCAGGACGCTCAATCTCGTTTTCTTCGCAATATTCCTTGATAAGTTTCAAGAAGTCTTTGCCATATCGCATAGCCTTACCTGCTCCTACTCCCTGAATATTCTGAAGTTCAGCCATAGTAACAGGATACATTGTTGCCATCTGCTCAAGCGATACGTCTTGGAAGACTACATATCCTGGAACATTATTCTTGGCAGCAACCTTCTTGCGCAAGCTCTTTAGTTGCGAATATAGCTGTGGGTCTAGGGCTGCTGTACAGCCATCGCTATCATCAGCTTCATAGTCGTAGCGGAAATCATTATCCTCTACAATCATGAAAGAAGAAGGAGCCTTAAGGAATCTCTTGCCTGCAGCAGTAAGCTTCAGCAAGCCGTAGTTCTCTACATCCTTTTTGATATATCCCATTATCATAGCTTGACGGATTACAGGATTCCAAAGTTTAGGATCCATCTCTTCGCCTGCTCCAAACTCCTCAAGTTCATCATGATGATGAGATACGATATCGTCTGTAGCTCGTCCCTTCACGAAGTCTATCACATAGTCTTGCATGAAGTTTTCCTTCACAGCCTTGATTGCTGCGAGCACCACAACGAGTGCATCCTTAGCCTCTATCTTCTGCTTTGGATGTAAGCAGTTGTCGCAGTTGTGACAGTTGTCTTGCTTATATTCCTCTCCAAAATAATGGAGCAACAGTTTACGGCGACAAACAGAGCTCTCGGCATAAGCTTCTGTCTCCTGCAACAGCTGTCTGCCAATATCCTGTTCTGCCACAGGCTTGCCTTCCATAAACTTCTCAAGTTTCTGCAAGTCCTTAGGCGAATAGAATACAATACATTGTCCTTCGCCACCATCACGACCAGCACGACCTGTCTCTTGATAATATCCCTCCAAACTCTTTGGAATATCGTAATGTATTACGAAGCGTACATCAGGCTTGTCGATACCCATACCAAAGGCGATGGTAGCAACAATAACATCAATACGTTCCATCAAGAAGTCGTCTTGTGTCTGAGAACGAGTAGCAGAGTCAAGACCTGCATGATAAGGTGCAGCCTTTATCTCGTTGGCTTTCAATATCTCTGCCAGTTCTTCCACCTTCTTTCTCGACAAGCAGTATATGATACCGCTCTTGCCAGGATTTTGGCGAATAAACATAATTATTTGCTTGTTGGTATCGTCATCGGTACGCTTCTGGCGTACTTCATAATAAAGGTTTGGACGATTAAACGAGCTTTTGAATTCCTTAGCATCAGAAATGCCAAGACATTTCTTTATATCGGTACGCACCTTGTCGGTAGCAGTAGCCGTAAGGGCAATGACTGGAGCATTGCCAATTTTATTTATCGTAGGGCGGATATTGCGATACTCTGGACGGAAATCGTGTCCCCACTCCGATATACAATGTGCCTCATCAATGGCATAGAAAGAAATCTTGATAGTCTTCAAGAATTCTACATATTCCTCCTTATTGAGCGACTCTGGAGCTACATATAGCAACTTAGTGAGTCCGCTGCGAATATCGTTCATGACCTGTGTTATGGCAGCTTTGTTGAGCGAAGAGTTGATATAATGTGCCACTCCTCCCTTCTCCGACATACCATTGATGACATCAACTTGGTTTTTCATCAGCGCAATAAGTGGCGACACAACAATAGCCGTGCCTTCCATTATCAATGATGGCAACTGATAGCAAAGGCTCTTGCCACCGCCTGTAGGCATGAGCACAAAGGTGTCGTTGCCGTCAAGCAGATTACTGATTATAGCCTCTTGGTCGCCTTTGAACTTATCAAAGCCGAAAAATTGCTTTAGTTGCTTAGTCAAGTTGTAATTGTTTGCCATAGGTCATAGAGGTATTTAAAGTAAAGGGGAGTCGGAAATCAAAAGCGAGATTGTAGCTCTTCTCAACTCCCCTTTTATAGTATATTATTGTTGTTCTATTTGATGCAAGTGCGACTTATCAAGTTGTTGCTTAGCATAGTCGAGAGTTACTTCAAACTTCTTTGTTCGCTTAGATGGAATCTCAAACATAGCATCCATCATCACAGACTCTACGATAGAACGCAATCCGGGAGCAGCGAGTTTGTATTCCACTGCTTTATCAACGAT
>ENA-UERK01001908-UERK01001908.1-human-gut-metagenome-genome-assembly--contig:-NODE-1908-length-14394-cov-19.963330_pt1 | contig 14394 bp, 14 predicted proteins | sample MGYA00242957_ERZ507957 | MGnify/ENA primary metagenome ERZ507957 (study PRJEB26167, sample SAMN06115538) | human gut metagenome | host: Homo sapiens | place: China:Heilongjiang | collected 2015-11-06... | reverse complement strand
CCACGCGTGCGAACATATCACACGAAAAAGCCGAGCAGATTCGTGCACGCATTGTCTGCACGCCCGCTGAAAGTGCAAGGCGGGGATTAACACATATGCGAAGCATGTGTGTTGGCGTCGCCGAGACGGGGGGGCGAACATCGTTCGCCCGCAGTGATATATGAAAGATACTTTATTTATATTTCTTCCGCCGCACCGCATAACTCCAACCGCCGCAAAAAACAGAGCGGCGATTGCTCGCCGCTCTGTTTTTGGAAGGAGAAACTTTTATTTTCCACGTCAAAGAATGATAGCTTAATTTTGGGTATTCGGATTGAATTCCTCGAATGTTACACTGACCTTAACCTCTGTGCAATCCTTTTGATAAACTGTTGTAGAGGTTATGCCGCCGCTTGAACGGAGCACTGTCAGCTCCACCGTGTCGCCCACCTTATATTTTGAGAGGGCAGAAGCGAAGGAAGAAGCGGGCGTAAATTCGCCGTCAAGCATATAGAGTATATCGCCTGCCTGAAGTCCTGCCTTTTCGGCACTGCTTCCGGAGGAGACAGACTGGATATAATAAACAATACTGTAATTTCTTTTTTCATCTATGAGATAGAGCGAATTTATCGTAACACCAAGGCGTGCTCTGTCTCTTATATAACCATATGTCAACAGGTCGTTCACATTTTTTACCACCGTGTCTATCGGAATGGCAAAACCGAAGCCCTCAACGGTATCGCCGCTTATCTTGGCATTGACTATGCCGACAAGCTCGCCTGCCGCATTGAAGAGACCGCCGCCGGAATTTCCTTCATTGACGGCAGCATTCGTCTGAATGAGCGTCATGGAAGAGCCGTCGATGGAAACTTTTCTCGAGAGGGCGCTTACCTTACCGTCGGTAAATGTAAGCCCATAGCCGAGCGGATTGCCTATAGCCGCAACATAGTTGCCGACCACGAGATTTTTGGAGTTGCCTATCTTTGCGGGCTTGAGTCCGCTTGCATTTTCAAGCTTGATAACGGCAATATCGGCATCCTTGTCACCTACGACAAACTTCGCATTGTATGCCTTGCCGTCGCTTGTCGTGACGGTGATGCTGCTGCAGGTTTCACTTGCAACATGGTAATTTGTAATAACATAGCCGTCCTCGCTGTAGATGACGCCGCTTCCCGCGCCGCGCGTAGCCTGCTCATATTTTTTACCGAACATGGTATATGTTGTCACTGTGACGACTTCGACTACAACGACGCTGTCAGTGCAGTTTGCCGCTATCTCTTCGGGAGAGAGCGTATTGCCCGAGCTTGCCGCCTGCTGTATCAGCGGGACAGGCGATGTGGTCGCTGTGCTCTCATGTCCGCTTGTTGTCTCATTCGGTGTAACCGTAGAGGAAGAGCCGGAATCTGTCGGCGTTATCGCATCGGAGGGAGTATTCCTTCTTCCGATGAAGGCTCCCGTCACGATACCCGAAATCATCGATAACACGAGGCAGAGAGCAACTATTGCGGCAATACCGCCGCCGCTCATTCTCATGCCTTTCTTTTTCTTGCGTTCTCTTTCGCGATCAAATTCATTTTTATATAAATTTTCAAAAACATAGGTCGGCTTCTCATCAGTCGTATCTCCGGCATTTTCGTTGCCGCTGTCCTTCACGGTGAAGTTCGCTTCCATAGCGTCGTTGTTCTGCTCACCGTTTTCATTTTGATTGTTTTCATTTTCCCAAAGGCTCATAAAACCTGACCTCCAAACTTGCCTTTTTCTTTTTACGCATACATCCTACCACTTATTTTTTACGATTTAATGAACAACATGCGGGTTCTTTGTAAATAAGATTGGAATTTTCCGCAAACTGCACGATTTTTTTCGTCGCTTTTTCATCGCAAAGAAGAGTAAAAGGTATTGACAAAGAAATATTGCTTATATTATAATATATATATTAACCTTAAACTGACTATAAAAATATAAAAATGCGCAAAAATAATTAAAGAGGTAGAGTATGATCAGAAGTATGACCGCATACGGGCGGGCAAAAAGGCAGATAGGCGGACGCGATATTCTCGTTGAAATAAAGAGCGTGAACAGCCGCTATCTCGACTGCACGGTGAAAACCTCGAGGCTTTTCGGCTTTCTTGAGGAAAAGGCAAAGGCTTATGTTCTCGCGAGAGGCATATCGCGCGGCAAAGTGGAGGTCTTTATCGGCGTCGATGTGCTGGAAAACGACGGCGTGGAGATAGAGATAGACCGCGCTTATACGGAAAGCTACATAAACGCGCTGAAAAAGCTTTCCGCCGATTTCGGGCTGAAGGACGATATATCCACGATGCGTGTGGCGCAGAATCAGAATGTTTTCTCCGTCAAAAAGGCGGATGAGGATACCGAGGCGGAATGGCAGAAGGTGCTTCCCGTTATGGATGAAGCGCTCGCGGCATTCACGGCGGAGCGCGAACGCGAGGGCGAAAATATGCGCGCCGACATTGCCGCAAAGAAAGAGCGCGTCAAGGTGCTTGCCGGGCAGATAGCTCCTATCTCGGAGGAAAACAAGGCGGCACAGTTCGCTTCCGTTTCGGAGCGTATACGCGCACTTGCGGGAGATATCCCACTCGATGAAAACCGCCTGCTGACGGAATGTGCGATATATGCGGACAAAATCGCTGTAGATGAGGAGATTGTGCGCCTCGCTTCCCACTTTGAAGCGTTCGATTCATTCCTCTGCAGCAGTGAGCCTGTCGGCAGAAAGCTCGATTTCCTGCTTCAGGAGATGAACAGAGAGACAAACACGATAGGCTCGAAATCAAACGATTCGCGCATAGCAAAGCTCGTGATAGAAATGAAGAGCGAGCTGGAAAAGATACGCGAGCAGATACAGAATATAGAATAAGCGCGGAAAGGAAAACGGCAATATGAAATTTATAAACATAGGCTTCGGCAATATGGTGGCGGCACACCGCGTGGTGACTTTCGTTTCCCCCGATTCCGCTCCGATAAAGCGTCTCGTGCAGGATGCGCGCGACGCAGGCAGGGTGATAGACGTCTCCTGCGGCAGAAGAACGCGATGCGTCATCATAACGGACAGCGACCATGTGATACTCTCGGCTATCCAGCCGGAAACGATATCAAACCGTCTCGGCGGTATGCTCGAGCAGGAGGATGACGAGGAGGAGGACGAATGAAAAGAGGACTTCTCTTTGTGGTTTCGGGTCCCTCCGGCTGCGGGAAGGGAACAGTTGTTTCGCTTCTGCAAAAGGAGCATGATTTTGCCGTTTCCGTTTCGGCGACGACCCGCTCTCCGAGAGAGGGAGAGACAGACGGCGTACATTACCATTTCTGGACGCACGAGCGCTTCAATAAGGCTATCGCCGATGGTGAAATGCTCGAATATACGCTCTACAGCGGAAGCGGCAGATATTACGGAACTCCGAAAGCGCATATAGCCGAGGAGCTGGAGAACGGCAGAGATATTATTCTCGAAATAGAAGTGGACGGTGCTATGCAGATAAAAAGGCGCATGCCGGAGGCAATACTCGTTTTCATGGTACCGCCGAGTATGAGAGCGTTGCGTGCGAGACTCATCGGCAGAGGCACAGAGAGCGCCGATGTCATAGAGGCAAGAATAGGGCGCGCATACGAAGAACTGCGGCTCGCGCACTGCTATGATTATATAATAGTGAACGGCGAAAATTCCATTGAGGAAACGGTGCGCAAGATGCTTGACATCGCCGCGGCGGAAAGATTCCGCACGGCAAGGAACACGGATTTTATTAACACGCTTATTTCAGAGCAAGGAAAGGAATAAATCAAAATGAAAAAACAGCAGGTAAATACTCAGACGATGATAACACCCTCAATAGAGGAGCTTACAAAAGGCAAAATGAACCGCTATGCGCTCGTCATGGCTACGGCAAAGGCGGCAAAGATAGTTACCGACGAGTATATCGAGCAGCGTGAAGCGGCTGAGAAGAAGATAGCCAATAAGGAGACGGATAAGCCGCTTTCCGCGCTGATAGACCCCGAGCTCCGCGACAGAAAGGCTGTACGCAACGCCGTGAACAGAATGTATGACGGCGAGATTGTTATCAAAGAGCCGGAAGAGCTGGAAGAAGCTGACGAAGAGACTCTGGGATGAGCGAAAAGCTGCGGACGGCGGGCGTGCATCTGCTCGACCTGCCGTTTCATCTGGATAGCGAGTACACATATTATGTGCCGCAGTCGGCGGGAGAGGTGAAAATCGGCTCGCTCGTATTTGTCCCCTTCGGCAGGGCAAATGTCAGGCATGCCGCGGTGGTCACCTCGCTTGACCCCGAAACGGATATGGAGCATCTCAAGCCGATACTCGGAGCTATGAGCGACGAACTGCGGCTCTCGGAGCCGCTCCTTGCGCTTTGCCGTTTCGTCTGCGAGCGCACCGTCTGCCCGATGGGCGATGCCGTGAAAAGAATAATCCCCGCGGAGGCTCTCTCACGCTCGGATGAGCTTTTTTTCATAAACGATGATGCGCCGGAGGCGGAGCTCAATGCGAAATCGCGCCTTGTACTCGATTATGTGGCATCGCGTTGCGAGGGTGTCACTGCGGAGCAGGCGGAAAAGGCTCTCGGAGCCGACAGCGCTGTGCTTCTCCGCTCGCTTCTTCGCGAGGGCGCGCTCCGCTCGGAGCTTTTCATCCGCGAGGCAGCAAGCGCGAATATTTCCGTGATATACGCCTGTGAGGATGCCGACACGGGCAAGCTTCTCGCGGCGAGAACACCCGCGGCGCAGAAGGAGATATTTTCTCTCGTTTCCGAGAGCGACGGCATTGAGCTTTCGGAGCTGACGGCGCTCGGCTATACCTCGGCGCAGGTGAAGGCACTCGTCAAAAAAGGGCTCGTGCGCGAGGAAAAATGCGAATATTACAGAAACCCATATGAAAATCTCGATGCCACGCCGCACCGCGAGCCTGTACTCTCGGAGGAGCAGGCGCGGGCAAAGAATCTGCTCTATGCGCTGACTCTGGATGGCAAGCCCCACGCGGCGCTTCTGCACGGAGTTACGGGGAGCGGCAAAACAAGCGTTGTGCTTTCGCTCTGTCGCAACATCATCGACGACGGCAGAACAGCGATAGTTCTTGTCCCCGAGATAGCGCTGACATGGCAGTCCGTTTCGGCATTCGCCGCTGTTTTCGGCGGCAGACTCGCCGTTATACATTCGCGGCTCTCGGGCGGAGAGCGTCTCGATACCTTCCGCAGAATAAGGCGCGGCGAGGTCGATATCGTTCTCGGCACGAGAAGCGCCGTTTTCGCTCCGCTCGAGCGGCTCGGCGCAATAATCATAGATGAGGAGCAGGAGCACACGTATAAGTCGGAGCAGTCGCCGAAATATCATGCGCGCGATATCGCGAGATACCGCTGTGCGGAGTCGGGCGCGCTGATGCTCCTTTGCAGTGCCACTCCCTCTGTAGAAAGCTACGAAAAAGCGAAGCGCGGGGTCTACACCCTCGTGGAGCTGAAAAACCGCTATGGGACAGCACGCCTGCCCGAGGTTATCATCTCGGATATGCGAAAGGCGGCTTCTCCCGAGAGCTACATAGGCGAGGATCTGCGCCGCGAGCTTGAGAGAACGCTCCGCGCAGGCGAGCAGGCAGTTCTCTTTCTCAACAGGCGCGGCTACAGCAGCTATATGTCCTGCCGCCTCTGCGGCGAGGCTGTGCTCTGCCCGCATTGCTCCGTTTCGCTGACATATCATAAGAAGCGCGGCGGGAAAGGTTATCTCTCCTGCCACTACTGCGGATATCGCAGAGAGGTGCCCTCTGTCTGCCCCTCGTGCGGGAGCGAACACCTTTCGCTCGGCGGCTTCGGCACGCAGAAGATAGAGGATGAGCTTTGCACGCTCTTTCCCGATGCACGCGTTATGCGTATGGATGCGGATACTACGCGCGGCAGATTTTCGCAGGACGAAATATGCGAAAAATTCCGCAATCGCGAGGCGGATATTCTCATCGGCACGCAGATGGTGACTAAGGGACATAATTTCCCATCGGTCACACTCGTCGGCATCGTGGCGGCGGACAATTCGCTCTTCATGGACGATTTCCGCGCGGGAGAGCGGACATTTTCGCTGATAACGCAAGCTGTAGGAAGATCCGGCAGAGGCGCCGCCCCCGGCAAGGCTGTTATCCAGACCTCAAATCCCGACAATCCGACAATATGCCTTGCCGCAAGGCAGGATTATATCGCCTTCTACGAAAACGATATCGCCATGCGCCGCGCGATGAGCTTTCCGCCCTATTGCGATATGGCGGTGCTCGCCGTTTCGGGCACGGAGGAAAATCGCGTGCGCGATATAGCGGCGTCTCTCTCGGAGCGCCTGCGTTCGCTCTGCACGGGAGAGTTTTCCGATTGCCGCGGTGTGATATTCGGTCCCTTTGAAGCCGATATATATAAGATAAACGAAAAATACCGCATGAGAATGGTGATAAAATTCCGCGAAAACAGGCGGTGGCGTCTGCTTTTCGCCACGCTGATGAAGGAATTCGGCAAATATACCTCGCAGTCGCTCTCTGTCGGTATAGATATAAATCCAAGCACCGTTTGATTTACGGAGGTAGAAAGATGGCACTACTCAATATACTCAAAGAAGGAGAGGAAGCACTGCGCAAGAAGAGCCGTCCCCTCGACAAAATAACGGAACGCACGTGCACGCTCCTCGACGATATGCTCGAAACCATGCGAAATGCCGACGGAGTCGGGCTTGCCGCTCCGCAGGTCGGCGTACTCCGCCGCGTTGTGGTGATAGAGGTGGAGCCGGGCGAGGTTATAGAACTGATAAATCCCGAGATAATATATTCCTCCGGCTCGCAGACGGGGCTTGAGGGCTGTCTCTCGATCCCGGGCAAAAACGGGATATGCACGCGCCCCTCTTATGTAAAGGTGCGTGCGCTGGACAGAGAGGGAAACGAGCGCGAATACGAGGGCACGGGACTGCTCGCGCGTTGCTTCTGCCACGAGATAGACCATCTCGACGGCAGGCTCTATCCCGATATAGCCGACAGAATGATGACGCCTGAGGAAGTAGCCGAATATTACGCGGAGGATGATAAATGAGAATAGTTTTCATGGGTACGCCCGAGTTTGCCTCGGCGGCGCTCGGTGCGCTCATAGCTTCGCCCTACGGAGCCGATATCGTCGGCGTCGTCACGCGGCAGGATAAGCCGAAAAACCGCGGTCATGTCATGACCCCGCCGCCCGTGAAGGTGCTGGCGCAGGCGCACGGCATTCCCGTATATCAGCCGCAGAACCTGAAGGCGGAAAACTTCGCCGATACGCTCACTGCCCTTGCCCCCGATATAATCATCGTCGCGGCATACGGGCGCATACTGCCGAAATATGTGCTCGACGCACCGCGCTTCGGTTGCATCAATATTCACGGCTCACTGCTCCCGAAATACCGCGGTGCCGCGCCCATACAGCGTGCCATCATGGCGGGAGAAAAAGAACTCGGCATCACTCTCATGTATATGGCAGAGGGAGTCGACACGGGCGATATGATAGCGAAAAGCTCATATTTCCCCGATGAAAACGATAACTTCGGAAAGATACACGATACGCTTGCGAAAATGGGCGCCGACCTGCTCGTCCGTACACTTCCCGATATTTTTGCGGGAAAGACGACAAGAGAAAAGCAGGATGACGCGCTCTCAAATTACGCGGCAAAAATAGAAAAAGAGGACGCGAAGATAGATTTCTCCGCCACGGCAAAAGAGGTGCACGATAAAATCCGCGCGCTCTCGCCGGAGCCTGCGGCATATGCTCTGCTCGGCGGTGCCTCGCTGAAGATAACCGAGGCGGAGCGCACAGACCTGCCCGCAGAAGGCGAGGCGGGACTTGTTACCGCTCTCGACGCGAAAAAGAGCGGCGCGATATATGTAAACTGCGCGGACTTCAAAATAAAGCTTCTGCGGCTCATACCCGAGGGCAAAAAGGAAATGAGCGCGGGCGATTTTATAAGAGGCAGAAAAATAGAGGCGGGGCAGAAGCTCGAATGAGCGCCCGCAACGGAAGGAACGAAATATGACTGCAAGAGAAGCGGCGTTTCTCTCGCTGCAAAAGTACCGCGGAAGCGGCAAATATTCAAACATAGAACTTTCGGGCAGCATAGAGCGGCTCGGGCTGGAGGGCGCGGAAAAGGCACTCTATACAGCGCTTTTTTACGGCGTTATCGAAAGGGAAATCACGCTCGATTATTTCATCTCGCGCCTCTCGGAGCGCAGAGTGGACGATATAGACCGCGATGTGCGCACGATTCTGGAGCTCGGCATATATCAGCTTGAATATATGGACAAAATCCCCGAGTCCGCCGCCGTGAACGAGAGCGTGAAGCTTGCCCGCCGTTTCTACGCGAGAAAGAACAGCGAGGCATTTATCAACGCTGTCCTGCGCAGCTTCATACGCGAGAGAAAGAATATCTCCCTACCGAAAAAGGAGGATAACTACATAAAATATCTTTCCGTCTGCTATTCGCTGCCGGAGTGGATATGCTCGCTCTGGTGCGATGCCTACGGAAAGGCACGTGCGGAAAAGGCGGCGGCAGGCACGCTCTGCCATCCGACGATGACACTGCGTGCAAATACGCTGAAAATAAGCCGCGACGACCTTGTGCAGAGACTCACGGCGGCAGGTATTCCATGCGTTCCCTGTAAGGGAGCGGCGTGCGGCATACGCCTCTCAAACCATGTGCCGCTGGATAAGCTCGCGGAATTTGACGGGCTTTACTTCGTGCAGGACGAGGCTTCGCAGATAGCCGTCTCGGCACTCGGCGCAAAGCGCGGCGAAACCGTGCTCGATATGTGTGCCTGTCCCGGCGGCAAGAGCTTCGGCATAGCCATGGGTATGGAAAACGAGGGGCGCATCCTTTCCTTTGACCTGCATAAAAACAAGCTTTCGCTCATAGAGAGAGCGGCGGAGAAGCTCGGCATAGGCATAATCGAAACAGGCGAAAACAACGCCTCCGTCTACCGCGAGGATATGCCGGCGGCAGACCGCATACTCTGCGATGTCCCCTGCTCGGGACTCGGCGTTATAGCAAAAAAACCCGATATAAAATACAAAAACCGCGAGGATATAGAGCGTCTGCCTTCCCTGCAAAAGAAAATTCTCGAGACGAGCGCGCGCTACCTCAGGGTCGGAGGCACTCTCGTCTATTCGACCTGCACGCTGAGTCCCGCGGAGAATAAAAATATAGTCTCGGCTTTTCTCTCGGAGAATGCGGATTTTGAGCTTTCCACTTTCCGCGCGGGCGGCGCGGAGTGCGCCGGAATGCTTGAGCTTATCCCGGGCGAGACGACGGACGGCTTCTTTATAGCCAAAATGAAAAAGGTGAAATAAATGGCACAGGCAGAAAGAAAATACGACCTTGCGAGCATGACGCTCTCCGAGCTTACCGAATATATAATATCCCTCGGCGAGCCGAAATACCGCGCAAAGCAGATTTTCGACTGGATAAATAAAGGCGAAAACTACTCCGGAATGAAAAATGTCCCTGCGGCGCTTAAAGATAAGCTTATCGCCGACGGCGCTTTCATCGCGGGAATGAAGACAGAACGCAAGCAGGTCTCGGCGGACGGAACGGTGAAGTATCTTTTTTCGGCGGACGACGGCGAAAAGATAGAATCGGTTCTCATGTCGTATAAGCACGGGCATACCATCTGCATTTCCTCCGAGGCGGGTTGCGCCATGGGATGCAAATTCTGCGCCTCCACGCTCGGCGGACTCTCGCGCAGACTTCTCCCCTCGGAAATGCTCATGCAGGTCATAATGGCACAGAAGGACGCAGGCGAGCGCATATCGAATATAGTGCTCATGGGCATCGGCGAGCCGCTCGATAATTATGACAATGTGCTGAAATTTCTGCGGCTTGTCGGCAGTCCCGATTCACTGAATATCGGCTATCGCCATATCTCGCTCTCGACCTGCGGTATTGTTGATAAGATAGAAAAGCTCGCGGATGAAGGGCTTCCGATAACGCTTTCCGTTTCGCTCCATGCATATGACGACGAAACGAGAAGCGCACTCATGCCGATAAACAAGAAATGGTGCATTGCGGAGCTGCTTTCCGCCTGCGGCAGGTATTTTGCGAAAACAGGGCGGCGCATCTCCTTTGAATATACGCTCATCGCAGGCAAAAACGACAGTGAGGGCGGCGCGAAAAAGCTTGCCCGTGTGCTGAAAACCTACTGCAGCGATATGCCGCTCCATGTAAATCTCATACCCGTAAACAATGTCACGGAGCGCGGACTCCTCCCAAGCAGCAGAGAGGGCGCGGAGCGTTTCGCGGCGATACTGGAGGGCGAGCACATAACGGCGACGATACGCCGCAAGCTCGGCTCGGATATAGATGCCTCCTGCGGTCAGCTCCGCGCAAAGGCGGCAAAGAATTGATTCCCGATATCTTGAAAGGAAAGGCTTTTTATGGTATTTTTTGGTAGAAGCGATGTGGGTCTGCGCAGACAGATAAATCAGGACTGCTTCTCATGCATGCGCATATGGGGCGGCGAAGCCGTTCTGCTCGCCGTTTGCGACGGAATGGGCGGTCATAAAGCAGGCGAAATAGCCAGCCAGAAGGCGATGGCTGTCTTTTGCGATAAGATAGTCGGCAATCCCTGCATAGAGGAACAGCCGGAAAAGGCACGTGTCGCCATCCGCAAAACGATGACCATAGCCGCTTCTGCCGCAAACAGAACCGTGTATGAAATGTCAAACCGTTTTGAGGAGCTTGCCGGCATGGGCACTACACTCGTCGCGGCGATAGTATACGGCGGCGTGCTCTACGCGATAAATATAGGCGACAGCAGAGCCTATATAGTCACGCGCAGAGAGGCTTTTCAGATTACGCGCGACCACTCCTTCGTGCAATACCTGATAAAGGAAAAAAAGCTCACGGAGGAAGAAGCGAAATATTATCCCCATAAAAATGTGATAACAAGGGCAATCGGCATAAACGATTCCATAGAGATAGACTTTTTCCATGCGAATCTGCGCTCATGGGGCACGGGATATTTGCTCCTTTGCAGTGACGGACTTACAAATTATGCGGAAAGCAGTGACCTTGTAAATATAATCTGTACTCAGACAAAGGCGGACAGAGTTTCACCCGAGGGAGAGCTTGCGAGAAAAACAGAGCAGCTCATAGCCTTTGCAAACAAAAAGGGCGGCGGCGATAATATAACAGCCGTTCTTGCCAAATTCTGATGGGATTATATGAGAGGTTAAAAATGAAAGCAGACGCATACAATAAATACATAGGTCAGGTTTTTGACCGCAGATACAAAATAGTAAAAACCATCGGAATCGGCGGCATGGCGGTCGTTTTCGAGGCATATGACATAACGACGGGCAAGCGTGTCGCCATAAAAATGCTCAAGGATACGATAGAGAACGATACGCAGGCAATACGTCGATTTATCAACGAATCCCGCGCTATTTCGATGATGGACAGCGACAATATAGTAAAAATCTATTATGTTTCCGTTTCGGGTCCGCATAAATTCATCGCCATGGAATATATCGACGGCATCACCCTGCGCGAATATATGAACCATAAGGGCATGGTTTCATGGAGCGAAACGGTGGAATTTGCCATTCAGATACTCACCGCACTCGGTCATGCGCACAGCAAGGGCATCATCCATCGCGATATCAAGCCGCAGAATATCATGCTTACAGAGGGCGGCTATGTCAAGGTGACGGATTTCGGCATAGCGAAGATTCCGAAAGCGGAAACGCTCACGATGATAGACAAGGCGATAGGCACCGTTTATTACATAAGCCCCGAGCAGGCGCGCGGACTCAAAATAGACGCGAGAAGTGACCTTTATTCGCTGGGCATCATGATGTATGAAATGGTGACGGGCAGGCTTCCTTTCGTAGGTGAGGCGGCGATATCCGTGCTTGTTTCGCACATGAACGAAATGCCCAAGCCTCCGACGATGTATAATCCGAATATACCGAAGGGGCTGGAGCAGATTATTCTCTGCATGCTGGAGAAGGATCCCGAAAACAGATATCAGAGCGCATCGCAGGTGATAAGACAGCTGAATCAGCTCAAGAAAAACCCGACGGTAATATTCCCTCAGCGCCGCCCGACAATGAAAACACCCACCTCGGAAACCGTCATAGACAAGACTAAGGAACGCGAGAGGCTTCTCTACGGCAATTCGACGGGCGAGATGCGAAAGGCGCCGACATCAGAAGGCATACGCATAGGCAATATTCCCGTCTCTCCGCGCAATAACTCAAACACGCAGGAAGCAACAGCACCGAATATTCCTTTTCCGGGTGCCAAGCCGAGGAGAGGAAAAAGCTCGTCCTTTGCACTTGTCGTGGTCGTATGCGTAATTTTTGTGGCTCTGGCTCTCGTGGGGCTCGGCATGATTTTCGGTATGCTCATATCGGGCAGAGCACCCGCGATGCTTTTGTCGATAATGCCGCATGAGAAAATAAATATATTCACCGCGCTCATGCAGGCAGCAAAAAACACGGCGGGTATATTATAATATGAAGAACGAAATAAGCGGAATAATAATCCGCGGGCTCGGCGGACTCTATGATGTGCTCTGCGGCAAGGAGATAATCTCCTGCCGCGCACGCGGAGTTTTCCGCCATGAGAAAACCTCGGCGCAGGCGGGCGACAGGGTTGTGATAGCTTATGACGGCGAAAATAAAAACGCGGGTTATGTCATAGATAAGATATTGCCGCGCAAAAATCTGCTCATACGCCCCGCGCTTGCAAATACGGATGTGCTTTTTATCGCGTTTGCACCGTCGCATCCGGAGCCGGATCTGCTCGGCACAGATAAGCTGACGGCTATCGCCGTACATAACGGGATAACGCCTGTCATCGTGATAACAAAAGCCGATATAGACAGAAAAAAAGCGGAGGAATATCGCAGAATATATGAAAAATGCGGCTTCACCGTTTTGCTCACCTCGTCTGTCGACGGGGAAGGAATGAGCGCCGTGCGCGATTATATATGCACGAGAGGCGAGGACGAAATATTTGCTTTTGCGGGTGCTTCGGGTGTCGGCAAATCGACGCTTATCGGCAGTATTTTTTCCGAGCTGAAGCTCGAAACGGGCAGAATAAGCGAAAAAACGGCGCGCGGCAGACATACTACCCGCGCAGTGACGCTGTTTTCATGTGATTGCGGCGGAGAGCGGATGTTTATTGCCGATACCCCGGGATTTTCCATGCTGGATTTCATAAATTTCAACTTTTTCGGGCTGGATGAACTTGTGTATACCTTTCCCGAATTTGAAAAATATCTCGGGGGTTGCCGATATCGCGGCTGTACCCATACAAAAGAAGAGGGCTGCGCCGTGCTTGCGGCAGTGGCGGAGGGCGCTGTGCCGAAAAGCCGCCATGATAGCTACCTTGCTATATATGAGGAACTGAAAAAGGTTCCGGAATGGAAGAGAAAAGCAATTGAGAGCGGGAGATAAATCCTGCTCTCTTTTTTTTTATTTTCTTCTCTTATTTTTGCCACTCACTGAAGTTTTTGCTCGCTAATTAAAGTTTAGGTCAAGCCTTTTTCAAAAGGCGTCGCGGTCGGGGAATTGACACATATGCGGAGCATGTGTGTTGGCGTCGCCGAGACAGGGTACGGCTTGCTGCCGCCGTGTAGAATCATAAAATAACTTTTTTTCTTCTCGCGCTTTTGAGTGACCAAAAGCGCGGCAAAAGTCATTTAAGAGGGCTTTCCTCCCTCTTAAAAAACTCCCTCCGCGTGCACGAGTTAGTCGCGCGAGCCATGCGTGGCAAGTGCGTGCAATAAAGGGCAGAGCAAAAGTCGGCGGTTTTGCGCTCCGCGCAATCTCGGCTATACCACGCGTGCGAACATAGCGCACGAGGAAGCCGAGCAGATTCGTGCACGCATTGTCTGCACGCCCGCTGAAAAAAGAGGGGCGGGCGTGGGGTTAGTCTGTGCGTTGACGGAGCAAAGTGCGTGTTTTTTATTTTGGATATTGGTTGCACTTGAATTTTATCTTGTAGGGGAATTGACCGATTCGCGAAGCGAACGCGGTCGGCGTCGCCGAGACTGGGGCAGAAGGTGGCGCGCGAAGCGTGACGGATGAGGTGTTACTATATTTTGTATTGCCAAAATAAACCTTATCTTGCTATGTTCGCACACAGACGCGCACCCAAATCTGAACCGCGAGGTTCGCCATAGCCCGACATGGCACAGCAGCGAATCCGAGTCGGCGCTTGAGCGTTTCGAGCCTGTAGCCGTGGTTAAGCTATAGCGGGACGGTCGGGGAATTGTGTTCGCACCGGTCGCCGCGAGGCGACAGAAGGTGTTCAAAAGAGGAAAGCGTTCCTCTTTTTGTCCTTTTCGTTCTTTTCGGACAAGCGAAAAGAACTCTGAAAGAGAAGTATCATAAAGGAACTTTT